>Ga0209539_1000132_pt1 | contig 45270 bp, 49 predicted proteins | sample BarGraNGADG00312_2_FD_184499 | JGI IMG/M metagenome (GOLD analysis project Ga0209539, IMG submission 184499) | Arctic peat soil microbial communities from Barrow, Alaska - Barrow Graham LP Ref core NGADG0011-312 (SPAdes) (version 2) | ecosystem: Environmental > Terrestrial > Soil > Wetlands >...
GCCCAGTGCGACGAGCCCGCGGCGGATGCGCTGGGCGCCCCAGCGGCTCAGGCCGCGCTTATCGGCGACATAGCAGCGTGCGAACTCCGCGTCGTCGAGCAGGCCGTCGGCGGCCAATCTCTCCAGCACGGTCGCAACGTCGTGTTCCTCGTGCCCCTTCTGGAGCAGACGCGACTGTAGCTCGTGGCGACTGCGAGCCCGATGACCAAGCAGCCGGTAGGCGTCGGCGGCGGCGCGCTCGGCAGCAGCTTGGCTGCGAAGCTGGTCCAGCGCGTCGACGTCCAGCTCGCGGCCCTGGAACAGGCGCCAGCGAGCCACGAACGAGTCGCTGACGCTGCACACGAAGTCGCCGTCGACGTGCAGCGCCACCTTGCCTCGACGTGTAGCCCGCAGCGAGGTGACGACCGGCATGCCGGCGCCCTAGAGGACCTCGCCGGTCACAGGGTCGACACCCGCGGGCGCGGGGGCGGGCGCCGTGACGCCGACATCGGCCGGCGGCAGCCCGGCCTTCTCGCGGACCTGCAGCTCGATGGCATCGGCCATGTCGGGGTTCTCCTTGAGGAAGGCGCGCGCGTTGGCGCGGCCCTGACCCAGGCGGTCGTCGTTGTAGCTGAAGAAGGCGCCGCTCTTGGCGACCACGTCGTACACCACGCCGAGATCGAGCAGGGTGCCCTCCCGCGAGATGCCCTGGCCGTACATGATGTCGAACTCGGCGAGCTTGAAGGGCGGCGCCACCTTGTTCTTCGCCACTTTGACGCGCACCCGGTTGCCGACGGCCTCGGTGCCGTCCTTGAGCGTCTCGATGCGACGGATGTCGAGCCGGATGGTGGCGTAGAACTTGAGCGCTTTGCCGCCGGTCGTGACCTCGGGATTGCCGAACATCACGCCGATCTTCTCGCGCAGCTGGTTGGTGAAGCAGCAGATCGTGCCGGAGCGGCTGAGAGTGCCGGCCAGCTTGCGCAGAGCCTGGCTCATGAGCCGCGCCTGGAGACCCACGAAGCTGTCGCCCATCTCGCCTTCGATCTCGGCCTTGGGCGTGAGCGCCGCCACCGAGTCGATGGCGACGACGTCGAGGGCGCCGCTGCGCACCAACATCTCGACGATCTCCAGCGCCTGCTCGCCGTAGTCCGGTTGTGAGACGAGGAGATTGTCGACGTCGACGCCGATGGCCTTGGCGTAGATGGGATCCATGGAGTGCTCGGCGTCGATGAAGGCGGCCTGGCCACCGAGGCGCTGCGCCTGCGCGATGAGGTGATAGACCATGGTGGTCTTGCCCGACGACTCCGGGCCGTAGATCTCGACGATGCGGCCGCGCGGGATGCCGCCGACGCCGAGGGCGATGTCGAGGGCCAGCGACCCGGTGGGCACGAACTGCATGTCGTCGCTCACGGGATGGTCGCCGAGGCGCATGACGCTGCCCTTGCCGAACTGGCGCTCGATCTGCGTGACGGCCGCCTCGAGGGCTTTGTCTTTGTCCAAGATAGCGCTCCTCTCTTGCTCAGGACGCGGGAAAGCTAGCTACGGGAGTGTGCACGGCGCCGGCCCTCTCCAGGAGGCTACTATACAAGACCATCCGGACGACACCAAACTGCGGAATGTTGACGTTTTGCAGGGCAAATGGTTGACCGCCATGACGGTATCTGGCGACCGTCACGTGCGGCAGCCACGGGCGCTTGCCCGGCTTGAACAGGCCAGTCTGGGCGAGCACCCGGGAGACGTCCGCCTGCAGCTTCCGCAACCCTCCTCCGGGGTCGGACAGTGAGAGCGCGACGATCTTCTTCGCGCCGCGCCGCGGCAAGAACACGGGCTCATCCAGCTTGAGTGCGAAAGGAGCGAACGGCACGGTGGCCAACGCCTCGACGACGTGCGGTACCTTGTCCTTGCGCACGTCGCCGAGGAAGGCGAGCGTGAGATGCATTGAGACGGTCGCGCGCAGGTCGTCGCGGCCCTCGAGCTCGTGGAGCTGCCAGCGGCTGAGGGCGCGGACGACTTCGCGGGGCAGATCGCACGCCACGAACAGGCGCTCGGCCTCCTCCGCCCAGATCAGGCTCATGCGCCCAGGTGCCTGAGCAGGAGGTGAAGGGCCCGTGTGACGCTGTGGACGCGAACGGCGGCGCGGTCGCCGGGGAAGTGCCCTCGGGTGACCGCCGTGCCGCCCGGCCCCGCGCAGGCCGTGTACACGAGCCCGACCGGCTTCTCAGGGGTGCCGCCCCCTGGGCCCGCGACGCCGGTCACCGCAAGAGAGTAGTCGGCGCCGGTAGCGACGCGGACGCCATCCGCCATGGCGCCGGCGACCTCCTCGGAGACGGCGCCGTACTGAGCGAGCATCCCTGGGGGTACCCCAAGGAGTCCCAGTTTCACCTCATTGGCGTAGCTGATGACGCCGCCGGCGAAGTAGTCCGAGCTCCCTGGCCGGGAGCTGAGCCGGGCGCCGAGCAGGCCGCCGGTACACGACTCGGCCACGGCGAGCGTGACTCGACGGGCACGAAGCCCGTCGGCGACGAGGTCGTCGACCGTGCGCCCGTCGCTGCTGTATACGGGAGCATGGTCCTCCAAGGCGACGACGACGGCCGCGACCTGCTCCTGCGCCAAGGCCTCTCGCGGGTACCGCAGGCGCACGGTCACCTCGCCGCTTCCTACGTTGATGCCGGTCTCCAGCCGATCGCGCGGCACTGTCTCGAGGATGGGCGCCACCTGGAGCTCGCCGACGCCGAAGATGCGCACGATGCGCACGGCGACATCCGGGAACAGGCCCTCGGCCTCCAGCTCTTGAGCGACCTCGCGCCACATGGCTTCGAACTCGAAGGGTACGCCGGGGAAGGCATAGATACGTGTGTTCCCTCGGCGCGCCGCGATGCCGGGGGCGACGCCGGCCGGCGGCACGGGAGTGGAGCCGGCCGGCAGCAGCGCCTGTCGCCGGGCGAGGGCCAGCACTTGGTCGAAGTCGAGGTCACGTCGTGCGGCGACCACACGCACGCGCTCCTCGAGCATGGCGAGCGCCGCAGGGTGCTCTTCGAGGCCGACCTCGAGGGCTTCGGCCAGGCAGACGGCTGTGAGGTCGTCGTGCGTGGTGCCGAGACCGCCGCCGATGACAAGCAGGTCGGGCTCGGCGGCCAGCGAGAAGCGCAGTGCTTCCGTGAGGCGCCGCTCGTCGTCGGCGACCGTGAGCACGCTGCCGACCTTGACGCCGCGGTCGCTGAGGTCGGCGCTCAGGAACGCACCGTTCGTGTCCCGGGTGCGCCCGTCGAGCAGCTCGTTGCCGCTGAGCACCACGGCGGCGCGAGGCACGGTCGGCGTCACCAGGACGGACTTCCGGGCATGCGGATGCTGCCTCGCGCGTTGAAGAAGTAGCGTACTCCACTGGCCAGCGTGACCACCACGACCACGACGGCGAGGATCCACTGGATGATCGTCGCCACGTCCGTTGAGACGTGGATCAACCGCGCGATGTCGGCGGTGGGCACGAGCACGTAGACCACGTACACGATCTGTAGGACCATCTTGAGCTTGCCATAGCGGTCGGCGGGAATGGACACGCCCTGCGAGATGCCGATGATGCGCAGCACGGTCACGGCGATCTCGCGCCCGATGATGATCATCGCCAGCCAGGCGGCGACGCGGCCCTGGCTGACCAGCGCGATGAGCGCCGCGGCGATGAGCAGCTTGTCGGCGAGGGGGTCGAGGAACTGGCCCAGCGTGGTGATCTGCGCGTTCCGGCGCGCGACGTAGCCGTCGAGCTTGTCGGTGGCCGCCGCGAGGATGAACACGACGGCGGCGGCGATGTCGCCGTAGGGCTCGGGGATCCCCGAGAGCAGGAGCACGAGGAACACCGGGATGAGCAGGATGCGCGCAATGGTGATGATGTTGGCGAGATTGAACTGGCTGCTCACGGCTCCCGGCTCCCGGCGACGGCCTCCACATCATATCCTGCACTGCCCACGGCAAAGGCGTGCACGAGCTGTCCCCTCCGTAGAGGAGCGCCGCCGACCAGGGTGCGACCGTCGATGTCGGGTGCCTGGACGGCGCAGCGCCCCACGGCCACCTCGTCGATGCGCTCACTCAGCCGGGACGCGCGCCCGAAAGTCACGTCGGCCGCGACCTGTCCCGGCAGGCGCGCCGCCGTACCCTCCTGCGCGTCATACGGGAACACGCCGGCGGCGGCCAGCCCGGCCTCGCCGACGAAGGCGAGCGCATCCTCGAACTCCTCCTCCGTCTCGCCGGGGAGGCCGGCGATGAAGGTGGAACGTATGGCGACGCCCGGAAGAGCGGCGCGGATGCGCGCCAGGAGGTCGAGGAGGCTGGCGACAGACTCCTCCTGGGCAGCGTCGATGAAGCCACAGGTGTTGACGATGAGGACGTCTGCCGCGGCGGGCTGCGCTTCGCGGTGCCCGGCCGCCACCAGCCGGCGGGCAAGACCATCCGCGTCGGCCTCGTTCTTCGAGCAGCCGAGGGTGTGGATGAAGGAGCCGGCGCCGGTGAGGGCCTCAGCGATAGTTCACGAACTGCAGGGGGACGCCCCAGTCTTTCTCACGGAGCGCCGCCATCGCCGCCTGGAGCTCGTCCTTGCTCGGCGAGAACACGCGCAGGGTATCGCCCTGGATCTGCACCTTGACCTTCTTGAAGCGCTGACGGATGAGCTTGTTCATCGCCTTGGCCTTGTCGTCGGGGATGCCCTGCGCGATGGGCACGCGCTGGCGGACGGTGCCGCCCAGCGCCTCCTCGACCTTGCCGTACTGGAGCGCCTTCAGCGGCACCTTGCGGCGCACGAGCTTCTCCTCGAGCACGTCCACGACCTGCTTGAGTTTACCTTCGTCGTCGGAGACCAGCACCAACGCGTCGCTTTCCAGCGTCACCGAGCTCACGCTCTTCTTGAAGTCGTAGCGCGTGGCGATCTCCTTCTGCGCCATGTTGACTGCGTTCCGCACCTCGTCGAGATCGGCGCGCGACACTACATCGAACGATGATTCCTTGGCCATGTCAGCCCTGCCTCTTCATCTTGCCGTTGCGCACCACGAAGTCGAGGGGGTTCACGCTGTCGATCGACTTCGCCGTGCGCCCTTCGAGGATGACCTTGACGCTGGAGGGGTTACCCATGCGAACCCAGAGCACCGTGCCCTTGAACGACCTCCCGCTGCCCTGCTTGATGGTCCCCGAGAAGAGGATGATGCCCGTGGCGTCGTCCCGGCGCACCTGGACCCAGCAGTCGCCTTTCTCCCCGACGATGCGCAGCACGTTCTCGAAACCCGGCTTGATGGAAGCGGAGGCCGCGGGGGTCGGTGTCACGCTGGGCTTGGGTGACGGGCTGCCGATGCCCAGCGCGCCGGGCTTGGTCGACGGCTGCCCGTCGTCGCCACCCGTGTTCCAGCCCAGCACGACGATGACCGTGAGCACCAGCAGGCAGATCACGGCGACGAACACGATCGTGTTGCGGCCGCGATGGCTGCGCGGAGACCCCAGCGCGGAGGAGCCCCCGAACGGTTCCTGCTGCTCGGCGATCCTCACGCCGGACGACCGCGAACGGTACTCGTCGACGATCACTTCGGGATCGAGGCCCAAGTAGGTGGAGTAGCCGCGCAGGAAGCCCTTGACGTACGTGGCCCCGGGCATGACGTCGAAGTCTTCGTTCTCCATCGCCTGCACGTACTTGACACGTATCTTGGTGTCTTCCTCGACCTGCTGGAGCGTAAGGCTGCGGCGAACGCGCGCCTCGCGCAAGGTGTTGCCGATCTCAAACACGGTTGACGGGCATCTCCTGTGTCGCCCGGGCGGGGCGCTGAGCGGCGCCCACCCGACCGTACAGTCTAGTAGGCGTGCTCAGCGAAGACAAATCCGCGACGCCGGCCGCCGAGTGCCGGTCAGACCTCGTCGACGGCCGGCACGGGCGCTTCGCGAAGCTCCTCGCCGGTCAGGCGCCCAAGCGTGGCCGCAAGGGCGCCTTCGTCGATGAGCACGGCGCGCGCCTTGCTGCCGTCGTACCCGGAGATGATGCCCATCTCCTCCATGATGTCGATGAGGCGGCCGGCACGCGCGTACCCTACGCGCAGGCGGCGCTGCAGCAGCGCCACGGAGGCGGCGCCCGTGCTCACGACGGTCTTGATCGCCTCGGCGAGCAGTACGTCCCCGCCGGCCGCGGCCTGCTTTTGGTCGGCGTCGGGCCCCGCCGGGTTCTCCAGCAGGTCCTCGCGGAACTCGGGCTTCGCCTGCCGCTTCCAGTGCTCGGTGAGCAGCTTCATCTCCTCTGCCGTGATGAGGGCGCCCTGCACGCGCAGCAGACGGTTGCTGCCCATCGGGCTGAACAGCATGTCGCCCATTCCCAGCAAGCTCTCGGCGCCCCCCTGGTCGAGGATGATGCGCGAGTCGGTCTGAGAACTCACGGCGAAGGCGATGCGCGAGGGGATGTTCGTCTTGATCATCCCCGTGACCACGTCCACCGACGGCCGCTGCGTGGCGACCACCAGATGGATGCCGCAGCTGCGCCCGAGCTGCCCCAGCCGGATGATGGAATCCTCCACCTCGGAGGGCGCCACCATCATGAGGTCGGCGAGCTCGTCGACGATGACCATGATGTAGGGCATGTGTTCCTCGCCGATGCGGGCCAGCTTCTTGTTGAGGGAGCTGATGTCCTGGCAGCCGTTGCGCGACAGCACGTCGTACCGCCGGTCCATCTCCCGGGTGATGTTGTCGAGCACGTACGTGGCCTGCTTCATATTGGTGACCACCGGGGCAAGGAGATGCGGCACTCCGTTGAAGTTCGAGAGCTCGATCTTCTTGGGGTCGATCATGATCATGCGTACTTCGTCGGGCGTGGCGCGCAGCAGGATGGAGCTGATCAGGGCGTTGAGGCAGCCGCTCTTGCCCGAGCCCGTGGTGCCGGCGATGAGCAGGTGCACCATCTTCCCAAGATCGGCCAGCACGGCCTTGCCTGTGACATCCCTGCCCAGCCAGAAAGCCATCGGCGAGGCGTGCGGCGGGAAGAGCCCGTGGATGTCGCCCAGGGATACGTAGTTGGCGCGCACATTGGGGACCTCGACGCCCACAGCCGTCTTGCCCGGGATGGGCGCCTGCACGCGCACGTCCGTGGCCGCCAACGCGTAGGCAAGGTCGTCCTTGAGCCCGGCCACGCGGCTCACCTTGATGCCGGGGGCCAGCTGCAGCTCGTAGCGTGTGACCCGAGGCCCGGACACCGTGCCGATGACCTGCGCGGTGATGCCGAAGTGGCCCAGGGTCTCCACCAGGCGCTGCGACACCCGCCGCACGTCGTCGGGAGACTCCCCGCGGTTCTCGCCGAGGCGCCGCAGAAGGGCCGGGTCGGGCAGCGCCCACAGACGTCGCTCGGCCTCGTGGAAGGCCAGCGCCGCCTCTCCCCCATCGGGCTCGCCGGCGGCCGCCTGCCCCAGCGACAGCTGTTCGCCGTCGTCCGTCTCCGCAGTGGCCTCCGGCGACGGTTGAAACGGTGGATGCGATGCCTCGCCGAAGATCTCCGGGGCATCCGCTTCGCCGTCGATCAGGTGCGGGGTGTGCGTGCTCACCGCGGGCCCATAGTCGGCGACCGGCGTGAACGAGGTCTGAAGAAGATCGGAGACATCCCTGGTGGCCGACTCGTCGAGCTCGACGAGGCGCGTGGCTGCGGCGTCACGACGACGCCCGCCCAGCGCCTCGGCCTGATCGCGGGCAACGCGCCCGGCGGCCGCCACGCCCTCGCGTGAGTGCGACGCCCACTGGCGCAGCGACGACCCTGTGGCCAGGAGCACGCCGGCGACGAACAGGGCGACGACCAGCACATCTACACCGATGCGGCCGATGATGCCGTGCAGAAGCGCCCAGAGGCCCTCGCCCACAAACCCGCCGTGGGCGTTCATGTAGGCGTCTCGGAAGAGCCGCTCAGGGCGCTCGCCGGCGAACAGGCCAAAGGCATCCGCGGCCGCGGCGAGCAGGAAGGCGCCGACGATGAGCGTGATGCCCCAGCTCACCCCGCGCGGCGGGCGCCGGTCGTCCCGCGCCACCAGCATGTAGGCGACGAAGCAGAGCAGCAGCGGCAGCACGAAGGCCACAAGGCCGACGAGCCAGCGTGTGACATCGCCGAGCCAGCGTCCCAGCGAGCCTCCGTCCCAACCCAGGTACAGAACGAAGGCCAGGAACACCGCCAGGGCCACGCAAGCGATCGCCGCCAGCTCGTAGCGGTGGCGGTTCGCGGACTTCTCGGGCTTGCGTGCGGGCCGGACGTTCTGCGGGCGAGCCCGCGGTGCGACGCGCGCGCGGCGCCGGGCCTGCTTGGGGCGTACAGTCGCCATAGGTCGGTTATTCAACGCGAGCGCACACATTCCTAGGAAAAGGAGGCTCGGAGCGAGACGAGCGGCGCGGCGTCGCTCGAGTACGGGGGATCAGACCTCGACCACGACCGGCATGATCAGCGGCCGCCGCCGGGTACGCGCGTACACGAGCTCGGCGAGCTTGTCCCTGATGTCTTCCTTGATCAGCCTCTGGCCGGTGACGTGGACCTCACCGAGTTCCTGCATGAGGTCGTCCAGCGCGGCGCCGCACTCGTCGAGCACGTCTTTGAGGCGCTCATCGTTATGCAAGAAGCCGCGAGCAACGAGCTCGGGCGGAGCCACGGTGGCGCCGCTCTGCGCATCGATCGTGACCACCGCGATGAGGATGCCGTCGCCGGCCAGCTGCTGGCGGTCGCGGAGAACGAGGCCCTCCGCGTCGCCGAGCTCGAAGCCGTCCACGAACACCATGCCGGTGGGCACCTTGTCCACGATCTCGCCGTTCTCGGGGTCCAGCTCCAAAACGTCGCCGTTCTCGAGGATGAAGATGTCCTCGTCGCGGATGCCGGACTGCCGCGCCAGCTCGGCGTGGAGGTACTGATGCCGGTACTCACCGTGCACCGGCACGAAATACTGAGGGCGCAGCAGATTCAGCATCATGCGCAGGTCTTCCTGAGCGGCATGGCCGCTGACGTGCACGCCGCTGGCTTCCCCATAGATCACCGTGGCTCCGGACTTGAGGAGACGGTTGACGGTGGTCATGACGCTGACTTCGTTGCCGGGGATCGCCTTGGCCGAGATGACCACGGTGTCGCCCTCGTGCAGGCCCACTTGAGGATGGTCGTCGAAGGCCATGCGCGTGAGCGCCGAGAGTGGCTCGCCTTGACTCCCGGTGGCAAGGATGAGGATCTCCTCCGGCCGGTAGTCGTCGATCTCCGTGAGCTTGATCATCGCTCCTTCGGGGACGTCAAGGTACCCGAGGTTCCGGGCGATGTTGACGTTCTTCTGCATGGATCGCCCGGAGACGGCGAACTTGCGGCCGTGCAGGAAAGCGATCTGGATGGCCTGCTGCACGCGGTGGATGTGCGAGGCGAAGCTGGCCACGATGACGCGCCCCTCGGCCTCGGCGAAGATCTGATGGAAAGCCTGGCCGACGATGCTCTCTGAAGCGGTCGACCCGAGCGTCTCCACGTTGGTCGAGTCGCCCAGCAGGACGAGAACCCCTTGCTGGCCCAGCTGCGCGAACGCGTTCACGTCCGTGATGCGGCCGTCGATGGGCGTGTGGTCGAACTTGTAGTCGCCGGTCAATACCAGGGCCCCGAGCTCGGTGCCGAGCACGATCGACAGGGCATCGGGCACGCTGTGGCTCACGGCGATGAAAGACAGGTCGAACGGCCCCAGGCGCAGCTTTGAACTCTCACTCACCTCATTCAGATCGACCACCTTGAGCAGCCCGTGTTCGTCGAGCTTGGACTTGATGAGGGCCAGGGTGAAGCGGCTCCCATACACCGGCTTGTTGAGCTGCTTGAGCACGAAGGGCAGCGCCCCCTGGTGATCCTCGTGGCCGTGCGTGATGACGAACGCCAGGACGTCGTCCCTGCGCTCCAGAAGCCAGCCGATGTCCGGCAGCACGAGGTCGATACCCAGCATCTCGTCGCGAGGGAACTCCACGCCGCAGTCGAGCACGACGATCTTGCCGCGGTACTCGACGGCGGTCATGTTCTTGCCGATCTCGCCGAGGCCGCCGAGGGGGATGATCCTGAGGGGGTCACTCATGTGGCAGTGATCCTACCTGCTCGCGACGCGGAAGGGCGAATCGGGCAGCGGCGCCGTCGCCCAAGACGGCGGTGCGGACGCCGTCCTTGCCTGCATTCTTGACCGCGTACATCAGCGTGTCCGCGTGTCGCAGGAGGCCCTCGACGTCGACCTCGCCGCCGACACACGTGACGGCGCCGATGCTGAGCGAGGACGGCCAGCCGCCCTCGCCGACAGCGGCGAGGGCCGCCCCCCGGCCCTTCGTCAGCGCCACGAGCGCGGCCTCGGCCGACGTGTCGGGCAGAAGCACGGCGAACTCGTCGCCGCCCAACCGCGCAATGAGGTCGGTGCTCCGCAACGCATGCATCCACGCCCGTGCGACGGCGACGAGCAGCGCGTCGCCGGCCGCGTGGCCGTAGCGATCGTTCACCTCTTTGAGGTCGTCGACGTCGAAGATCGCCACGCTCAGCGGCTGGCCGGTGCGCTGGGCGCGGCGAAGCTCGAGGTCGGCCTGCTCGCGGAACAGGCGCACGTTGGGCAGGCGCGTGAGCGCGTCGACGCGCGCCAGACGCTGCTCCTCGCCGAGCGCCTGCTTCAGGGCTGCGAGAATGGACACCACCATGGCGAAGAACGCCAAGCGCACGACGGCGTTCCACCACGGCACCCCGCTGGTCCATGTCTGGTCGAGAGAGTAGCGGTCCCCGGCCGTCCACAGGATCGTCGCAGCCACCGAGAAGAGGAGGCCGCTCGTGCGACCGAGCACCCAAGTGGCGAGCGCGATGGGCACGGCGTAGAACACCGAGAACACCACGTCGGCTCCGCTGAGGAGGTCGACCGCGCCCACGGCCGCGACCAGCGCGAAGCACAGCAGCAGCACGACGATATGCGGCAGCCCGTCGACGAGCGCGGCAAGGCGGCCGAATGGGATCATGCCCGGCTCAGCATTCCCAGCCGCCGCAGCTCGTCGGCGACGGCGGCGGATTCTTGGGGGGTAGCGGGCAGGAGCGGGAGGCGCAGACCGCCGACCCCGTGCCCAAGCAGGTTGAGAGCTTCTTTGACGAGGATGGGGTTGGCAGTCAGGAACAGCGCCTTGTAGAGAGCGCGGAGGCCATCGTCGAGCCTCTCCGCCCCGGCCTCGTCGCCGGCTCTGACGAGCCGGGCCATCTCGGCCAGCCGCGGCCCGACGACGTGGCTGGCCACGCAGATGCCGCCCAGGCCGCCCATCTTCAGCACGTCGAGCAGCATGTCGTCGTTGCCGGCGTAGATGCCGAGGTCGCTGAGCTCGCGCAGCCGGTGAAGCTCGCCGAGATCGGGGTTGGCCTGCTTCACGGCGACGATGTTGTCGACCTCGCCGAGGGCGGCCAGCGCCTCGGGCGACAGGTTGACCACCGAACGGCCGGGGATGTTGTACACGACGAGCGGCAGGCTGGTGGCCGCGGCCACGGCGCGGAAGTGCGCCAGCAGGCCGCGCTCGGGCGGCTTGTTGTAGTAGGGCGTGACCACGAGGACCGCGTCGACGCCGCACTTCTCGGCGGTGCGCGTGAGCTCGACGCTGTGGGCGGTGTCGTTCGAGCCCGTGCCGGCGACGACGGGCACGCGATCGCCCACTGCCTCGACGACGGTGCGGAACATCGCCGCCTTCTCGGCGTCGGCGAGCGTGGGCGACTCGCCGGTGGTGCCGGCCACCACCAGCCCGTCGGAGCCGTTGGCGACGAGATGTTCGGCGAGCTCGGCGAGCTTGTCGTGGTCGACGGCGAGGTCGGCGTCGAACGGCGTCACCATGGCGGTGAGGATGGTCCCCAGGCTGTCGGTCATGGAGCGGCTCCTAGAACGCGGACGGTGGCCGGTACGTGGTCGCACTAGTCTAGGAGGTTCTCCAGGCCTACGACAGTCCCCTCGATGCCGGTCACGCGGCGAAGGGCGAGCAGGACGCCGCTCATGAAAGAGAGCCGCGACAGCGAATCGTGACGCAGGGTGAGCAGTTCGTCGTCGCCGCCAAAGAGGACTTCCTGGTGGGCGACCACCCCGGGCAGCCGCACGCTGTGGATGCGCACGTGGTCCGCGGCCAGGCCACGAGACGGCTGGTCGCCGGGCGCGTCCCGCAGGGCGGAACCCGGCGCCTCGGCCATGAGATGCGCCGTACGAAGGCTGGTGCCCGACGGCGCGTCCACTTTGCCGGCCTCGTGCATCTCGATGACCTCGGCGTGCTCGTAGTACTTCGCCGCCTGGCTCGCGAAGCGCATCATCAGGACGGCGCCGAGAGCGAAATTGGGCACGATCACGAGGCCCACGTCGGCAGCGGCCGCCGCTTCGCGCAGCTCGTCCACCTGGTCGTCCTTGAGGCCGGTGGCGCCGACCACGGTCGGGACGCCGGCCTCGAGGAGCGCCAGCGTGTTGGCGAACACCGCGGCAGGCACGCTGAATTCGAGTGCGGCCTGCGGCGAGGTCAGCGCCAAAGCCTCCTGGATGCCCGGGAAGCAAGGGGCGTCTCCGGCGCTCGCCCCACCTCTGGGATCGACGAGCGCCACGACGCGCAGGTCGTCCTGGGCGCCGATCGTCGCGGCGCTGAGACCGCCCATCTTGCCGGCGGCGCCGGTGACGAGAACATCGATCATCGTTCCTCCCAGGCGAATCCTTCGGTGACGGCCCGAAACGGCTCCGGCCGCGGGCCGATGCAGACCGTGGACCATTTCTTGGGGTCATAGTAGCGCCGCACCGCCGCCATGACATCGTCGTGCGTGACCGCGTCGATACGCTCGAGCACCTCGTCCACCGTGAGAACGGGCATCTCCATGAGCACGGCGCGCCCCAGCGTCTGCATCCGGCTGCTGGGGCTCTCCATACTGAGCACGAGCGTGCCCTTGAGGTGGTTCTTGGCGCGCGTGATCGACTCCTCGGCGATGTCCTCCTCGAAGTCGTGCAGCACCTCGAGGATGACGTCCATGGCCTCTTCGACGGCTTCTTCACGAGAGCCGAAATAGATCGCGGTGAGCCCGGCATCGGTATACAGCGAAGTGTACGAGTAGACCGAGTACGCGAGACCGCGCTTCTCGCGCACCTCCTGGAAGAGGTGCGAGCTCCAGGAACCTCCGAGGATGGTGTCGACGACGAACACCGCATAGCGGTCGGGGTCCGTGCGACGTGGCCCGGGGCCGCCCAGACAGACGTGATACTGCTCGGTCTCCTTGCGCGAGAAGCGGGCCACGTGGCGAAGACCGGGGGCGCTGAGGTCCGGGCGGCGAACCACCGCCCCGGGCTCGGGGCGGAAATGCGCCGCCGTGAGCTCGCACAGATGGTCGTGGTCCACGTGGCCGCTCGCCGAGACCACGATGCCGGGGTTGACGTAGTGGGCCTCGTGGTACGCCTTCACCGTCGCCAGATCGAGACGCGCCAGCGTCTCGCTGTGACCGATGATGGGCCGCCCCAGCGGGTGCTCGCCAAAAACGGTCTCACAGAGGTCGTCGTGGATCAGCTCGGGTGGTGAGTCCTCGTACATGGCGACCTCTTCGAGCACGACTTCGCGCTCATGGTCGAGGTCGGAGAAGGTCGGCCGCGCCAGCATCTCGGCGATGACCTCGAAGGCCGTGTCGAGGTCGTCGTCGAGGAATCGTGCGTTGACGAGCGTGTGCTCCTTGGACGTCGAGGCGTTGGGCTCGCCGCCCATGTCGTCGAAGATGCGCGCGATATCCCAGGCGCTGTAGCGCTTGGAGCCTTTGAAGATCAGGTGCTCGATGAAATGCGAGACGCCGCCGAGCTCGAGGGGTTCCAGCCGCGAGCCGGCGGCGATCCACAGCCCGAGGGCCACCGAACGCACCGTGTCGATGCGCTCGGTGGCCACTCGCAGGCCGTTGTCCAGCGTTGAGAGGCGGTAGGCCTCCGTGGCCTTCTCCAGCTTCTCGCTACTCTGCGTCGGGCTTCTTGAGCAGCGTCAGCCCGATGCGCCCGCGCGCTTTGTCGATCTCGACGACCTCGACGGTCACCGTGTCGCCGCGCTTGACGACGTCCTCGACCGACTTCACGCGCTCGCCCTTCTTGCCGAGACGCGAGATGTGCAGCAGGCCGTCGGTGCCCTTCTTGAGCTCCACGAAGGCGCCGAAGTCGGTGGTCTTGACGACCCGGCCGGTGAACACATCGCCGACCTCGACCTCTTTGGTCATGGACTGGATGCGGTTCATGACGCCCTCGGCCGCTTCCTGATCCGGGGCGCAGATGAAGATCGTCCCGTCTTCCTGGATGTCGATGTCGGCACCGAACTCGTCGGTCATGCCGCGGATGGTCTCGCCGCCCTTGCCGATGACGAGTCCGATCTGATCTGGATTGATCTGGATGCTGAAGATGCGCGGCGCCCACTCCGAGAGCTCGCTGCGCGGCTCAGGGAGGGTAGCGAGCATGCGCTCGAGGATGAACAGCCGTGCCCGGCGAGCTTGCTCGAGCGCCTCGGTGAGGATCTCGAAGGTGACGCCGGTGATCTTGATGTCCATCTGCAGGGCGGTGATGCCGTCGGCGGTGCCGGCGACCTTGAAGTCCATGTCGCCGAGGTGGTCTTCGACGCCGGCGATGTCGGTGAGGATGACGTAGGCGTCACCCTCCTTGATCAGACCCATGGCGGTGCCGGCCACCGGAGCGGTGATCTGCACGCCGGCGTCCATCAGCGCCAGGGTCGAGCCACACACGCTGGCCATCGAGGACGAGCCGTTGCTCTCGAGGATCTCCGAGACGATGCGCGTCGTGTAGGGGAAGTCCAGCTCGTTCGGAAGGACCGGCAGCAGGGCGCGCTCGGCGAGGGCGCCGTGGCCGATGTCGCGGCGCTTGGGGCCGCGCATGAAGCCCGTCTCGCCTACCGAGTACGGCGGGAAGTTGTAGTGGTGGATGTAGCGCTTCTTGTCCTCGATGCCGAGGCCGTCGATGCGCTGGAACTCGCCCGTGCCACCCAGCGTCAGGAGGCTCAGGGCCTGCGTCTCGCCGCGGGTGAACAGAGCGCTGCCGTGGACGCGCGGGACCATGCCGACCTCGCAGCTGATCTGGCGGACCTCGTCGGTGCCACGGCCGTCGGGGCGGCGCTTCTGCACCGCGATACGATCGCGCACGAGGTCTTTCTCGATCTTGGCGAGAGCGCGCTTGACGTGCGTCACGCGCTCGGCCGCTGAGTCCTCGTTGAGGAGGGCCTCGACGGCGGCCTTCTTGACCTCGGAGGTAGCGTCCTGACGCTCCTTCTTGTCCACCGCCTGCGTGGCGGCGTCCAAAGCGGCGCCGTACTGGTTGCGGACCTCGGCGAGGATGCCCTCGTCGACGGTCCACTGCGGCACGTCCCACTTGGGCTTGCCACACTGGCGCTGCAGCTCGAGCTGCACATCGATGAGCTTCTTGATCTCCTCGTGAGCCAGTCGCAGCGCCTCCACCACGAGAGCCTCGGAGACCTGCTTCGCGCCGGCCTCGACCATGACGATGGCGTCCTTGGTGCCGGTGACCACGAGGTCGAGCTCGGACTCGTCCTGGACCTCGGTGAGGGTGGGGTTGATCACGAACTCGTCCTCGATGCGCCCGACGCGCACGGACCCGATCGGGCCGAGGAACGGGATCTCGCTGAGACTCAGGGCCGCCGAGGCGCCCAGAGTGGCGAGCACGTCGTAGTTGTTCTCGAGGTCGACGGACAGCACGGTGGCCACCACGTGCACCTCGTTCATGTAGCCCTTCGTGAACAGCGGCCGAATGGGCCGGTCGATCTGGCGCGCGGCGAGGATGGCCTTCTCGCTGGGCCGCGACTCACGCTTGATGAAGCCGCCGGGGATCTTGCCGGCAGCATAGTGCCGCTCCTCGACGTCGACGGTGAGGGGGAAGAAATCCTGCCCCTCGCGTCCTTCGGTGCGCCCCACGGCGCTGACGAGCACCATCGTGTCGCCGCAGCGCACGAGTACTGCTCCATTGGCCTGCTTGGCCAGACGGCCGGTCTCGAGGGTGATCTTCTTGCCCCCGACCTCTACTTCTACTGTAGTCATCTCTTCCTTCGTCTTCCTACTGACCCGGCGCCCCATTACGCACGGGTCCGATTACGTCGCTGCGGGATCGCGGGCGACGACTGATACGGCGGGAACGCCGCGTCGTGCTGTGGTTACTTGCGGAGCGAGAGCTCCTTGACGAGCGCGCGGTAGCGCTCGAGGTCGCGCGCCTGCAGATAGTTGAGCAGACGGCGACGCTGGCCGACCATCTTGAGCAGGCCGCGCCGGCTGTGGTGGTCCTTCTTGTGGGTCTTGAGGTGTTCGGTGAGGGTCTCGATGCGCGCGGTGAGGAGTGCGATCTGGACCTCGGGGGAGCCCGTGTCGCCGTCGTGCTTGGCGTGCTTGGCGATGATCGTCTCTTTATCGTCCCTTGTGACTGCCATGTGGATCACCTCCCCCTTACAGGAGTATCCGGTAACCCAGTAGCGGGTCGGCCGCCCGCAACCGAGTGTACGGTCGCGGGCTAGGGTAGCACAGGCGGCGGCGCGGGAGAAACCGGCCGGCGCCGTTCAGGCGCGCGCGTGGCCGGCCAGGCCGACGGCTCCGAAGGCGACGTCGTCGAGCTTGCCGGCTGCGGCGATGTCGCGGCGCATCTGCGCGACGAGCGCCTCGATGTCATCGAAGCGACGCTCATCGCGGATCTTGTGCAGGAAGTCGAGGCGAATCCGGCGCCCGTAGATATCGCCCGCGAAGTCCAGCAGGAACGCCTCGACAGTGACGTGCGCCGTCTCCATCTCCTTGCTGCGGAACGTCGGGTTGTGGCCGATGTTCACCGCCGCCCGGTACCAGCTCCTGTCCGCCAGAACGCGGGCTGCGTACACGCCACGTCCGGGAAAGATCGTGCCGGCTTCCACGTCGACGTTGGCCGTGGGCACACCCAGCGTCCGCCCGCGCTTGTCCCCGTGGACGACGACGCCGGTCGCCGACGGCGGACGGCCGAGGATCGCCCGTACCTCTTCCAGCTCGCCGAGGTGAAGCAGGCGGCGGATGCGCGTCGAGCTGATGGTCTTCCCGTGCTCCGTGACGAGACTCACGGCGATGGTGTCGAACCCGTGACGGGCGCCGCAGGCGCGCAGCTGCGCTGCGTCCCCGGCGCCTCCGGCGCCGAAGTGGAAGTTCTCCCCCACCACCACGGCCCGGGCGTGCAGCGTGCCGGCCAGGAGCTCAGCGCAGAAGTCCTCGGGCGCGAGTCCGGCGAGGTGCTCGTCGAAGGGCAGGACGACGACCTCGTCGGGGCCCAGCTCGGCGAGCAGGCGGAGCTTCTCGGCGGGCGGCGTGAGCAGGCGTGGCACGCGCGCCGGATCGACCACTTCCAGAGGATGACGGTCGAAGGTCACCACAGCGCTCGTGATCCCGCGCTCGCCGGCGATCTCAAGAGCACGGCCGATCACCGCGCGGTGGCCCACATGAACCCCGTCGAACGTGCCGACGGCCAGCGCCCTGGGGCGCTGCTCGAGGAGGTCCGGCGACGTCACGACCTGCATCAGAGCTTCACGAGCAGCTTGAGGGCGTGGCCTTCCTCCGCCGGCCCGTAGATGGCGATGAGCTCACCGCGATACGTGAGGCGGACCGGCTCCGGAGGGCCTCCGGGCAGGCGGGCGCCGTTGCGCACCGCCGCCACCTGAGCGGCCGAGAGTTCGATGCCGGGCATGAACTGCAGGGCGAGAGCAGGGGCAACGAGGCCGGGGATATGCTCGTCGCCGGTCTCTCGGGTGGCCAGTGCGTCTTCGAAGTCCGCAAGGCTCTGCGCCTCGCTCAGCCGCAGATCGCCGGTGGCCGTGCGCGCCAGCTGCTCGAGATGGGCTCCGGCCCCGACGGCCTCACCGATGTCGATGGCGAGCTGGCGCACGTACGTGCCCTTGGAACAGGCGATGCGACAGCCCATGGTCTGCAGCGCCTCGTCGAAGTCGATGATCTCGATAGCCGAGATCTCCACCTTTTTCACCGGGGTCTCGACGACCTCGCCGCGATGCGCCTTCTTGTAGAGGCGCTCGCCGTCGACCTTGACTGCGGACGTCATCGGCACCTGCTGCATGACGGTGCCGAGGAACGAAGGCAGCACGGTAGCGACGGCCTCCCGTGTGGTAGCGCCGCCGGTCTCGCCGAGGACACCAGCGAGATCGCCGGTATCCGAGCGCACGCCGAACTTGACCGTGCATTCGTAGTCCTTGGGCAGGTCCACGAAGAACCGCGCCAGCTTCGTGGCGCGGCCGACGAGCACTACCAGCAAGCCGGTCGCGAACGGGTCGAGCGTGCCCGCGTGCCCCACCTTCCGCACCGTCGGCCGCAGTTGGCGGCGTACACGGGCGACGACGTCGTGAGACGTGAAGCCCTCAGGCTTGTCGATCAGCAGGATGCCGTCGAGAGGCGCTTTTCGAGTTCGGAACTGAGCCACGCAGTCACCTCCTCAGGGCCATCGTCGCTGGAGAAGCCGGCGGCCAGGCGATGACCGCCGCCGCCCTGAAGCGCGGCTATCTCGCTGACGTCGCACGAGTTCGAGCGCAAGCTCACGCGGACGCGCGACCCGCGGCTCTGTTCTTTGACGAGGGCCGCGACCTCCACGCCACCCACAGCGCGCAGGCTGTCGACGATGCCCTCGGTCTCTTCCTCGCCGGCGCCGACGGCGGCGTAGTCGCCCCGCTGCAGCGTGGCGACCAGGGCGCGGCCGCCCGCCACGACCTGGGCGCCGGCGATGGCGCGCGCCCACAGGCGCAACGCTTCAACGGAGCCCTGCTCGTACAGCATCGAGAACACCCAGGTCACGTCGACACCGAGCCCGGCCAGCCAGGCCGCCGTCTCGAAGGTGGCGGCGGAGGTGCTGCTGTGCCGGAAGTGACCGGTGTCGAATGAGATGCCGGCGAACAGAGCCCAAGCGGCATGCGGGGACGGCCGCAGCCCGAGGGCGCGGGCGATGTCGCAGACGAGCTCGCTGGTGCTGCTCGCCTCCGCCCTCACGTAGACCACGTCGCCGAAGCGCGTGTTGTCGTGGTGATGATCGATGTTCACGACGACCCCATCCCAGGACTCGATTGGGAGCGCCAGACGGTCGAGGCTGCCGCAATCGAGCGCGTAGAGCGGACGGCGCGCGGGCGGCAGGCCGCGGGTCACCGTGCCGAGCGCGAACAGCAGCTCCTCGAGCGGCAGGAACTCGTCCCGGTCGACGTGCAGGCGGGTCTCCACGCCCAGCTGCGCGAACAGGTCGAGCATGCCGGCGGCGGCGCCGAGCGCGTCCACGTCGGGCCTCTCGTGCACTGCCAGCCCGGCGCTCCGCTCGGTCTTCATGCGCCGGCAGACGGCCGCGAGGTCGGCGGGCAGGGCGTTCACTCCGCCTCTTCTTGCGCGCCTGTGGCCGCAGCGGCGGAGGGCGGCGCGGCCTCGTCCTCCTCGCCGCCCACGGCGATCTCCGGCGCCTCGGTGCCCAGCAGTTCTTCTTCTTTCTTGAGGAGTCTCTGGATGTGCAGGGCGTTGTCGAGGGTGTCGTCGTAGCAAAACTGCAGCTGCGGCGTGCGCTTCATGCGCAAGGAGGCGCCAAGGCGCGACTGCAGGTAGCCGCCCGACTTCTCCAGAGCCTTCATCGTCGCCTCGCGGGCGGCCGTGTTGCCCAGCACGCTCACGAAGACCTTGGCGTGCCGCAGGTCGGGTGTGGCCTCCACGCCGGTCACGGTGACGAAGCCGACGCGCGGGTCCTTGAGACCCTCGGCGGCGATGATCGTCGACAGCGCCTCCTTGATGCTCTCGTTGATCCTCAGGATTCGATGTCCCACAGCACATCTACCGGATCGGTGGTCTTGAGCAGGACGCGCGACACCTCGAACTCCTGCCCATGAAGGTAGCGATCCACGTCGTCGAGGCGCTCACGAGCCTGCTGCAGCGACGAAGCCGCCAGAACGACGAGCACCCGGGCGCGCTGCCACACGTCCTGCAGCCCGACCTCGCTGAACGATGCGCGAAAGCGCGCCTGCACGGCGTCGCGCAGCGACGCGAGCGGCGCGCGCTTGTCTTTCAGCGACCGGCTGCCCGGGAAGTGCAACTCCGCGAGCAGGACGCCGATGCAGGCGTCAGGCCTCACGGGCGACTTCCCTGGTCTCGTAGGCCTCCAGCACGTCCCCTTCCTTGAGGTCGTTGAAGCCATCGAGCAGGATGCCGCATTCGAACCCTTCCGCCACCTCGCGCGCGTCTTCGGCGAAGCGCTTGAGGGAGCCGATCTTGCTGTCCCGGACCACTACGTCGTTGCGCAAAACGCGCACGCTGGCGTTACGCACCATCACGCCGTGCGTGACCATGCAGCCGGCGATGGTGCCGAGCTTGGACGCCTTGAAGGTGGTCCGCACCTCGGCCTGTCCCAGGACGACCTCCTCGAGGGTCGGCTTGAGCATGCCCACGAGAGCGGCGGTGATGTCCTCGGTGACCTTGTAGATCACGCGGTAGGTGCGCACGTCCACGCCCTCGCTCTCGGCGAGCGAGGTGGCCGCGGGGCTGGGCCGCACGTTGAAGCCGATGATGATGGCCGTGGACGCGCTGGCCAGCATCACGTCGTTCTCGTTGATGCCGCCGACGCCGGAGTGGATGACGCGCACCTTGACCTCGGGGTGCTGGATCTTGAGCAGCGCATCGCTGAGGGCTTCCAGACTGCCCTGGACGTCGGCCTTGACCACCAGATTCAGGTCCAGCACCTTGCCCGCGGCGATGCGCGCGAACACATCGTCGAGTGTGAGTGCGTGCTGTTTGGCGAGAGCCTCGGTCTTGATGCGGTTGGCACGCTTCTGACCCAGAGAGCGGGCGGTGCGCTCGTCCTTGACCACGCGGCAGAACTCGCCCGCCACAGGCAGGTCGTCGAAGCCGATGATCTCTACGGGGGTGGACGGGCCGCCGTTCTTGAGCGGCGCGCCCTTGAAGTCGCGCATGGCACGCACCCGGCCGCTGGCCTCGCCGGCGACGATGGCGTCGCCCACACGGATGGTGCCGCGACTCACGAGCATGGTCGCCACGACGCCGCGCCCGGGGTCGATCCGCGACTCGATGATGAAGCCGCTGGCCGGCGCTTCGGGGTTGGCCTTGAGGTCGGCCACTTCGGCCACCAGGAGCAGCATGTCGAGGAAGTTGTCCAGCCCGATGCGCTTCTTGGCGCTGGCCTCGACGAACACGTTGTCCCCGCCCCATTCCTCGGGCACGATGCCGTGCTCGGCGAGCTGCTGCTTGATGCGCTCGATGTTGGAGTCGGGCTTGTCGATCTTGTTGATCACGATGACGACCGGCACCTGGGCGGCCTTGGCGTGGTCGATAGCCTCCACGGTCTGGGGCATGACGCCGTCGTCGGCGGCCACCACGATGGCGGCGACGTCGGTGACCTTGGCGCCGCGGGCGCGCATGGCGGTGAAGGCGGCGTGGCCCGGCGTGTCGATGAACGTGATGAGCTGGCCGTGGTGCTTCACCTGATAGGCGCCGATGTGCTGCGTGATGCCACCGGCCTCACCGGCCGCCACTTCGGTCTCGCGGATGGCGTCGAGGAGGCTGGTCTTGCCGTGGTCTACGTGGCCCATGACGGTGATCACCGAGGCGCGCGGCTGCAGATCCTTGGGTTCGTCCACGGCCTCGGCCTCGAGCTCGGCCTCCTCGTCGGCGGCGTGCGTGATCTCGATCTCCCGCTCGAAATCGGTGGCCAAGACTTCGATGGCCTCGTCACTGAGGGTCTGTGTGATGGTCACCATCTCGCCGTAGCCCATCAGCGCTTTAATCATCTCCGGCGTAGAAACGCCAAGAAGCTGCGAGATGTCCTTGACGCTGGAGCCCGACGGCACCTTGACCAGGCCTGTGGGAACGACCGGCGCGACCACCTGCTCCTCGCGGTCGCGGCCGCGGCCACGACCCCTGCGGCGGTTCTGACCGCCCTGGGGACCACCGCCGCGCCGCGACGCGCCGGCGTCGATGATCACACGGCGGCGGCGCCCTCCGGGCCCGCCACTCCGGCGCCGCACGGCGCCGCCACCCGGGCCTGCAAGTGCCTTGTCCAGGGTCGCGTCGTCGACGGCCACCTCGCCCTCGACGACCTCGATGCCCGCCTTCTTGAGGTGGGCGAGAACGTCATCGACGCTGGTCTTTCGCTGAGTCGCGATATCCGAGACCTTGCGTTTGTCCGCCATTCACCTCACTGCCTTTCATCGCTCGTGAGCCGCGCCACTGCGCAGCGCACTGCGGGGTCAAGGGTCACGGGGGCGCGGAAGGCACGCACGAACGCGCGCCGCTTGACCGCGGCCTCGAGACAACTCTGGTCAGGGCAGACATACGCGCTCCTGCCGGGCGAACCCGGGCGAGCAGGCACCACGCAGCCCCCTTCAGCTGTCAATCGTACCAGTTCGGCCTGCCCGCGCTTGCGGCGGCACCCGACGCAGGTACGTTCCGGCGTGACCACCACGGTCACCCCGCGCCGGCCTCGTCGGCTTCGCCGGCCGGGGCATTCGGAGCCTCGTCCTCTTCGGGCGCCGCCGGTGCGGCATCTTCCGCCGCCGGTTCGGGCGCCACGTAGTCCACGTGGATGCTGCAGTAGCGCGAGCCGGGCTCGGCCTGGTTGGGGCAGCGCTTGCCGGTGCGCATGACCGCCATGCACTGGCCGTCGACGCCTTCGTCGTCGGCGAAGTCCATGCTGCTCTCGGCCTCGGCCATCTGCTGCTGGCTCTTGATGTCGATGCGCCAGCCGGTGAGCTTGCTCGCCAGGCGCGCGTTCTGGCCTTCCTTGCCGATCGCCAGCGACAGTTGGTCGTCCGGCACCACGATGGTCGCCGAGCGCTCCTGGTCATCGACGATGACCTCACGCACGCGGGCCGGCGACAGCGCCTTGGCCACGAAACGCGCCGGGTCTTCGTTGTACGGGACGATGTCGATGCGTTCGCCGCGCAGCTCGCTGACGACCATGCGCACGCGTGACCCGCGCGGACCCACACAGGCTCCGACCGGATCCACGCCGTCGGCATGCGAGATGACGGCGATCTTGCAGCGACCCGGCACCGGCTTGCCGTCCTTGCCCCGGTAGCCGGTCTCGCGGGCCACGAACTTGATCTCCACCAAGCCGTCGGCTATCTCCGGGACCTCGAGCTCGAACAGCTTGCGCACGAGCTCCTCGCTGCGGCGCGAGAGCTTGACCTGGGGGCCCTTGGCCGAGTCCTCCACGCGCATGATGACTGCCTTGATGCGCGCGCCGTGGTCGTAGTGCTCGGTCTCGATCTGCTCACCGCGCGGCAATTCAGCCTCGACCCGGCCCAGCTCGACCAGCGTGTTGTGTCGCGGGTCGCTCTGCTGCACGAGGCCGGTGATGAGCTCGCCGACGCGATCGATGTACTCCTCGTACATGAGGTCGCGCTCGGCTTCGCGGATACGCTGCAGGATCACTTGCTTGGCGGTCTGCGCGGCGATGCGCCCGAAGTCATCCGGGGTCACCTCGAACCGCTCGACCTCGTTCATGTCGACGCCTGAGAGGTCGAGCCCGATCTCCTCGCCCTCCTCGTCGTGGATCTTGAGCGCCTCGACGTCGATGTGTTCGGGGAAGATGAGCTCGTAGACGCGCATGTCGCCGGTCTCCGTGTCGACCTCGACCTTGGCGTGCTCCACTGCGTTCGGCGTCTTCTTGTACGCGGAGAGCAAGGCGTCTTCGAGCGCCTCGACGAGAGCATCGAAGGCGATGCCCTTCTCCTTCTCGATCTGTCGCAGCGCTTCGATGATATCTCTACTCACGGTGGCCTCCGTCGGTGTCATAGTTGTAGACCACGTGCGCCTTGGCGATGTCGGCGAGCGGCAACCTGACGCTGCCGCCGTCGGCGAGGGTCAACGTGATCGCGGCCTCGCCGGCCGCCGCCAGCACGCCGCGGAAGTTGCTGCGCCCGCTCCGCGCCTGCGACAGCTTGACCGCCACGTCGCGGCCGATGACGGCGGCGAAGTGGGCCGGCTTGCGAAGGCGCCGGTTCAGGCCGGGCGAAGAGACCTCGAGCGCGTGGCGCTGGCGCACGTCGTCCAGCGCCTGGCTGACCGCCGCGCACAGCTCGAGATCGACACCGCCGGGCTGGTCGACGAACAGCGTCAGCGTGCCGGCGGGGCCGCCGCGCACCTCGAGATCGACAAGCTCGAGCTCGGGGAAGCGCTCGGCCAGCGTGGCCTCGATCATCGCCTCAAGTTCCTCTCTGATCTCCCTCATGAACGACCCCTGACAAGACAAAAGTCGGTTGCCACCGACTTTTCGCGCAAAAGTCCGCCTCGTGGTGTGTTCTCTAGCCGAGCGAGTATACCACCGTGTAGGTTGACGGTACAAGGTGACGGGAGACGGCGACGAGGCTCATCAACCGGGCGTATCTGCCGATACTCCCAGCGACAGATCGCACCCCTCGACTGGTCCGGAGAGGTTCGCCATGGGAGAGTACACGACGTTCGAATGCCGCCAGTGCGGCTACAAGGCCGACCGCATCCGCTGGGGCGTCAGCGTTTACGACCCGCGACAACGCTTCATGCCCGGCTACTGCGTGGAGTGCGGGTCCATCGTCGAGGTCGACATGACCGGCGCGGATATCCACATTGACGAGTTCAAGTGCGTCGTCTGCGGCAGCGAGCTCTTCTTCCTCGAGAAAGCGGCATCGTACACGTGCCCCAAATGCAAAGCGCACGACATGATGCTGCATCAGGGCGAGTACTGGTAAGAGCGCTCCCCGCGGGCAGGCCTGGGCTACTTCTGGATGACGACCGGGCTGCCTGCCGGCACCAGCCTGCTCACCTCGAGAACGTCCTTGTTGTGCATACGCACGCAGCCATGGCTCACAGCCTTGCCGATCAGGTAGTCCTCGTTGGTGCCGTGGATGGCCACCGGCCCGCCCTGCGGCCAGTACGTGAGCTTCGGCTGAAACGCGCTCGTGCCCAGAGCAAGCACCCCGAAGGCCCCGCCCGGCGACGGCGGCTTGAGCTTCTGGTTCACGAAGAAGAAGCCCGTCGGCGTGGCCAGCGCCGGCTGTCCCACGGCCACCGGGAACGTCCCCTTCTGCTCTCCGCGACGGAACACGGTGAGCTTGCGCTCCGACAGGTCGATGACGATCTTCGAGGAGACCGTGTAGAAGGCGAGCTCGCCTTCTCGCACCCAGCCACGACTGCCGTTGGGGCGCTGGGCCAGCCAGACGCGGTACCACACCGTAGCGCCCTTGTCGCGGATCGACTGGACGAGAACAAGGTTGGGGTAGCCATTCTGATTGAGCTTGCCCAGGCGGGTCATGACGGCGGCGCCCGCCTCGGGTCGCCTGAACACGGTGACGGGGCCGAGTGCCTTGCCCACAGTCCAGCGCTCGTATTGGGCTTCTCGCTTGACGCCGGGCGCCACGCCGGGCAACTTCACCGGCGCCAGAACCTGCCGCGCACGATATCCGTGGGCGCGTGTCCGTACCGCGGCGTAGCCGCCGAAGGCCGCGCCCAGCACGATGGCCAGGCCCACGACGAGGATCACGATGTCACGCAAGCGCAAGTTCATGGTCTTCAAAGGATACAGCAGCGGGCACGAACAGTACAGACGCCGGCAAGGTCTTTGACGCGCCGTGGCGTACACTAGGCACAGTCAGTGGCAGCCAAAGAAAGGAGCCTTGCGTGATCGCGATCATCGCCATCATCGTGACCCTGGTCGTCCTGGGGATCATCCTCGCGGCCGTTTACAACAGTCTGGTGACGCGCCGCAACCAGGTGGACAACTCCTGGAGCCAGATTGACGTGCAACTCAAGCGTCGGCACGACCTCATCCCCAATCTGGTCGAAGCGGTCAAGGACTACATGTCCTACGAGCAGGAGACGCTCACCAAGGTCACCGAGGCACGCGCCGCGGCGATCGGTGCCGGCAACCAGGGTCCCCAGGCGCAGGCGCAAGCCGAGAACGTGCTCACCGACACGCTCAAGTCGCTTTTCGCCGTGGTCGAGAACTACCCGGACCTCAAGGCCAATCAGAACGTGATGAGCCTCCAGGAAGAGCTCACCGCGACGGAGAACAAGATCGCCTTCGCGCGCCAGTTCTACAACGACAGCGTGCTCACCTACAACAACAAGATCCAGACCGTCCCCAGCAACCTCATCGCCGGCACGTTCAACTTCTCGCCGCGCCAATTCTTCGCCGCCCCCGAGGAAGACAAGGCAGTCCCGACGGTCGACTTGCGCTGACCGTGTCTCGTTAGCCCGCCAACAGGATGTACGAACAGATCCGCCGCAACCGGCGAGCCTCATGGCTTCTCATGGGGTTCGTCGTCACCTTGCTCGCCGCGCTGGGCTTCGCTATCGGCGAGGCCGTGATCGGCGGCACCAGTGGGGGCATCGGGCTCCTCGGCGTGTTCGGTATCGTGGCCATCGTCTGGAGCGTCATCGGCTACTACTCGGGCGATAAGATGGTGCTCGCGGTCAGCGGCGCCCATCGGGTGACCCACGAGGACGAGCCGCAGCTGTTCAACGTGGTCGAGGAGATGACCATCGCCGCCGGCCTGCCGCAGGCGCCGGCGATCTACGTCATCGAGGACCCGGCGCCCAACGCCTTCGCCACCGGCCGCGACCCGCAGCACGCGTCGATCGCCGTCACCCGCGGCCTCATGGCGGCCCTGGACCGCGAAGAGCTTCAAGGCGTGGTGGCGCACGAGATGTCACACGTGCGCAACTACGACATCCGCTTCGCCACGCTGGTCGGCATCCTTGTCGGCATGATCGCGCTGATCGCCGACTTCTTCCTCCGCTGGAGCTTCTTCGGCGGCTCCGGGCGCCGCCGCGGCGGAGGCGACTCCGGCGGCAACGCCGGCGCCATCCTCCTGATCATCGCCATCGTACTGGCCATCGTGGCTCCGCTGGCGGCCTACTCCGTGCAGTTCGCCATCTCACGCCGCCGCGAGTATCTGGCCGACGCCACCGGCGTGGAACTCACGCGCAACCCGCTGGGACTGGCGCGGGCCCTCTTCGTGATCGCCTCGGATCCACAGCCGCTGAGGCATGCCAACCGCGCCACGGCGCACCTCTACATCGCCAACCCGCGCAAGAACAAGAAGGACAAGGCCGTGACCGGTGTCTTCGACACTCACCCGCCCATCCAGAAGCGAATCGATGTGCTGCTGGCGATGGCGCACGCCGGACCGGAGGCTCTGACAGACGGCGCCGCGCCACACGTCGATGAAGCGGCCGCAACGCAGCCCCCTGCCTGACCGCCGGTGCGCCGCTTCGCGGCCGGCGGGCGGTACCGCCGGGTCAGATGGATCCGTCCGCTGCGGACTCCTCCAGCGCCCGTGCATAGAGGTCGCTGAGCGGGTCGAGCGCGCGGGCCAGCCGCAGGTGCGTCCGCGCCTCTTCCCCGCGCCCCAGCGCCGTCAGGCAGCGCCCCAGCGCGTAGTGCGCGTAGTCGTTGTCGGGGATGTCGGCGACGATGGCGGCGAACAGGTCCGCGGCGCCGGCGTACCCGCCGAGGGCGAACTCGGCCCGCCCCAGCGCCTCGCGGATGGAGTTCCGCCCGGGCTCCAGCCGGAGAGCGCGGGCCAGCAGGAGGGCCGCCTGAGCGCAATGCCGCTGGCGCAGGAATGCCGCGCCGCGAACGTAGAGGTCGTAGGCCTCGCTCTGGGCCTCGAAAGCCGGCTTGCGCCGAGGCTCGGTGGTCATCAGGGAGTCCCCTAGAGGCCGAGATCGGGCGCGATGCCCTGCATTGCCTCGAGCCCTATGGCCATGACTTCGTCCAGTTCCAGACCGAGCTCGGAGCCGCGCGCGATGGCTTCGCGGTCGACGCCGCGCGCGAAGGCTCCCTCGCGATAGCGCTTGCGGATGGACTTGAGCTTCACTCCGACGAGGTCCTTCTCCGGGCGCACCAGCGCGGCTGCGGTGATGAGCCCGCTGAGCTGGTCGGCGGCAAGCAACGCGACGTCGAAGCCGGTCTCGACGGCGATGCCGGTGGCCGGATTGTGGGCCGCGACGGCGTGGACGGCCGCCTCGGTCAAGCCGAGCTCGCGGAGCGCGTCGGCGGCGACGGCGCCATGCCGCGCGAAGTCGCCCTCGGTCTCTTCGGAATCCAGATCGTGCCCCAGGCCGGCGAGACCCCAGACCTCCGGGTCCTCGCCGAGACGCGTGGCCAGCCCGCGCATGATGGCCTCGGTGGCCAGCATGTGGCGACGCAGATGCTCGTTGGCCACGCGCGCCTCCACGGCCGCGACGACCTGCTCGCGCTCCGGCCCGCTCATGACCGCCGCAGCCCCGCCTCGATGTGGTCGGCGATAGCGGCCGCGCACTTGGCCTTGCTGGTGCGCGGCACATGGACTTCTTCGCCGGGGGTGATGATGGTGATCTCGTTCTCGTCGGAGCCGATCCCCACGGCCTCGGCGAGGATGTCGTTGAACACAAGAAGATCGACGCCCTTGGCCGCCTTCTTGGCGCGCGCTCGCGCAAGCTGCGGCCCCGCCTCGGCGGCGAAGCCGACGCGGTACAGGCCGGGGCGCGCCGTCTCGGCGAGCACGTCTACGGTACGCACCAGATCCAGGCTGAGGGTCTCGCGGTCGCCGCGCTGGATCTTACCCGGCTCCTCGTCGCGCGGCCGGAAGTCGGCGACGGCGGCGGCCATGACGAGCACGTCGGCGTCGCGGACCTGCGCGCTCACGGCGCCGGCCATGTCGGCGGCGCTCTCGACCTGTACCACCTCGTAGGGCACGTTCTGGGCCGGCTGCGTGGTGACCAGGGCCACGCGCGCGCCGCGCAGGTATGCCTCGTCGGCGACCGCGCGGCCCATCTTGCCGCTCGAGCGATTGCCGATGAAGCGCACGGCGTCGATACGCTCGCGCGTGCCGCCGGAGGTCACCACGACCTTCTTGCCGGCGAGCGCGCCGGTGCCGGTGCTGGCAAAGGCTCGGCGCACCGCAAGACGGATGGCGTCGGGAGACACCATGCGCCCGGAGCCTTCCTCGCCACAGGCAAGGTCACCTTGCTCGGTGGGCAGCACCTCGACGCCTCTTTCGGCGAGCACGCGCAAGTTCTCCCTGGTCGCCGGGTGCTCGTTCATGGCCCAGTTCATGGTCGGGGCGACGATAGTGGGTCCGCGAAAAGCGAGATAGATGGCGGTGAGCAGGTTGTCGGCGATGCCGGCGGCCATCTTGGCGAGCGTGTTGGCCGTCGCCGGCGCGACGACCATCACGCGCGCCGTGCGGGCCGCCTCGATGTGCTGGAACCAGCCGCCGCTCGCCTGCCAGGCGCTCTCGTCGTCGAGGACGGGGGCCTGCGACACGGCCGCGAAGGTGAGCGGCATGACAAAGCGCCGCGCCGCCTCCGTGGTCACGACCAGAGGCTGAAGACCGTCCTTGACGAGCCCGCGCACCAGCTCCACCGCCTTGTAGATGGCGATACCACCGGTGACGCCGACCAGTACCGTGCGGTCGGCGGAGGGCGGCGGGGTCGGCAGACCGCTCATGCCGGCCTCAGTCCGGCGCCTGGTACTCGATCTTGTTGTCCACGATCTCCTCGAACGAGATGGTGAGGAGATTGGTGCTGCGCGTGGTGATGAGCGGCGGCGTGAGGTCCTCGATGCCCATCGTGTTCTCACCGAGGCTGTGGTAGTAGCTATTGATCTGACGGGCGCGCTTGGCCGCGATCATTACCAGCGCGTACCGCGAGCCGCCGGCGTGCGGCAGGAGCTCGTCGATGCGGGGCTTGTCCACTAGGTACCCTTTCGTCGGTCTTCGATGATGGCGACGACCTGATCGGCCGCACGCCCTGCATCCTCGTTGATGACTACGTGCTCAAACTCCCCGGCGGCCGCGACCTCCGTCTCGGCGATCCGCAGCCTCCGGGCTATCGCCTCGTCGGCCTCGGTGCCTCGCCCGCGCAGCCGCTGGCTCAGCTCGGCCATGGTGGGCGGCGCGATGAACACAGCGATCGCCTCCGGCAGCGCCGCGCGCACGGTGCGGGCACCGACGAGTTCGATCTCCAGGATCACGTCGTCCCCGCCGGCCAGCTTGCTCCGGACCTCGGAGCGCAGGGTCCCGTAGAGGTTGCCGCTGTATTCTACCCATTCCAGGAATTCGCCGGCGGCGACGCCGCGTTCGAAGCTCTCCCGGTCCACGAAATGGTACTCGCGGCCGTCCTGCTCGCCGGGCCGCGGCGCCCGCGTGGTGGCCGACACCGACGTCGCAACGTGACCGAGCCGCCGCTTGACCAAGGCGATGACGGTCCCCTTCCCGGCGCCCGAGGGCCCCGAGATCACGAACACCGACGGGATGGCCTCAGCCTCCGATGTGGGCGAGAAGCTCGCTGCGCTGGCGCGCGGAGAGACCGCCGAGGGTCTTGCTCGGGCTGACGCGGCACAGTTCCATGATCTTCGCCGACTTGACGCGTCCGCATTTGGGAGCCGCCATGAGGAGGTCGGCCACCTTGGCCGTGAGCAGGTAGTCCGGCGGCGCCACGAGGATCTCGCTGAGGCTGACGGTCCCCCGTTTGAGGTCGGCCTTGAGCGCAGCCCGGCGACTGCGCACGGCATTAGCCTTGCTCAGAGCGTCCATGCGCTGGCCAAGCGAACGCTCGGGAGCCGTGTTGGATTGCTTGGACAATGTGGACATCGGGCGTGAGTCTACACGAAGGCGCGCCGCCAGTTCAACAGTGCGAAGTGCGGAAAACCGGTCGTCTAGCTGGTCTTTCTTCGTCCGCCTCCGACACTTTGGGTAGGTTCAGTCGCCGAGAGCCAGGCCACGCGCGGCGGACGGCGTAGCCAGGCCGCGCGCGGCCAGCTCGGCGCGCAGCTCGGCGACTATGCGCGCCGGAGCCTCGAGGCCGGTGAAGTTCGCCGCGCCCACGGCCACCGCGGTGGCGCCGCAAGCGATGAATTCCAGCGCGTCGAGGCCGCTCATGATCCCGCCCATACCCACCAGGGGTACGGCGGGCAGCGCCTGGGCGACCTCAGCGACCATGCGCAGGGCGATCGGCTTGATGGCCGGGCCGCAGAGCCCGCCGGTACGGTTGCCGAGGAACGGACGCAGGGTGTCCCGGTCGAGCACCATCGCCGTGAAAGTGTTGACCAACGAGACACCGTCGGCGCCCGCGTCCACAGCTGCGCGCGCCGCCGTGGTCACGTCGCTCACGTTCGGGGTGAGCTTGGCGAGCAGGAAGCGCGACGTCTCGGCGCGACAAGAGCCGACCACAGCCGCGGTAGCGGCCGGGTCGGCGCCGATCTGCAGGCCGCTGGAGACGTTGGGGCACGACACGTTGAGTTCGTAGCCCTCGATCGAGGGAGCGGCCCCCGGGGCCGCAGCGGCAAGGTGCTCCTCGACGGCTCGCACAACGGCCGCGTACTGCCCCGGTTCGTTGCCGCCGACGCTGACGACTACCGGCTGGCGCAGATGCGCCCACGTGGACAGCTCGGCGATCCAGGCGTCGACGCCGGGGTTCTCCAGGCCGATGGCGTTGATCATCCCCGCCGGCGTCTCGGTGACGCGCGGCGCCGGATTGCCCGTGCGCGCGTCGGCGGTGACGGTCTTGGGGACGTACGCCGCGTAGGGGAAGTCGGCGAAGTAGTCGCCCTCGTAGCGGCGGGCATGCTCGAGCAGGTCGAACGTGCCTGAGGCATCCACGACGGGGTGTTCCAGATGCAGAGGGCCGAGCTCGACGCTCAGGCTGACTTGCGTCGGGTCCAGCGACGCCGTCACGGCCGCACCTCGTCGAGAGCGAAGACCGGCCCTTCGCTGCAGACGCGAAGCCTCCCCCTGGCGGTGTCGACCACGCAGCCGTGACACGAGCCGGTGCCGCAGGCCATGTGCGCCTCCAGAGACGCGTAGCCGGGCAGGCCCTGATCGAGCGCCCAGCGCTGCACGGCAGCGATCATGGGCGTGGGCCCGCAGGCGTACACGACGGTGCCCGGCGGAACGTCAAGGGCGCGGAGAATATCGAGCACGGTACCTCGGCGGCCCGTGCTGCCGTCTTCGCTGGCCACCCACAGGCGCTCGATGGCGAAGGCGCCGGCGGCGCGCGCGGCGCGAAAGTCGCGGAAGCCAAAGGCGGCGGTGACGGAGGACCCCGCCGCCAGCTCGTCGGCGAGGTACTGCAGAGGAGCGCAGCCGATGCCGCCGCCCACGAGCAGCGCGCTGGCCACACCGACGCAAGGGAAGGCGCTGCCCAGCGGGCCGGCCAGATCGACGCTCTCACCCACCTCGAGCCGAGTAAGGCGCTCGCTGCCGGCGCCGCGGGCCTCGAGCAGCAGGCCGACACGGTCGCCGTGCACGGTGAACAGGGAGAGCGGCCGACGCAGCAGGAAGCCGGGGCCGGGCACGGTCACCATGACGAACTGCCCGGGCGCTGCCTTTGCAGCCACTCGCGGCGCCACGAGCTCGAGCGCCGTGAAGGCGCCGAAGTGGCGCACGCCCGCGACTCTGCAGTGCGAGGTCTCGGCCCACTGTTGCCCGTGGACATGATCTTCGCCAGCGGCCTGGCTCACTGCGCCTCCGTGGCCCGGTGCAGATCCTGGAGACAGTGTACCTGCACTCGCGGCCGACGAGCGGCCTCGATGGCCGAGACGGCGGCCGACGCGCCGGCGAGCGTGGTGATGCTGGGGACGCCCTTGCGCAGGACCGTGGTGCGGATCTCGTAGCCGTCGCTGCGCGCGCCACGCCCGAACGGCGTGTTGACGACGAGGGCGATGTCGCCGCTCTCGATGAGATTCACCACGTGGGGCTCGCCCTGAGACACCTTGTTGACCACGTGCACGGGGATGCCGAGGCTGGTGAGTGCCGTGGCGGTACCCCGCGTGGCGTAGATGGCGAAGCCCAGGGAATGCAGGCGCTGGGCGAGGATGGTAGCCGCCGACTTGTCGCTGTCGCAGACCGACAGGAACACGTTGCCTTCCAGAGGCAGCGGGGAACCGGCCGCGGCAACGGCCTTGCCGAAAGCCGTGGGGAAGTTGTCGGCGATGCCCATCACCTCGCCGGTGGACCTCATCTCCGGGCCGAGCTGCGTGTCCGAGCCCGGGAAGCGGCTGAACGGCAGCACCGCTTCCTTGACGCTGACGTGCTCGGGCACGCGGCGCTCAGGCGCGAGGTCGGCGAGCTTCTCGCCGAGGATGACGCGGGTGGCAAGCTGAGCCATGGCGATGCCCGTGGCCTTGCTCACGAACGGCACCGTGCGCGACCCGCGCGGGTTCACCTCGAGCACGTAGAGCTGGTAGTTCTGGAAGGCGAACTGAACGTTTATCAGCCCGCGCACGCCCAGCCCCAGGGCCAGGCGCCGGGTCTGCTTTCGTACCTGTTCCAGCGTGCCCTCGCCAAGCGAGATGGAAGGGATCACGCAGGCCGAGTCACCGGAGTGCACGCCGGCCTCCTCGACGTGCTGCATGACGGCGCCGACGTAGACGTCTTCCCCATCGCAGATGGCATCGACGTCGACTTCGATGGCGTCCTCCAGGAACTTGTCGATGAGCACCGCGTGTTCGAGGTTCGCGGTCGCCGCGGTGGTCATGTAGCGCTCCAGCTCGGCGGCGCTGTAGACGATCTGCATGGCTCGTCCGCCGAGCACGTAGGACGGCCGCACCAGCAGCGGGTACCCGACCCTGTCGGCGACCGCCGCGGCCTCGGCGGCCGTCCTGGCCAGTCCGTACTCCGGGCAACGGATGTCCAACTCGGCGAGCAGCTGCCCGAAACGGCCGCGATCCTCGGCAAGGTCGATGGACTCCTGCGGCGTGCCCAGGATGGGGATGGCCGACTCGGCCAGGGCGCGGGCGATCTTGAGCGGCGTCTGACCGCCGAACTGCACGATCACGCCCTTGGGACGCTCGTTGGCGACGATGTTGGCCACGTCCTCGAAGGTGAGCGGCTCGAAATACAGGCGGTCGGAGACGTCATAGTCGGTGGAGACCGTCTCGGGATTGCAGTTGACCATGACCGCCTCGTAGCCCATCTCGCGGGCGGTCAGCGCGGCGTGCACGCAGCAGTAGTCGAACTCGATACCCTGGCCGATGCGGTTGGGCCCCGAACCGAGGATGACCACACGTTCGCGATCGCCGGGCTCGGCCTCGTTCTCTTCCTCGTAGGTCGAGTAGAAGTACGGCGTCTCGGCCTGGAACTCGGCGGAACAGGTGTCCACGGCCTTGTACACGGGGACCACGTCGTGCTCGATGCGCAGGGCGCGCACTTCGCGCTCCGTCTTGCCCGTGAGCTCGCCCAGGCGCCGGTCGCTGAAGCCGTAGCGTTTCATGCGCCGCAGCAGGGCCTCCGAGAGCCGCGGCGCCTCCCGCACCTCACGCTCGAGCTCCACGACATCGGCGAGCTCCGAGAGGAAGAACGGCGAGATGCCGGTCAGCTCGTGGACATCGTCCACGCCGAGCCCCTGGCGAAACGCCTGCAACACGAGCTCGTAGCGTTCCGCAGTGGGGATGGCGAGCGCCTTGCGCAGCTCCTGGGCGCTCGCCGGGAGGTCGGTGGGACCGTCGAGCTCGCGCGAGCGCAGAGCCTTGAGGAACGCCTCCTTGAAGGTGCGTCCGATGGCCATGGCCTCGCCGACGCTCTTCATGTGCGTAGTCAACTCGCGGTCGGCCAGGGGGAACTTCTCGAACGCCCAGCGAGGCATCTTGACGACCACGTAGTCGAGTGTCGGCTCGAAGCAGGCAGGCGTCTTGCGCGTGATGTCGTTGTCGATCTCGTCCAGCGTGTAGCCGACGGCCAGCCGAGCGGCGATCTTGGCGATGGGGAACCCGGTGGCCTTGGAGGCGAGAGCTGAACTGCGCGAGACGCGCGGGTTCATCTCGATGACCACCATTTCGCCCGTCTCTGGGTTCACGGCGAACTGGACATTGCTGCCGCCGGTGTCCACGCCGATCTTGCGAATGATCGCCTTCGCGGCGTCGCGCAGCTCCTGGTACTGGGCGTCGGTGAGCGTGAGGGCCGGCGCGACGGTGACGCTGTCGCCGGTGTGCACGCCCATCGGATCGATGTTCTCGATGGAGCAGATGACGACCACGTTGTCGGCCCGGTCGCGCATCACCTCGAGCTCGAACTCGTGCCAGCCCACGACCGATTCCTCGAGCAGCAGCTGGGAGATCGGGCTGAGCTGCAGGCCGTGGGCGACGATGCGGCGGAAGCTCTCGCGGTCGTAGGCGATACCGCCGCCACTTCCGCCCAGCGTATAGGCGGGGCGCACGACCAGCGGGAGGCCGAGTTCCTCGGCCGCCAGCTCGGCCTCCTCCATGGTCTCGGCCAGCATGCTGCGTGGCACGCACAGGCCGAGCTCCTCCATGGCGGTGCGGAATTCCAGGCGGTCCTCGGCGCGATGGATGGCCTTTTCATCGGCGCCGATCATCTCGACCTCCCAGAGGTCGAGCACGCTGGCGGCCTTGAGTTCCATGGCCAAGTTGAGGGCAGTCTGGCCACCGAGCGTGGGCAGCAGGGCGTCCGGGCGTTCCACCTCGATGATACGCGTCAGCGTGGCGAGGTCGAGCGGTTCGATGTACGTGCGCGTGGCGAACGCCGGGTCGGTCATGATCGTGGCCGGGTTGCTGTTGACCAGGACCACCTCGTAGCCCTCCTCCAGCAGCACCTTGCAGGCCTGCGTGCCGGAGTAGTCGAACTCGCACGCCTGGCCGATGACGATGGGGCCCGAACCGATGATGAGGATCTTGTGCAGATCGTCGCGCCGCGGCATCAGGCGCCGCCCTTGCGGAAGCGCGCGATCTCGTCGCGGAAACGTCCGAAGAGATAGAGCGAGTCGTGCGGTCCGGGGGTGGACTCCGGGTGATACTGCACGGAGAAAGCGAAGCGGTCCGGCGCCGCGACGCCTTCGACGGTGCGGTCGTTGAGGTTCACGTGAGTGATCTCGGCGCCGGGCACGGCGTCGTCGCGGACGGCGAAGCCGTGATTCTGGGCCGTGATCTCGATGACGCCGGTGCGCAGGTCCTTGACCGGGTGGTTGGCGCCGCGATGCCCGAACTTGAGCTTGTAGGTCTTGAGACCGAGTGCCTGGGCCAGCAGCTGGTGGCCCAGGCAGATGCCGAAGATAGGCACCTTGCCGAGCAGGCGCTCGACGGCCTTGACGGCATACGTCACGGCCGCCGGGTCGCCGGGGCCGTTGCTCAGAAAGACTCCGTCGGGGGCACGCTTGAGGACCTCCCGGGCGCTCGTTTGCGCGGGAACGACCGTGACGCGGAGGCCGTAGCCGGCCAGGTAGCGCAGCATCGAGCGCTTGATGCCGTAGTCGTATGCAACCACGTGCAGGTCGGGCGCCGGAGCCCCTTCGGGCGCCGGCGCCTCATAGGCCTCGACTCCGGTGACCACCTTGGCCAGGTCGAGCCCGCTCATCTTCGGCAGGCCCTGGGCGACCTTGCGCAGGTGGCGCAGATCGTCAGTCTCCGTGCTCACAACGGCGCGCAGGGCGCCCTTGTCCCGGATGTGCCGGGTCAGGGCGCGCGTATCCACGCCGCTCACGGCCAGGACGCCGCGCTCCGCCAGCCAGTCAAGCCAAGTGACGCGTGAAGAGCGGTTGAACCGGTAGTTGGTGATCTCGCGGGCGATGATGGCCCGCGCATGAGCTTTGCCGGACTCGTCGCGGTCCGGGTCGGCGCCGTAGTTCCCGTTCATGGGGAACGTGTAGGCCACGAGCTGCCCGCAGTACGACGGGTCGGTGGCGATCTCCTGGTAGCCGGTCATGCTCGTATTGAACACGGCCTCGCCGCCGACGGTGCCGCTGCCCGCGATCGCTTCGCCGCGGTAGCTGGCCCCGTCCTCCAGGACGATGAGCGCCCGGCTAGGCAAGGTCGTCCCAGGCGACGCGCCCGGCGGCGAGCGTGAGCTTGACCTTCGCAGGGAGCTCGCGGCCCAGCCAGGCCGAGTTGAACGAGCGGGACTGCAGCGTGGCCCGGTCCACCGTCCAGGCGGCCTTGGGGTCGATCACGCAGAGGTTGGCGACGGTGCCCTGAACCAGGGTGGGCGCGTCCAAGCCGGCGATGCGCGCCGGCGCGGTGCTCAGGCGCCGCACGAGGGTGCCGACGTCCAGCTCCGACGACCGCACGAGCGCCCCGTAGAGCACGCTGAAGGCGGTCTCCAGACCGATCGTGCCGAACGGCGCCTCCTCGAACGGCACGTCCTTCTCCTCCGCGGCGTGCGGCGCGTGGTCGGTCGCGACGCAGTCGACGAGGCCGCTCTTGAGCGCGGCGACGAGCGCCGTGCGGTCGGTCTCCGCGCGCAGCGGCGGGTTCATCTTGAGGTTGGGGTCGAGCGACTCGAGGGCCTCGTCGTTGAGCGTCAGGTGATGCGGCGTCACCTCGGCGGTGACCTTCACACCCGCCGCCTTGGCCCGATCGATGGCCGCCAGCGACGCCGCCGTGCTGACGTGGCAGATGTGCACGGTCGCGTCTTCGTAGCGGGCGATATCGAGCGTGCGTGACACGTCCAGACTCTCGCACAAGGACGGGATACCGGTGAGCCCGAGGCGGGCCGAGACCGGCCCCTCGTGCATCTGACCGCCCTTCATCAGCGAGTCGTCCTGGGCGTGGATGGCGACGAAGCGCCCGCTGACCTTGACGTACTGAAGAGCGCGGCGGGTCAGCGCGGCGGTGGCCAGCGGACGGCCGTCTTCGCTGAAGCCGACGGCCCCTGCGGCGCCCAGCTCGCCCATCTCGGTGAGCTGCTCGCCGGCCAGGCCGCGGGTGACGGCAGCGAAGAACCCCACTGGTATCGCCGCTTCGGCGCGGGCCGTCTGGGCGAGCCCCCTGAGAACCGTGGCCGTGTCCACGACCGGGTCGGTGTTCGCCATGGCGAAGACGGCCACGTAGCCGCCCGCCGCGGCGGCACGCGTGCCGCTGGTGATGTCTTCCTCATCCTCGCGACCGGGCGTGCGCAGGTGCGCGTGGAGGTCGACGAAGCCGGGCAGCACGAGCATGCCGCGGGCGTCGATCTCTCTCGTATTCTTGCCCGGATTCAGGCCCGAGCCGAGCTCGGCGACCTTGCCCTTGCCGATCAGCACGTCCTGGACCGCGTCGATACCCGCCTCGGGGTCGACCACCCGGCCACCCTTGATGAGAAGATCGGCCGCCGGCGCCTGCTTACACCACGTGCGCTCCATCAGAGGACCTCCTCACTCGCAACACCGTCGCTGTAGCCGACGATGGTCCGGTACAGGATCGCCATGCGCACCGCCAGACCGCTGAAGACCTGGTGGGCGATGAGGTTCTCGTCGTCGTCGGCGATGTCCGAGGCGATCTCGACGCCGCGGTTGATGGGGCCGGGGTGCATGACCCTCTGCCCCGGCCGCAGGCGTGCCTGTGAGATGCCGTACAGCTCGCTGTACTCACGCAGCGACGGCAGGTAGTTGGCGCCCGCCTCGACGCGCTCCTGCTGGATGCGGAGCAGGTAGATGACGTCGGCGTCCTTGAGGTTGGCGAGGTCGTACTCGACCTTGACGCCCATCTCCTCGATACCGCGCGGCATCAGCGTCGGCGGCGCCACCAGGGTGACCTCCATGCCGAGCATCTGGAAGCCCATGATGTCGCTGCGCGCAACCCGGCTGTGCAGGATGTCGCCGATGATGAACACGCGCAGGCCGCCGAGGTCGCGACCCAGGTTCTGGCGCAGGCTGAAGAGATCCAGAAGGCACTGCGTGGGATGCTGGTGCGTGCCGTCGCCGGCGTTGATGACGCTGGCCTCGGTGTTCTGGGACAGCGTCTGGCAGGCGCCGGCAGAGGGGTGGCGCATGACGATGATGTCGGGTGAGTAGGCGCTCAGCGTGATGGCAGTGTCCTTCAGGGTTTCGCCCTTCTCGACGGCCGAGCCCTTGGCCTTGAGGCCCAGAGTGTCGGCCGAGAGGCGCTTGGCCGCCAGGTCGAAACTCGAAGACGTACGCGTCGAGGGCTCCCAGAAGAGGCTGATGATGGTGCGGCCACGGAGGGTCGGCACCTTCTTGATGTCGCGCTCGAGCACCGGGAGAAAGCTCTCGGCCGTGTCGAGCAGCAGCTCGACGTGGGCGCGCGAGAGGTCCTCGATGGAGATGAGATCGCGTTTGGGCATGATCAAGCCTCCTTCGAGCGCACGAGCACGACCTCGTCGACGCCGTCGCACTCCCGCAGGCGCACGCTGATGCGCTCGCGCAGGGCCGTGGGCAGGTTCTTGCCGACGTAGTCCGGCCGGATGGGCAGCTCGCGGTGGCCGCGGTCGACCAGCACCGCGAGCTGCACGCGGGCCGGCCGGCCGTAGTCGAACAGGGCGTCCACGGCGGCGCGGATGGTGCGCCCCGTGTAGAGGACGTCATCCACAAGGATCACAGTGGCCCCGTCGATGGTGAAGGGCAGGTTGGTGTCCTTGACCACCGGCTGCGGCGTAATCGGGATGACCCCCACGGCGCCGCGGGCGGCGACGTCGTCGCGGTAGAAGGAGATGTCGATGTTGCCGGCCGCGAACTGGGTGCCGGCGACCTCGCAGAGCAGCTCGTGGATCCGCGCGCCGAGGAAGGCGCCGCGGGTGTGGATCCCCACCACGGCGAGGTTCTCGACGCCGGGGTTCTTCTCGAGGATCTCGTGAGCGATGCGCGTGGTGGTCCGCGACATCTGCTCGGCCGTCAGTACGACGACCTCATGGGCGGGTCTGGGTTCAGACATACAAAAGCGCCGCCGTGGCCTCGGTAGCGTACGGCAGCGCTGCACCCCCTTTCCGTCTCTCCGGACGTGGTTAAAGGTCGTGCGTACCTTAGCAGCCGCGTCAAGCAAGGGCAAGGGCCCCAGGGGATGTGACGGGCGGGCTACAGCGTCGGCTGCGACGGCAAGCCGTGCGCCTCGAGAAAGGCGGAGAGGTCGGGCGGCAGCGGGCTCGAGAACTCGAGCTGCCGCCCGTCTTCGGGATGAGCGAAGGCGAGGCGAGCCGCGTGCAGGAACTGGCGGCCGAGGCCGTCGGGCCGCGCGCCGCGCCCGTACTGCACATCACCGGCCACCGGATACCCGAGAGCGGCGAAATGCACGCGGATCTGGTGCGTGCGCCCGGTCTCGAGCCGCACCCGCGCCAGCGTGTAGCCGGCGGCGCGGCCGAGAACGCGGAAGTGCGTCACCGCCGACCGCGCCGCGTGCGCGTGCAGCGACATGCGCTTGCGGTCGCGCACGTGCCGGCCGATGGGCGCGTCGATGGTGCCCTGGTCCTGGGGAAGGTCGCCGCTGAGGAGCGCCAGGTACGTGCGCTTGATCTCGCGGCGCTCCATCGCGGCCACCAGCAAGCGGTAGGCGTCCTCCCTCTTGGCCACGATGAGCAGGCCCGAGGTGTCCTTGTCGAGGCGGTGCACGATGCCCGGTCGGCGCTCGTGCCCGCCGCGAGCGCCGTGCCCCACAAGGCCCTGCGCAAGAGTGCCGTGCTCGTTGCCGGGGGCCGGATGCACGACGACGCCGGGGGGCTTGTCGACCACCATGAGCCAGTCGTCCTCGTAGACGATGCCGTACGGCACGTCCTCGGCGTCGAGCGCAGACGGACGCCCCGGCGGCAGCTCGTAGGCGACCTCGTCGCCGTCGCGCAAGCCGTCGCGCTTACGCGCCGGTCTGCCGGCGACGGTGACGCGGCCCTCCTCGATGAGCCTCTGGGCAGCGGAGCGGGAGAGGCCGGCGCGCGCCGCCAGAATGACGTCCAGGCGCGCGCCGGCCTCCTTGGCGCTCACCGTGAAGCGCACGAGAGAGTCAGGCACGGGCGCCACGCAGCACCTGCACCACCAAAATGAGCGTGCCGGCGACGATGGCCATGTCGGCAACGTTGAACGACGGCCAGCCATACACGCCGATGAAGTCGACTACCGCCCCGTCGAAGCGGAGGCGGTCGACGAGATTGCCCAGCGCCCCGCCAAGGATCAGGCCAAGTGCCGGACGATACCGAGGCGTCGAGAACCCGAGCGCCGCGATGACGCCGGCGGCGACGACGACGACAAGCGCCGTGACTATGACTCCTGCCTGCGCCAGCTGGCTGAACGAGATGCCGCTGTTGTAGGCGAGGTCCACCCGCAGGCCGCCGGCGACCCGGTACGGCAAGCGGTCGGCCTCGTGGCGCACCAGCCACTTGCTCACCTGGTCGGCGGCGAGGACGACGCCGACCAGGGCCAGGGCAAGGCCGAGTCCCTGTCTACTTCTTGCCACGCTGTTTGCGCGGCGCGCTCAGCTCCTCGACCTCGCGATGCCCCATGGGGCAGGCCGGCTCCTTGACCTTGCCGGAACGCCCGCCGTCGTTCATCACGATGTTCAGCGGGTAGGTCGCCTTGCAGATCTTGCAGTAGGCGAGCTTTGCCATGTCGTCATCCCTCCTTCACAGGCGGAGTGTCCGCCGTGCTTCATCGAGCGTCACACCCTGGATCCGGAGCAGCTTGCGCCGTCCTCCGGCGCCGGCCACCAGGCGCACGTCACGTCGCGCGACTCCCAGCAGATCGGCGACAAAACGCGTGAGGGCCGCATTGGCCTTGCCCTCGTGGGCGGGGGCCGCCAGCCGCAGGCGCAAGCGGCAGTCCGCGACCCCGGCGACCTCGTCGCGCGGCGCCCCAGGCGTGACCCAGACCGCCAGGCTCACGCCTCCGACGGCCGCGCGCAGCGGCCCAGACTCACCACTTGAAGTCGTTCTCGTTCACCCCGCTGTCGACGTCGGCGAGGAGATCGTCGTTCTCACCGAACGGGATCCGGTCCTTACCCGGCGTGCGCTCCGCGACACCCGCACCGGGCTCCGCGGGGGCCACGGGTCCCGGCGACGTGGGAGACACGGGAGCCAAGCCATCGGTGTCGGCCGCCGTCTCCACCTGAGACGGCGCCGCCTCGGCGTCATCCGTCACCGGCGGCTCGACGACCACGGGCGCAGCATCGACGCGCGGCGCTACCGGCGCCTCGCGGGCGATGGCCTCTTTGATCGCCCCCGCGTGTCGCGCAAGATCCGGACCTCGTGCGTCCTCCACGGCGGGCGGCGACGGCGGGACCGCGTCGTCGAGCTGTCGCAGGTAGCCCTCGAGCATCTCACGGAACTTGATGCGGCAGTCCTGTTCCGCCACCTTGACCTTGGCCATGGACTGCTTGATGGCCTGCTTCTCCGTGTACGCCTCGTTGACCATCTGGCGCGCCTTCAGCTCGGCCTCGTGCAGGATGAGCTGAGCCTCCTTGGCAGCGTTCTGCTTGAGCTCTTCGGCGCTGCCTTGGGCGGTGACCAACGTCTTCTGCAGGGTCTCCTCGAGGCGCCGATAGCCGGAGACCTTCTCCTCGAGCGCTTCCACGCGCTCCTTGCTGTCGATGTTCTCCTTGAACAGGTGCTCGTACTCGTCGGCGACCTCGTCGAGGAACTCATCGACCTCGACGTCGGTGTAGCCCCGCATGCCGCGCTTGAACTCCTTGTGGCGGATGTCCAGCGGTGTGAGCTTCATGCTATCCCCCCTCGCCCACGCGGCCCGCGCCGCGTGTCGACGTCGTGTCTGTCTCGTCCATTCTAGCCTGCGCCGGCCCTATGCGAGTTCCGCGGCGCGCGCCGTCGCGGCGGCGATGGCAGCCCGCACGGCCGCCGCCACACGATGATCCTCGAGAGCCTCGATCCCCGCGGCCGTCATGCCACCGGGCGTGGCCGCCGCCGCCGTCACCGCGGCCGGGTCGCCCTCGCGGGCGATGAGCGCCGCGGCCCCGTGCACGCCGGCCACCGCGAGCCGCACGGACACGTCGGCGGGCACCCCGGACTCCCGGCCCGCCGCCGCGAACGCCGTCACCAGATAGGCAAGCATGCCGGGCATGCACCCCGCAACGGCGGTGGCGGCGTCGAACGCGCCCTCGTCCATCGCCACCACTTCCCCGGCGAGCGCGAAGAGTCCCGCGACCTCCGGCGCACGCCCATTCAGCGAACCGGGTACCAGCAGGAACACGCCCAGACCGAGTGCCGCCGCGACATTGGGCATCACGCGACCTACCTTGACGTCTGCCGGGAGCGCGTCCTGCAGACGCGTCAGCGGTACGCCCGCCGCCACACTGACCAAGGGCCGCTCACCGAGAAGCTTCCCGATGCCATCGAGAAGATCAGCCACGTGCTGTGGGCGCACCGCGACGATCACCAGATCGGACGCTGCGACCAGAGCCGCCGCGGTGGCGACGGCTGCGCCGTCACACACGGCGGCGAGTCGTTCGGCGCGCGCGCTATCGATGTCGTAGAAGACGAGCGCCGGAGCGCCGTCCAAGCCGTGGCGGCTCCAGCCTTCGGCGAGAGCTCGGGCTATATGCCCGCAACCGATGAGGCCGACGTTCACGGCCGCGCCGGCCGCTCAGAACTGATTGAAGAAGCCCTTCTCAATGAGACGCGCCCGCTCCTCCGCCGAGACCTCGACGTTACGTGGCGTGAGCAGGAAGATCTTGTCGCCCACGCGCTGCATGCCACCGTCGAGAGCGTAGGTGAGGCCGCTGCAAAAATCGATGAGCCGCTTGGCCAGTTCAGTGTCTGAGCCCTGGAGATTGACGATCACGGGAACGTCGATCTTGAACTTGTCGGCGATCTGCTGCGCATCGTTAAAGTTCTTGGGGATGACCAGATGTACCTCGACCCGTGCCGGGCGGGCGGGTTCCAGAGCGCGCACGACGGGCGCCGAACCGCGTCGCCGGGGTTCGTCGGCGAAAATGTCGTCGTAGTCGTTGCGGCCGCGGCCGCCGTTGAGCTTGCGCACGTTCGGGCGGTCCTGGTAGGAGCGCTCAAGCGCCTCGTGCGGAGCCAGCGTCTCGTCTTCTTCGTAGTCGGCCTCGTCGTCGGCGATGCCGAAGTACACCGCCACCTTGTGCCACGAATCGCCTAGGCCCATACGTCCCTCCCTGCCGGGTCAGAAGAGCACGCTGCCGACACGCACGATGGTCGCGCCTTCTTGGGCCGCGATCTCGTAGTCCGCACTCGTCCCCATCGATAGCTGCTCGAAAGTATACGTGCCGCGCCACGTTGTCGAAAGCCGTTGGGCCAGTTCGCGGGTACGGGCGAAAAACGGCCGGGCCTCCTCTGCGTCTTCGAACAGCGGCGGCATGCACATCAGCCCGGCGAACCGTACCTTGCGCATCGCGGCAGCCTCCTCGAGAAAGGCGTCTACCTGCGCCGGCGCGATGCCGCTCTTGCTGTCTTCACCCGCGATGTTGACCTCGAGCAACACCTTGGTCTCGTTCGTGGCGCGCACCTCGATCTCCTGCACCACGCTCATGCTGCCGACCGAGTGGATGAGACTCACGAGCGGCAGGACGAGCTTCGTCTTGCGACTCTGCAGGTGACCGATGAAGTGGTACTCGAAGGCATCGCCATACAGAGCATACTTGGCCGCCAGGTCCTGAGCACGGTTCTCGCCGATCAGACGCACGCCGGCGTCGCGCAAGGCGCCAAGGTGCTCGGCGGCGACGTACTTGGTCGCCACGAGGACGCGGACGGCGGCCGGGTCGCGCCCGGCGGCTGTGGCCGCCCCCGCGACCCGGCCGCTCACCTCGGCGAAGCGCTCGCGCACGACCTCGACCTTCGGGACGAACTGCTCTACCACTACCTGTCTCCTCGACCCGCCCGCCCACCCTAGAGCGGGTTCACTCCGCCTGCCGCCAAGCTATCGCCAGATGGCGGCCTGTCAAGCCGTGGTCCCGGCGATGCGAGAAACAGCGCGCGTCGCTGGACGTGCACACCGCGGTGAGCGTGATGCCCGCCGGCGGAACGCCGGCAGCCTCCAGGTCCGCGCGCGCGCAGGCCCACAGGTCCACGGCGTGCGCCCCGGCCGAGCCGGGGAAGCGCGCCGCGAAGCGCGCTCGCAGAGCGTCGTCGACGGTGAAGCAGCACGGGCCTATGCTGGGGCCGATGACGGCACCGAGCAGGCGACCGCGGCGCGTCAGCGCCGCGGTCGCCTTGCCCACGATGCCGGTGATCATCCCGCGCCAGCCGGCGTGCACCGCGGCCAGCATCGGACCCTCGTCGCCGCACGCGGCGATGACGACCGGCACGCAGTCCGCGTAGCTGACGGTCAGGCCAAGCCCCGGAACGGAAGTGAGCAGCCCGTCGTGGTCGTGGATCGCCGACTCACGGTCGCCGGCGCCGCGCCCCGCCTCGGCCTCGCCCACCCGGGCCAGCGCCGTGCCGTGGACCTGACCGGGCACCACCAGCCGCTCCTGCGAGACGCCGACGGCGGCGCACAAGCGCCGCCGGTTCTCGAGCACGGCGGCCGGCTCGTCGCCCACGGAGAGGCCCAGGTTGAGCGCGTCGTAGGGCGCCGGCGAGACCCCGCCTTCACGGGTCGGGAAGGCGGCGGCCACTCCGGCGCCCTCCCAGGCGAGCCAGCGGAGCCCCTGCGCC
>Ga0209539_1000133_pt1 | contig 45189 bp, 50 predicted proteins | sample BarGraNGADG00312_2_FD_184499 | JGI IMG/M metagenome (GOLD analysis project Ga0209539, IMG submission 184499) | Arctic peat soil microbial communities from Barrow, Alaska - Barrow Graham LP Ref core NGADG0011-312 (SPAdes) (version 2) | ecosystem: Environmental > Terrestrial > Soil > Wetlands >...
CGTTAAGCGCCTTGGCGCCCTCTCCATCCGAAAATAAACGAGACGATCAGGAGAATCAGGAACACGACAAACAGTATCTCGGCGATCGTAGCCGCCGTGCCAGCGAGCACTCCGAAACCGAGGACCGCCGCTACTATCGCGATGATCAAGAATATAACAGCCCACTTCAGCATTTTTTTCACCTCCTAACCGATATTCCTCATATACCGCCTCCAACGCTGTGATATTACCACGAATCGCTCCTTTCCGAGATCCAATCACGGTATCGGTCGCACCGTTGATCACCGATACATTGTTGTCCTGCTCATTTGCCACGTAGACTCTGTTGGTCGTTGGGTTGACAGCGATGGCCACAGGTGACGACCCGACCGTGATGGGCGAGCCGACGACCGTGTCGGTCGTGCCATCCAGGACCGTAACGTTGTTCCCAGCCTCATTGGCCACATAGATCTTGTTCGTGGTGGGGTTGGCGGCGACGCTATGATTGCCCGAATTAATGGACACGCTGGTGACCGTGTCAGTGATGCCGTTTATCACCGACAAGGTGCTGTCGCCGTCGTTCGTCACGTAGATCTTGTTGGTGGTGGGGTTGTATGCGACAGACATGGGGGTCGTGCCCACAGACACGGTCGCTACCACGTTTGCTGCGCTGATCGAGCCTGCCGCGGACAGGACAAAAGCGAGGGTCATCAGTAGAGCCGTCGCCGCGAGCGCCGATTTCCGCTTCAAATCGTTCTCCCGTTCTCGCCTTGCGGCACGCTGATGTCTCAATGTTGCCCTATCTGCGGAACAGTTAGCACGTTGCGGAACTTCTTCAGAGCCGGATCGTGATATCGCTTATCGGATACGACATGCACGGATGGATGTAGCCGCACGCGAGGTCCGACTTGCGCAGGCCGACCTCCGCGGGCATAAAGACGCTCCCCTCGGCCAGGGCCGTTCGGCAGACGCCACACTCGCCTGAACGGCACAGGCAATCGACCGAGATCCCGTTCCGCTCGAGGGAGTTGAGGAGCGGCTCGCGGGCCGCCACCGGGAAGTGCTTGCGCGTCCCCGCGACCTTCACGGTGAACTGGTCGGTGGGGGCGACCGTGGTGGGCCAGCCTTCGACCATCGTGATGTCGGGCGGCGGGCCCGAGAGCTCTTTCTTGACCCTGCGCACGGGCACGGCCAGCTGCTCAAGCGACTCGCCGCACAGCCCGTACATGGCGTGCGGACCGCACATGTAGAACGTCTTGCCACTGAGGTCGCCGACGAGGCGGTCGATGTTCTCCGCGTCCAGCAGCCCGCAGGTCCCTTCGTAGCTCTCCGGCGGCTCGCTCAGGACAAGGTTGACCGCGAGGCCCTCGCAGCTGCACGCGAGCTCGCTCAGTTCGTCCCAGAAGATGACGTCGTCGGCGGTGCGGCTGCCGTAGATGAGGTTCATCGCGAGCCCCGAGTCGCGCTCGATGGCTTCGCGGATCATGCTCATGAACGGGGTGATGCCGCTGCCGCCCGCGAGAAACACGAGCTCGCTGGTGTCGATCAGCGGCTCGTGGTAGAAGAACCCGCCCGGGCCCGAGAGCTCGAACGTGTCGCCCTCGGCGACTTCGTCGACCAGGTACTTCGAGACGTAGCCGTTCGGCATGCGGCGCACCGTGATGTCGATATGGCCGGTGTGGCTAGGAGGGGATGAGATACTGTACGCGCGGCTGGTCCGGGTGCCGTCGATGTCCACGAAGATCGTGGCGAACTGCCCCGGGCGGAACGGGAAGAGCGGTGCGTCCCCTGCCGGGACCAGGCGAAGCGTCTTTGTCGACTCGGTCTCCTGGATGACCTCGGAGACGCGGACGGGCAGGTGCTCTGTGTGGAGCGCGGCGACCGCACGCGCCGCGACGCCCGGGTCGATGTCGCGCTCGTCGGCCAGCGCCCTCGCGTAGCTCTTCTTCGCGATGACGTAGCCGATCGAGGCCGCGTCGAATATCGAGTTTCCTATGTCCTTGAGGGCCACTCTTACTCCTTGTCAGCCCATGGCCGGCATTGCCCGGGCCAGCCCTTTCACTCCGTTGACGTCCTTCATCACTTCGCCGTACGCGAGCATGCCCGAGTTGATGCACGTCTCGAAGCCTCCGCCCATGCGGACCCAGGCGCCGGCGAAGTACAGCCCCTCGAGCGGACCGCGGTTGGGGAGCCTCATCATCGGGCTGCCCGTCACGTCGTAGTCGAACCCGAGGATCGAGCCGTTCGGGTTCCCGCTATAGCGCATGTTGGTGATCGGGGTCGAGACCTCCACGACCTCGATGTGGTCCGCGAGACCCGGGAACCGCTCACTGGTGGCGTCGATCATCTGCTGCGCGAAGCGCTCCTTGGTCTCGACGTAGCGGTCGGGCGGGATGCGCGTCCAGGCAGTGCCGTCGACCACCGCTGTGATCACCATCACTGAGGTGCCGGGCGGTGAGAACTCGGGGTCGGCGTGGTTGTAGTTCGTGAGCACCCAGTACTGCTGCTTGTCGGTGGTGAACATCGCGCGGTAGTGCGCGTCCATGTCGTATGAGTCGTGCATGAAGTACTCGTGGCCGCTGACGCCCAGGTCGGACGCCGGGCAGTCGAGCCCCATGTAGACGTTGTATGTAGAGATTGCGATGTGTCCCTCGGCGAGCGACTTGAGGTACGAGGCAGGGATGTTCTCTTTGCCGATGAGGTCGTAGCACGCGGTGATCGGGTTCGCGTTGCTGACGACGTAGGGGGCCTGGACCGTCTCGCCCTCGTCGGTGACGACACCGGTGACCTTGCCGTTCACCGTGTTGATCTTCCTGACGCCGTTGCGCAGGTGGACCGTGCCGCCGTTCTCCTCGATCGCCGAGACGAAGGCGTTCGAGAGGGCCTGCGAGGTGCCCTTGATGTGATACGGGCCGTACTCGAGGTAGGTGGCGTTCGCCACCGCGAAGAGCATCCACGAGAGCCTGGACGGCGGGAGCCCGTAGTAGCCCCAGATGTCGCAGAACAGGGCCTTGAGCTTCGGGTCGGATATCTCGCGCTCGATCGCCTGCTCGGTGGTGATGCCGAACGACCTGATCAGGTGTGCGCTCTTGCGCGGGATGGACAGCGCGTCGAGCGGGCCTTTGATCTTTGCGAGCGCTCCGAGCTCGTCGTTGATCTGGCGCATCTGGTTCATGAGGCGTGAGATCCCCTTGCGCTCGCGAGGGAACTGCTCGGCGTATGCGGCCTCGGCGGCCTCCCAGCCGTTGGGGATGGTCACGGTGAAGTCAGGGAATATCGAAGTGTAGAACTCGTTGATCGGTATGAACTCCACGCGGCGGGCCACGTCGCACCCCTCGAGGACGTGGTAGCAGCCGCCCCGGTGCTCTGGCGGGCCGATGCCGGAGATCTCGTGCAGCGCCGCCTCAAACTCGAAGCGCCCGCGCACGAAGCTGCTGGCGTATCCGCCCGGGTGGGGATTGCGCTCGAAGACGTCGACCTTGAACCCGTTCTTGGAAAGGTAAGCCGCGGCTGACATCCCGCCGAGCCCTGCACCTATGACGACCGCACGTTTCGTCTTCATGTTGTGAATCTACCAAATGGGTCGTTCACTTTCCACCTAAAACGCAAAAAGGGGTCAGACCCATTCTTGCGTTTTGCTGGCGTCGTCCCGAAAAGTGGAAAGAAAAAGTGGAAAGCGAACGACGTCAAAGACTTCTTGCCGCTTCCACGATGCGGTCGACGTTGGGGAGGGTGGCGGCCTCCTGGTCCAAGGCGTAGGGGATAGTGCCCTCGGTCGCGACACGAGCGAACTTGGCGGTCACTCCCGCCTCCGCGATCACCGCGGCGATCTCGCCGGACAGGCCGAAGCTCATGTAATCCTCGTCTACCACCAGCACGCGGCCGGTCTCGTTCGCGGCCTCGATCACGGCAGCCGTGTCCAGCGGGGCGACTGTGCGCAGGTCGATCACCAGCGGCTTGATCCCATCGCGCGCCAGTACCGCCGCTGCCTCAAGCGACCGGTGCACACCCACACCGAGCGTGATGATCGTGAGGTCCGGGCCTTCCATGACCGCGCGGGCCTTGCCGATCGGAACGGGCTCGACCGGATTGCCCACCTCGCCCCGGCACCCCGCCTCGGGCACGTCGAACCGCACGCTCTCCCGGTTGCCGATGCCGAGGTAATCGAGCCAGTAGTCCGACAGCAGCTTGTGCTCGAGGAACACGACCGGTTCGTCCGACTGGATCGCCGACAGCATAAGTCCCGCCGCGTCCGAAGGGCACGACGGCACGACCACCGACAGGCCGGGCACCCCGGCCACGAGCCCCCAGAGGCACTGCTCGTGCTGGCCCCCGTCGCCGTAGCCGCCCCCGCAGGAGCATCGAACGACCATGGGCACGTCCCACTTGCCTCCCGAGAAAGCCTTTACCTTCGCCGCCTGGTTCAGCAGCGCGTCGAAGCATACCCCGAGGAAGTCGACCAGCATGATTTCGACCACGGGCCTCAGCCCGCCCATCGCCGCCCCGACCGCGGCCGCCAGGAACGCCGACTCGCTGATCGGCGCGTTCATCACGCGCGACTCGCCGAACCGCACGAACTGGTTGCGCCGCAGGAGCTGCACGTCCTCGCCGAACACGACGACGCCCGGGTCGGCCGCCATGGCGGCCTCGAGCGCGTGGTCAATCGCCGCCGCGAAAGTCATCTCAGGCATTGAAGCTCACCTCCCTGGCGAGCCCCGCTTCCTCGAGCGCTTCGGTGACCGCCTTCTCGATTTCCTCGCGCGCGTCGCGCCAGATGGCAACCCGCGCGCTCCCGGGCACGAGGTGCGCCGACTTCTTGAGCGGGTCGTGCCTCGGGATGAACGTGTCCAGCCCGATCTCCGCGAGCGACAGGCCTATTCGCCCGAGCGCCTTTACCTTCGAGGCAGGCGCTGCGCCGTGGGCGGCAACAGCCTTTGTCAGGGGCCCCGATATCTCCCTGACCTGGCCGACCGGGTCCTTGAAGACGCGCAGAAGCGGGTCGCCGAGGAAGTGCCCTTCCAGGTGTGCGCACCGCGCGTGGATGAAGACCGGCCCCCCGCCGCCCCTCGCCCTCGCGAAGGCGACCCTGGCGATGCGGGACACCCTGTCCGCCCTGAGCCCGTCTACCCGCAGCGCGAAGACCCCGAGCGAGGACGCCCGTCGGCACAGGCTGCCGGCGGTCACCGTCTTCGAGCGCGTTGTGATCGCCCACCCGTTGTCTTTGCAGACCACAATGAGCGGGAGCTTCCAGGCCGCCGCGAGGTTCAGCGCCTCGAGGACCATGCCCTGGTTCATGGCGCCCTCGCCCAGGAACGCCACCGCCACGCTCTCCGGCCGCAGGGTCTTCGCCGAGAGCGCGAACCCCGCACCGAGCGGGGCCGAGCTGCCCACGATGCCTGAGGACGCCGCCAGGTGCTCGCGCGAGAACATGTGCATGTGGCCGCCCGCGCCGCCGCATAGCCCCGCCGGCGAGCCAAGCATTTCGAGGACCATTGATTTCAGATCCACTCCGCGGGCGACGAGGGCCGGAGTCGAGCGGTGGTCGAGCGTGAGCGCGTCGCCTTTCCTCATTCGCCAGACGACGCCTGCGATGAGCGCTTCCTCACCGGTGCCCAGGTGAAGCTCGCCGGAGATGAGGCCTCGGCGCCAGAGCGAAGCGAGCGCTTCCTCGAAGGTGCGGATGCGCACCATCTGCTTGTATACAGGCTGGAGATCCTGCTTCATTATCAAGCCCCCTGCTCGCGAAAAAAGCCGCCAGGAATCATTATAAAAGCTTCTGGTACTGGGTTATACTCTGAGCGCCCCTCGCCGGCGCGAACGCCCTGGATTTCGCGACCGTTGGGCCGCTGCGAACGACACGGAGAACACATGGCCGAGACAGCCATAAAAACCGAAACACTGACAAAGTTCTACGGCAAGGTCGTCGGGGTACGCGAGCTCGACCTCGAGGTCGCGCGCGGCGAGGTCTTCGGGTTCCTGGGCCCGAACGGCGCCGGCAAGACAACTACGATCCGTCTGCTGATGGGCCTGCTCGTGCCGACCGCGGGGCGCGCTGAGGTCTTCGGGCTCGACACCTGGAAAGACAGCGTCGCCGTTAAAGAGAAGGTCGGCTACCTGCCGGGCGACGCGGCCCTCTACGAGAAGATGACCGGCGAGGCCCACATCAAGTTCGTCTCGTCGTTCAGCAAGGGTGGCGACGCGGAGGCCGAAGGCCTGCGGCTCGCCACGCGCCTCGAGCTCGAGCTGGACCGCAAAGTCTCGGGCTACTCCAAGGGCATGAAGCAGAAGCTCGAGATCATCCTGGCGCTGATGAAGAAGCCGCCGCTGCTCATCATGGACGAGCCGACCAACGCGCTCGACCCGCTCACGCAGAAGCTGCTCTACGACATACTTTCCGAACGCCGCGAGGAGGGCGCTACCATCCTGTTCTCGTCGCACAACCTCCCCGAGGTCGAGCGCATCGCGAACCGCGTCGGCATCGTCCGCAAAGGGACGCTGGTCGGGACCGAGCGCATCGAGGACCTGCGGGGCATGCGGCTCCGCAACGTCGAGGTGTTCTTCGACGGGGACGTGCCCGGCGAGCTGGACATCGAGAAGCTCGAGGGCGTGAGCGGGATCGAGCGAGTCGGCAACCGCCTGACCCTCAAGCTCAAGGGCGACATCAACCCGCTCATCAAGATGATCGCCCGCTACGACGTCGCCGACTTCAGCGTCAGCCACGCGAGCCTCGAGGACGTCTTCCTGGAGTTCTACAAGCTCGAGCCGCCCGGCGAGCCCGGGCTCGAGCAGCGCACGGGCCCCACGCCGCCCCCGCCGTTCTTCGGGCGGAGGGGTAAGCGATGAACAAGAACGTCTTCAACAAGACTGTGTTCGAGCGCTGGCGCGCGACCGTGATCTACGCGGTCGGCATCCTGGGTTACATGCTCATGGTCACGGCGGTCTATCCGACGTACAAGAAGATGCTCACCGAGAAGGCCGACCTGCTCAAGAATTACCCGAAGGGGCTGCTGCAGCTGTTCGGGGTGAAGAACATCAACGCCTCGTCGTTCACGAACTACATCACGCTCGAGCTGCTGGGCTTCATCTGGGTGATCATCATGGTCGCGTTCGTGGTGGCGTTCGCGAGGAACATGATCTCGGGCGAGCTCAAGGACGGGACGCTGGAGCTGCTGATGTCGCAGCCGGTGCCCCGGTGGAAGATACTCACCAGCGAGGGAATGGCGATGCTGGCCGGCATCGTGGGGCTGGTGGTCACGACAGTGCTCGGGGTGATCGTGTTCGGCTCGGCGTTTGCGTCGTCGGGCGGGGTGAACTACGCGGGCCTCGCGGCGTTCATCCCGGTCGGGATCTGCCTCGCGACGGCCATCGCCGGGTACTCGGTCCTCTTCACAGTGCTCATCAAGGATCCGCGCCGGGTGATCATGGCGTCGGTGGGGCTGACGCTGTACTTCTACCTGATACACTTCGCGGCGGGCTACTCGAAGATAGTGGACAAGATCGACTGGTTCGGCATCTTCCACTACTACGACCCCTTCACGGTGATCGAGCGAGGGACGGTGCCGGCGAAGAGCGTGCTTGTGTTGCTGGCGTTCACCGCGGTCGGCTTCGGCGCCGCGATCTGGGCGTTCCAGCACAAAGACATCAAGCAGTAAAACGCAATATAGAGGTCAGGCTTATTTATTGCGTCGGCCTATTGCGTGACCGCTGCCGTCTAGACCTCTATTCCAGGCCGATGCAATAAATAAGCCTGACCTCTATATTGCGCCAGCTAGCCCAGGTGGTTGTCAGTCTTGATCTTGTCGGCCTTGTCCTTGAGCGAGGTCGCCTCCGCTCCCAGCTCCTTAAGCCTCGCGAGGAACGCTGCAGTCCTGGCGGCAATGGCTTTCGAGTCGACGGTCTGGCCCGCCTCGACCGCCTTGAACTGCGTGCCGAGGTAGTTCAGGTAATCGCTGATCAAGCCGGTTTCTTTGAGGTTCGTCCTTATTAATGTCGCGACGACGACGGCGAAGTCTTTGTAATGCTGCACTCCACTGAGGCTCGAGACCTGGCTGATGTATTTCTGAGCGTTGTTCAAGTCCGAGTTGATGTCCTTGATCTCGGCGCGGATCTTGTTGGCCTCTGTCTCGTACTGCGCGGAGCTCGCGATGTTCCCGAGGTTGTTGAGGAGGCTGCTGAGGTCGGTCTCGAGCGTAGTCCCTTTTGTCTGGACGTCGGTCATGAACGGCGCGGCCTTGTTGATGAGCTTTGTGGCCTGGCTCGTGTCGCTCGAGCCCAGCAGGACCACGACCAGCACGACGGCGACGGCCAGCAGGACCACGAGCCCTACGACGCCTATGATCAGCCCGGTCTTCCTGCGCTTCGGCGCCTCGATGAACGGCGCGCCAGCGGCGGGGGGGATCGGCGGCGGCGGTGCGCCCTGCCCCGCAGGTGGGGTCACCGGCGTTTGCGCGGGTGCAGCCTGCTCCACGGGGGGTGCAGGTGGGGTCGCCGGCGGGACCGGCGGGGTCGTCGGCACGGAGGCCTCGACCTTATCCTGGGGAGTCCCGCACTCCGTGCAGAACGATGTCCCGTCTGGCATCTCTTTGCCGCAGTTCTTGCAGAACATTTGATCTCCTCCTGCCTGGTGCGCCGGTGGGTTCAGGCCCCGGTGGCGCAGTCAAACCGGTCATCAATAGCCTGGTGACATCTTATCAGAAAGGAAGTCAGGCCTCGCGCGGGGCGCATGGTAGAATAGGTCGCCCTTGCTGCGAGGAGGTCACGTGTTCTCGAAGCGCAACATTATTATATCCGCGCTGCTCGCCGCTGCGCTGTGCCTGACGGCGCCGGCCGCGGCGCTCGCGAGCTGGAACGGCGGCCATGACGTCGTCGGATGCACGTCCGCGTCGCGCACATGGTACTTCGCAGAAGGCACCACCCGCGCCGGCTTCAACGAATGGCTCTGTCTGCTCAACCCGAACGCGGGCGCCACCAGCGCCACGTTCACCTACATGCTCTCCACGGGGCAGTCCACCCGGAAGACGTACAACCTGCCGGCCTCGAGCCGCACGACCGTCGACGTCCTGAGCGAGATCGGCGCCGGGAACGATGTCTCGGTCAAGATCGACGCGGTGGACCCGGTCGTCGCCGAGCGCCCGATGTACTTCCGGTACAACGGCTCGTGGACCGGGGGCCATGACGTCGTGGGCGCCACGGCGCCGCGCCAGTCGTGGTACTTCGCCGAGGGCACATGCCGGCCCGGCTTCGACTCCTATATCTGCATCCAGAACCCGGGGGGCTCGGACGCGACTGTCCGGGTCACTTACATGCTCGGCAACGGGAAGATGGTCACCCAGCCCCTGACCGTGCCGAAGAGCTCGCGCTCAACGGTCGTCGTCGAGCAGGCGCTCGGCAGGGCCGACGACGCTGCGCACGATTTCTCCGCGAAGGTCGAGGCGACCAACGGCGCGCTGATAGTCGCCGAGCGCCCGATGTACTTCTCCTACAAGGGTGCGTGGAACGGCGGCCATGACGTCGTCGGCGCGGAGGCGCCCGCGCGCTCGTTCTATTTCGCCGAGGGCTCGTGCCGACCCGGCTTCGACCCCTACATCTGCATTCAGAACCCAGGCGCTACCGCCAGCAAGGTCAAGGTCACCTACATGCTGGGGACAGGCGCCGTGAAGGTGCAGCCGCTCACGGTCGCGGCTAAGTCGCGCTACACGGTCGTGGTCAAGCAGTTCCTCGGCGAGTACGACAACCCCGAGCACGATTTCTCCGCGAAGGTCGAGACCACCGACGCCAGCACCATAATCGCCGAGCGCCCGATGTACTTCGCATACAAAGGCGCCTGGACCGGCGGGCACGACGTGGTCGGCGCGACGGCCCCGGCGAGGTCGTACTACTTCGCAGAAGGCACGTGCCGCCCGGGCTTCGACCCGTACTTCTGCCTGCAGAACCCGGGTGCCGCGGACGCCCCGGTCACCATCACGTACATGCTGGGCAACGGGTCGAGCCGCACCCAGAGCGTCACAGTCGGCAGGAATTCCCGCAGCACTATTTTCGTGAAAGATGCCCTTGGCGAAGCCAACGACAATGCCCACGATTTCTCGGCGAAGATCGAGACGCCCGTGGGCTCGAGCATCGTGGCCGAGCGCCCGATGTACTTCAACTATTCGAGCACCGCCAGGTGGACACTCGACGCGGTAGGGGATGTGAACCTCGGGGGCGACATGTCCCCGACGCTCGCGGCCAACGGTTTCGGATATGTCTGGACCGGCGTGAAAGACAAGCTGCGCGCGGCGACCCTCACCTTCGCGAACCTCGAGTGCACGATGTCGTACCGCGGCGAGCAGGTGCAGGGCAAGAGCTTCACCTTCCGCGGCGACCCTGCGGCGCTTCCCGCCATGCGCGACGCGGGCGTTGACGTCGTATCCCAGGCGAACAACCACGCGCGCGACTTCGGGGCGACCGCGCTCATGGACTGCCTCGGCTACCTCGACGCCGACGGCATCAGCCACTGCGGCGCGGGAGGCAACTACGCCTCCGCCCACCTGCCCGCGTACCTGGACGCGAACGGGCTCCGGGTGGCTTTCCTCGCCTACGACGACATCGGATTCGGCGGCTGGTACGCCGACGTGAATTACCCCGGCGTCTGTGACGCGACCGACACGGCGCAGATGGTGTCCGACGTCGCGAACGCGAAGAACAACGCGGACGTGGTCGTCGTCTCGTTCCACTGGGGCACTGAGAAGAAGTACACACCGGACGCCGCGCAGACGGCGCTGGCTCACACCGCCATCGACCACGGCGCGGACGTCGTGCTCGGGACGCACCCGCACGTCGCGCAGGGGTTCGAGGTCTACAAGGGTAAGCTCATCGCCAACTCGCTCGGCAACTTCGTGTTCAGCCCCGGCAGCGCCGAGGGCCACTACACGGTGCTCACCGAGCTGGCGATGGACGCGAACGGCTGGGTCGGGGTCAAGGCGTACCCGGTCTACATCAACAACGGCCGCCCGCAGCTGATGGGCGGGGCTGACGGGAACGCATGGATCTCGCAGGTCGCGGGGATGTCGCAGCAGCTTGGCACCCCTGCGCGCGTCGAGAACGGCGTCATGTTGGTCCCATAAACGGATCTTGACCCGCGTCTCTCAGGCGCGGATTGAAATTACAGGAGGTAGGATGCCGGCTTTCATGCCAACACCCCAGACTGTCGAGATCGAGACCGCCGACGGCGTTACCCTGAGGTGCAGGCGCTACAGGCGACCCGGGGCGAGAGCAGTCGTGTGCGGGCACGGGCAGGCTTCCACCGGCTACGAGTTCGACCTGCCGCTCTCGGGCTTCAACCTCGCCGAGAAGCTGTACCGGCTGGGCTACGAGGTCTGGATCATGAACTTCCGCGGCGCCGGCCACCCGCCGTGGCAGAGCGATGCCGACGGCTGGCGCAACTCCGGCGACCAGCAGGGGACGCTCGACCTCCCAGCCGTCATCGACCGCGTGATCGAGGAGACGGGGATGCCACCCTTCTACATCGGCCATTCGTTCGGCGGGATGTCGCTCTACATCTACCTGCAGGGCTGCGTCCCCGACCCGGACGACCCGACGCGCGTGATCCGGGACCCCGAGGTGGCGCTCGAGCGCAACAAGAAGATCGCCGCGGGGCTCACCGCGGGCAGCCCGATAACCATGGCCGAAGAGGAGTCCGACTGGATGGAGAAGCTGCGCCGCCACCCATGGGCGCAGGCCGTGATGAAGCGCGTCGCGCGATTCCTGATCAAGCGCGCGAGGCGTAAGCCGGTCATCCCGATCGGGAGGATCTCGGTCTGGTTCGGCTTCAGGCACCCGCGGCTCACAAGGATCATCATGTCCAGCGCTCTGCTGAGCATGTACCTGAAGCCTAAGAACATGGGCCCGGAGGCCTGCGGGCTGTTCGGGACCTGGGCCGGCGGCGACGTCACCTGCCTGCACCTGGCGCAAACGATCCAGACCGTGATGACCGGGGAGCTCACGTCCATTGACCCGGAGGGCAACCGGTTCCTGAGCTACGCCGAGGGCATGGGCAACATCACCGCACCGCTCGCCGCCGCCGCGGGCACGAAGGACTTCATGCGCCCGATCGATATCGAGAAGGGCGTTCTGGGGTCCGCATCATCCGAGCGCACCCTGTTCCTGCCGATCAACGGCTGCGGGCACATCGACATGCTCTACTACCTGCCGCTCACCGAGATCACAAGCTGGATGGAGTGGGCCGCCAAAAACGCATAATGGGGTTAGACCCTATTATGCGTTTTTTCTACTGGCAGTCGGCGAGGGTGACCTCTTCCAGCGACTCACCATACCTCTTCGGCAGCGACTGGTAGAGACGCGTACCCGCCCAGGCGAAGTCCGACTGCAACTGCGTTATCTCTTTGACCACGCGAGCCGGCACCCCGACGAGCAGGCTGCGGGGCGGGAACTCTACCCCGGGCGGCACGAGCGCGCCCGAGCCCACGATGCATCCCGTCCCGATGCGCGCGCGGTCGTTGACGATCGCGCCCATTCCGACCAGCACGTGCTCCTCCAGGTAGCAGCCGTGCAGGATGGCGCCGTGCCCGATGTGCGAGTTCTCGCTCAGTGTTGTGACGGAGTCCGGCCCGGCGTGCAGGACCGCGTTCTCTTGGACGTTCGAACCGTCCCCGATCACTATCTCGCCCCAGTCGCCGCGCAGCACCGCGCCGGCGCCGATGAAGCATCCCTCGCCGATGGTCACCTTGCCGATGACCACGGCTCTCTCGTGAACGTAAGAGGTCTTGCCGATTGCGGGCTTCCTTCCTTCGAAGACGTATAGTGACATCTTTCCTCCAGACGCAAAATAGGGGTCAGACTCCTATTTTGCATTCTGGGGCGAGGAGGGGCAACCGGCAGGCGCGCCCGCCGCCACACCGAATAAGGCAAGTGCTAGACTGAAGGTAACGTGGTTTACGACTATGGCGGGGGCGGGCGAAATGGAGATCAACCCATTCAAGCTGGAGCGCTATTACGCGACGCGCGAGTTCAACGTGCGCCACAACATGTCCGCGTCCGACTGCGAACCGCTCTCCCAGGCCGAGCTGATCGAGATGGCCGACGAGGACATGCGGTTTCTCTGGGACAACCTCAAGCTCGGCTACACCGAGACGCGCGGGGCGCTTCTGCTCCGTGAGGAGATCGCCAAGCTCTACACCGACACCAGCGACAACGACCTGCTCGTCTGCACGCCGGTCGAGGGTATCTTCATCGCGATGCAGGTCATCCTGAAGAAGGGCGACCACGTCATCTGCACCTTTCCCGAATACCAGGCGCTCTACGAGGTCGCCCAGTCCCTCGAGTGCGAGGTCGAGAGGTGGCCGGCCGACGAGCGGCAGGGGTGGCGCTTCGACCCCAAGTGGCTCGAGGAGCACATCAGGCCGCATACCCGCCTTGTGGTGGTGAACTTCCCGCACAACCCGACCGGCTGGCTTCCTGAAGCGCGCGATTTCAAGCGAATAGTGGCGGCCGCGAGAGGCGTGGGCGCCTATCTGTTCTCCGACGAGATGTACCGGTTCCTCGAGGACGAGGCCGCGTGCAGGCTGCCGGCCGCGTGCGACTGCTACGAGAAGGCCGTCTCACTCTCGGGCATGTCCAAAGCGTTCGGCATGGCCGGCGTGCGCATCGGCTGGCTCGCCACGCGCGACGCCGAGCTGCGAAACCGCCTGGAGGCGTTCAAGGACTACACGACGATCTGCTCGAGCGCCCCGAGCGAGGTCCTCTCGACGATCGCGCTGCGCGCCTCGCGACAGATCATCGATCGCAACATGACGATCATCAGGAACAACCTGGACTTCCTGGACGAGTTCTTCGACGGGCACTCATCGATGTTCTACTGGAACAGGCCGCTGGCCGGAACGATCGGGTTTCCCAGGATGCTGTTCGACCGCGACGCCGCGGAGTTCTGCGAGGATGTTATGCAGAAAGCGGGCGTCCTGCTGCTGCCGTCCAACGTGTTCGGGTACGGCGGAGATCACGTGAGGGTCGGCTTCGGGAGGCGGGACCTGCCGGCGGCGGTGGACGCGCTCAAGAATTACCTGGCTGCGACCGGCCTCTGATCAGTCCCCTGTGTACTGCACCGCGCCCGGCAGGCCGTTGTGCTTCATCCACGGCGCGGTGGCGGTAACGTCGAAACCCGGATCTCCCGGCGCATGGATGATGTAAACAGGCGTTCCCGCGTTCACCATGTCAAACAGCTTGATGACGTCGGGCATGTGCATGCGCATGCAGCCGTGCGAGGCCGATGTGCCTATGCTCCCGTCGTTCGATGTCCCATGGATCAGGACGCCGGAGGCGTCGAGCGGCAACGCCCTCAGGCCGAGGGGGTTGCTGTACCCCGGGCCGATGGTCTCGGGCATCGTGGACGACCACGAGCTGTGCGGGTTGTACCACGTCGGGTTCATCTGCTTGCCGACGATCTGCCACTGCCCGACCGGCGTCGGGTACGCGGGCATCCCGCACGCGATGCCGAACTGCGCGAGGGGCTTGTCCCGCTCGTAGAGCGTCAGCTGGTGCGCGGCGAGGTTGACGATGATCAGCTTCTTGAACTTGTCCGCGGTAAAGGTCGCGGGTGTCTTGGCCGCTTTGATCTCGACCGTGCGGGTCTTTGAGTTCTCCGCCGCCATGACTTCCTGCTTGATGGTGTCAGCGGGCACTACATAGCCGTTCCGCGCCTCCACGAACACCGGCGTGCCGTTCGTGACGTCGACGTACGCGTTGTGAGGAGGCTGGTTCACGTCCTTGGTCACCTTATCGACAAACTGCGCGACCAGCGCGTCGTTGTTGTCAGCCATCAGGATGCCGTTCACGGCCCTCGGCCTGTTGACGAACGAGCAGTACATCCTCACGATCGGATTCGTCGACCATGCCTGCGCATACGCCTGGTCCACCATCTTCGTGTAATCGAGGTGAAGGCCGAGCTCGGCGGGTGGAGCGGCGTACTTGAGCTTGTCGAGGGTCAGCGTCACCGGCTTCTGCTCGATCGGGAGCAGCTCTTTCTTGCACTTGCTGACTGCGTCGACCTTGCTGAGGCCCGAGACGTCCACGCCCGAGACCTTCGAGCCGGGCGGGAACTTGCCCCAGCGCGTCACGTCCTGGACGAATAGGAATCCGGCCAGCCCGAGCGCGAGCAGCACGAAGAACGCGACCCCCAGAATGGTGGTCGTCTGCAGCGTAGATTTAGACGAGAACCAGGTCTTCACTCGTGATACCTTCCCGCGCGGTACAAATCTCACTGAATCGCTTCGGCGAAAGTCACCCTTAACCCTTCGATTCAAGCCCCTGGCGTCAGGCTTCACAATAATAATAACCCCTCTCGGACGAGGCCGTTATACCAAATATCAAACCGCATACCTTTTCTGCTCACCGTGTCTCACGGTTGCCATACCGCTTTTTATTACACGGTCCCACTCTAAATCCTGCGCCAGGACCGCTTCGCGGAGGACACCGGCCCCCGGCCTCGAAAACAGTCCCTGCGTCAACAGACGGGCACATGGAGTGGCCGAAAAGCGGGGGGTGGATGATGTGAAGTTGGACGATGCGTACGACGGGATGGTGCACACCATCAGAAAGGGATTCAAGGCCAGGCGGGCTTTCGGCGATCCGATCAAGGTCGGCCGAAACGTACAGATCATCCCGGTTGCCAAGATCATGGTCGCGGCCGGCGGAAAAGGTGGGCAGGCCGATCGGGCAGGCGAAGACGACGACGAAAGCTCGGAAGAGCTGGTTGAGGGCGGCCGCTTCGGCTTCAAGGGAGGGGTCAAGCCCATCGGTTACATCAAGATCAAAGGGTGCCACGTAAAGTGGGTGCCTATCTGCGACTGGGAGAAGATCGCCATGTGTTGTGTGCCCGTGACGCTGTTCGCGATGCACATCTGCAAGCACAAGCTTATGGGAATGGAATGGCACAAGATGCACCACATGAGCCCGGAGATGCGGGAGCACAAGAAGAAGATGATGATGAAACACGGCGCGCCGTGCGGGAAGTGCGGCATGCACCACATAGGCCCATGCCCCGGGAAGAAGCACCACCATAAAGGTGGACCCGAGATGGCGGAGCACAAGAAGATGATGATGCACCATCACGGTGGGCCTTGCCCGAAGTGCGGAATGCACCACATGGGACCCTGTTCCGGCAAGAAGCACCACAAGGGCGGCCCTGAAATGTGGGAACACAAGAAGAAGATGATGAAAGGGAAGGGCGGCGCGCCGGCTGACCGGCACTCCATGAAGAGCAAGTGAATGGGGATGAAAACGGCGGGCGCCGCTAAGTAGGATTGATCAGAAGGAAATGAAATGGGGCCGGTCGAAAAGCCGGCCCTGTTTTTTTCGCCCATGTTGTAGACTCTCTGTTGACCATGCTCGACAGAAAGGCATGCCAATGACAGCAGACTCCACGTCCGGCAGCGACCCCATACGCCGCCTTGCCCCGCTGTTCGCGATCGACCTCGTCGTCGCGCTCGCGCTGATCGAGCCGGCAATGGGCAGGCTCAAGAAGCTCGGCGATACCCTGACTGCCAAGCAATACCTTCTTATTATGCCGACCGGCGAAGTCTCTTATCTCATCCCGGCCGTGCGCGACGTGTCGGTCCCGGCGCTGGGCGCCATAGGGGCCGTGATGCTTTTCATCGGCCTGGTGCCGGCCGTGCAACGCCTTCGCAAGAAAGGGCTGGACGCCTGGTCCGCGCTGGGATGGATCGTCGTCCTGACCGGCCTCGGCCTGCTCGCGGGCGAGTACGCGTCGAAGGGCGAGTGGGTCTTCATGCGCCGCATAGGGGTCAGGTACCTGGCCTCGGCGATGGTCGCCGTCGGCGCGGTCCTCGCCTGCAGGGACAGGCGCTTCCTTGCGACGTGCGGCATGGGCGGGTTCGCCTGGGACCTTTCCTCGGCGATATTCTGGTCGGTGCTCAAGCGCGACCCGCGAGCCACCGTCCCGGTCCCCTGGTTTCACCACTTCGACGAAGAGGAGGGGCGCGGCGCGCCGTGCTGGCTGGTCGCGCTGGTGGACATTGCGATGTTCTCCTACTTCGCCTGGCTCTCGAAGCACGACTTCGACCCGTTCAAGTTCTACGACGAGTGAGCTGCGGCGAGCGCGCCACCGGGCGTCGCAAAGTCTCCGGTCACAACCTTCAACAACAGGTCGGCGGCCTGGCCAGCGTCGATCCCCGGCGCCCATTCTTTGAGATTCGTGACCGGCGCCACGCAGCTCCGCCCTCCTTCTTTCAACAACAGACTCATCCTGTTGAGATCCGTGTCGACGAGCAGCGTCCCGTGGTGGAGGAGGCGCCCGCCGGACCTTGCCTGGGCTGACCCGGAGATCTTTCTGCCGCCCACGTAAACATTATTCGGCGGCTCCCACGACCAGGGCACTCCAAGCAGATCGAGCGTGTCAGTCACGGGGAAAGACAAGGCGCGGAGGCTTTCCTCGATGTTGAAGGTCGCGATGCAGCCGATCGGGAGGTAGATCGAGTAGTTGATGTTACCGAGGTCGTGGAAGACGGCGCCCCCGCCTGTCGTTCTGCGCAACACGGGCACGTTCAACTCGCGCGCGCGGTCGAGGCGCACCTCGTTCCCCGGCTCGAGGAACCTCCCGAGCACGACGGAGTCCGTGCTGCGCCAGACGCGGAAGGACGGGAGCGTGCAACCCTTCAAATAGACGGCTTCCCGTTCCAGGTTGAGCGAGGGGTCGAAAGTCACGGACTCTCGGACGGTGGCGAGGCTTAACCCACGAAGATCGATTGAGCAGCGTGCGGTGTTACCGGCCAGTGGGTTCCACCCTTTCTTCCTCGATGAGAATGTCGATCAGCTTTATTATCTCCTGTGCGACCCTCTCGGTGAGCTCGCTCTCCAGCTCGCCTGGATGCGAGCGGGACAGCTTGTCGGACACGCCCCACTGCCGCAACAGGTCCCGGATATCCAGCCGAGAGGCGACCTCACCGCTGTACTCCTCCGTGGCCGTGCGGGCGCAGGCCTTCTCGCACCCATCTACGGCAATAACCGGCACTTTTTTCGCGAAATCTCTTTCGCCGCCGTCGCCCGCCAGGTAGAGCGGCAGGCAGAGCGACACGACTATGCCCGGGCGGTACTTTTCCATCACGAGCCGCACCGCGTTGCGGGCGATCGTCCCTTCGGCTTCCGACTCTCCCGAGCAGGATATTACTCCGACCTTGGTCGGACGGACTTCCATTTCCACTTCTCTCACGCTCCCGAAATCAGTATCAAGTGCGCCGGCCGGCTCATGGTTTTTCGAGCAGTTCGTCGACCTCTTCGGCGATCTGTTGAGCCATGATCCCCGCGAGCTGCCTGCCGCCCTCTCCCGTATCGAGGACAGTCTCCGGCTTCAGGTCGCGGTGCTCCTTCAAGAAGTCGTGGACGCGGTGTGAAATATCGGGTTCCACGCCGCAGGACTCGACGTTCTTTCTCGCGCAATCCTTGGGGCATCCCTCGATCGTTATGACTTTGTTGCGCCTGGTCTTTCCCACAGTCTCCTCGTCGCCCATAGTCAGCAGTGAAAGGCAGAGCGTGTCAGACGTCTCGGGCCTCATGTCCTCTATGACTTCATACATGGCATCCCGCCCGACCGAGGCGGTGGCCTTTCCGATCCCGCTGCAGGGGATCACGTAAACTATCTCGTCAGTCATTTCTTCCTCCGGTTCAACCACCGTAGAGTTCCTCGTGTTCTTTTTCAGTCTTCTTTTTCAGGTAGTCGAAATAGGCGGCAGAGTCCATCAGCAAATCCTTGTCTTCGTCGAAGTCTGTCAGCTCGAGCTCGACGGCCCACCCTCGCTCGTATGGGTCTTCATTGATCAGCTCAGGTGCATCGACCACCTCGCCATTGACTGCGACCACTTTCCCACTGACCGGGGATATGATGTCGAGCGCGGTTTTCGTGCTCTCGAGCGAGCCCGCCTCGTCGAAGATGCTCAGCTCAGTGCCGATCGCCGGCGGCTCGAAGAACACCATGTCCGAGGCGCTCTGCTGCACGTAGTCGGAGACGCCTAACCTGGAGCGCTTGCCCTGCACCCTTGCCCAGCAGTCGTTCTCGTTGAAGAAGTACCCGGTTTCCGGCACGCGGAAGATGAACTTGTCGACGCTGAACTCTCGGTAAGTGACTGCAGCGCCGAAGAGGGATCGAGCGCCTGTCTCCTCCTGCACCTCTGGGGTCTCGACCTCCAGGAGCGCCTCGGCAAGGGCGGGAAGCACGCTCCTCAGCTCGTCGGTGAGATGGGGGTCCTTGCCCGCTTTCACGCCGAGCTCCTTGGCGGCTTCCGTCACGGTGAGCTTCTTCGAGATCTTCAGGCCTCTCTCCGCGGCCAGCTTGCTCGCGCAACCGGTCTTGCAGCCGTCCACCACGATCAGTCGTCCGTGCCCGAGTTCCTTCTCATATCTCTTGGGCGAACGCTCGTAGAGCACCGGACAGACGACGGGCACCCCGCGCTCTGCCAGCAGGAGCGCGATCTCGCGGGAAGCGCTACCGGCCTCTTTGTCCAGGCCGCTGCAGGGGAGGACGACGATCTCGGTCGGGTTGTCAGCCTTGCTGTTATCCGTCATCTTTGCCCTCCTCGCGAAGACGCTTGATGAGCTGCGTCGTCTCCTTTTTGTCTGGGAAGGAAAGCGCATCGGGGTCGCAGGTCTTCCCGCACGCCTTGCAGAAGACTACGCAGTTTTCCGGGTGGGCTATGACGAGTTTCTTTTCCTCGCCCTCCCTGCGCTCGAACACTCCGTGCGGGCAGAACTCGTCACACTCCATGCAGTAATCGCACTTGTTGTAGTCGATGGTCGGGCACCAGGGGATCTTTGCCCTGGGCACGCCCATGAACGTATCTTCACTCATCTTCTTTCACCCCGAGCTCTTCGAGCGCTCCCCGCACCTTCTCTATGGCCTCGTCAGTCGTCATGTCCCGGATATCGAGTGGGATCAGGTCCTTCTTCACGTCCATTCCGGCGGCCTCGAACGCGTCGCGGAACATCTTGTACTGCATGTTCGGCGCGCACCCCGCGACGATGACCTTGCGCTTGCCCTGCAGGTAATCCGCGAGGAACCTGTCGCCGTCCTCCTCGCACAGCTGGGGGTGGATGAACCCGTACTCCACTGGGAGCTCCACCCTCGCCTGGTTCACGAAGTCCCAGATGTCCATCTTTGAGAACCCCGGGCACTTGCCCGTGCACACGCACATAATGAGCGCGGGTCTTTCTTCGGTTGCCTGCGCTTTTTTGTCTTCACTCATCTGCCTCAACTCCAATTGCGTCGTTGCCCACGGGCGATTTCAGACACTACTGTCGGGGCGGCGGTACAGCGCTCCCTGGCGCGTGCAGGGACAAGCTCTTGGCCCCTGTTCGAGCTTTGCCTTCGCAATGTTGTAGTACTGCTCGCAGCCCAGTAGCAGCTCGATGTCGTCGGCGATGTCCGAGAGCTCGAGCTCGAGAGCCCACCCGCGCTCGTAAGGGTCTTCGTTCATCAGGCCCGGCGCGTCAATGAGGTCCCGGTTCACGGCGACCAGCTTTCCCGTGACAGGGGAAGTGATCTCGATCGTCGTATTCCTGGCGGAAAGCGAGCAGATCTCATCGAAGATGGAATACTCGAGGCCGATTCGGGGCGGATCGAAGGCGATGAGCGCGCCCGCGTTCTGCTGGACGGAATCAGCGACCCCGACCCTTGCCCGGGAGCCGTCGATCCTGGCCCAGCAGTCCTGGTTGTTGAAATAGTAATCGCCCGCAGGGATCCTGAAGGTCTTGCCCCTCACGCTGAACTCCCTGTATTTGACTACATTCTTTGCGCCCATTGTCTCTGCTCCCACTTGCTTTCGGCTCTCCTTTCGGTATAATACCAATAAGCGTTTGTAAAAACAAGGGTTTTTACCCGGAGGTGACCTGGATGGCAGCGCACGAGCCGAAGTGCAAGACGGACCCCCGCCTCATCGAACTCGCGGACGAGTTGAGGACCCTGGCGGATCCCAACCGGCTTCGCATCATGTGTTTTCTCTCGCGGGGCGAGAGTTGTGTATGCGACATAGAAACGGAGCTCGGGATCTCCCAGCAGCTCACGTCGCATCACGTCAACGTGCTCAAGGAGGCCGGCTTCCTGACACTGCGAAAAGAGGGGACCCGGTACAACTACTCCATAGACAGGGAGTTCCTGAAAGGGGTCAACGAGGTGTTCTCAGAGTACCTCGATTACAGGAACGTCGGTTGCGGCCGGCCGAAGGCCGCCTGTTCGAAAGGCTGATTAGATGGCGAGAGAAAAGGTTCCGGGAGAGAAGAGGAGAACCGGAGCGGGCGACGTCCTCAGCGGCGACTTTGAGGAACGCGAGGCGCACGAGAAGCAGGTCGACGAGGATCTCGGCAAACCAAAGCACCTCGACTTCTTCGACCGCTACCTCTTCATCTGGATTTTCGTCTGCATGGGAATAGGGCTCGGATTGGGAAAGCTCTTTCCCGGCCTCGGGCCGAATATAGATAAGGTAAAGATAGGTTTCGTATCAATCCCCATAGCGGTCGGGCTCTTCATGATGATGTTCCCTATCATGCTGCGGATCCGCCTTGAAGATGCCGCTAAAGCGGTCAGGTCCTGGAAAGAGCTGGGGATAGTCATATTCTTCTGCTGGTTCGTCTCCGCGTTTTACATGTATTTCCTGTCCTGGGTATTTCTCCGCAACCACCCGGAATACGCGATCGGGGTGATTCTGCTCTCAATCGCCCCCTGCATCGCCATGGTCCTCATGTGGTCGTACCTGGCCGACGGCAATAACGCGCTTGCCATGGTGCTCATGGCGATCAACTCGGTGGTGCAGATGTTCATCTTCTCCTTCCTCGCGTACTTCCTGTCCAAGGGATACGTCAACAAGATCGCCGCCAGCGGCAAGAAGGTCGACTTCAACATCGCCAGGGTAAACATCCCGAACATACTGATAACCGTTCTTATCTTTCTTGGGGTGCCGCTCGTCATAGGGTTCTTCGTAAGGCGGAGGCTTGTAAAGACCCGGGGGGAGGACTGGATCGAGCACAAGCTCTCGCCGTGGATGCGGGCAATGGCTATAGTGGGCTTGCTGTTCACACTCATTGTCATGTTCACTCTCAAAGGCGAGGTGATCATTGACGAGCCGGTAGTCGTTCTCCTGGTAGCCATTCCTGTCACCATCTTCTTCTTCACGATGTTTGCGGGAGGCTACTTTACTGCCTGGCTGTTCAACATCGACTACCAGAACTCGGTAGTGGTAGGCCTTACAGGGTCCAGCAACAACTTCGAGCTGGCAATAGCGGTTGCCGCCGCCGTCTTCGGCATCAGCTCCAGGGTCACACTTGCCACTGTAATCGGTCCCCTGATAGAAGTACCGATTATGCTCGTACTGGTGAAAATTGGGCTCTCGACCCGAAAGTATTTCCCGAGGAACAGGAAGGCAATCGCCGCGGAAGGGGCATCGGTTGCCATACCTTCAGAGTCCGATTAGCGAGGTCACAAGGATGAATGAATCGGTAAGGAGAGTCGAGATATTCCTGGGGCCGGTGGCCTGCTCTTGCTCAGGGATGCCGTCGCCCGCAAAGCTGGAGAAGATCGAAAAGGCATTAAACCTCAAGAGGTCGCTGGAGAAGGACTATGGGGATGCTTTCAAGGTCAAGACGTGGGACCTCGGCGATGATTCCTGTTATGAGGAGGGCTTGAAGGTTCTCGCGAGATACCTGAGAGAGGCCGGCGAGATCGAGCTGGCGGCCGGCCTGGCTTTTGCGGTCAACGACGCCACGCCGTCGATTGCTGTCGATGGAAAGATCACGTGGATCCGTGACTGTCCGGAGACAGCCGATTTTCTGGACAGGTTCGGAACAACCGCCAAGAACAAGCAGTCGTTAGGCTTGAGGAGGTAGAAGATGGAAATCAAGGTCCTCGGGCCGGGCTGCGCTAAGTGCGAGGCCACCAAGAAGCTCATTTCAGAGGTGGCAGTGGAGATGGGTGTCGAGGTCAAGGTCGAGGCGGTCAAAGACCTTATGAAGATAACGGAATACGACATTCTATCCACCCCAGGTGTTGTCATTGACGGGAAAGTCGTTTCGAGCGGCAAGATTCCAACAAGAGATGAAATCAGAAACTGGATCCAAGAAAAGAAACTGGAGTGAAGATGAGAGTTAAGCACCTGAAGGCAGTCTGCGTTCTCCTGGCAGGTGGTTTAATCGCGCTCATGATCGTCTTGTCAGGATGTGGCAGCCCGAAGACGGTGGCAACGCAACCGCAAGACGCGAGCAGTACATGTCCCACTACAGTTCCCCAGGCCAGCGCCACGCAGCCCCCGAGCACGACTCCGTCGACTCAGGGGGGCGCCAGCGCATCCGAGGCCGCGCTCGCGCAGGCGAAAGCCGAGGGAAAGCCGGTGCTGATCAAGTTCGGATCAAGCACGTGTATCCCGTGCAAACAGATCGAGGAAAACATCAGCCTGGTGAAGCCCGAGTACGAAGGACGGGTCGCTTTCATAATCGTGGATGTCTATGACCAGTCGGAAAACAACCTGACGGCGCAATACGGCATCCAGACGATTCCCTCCACTTTCTTCCTTGGAAAAGATGGCGCCATTGTGAACAGTCAGATAGGCGTGCTGACGCCAGACCAGCTGAAACAACAGCTCAACGCGTTGCTTTGAGGTTGGGAGTCAACTGACGAATGCTGAAGTCCACCAGATTCGCACTACTGATTGCATGTATCCTCCTGCTCGCCCTGAGTTTCCCTGGTCTCGCCCGAGCTGTCGATGACCAGCAGAAAACACAGAGGACGAGCGATATCTCGATACCTCCCAAAGACATAGAGAAGGTCGAGGTCCTGTATTTTCACCCTCGGTTCCGCTGTGTCTCGTGTAACGAAGTGGAAATATTCGCAAAGGAAGTGACCAGTGACGAGTTTGCGAAAGAGATGAGAGACGGCAAGGTCGTGTTCAAGTCTCTGGAGATAGATGACCCGAAGAACAAGAAACTGGTCGACGAGCTCGGTGTGACGGGCTCCTCGCTTTACATAGTCGCGAGCGGAGACGGCAAGAGGGAACACGCCGAGATTAAGAGCGTCTGGCTCAACTGGACCAACCCCAAGAAGTGCAAGAACAGCATCGAAAGCGAGCTGAACAGTGTTTTACACGGCGGCAAGAGCAACGCTGGAGAGCTGCCGCTCGCTGGTGTCCCTGTAGTCCTTGCGGCGTTCCTCCTGGGCCTGTTGACTGCCATCAGCCCATGTCCCCTGGCAACAAACATTGCCGCGCTGTCCTACGTTTCGAAAAAGCTAGATAACCGCAAATACACCATCCTGGCGAGTGTCCTTTACACTGCCGGAAGGATGCTCGCCTATACTGCTATCGGAGTGCTGCTGATCCTGATCGGACTGAGCGCGTCCAGGGTTTCGCTTTTCTTCCAGGACTATGCCGACAAGATCCTGGGGCCGCTGCTCATCTTCTTCGGCCTGATCATGTTGGATATTCTGAAGTTCTCGGTATTCAAAGGCCGCATCACCGCCGCCATCCAGGGAAGAATCGGCGACTGGGGCCTCGTCAGCTCTTTTCTGCTGGGAATACTCTTCGCGCTCGCGTTCTGCCCTTACAGTGCGATTCTCTTCTTCGGAATGTTGATTCCCATTGCCTTGGACTCGGGAGGCGGTGTCGTGTTACCAGCAATATACGGGCTGGGCACCGGCCTGCCAGTGATGATATTCGCTATCGCGCTCTCGCTTGGAGTCTCGGAGATGGGGAAGCACATGGCGCGCATACAGAAGTTCGAGAAGTTCTTCAGGTGGCTTGCCGGCGTTGTGTTTATAGGTGTAGGAATCGACTACCTGGTTGTCCTGATCAAGTCGTTGTTCTAAAAGGGGAAGAGGTGTTAGTGGCATGAGTCAGCTGGTTATCGCCCTGGAGGAAGATGTGCTGATCTGGCTTCGGCGGATCATCACCGACAGCGACACGGACGAAGCGCTGAAGTTTGTCCGAGAGATTCTTGAGCCTAAGATTAAAGAAGTGGAAAGGCCCTCGGGCATGAAGAGAGCTTTTGACGTTGGTGGAGCCGATGGACAGGTCGGCGGCCGCAGGTAGTGGAGTTTATGGGATTGGATGGATGGATTGAGGAATCCGAAAGGAACAGGGTCTGATGTCGAGGCGCAGGAGGGTCATCACAGCAATAACCATCTCGCTCCTGCTGCTCGCAGTGCCGGTTTTGGGGTGCGGGACAAAGAAGCAGTCGGATTCAGGAGCCGGCAGTATTTCTCGCAACGACGTCGAGAAGGTCGAGCTGATCGACTTCCACCCCCGCATCAGGTGTGTGTCCTGCATGAATGTTGAGGAAAACGCAAGGGAACTGGTGAAACAGGAATTTGCAGACAAGGTGAAAGAAGGCAAGCTCAGGTTCGAGTCACTACGATCAGATGACCCCGCAAACAAGGCGATCCTGGAGGAGCTCGATACAGGGGGGTCCTCGCTTTTCCTGGTAATCACGGCTGACGGAAAGAGGACCCATAAAGCCATCCCCGAGGCATGGCTCTACTGGAACAAGAAAGAGCAATGCAAGGAAGTAATCAGAAATGAGCTGTCAAGATACCTTTGAATATGAGATCCGGGGTGGCAGTTGGAATGACGCCATGCCAATTCTGCTGATGCCTGACTGGAGTCCTTCTGACCATTAGACAACGGGAGGTCGCACATGCACAGGCAGGTGGTGACGCTTGAGGAGGATATGCTCCTCTGGCTCCGCCGCATCATTACGGACGGCGACAAGGACGAGGCGATGAAGTTCGTGCGCGAGGTGCTCGGCCCGAAAGTCAACGAGGCGGAGCACCCGGAGAGCATCATCAAGGGCATCTGAGGGAGAAGAGGGACCAAAATGCTCAAAGTCGAAACGCACCCTGACTACCCGCCCGAAGAGGGCTGCTACATCAGGGGCAACGACCGCTCGCCGGTCGCGGTCCTCATCATCCTCAAGTGGGACCAGGACAAAGTGCCGCCCGAGATCGAGAGGCTGGTGCGCGCGGGGGCGGAGAGCGGCGCGGCGCTCTCGGGCACGCTGCAGACCGAGAACATTGGGCTCGAGAAGGTCATCTGCAACATCGTCTCAAACCCCAACATCAGATACCTCGTTATGGGAGGCCCGGAGTCGCCGGGGCACCTGATCGGTGACGTCATAAGGGCGCTGTTTGAAAAGGGCGTAGACGAGAAGCAGCGGATCATCGGCACCGAATCGCCTCACCCGTTTCTGTACAACATCACCCGCGAGATGATCGAGCGGTTCCGCGAGCAGCTCACCCTGGTGGACCTGCAGTTCCAGCAGGACCCCGACCTGGTGCGCAAGGCAGTGTGGTCGTGTTACCAGGAGGAGCCGGTCGACTTCAACGGCCAGCAGCTCTACGACATGGGCGCTTTCCCTGAGCCGCCCCTGAGCGGGACGATCACCTGGAACATCCTGCAGCCCTACTGGGAGCCAGAGGACGAGAAGCAGGCGGAGGCGAAGCGCAAAGCGCTCGATCTGATGGAGCGCATCAAGCAGAGGAACTCGGAGCGCGCCGCCGAGGGTGGAAGCGGGGCGGGAGAGTGAACAAGAAGAGGGTCCTGTTCCTGTGCGTCAACAACTCGTGCCGGTCGCAGATGGCCGAAGGGTTCCTGCGCGACATCGCGCCCGAGACATTCGAGGCGTTCAGCGCCGGGACGAACGCGACGTTCGTCCACCCCATGGCCATCGCGGTGATGAAGGAGAAAGGCATCGATATCTCTGGCCGGCGGAGCAAGACAGTCGCGGGCATGAATGAAGAGAGTTTCGATTACGTCATCACCGTCTGCGATGAGAGCGCGGACGCGTGCCCGGCGTTCACCGGAGCCGCGGGAGAGAGGCTTGCGTGGAGCTTCGACGACCCGGCTTCCGAGGATGGAGCCACCCACGATGAGCTTGCAGCATTCAGGAGGGTGAGGGACGAAATAGGGGAAAGAATCCGACGCTTCGTCGAGGAGCGCGGTTGAAGCTGGTGCCCTGCGGCAACGAGACTTCGTTCAGAAGCCGATCGAGTTTATCCGCTCGATCAGGACAGCGACCACCTCGTTGGCCTCGTCCCGGTCGGCAATGTTGCTGATCTCGATCTCGCGGGGACGCATCGTGTAGCTGTGTGTCGCCTCCGTCCAGACCACGACAGGGGGATCCGGGATGAACTCGGCCTCCTGGAGGCTGGCGCTGACTTCCGGAAGCGCCTCGGTCAAGTCCTCGCTCAACCTGACCTTCGCGGTATAGATGGAAGCTTCGCAGTCGTCGGAGATCGATAGCGCTATTGAGAATTCCTCGATCATTCGAACTCCTTGTATCAATTTGGCGCGATCAGCCTGTAGCCGATTCCCGGCTCCGTGATTATATACCCCGGCTGCGAGTAACGGCACCTCTCAGGGTAATAATCGACCATGGCGCACTCTCTATTTCATGAACAGCGGAACGAACACAAGAGATACGACGGCCATGACTTTTATAAGAATGTTCATAGCGGGCCCGGCAGTGTCCTTGAACGGGTCACCAAGGGTATCACCGATGATGGAGGCCGCGTGAGCGGCGGTTCCTTTTCCTCCGTGCTCGCCCCTTTCTATCAGCTTCTTCGCATTGCTCCAGGCGCCGCCCGAGATGGCCATCATCACCGCCAAGAGAAAACCGACAGCGATCGCGCCGGCAAGAAAGCCGGCGAGGGCTTCCTTCCCGAGGAAGAACCCGACGAGCATCGGCGCAATAATTGCTATCGTGCAGGGCAGGAACATGTTGTGGAGCGCCGATCTGTTCGCTATGTCAATGCACCGGATGGAATCAGGTTTCGCGCCAGGCGCGCCTTCTCTCAAACCTTCGATTTCCCTGAACTGCCTTCTCGCTTCTTCGACGACTGCGAACGCGCCACGGCCGACTGCGGCGAGGACCAGCGCGGCAAAAACGAACGGCGTAACCGCACCGAGAAGTATTCCTACGATGAACTTGTAATCACCGAACATGTTTACGGGCGCGAGGCCGATCGCCTGGGCGTAAGCCGCGAACAGTGCCAGCGCCCCGAGCACCGCGGAACCGATCGCGAATCCTTTGCCAAGCGAGGTGGTCGTATTCCCGATCGAGTCGAGCTTGTCGATCGACGCAAGCACTTCCGGGTCGAGCTCGGTCATCTGCGCGATGCCGTAGGCGTTATCGGCAACAGGACCAAAGGCGTCAACGGCCACTACGATGCCCGTCGTGCAGAGCATTCCTAGCGCTGCAATTCCCACACCGTAGATGCCGCCCCCACTGCCGAGCGCGTGCGAGCCCATGACGTAAGAAACGCCGATTGCCAGAGCCGTGATCCCCACCGGTATGACGGTTGCCAGCATGCCGAATGATATGCCCGAGAGTATCGCCGTACCGCCGCCGGTCTTGGCCGATCTGGCTATCTCCCGGACCGGTTTGAAGCTATCGTTCGTGTAATACTCGTTCACGAGGCCTATTGCCATTCCGGCAACGATCCCCATTAGAACTGGCCAGAACAACCCCAGGTGTTCCTTGCCGAGTATTCCCCACACGAGAAAGAAGGACCCGACCGCCGCAAGCAGGGCTGTTACGTAAGGCGGCCAGGTGAGCTCCCACCTGGGGACGTCGCCTTTCGGGCGGACCAGCAACGCGCCGATGATCGAGCATATTATTCCGAGCGCAGTTATTGCGAGCGGCAGGACCATCGCTTTCTCACCGAGGCGGCGAAAGATGGCACCGGCCGCGGCGATTGTGACAGGTGCGATTATCGCGGCTATGTACGACTCGTAGAGGTCCGCGCCCATCCCCGCCACGTTTCCGACGTTGTCGCCGACGTTGTCGGCGATGGCAGCAGGGTTTCTCGGGTCATCCTCCGGAATGCCTTCCTCGACTATGCCGACCATGTCAGCGCCGATATCGGCCGATTTCGTGAAGATCCCGCCCCCGACCCGGGCGAACAACGCGACGCTCGACGCCCCGAGCGCGAAGCCGAGGATGATATTCGGCGCCTCTTGAACTCCAACCCAGGCTTTGAAGACCAAATAGAGCACGGTAAGCCCCAGCAGCCCGAATCCCGCGACGATAAAGCCCATGAACGCGCCACTTCTGAATGCCACTTGAAGCGCGCTTGCCGTGCTCTTCGTGGCGGCCTGCGCGGTGCGCGTATTTGCCCTTGTCGCGATCATGAGGCCCAGGAATCCCGCCAGCAGCGAACTGATCGCGCCGACAACGTAACAGATCGCGATCATCCAACCATGCTGGTGACGTAGCACAATTGTAATGAGGACGACCATCGCGGCAACGAACACCCCAACGGCGGTGTACTCGCGTGCGATGAACGCATGAGCCCCATCCTGTATTGATTTAGACGTGTCCCTCATCGGCTCCGTACCAGCATCAGCATGCAATACGAGGCGCGCGTACGTCGCGGCCGTCAGGATGCTGATAACAGATACTCCAACGGCTACCCAGGGTATCCAGATGACCACGAACACCTCCAGTCGTGAGACTCAGAGTCCCGAAAATGCAAGCTGTGAACCCGTGTTCGGGAATTGATTAGACACTGCAGATTGCCTGCGGTCAGGCCGATGACTCGGGCGTCGAAAGCCTGTAGCCGACGCCCGGCTCCGTGATGATATAGCTCGGATTGGATGGATTCGGCTCGATCTTCTTTCTGAGTTGTCCGATGTATACGCGCAGGTACTGTATGTCGGGCGTATAGTCGGCACCCCAGACGTGCGTCAGCAGTTGCCTGTGAGTTATGACTTTCCCGGCATTTATCGCGAGGTATTTGAGCACCTCGTATTCAGTGGGAGTGAACCGCACCTCTTTGCCGTCAACAGTCGTCTTCCGAGCGTACAGGTCCATGTGGAGGCCGCCAATCTCAACGATCGGTGTGTTGGCCTGAGGGACGAGATTTCGAAACGCGACCCTGATTCGGGCCATGAGCTCGCCCATGTTGAAAGGTTTTGTAACATAATCGCTCGCCCCGGCGTCAAGGGCTGCGATCTTCTGGTCTTCCTGTTCGCGGACAGAGAGGATGATGATCGGCGCCGTTGACCATTCCCTCAGTGATTTGACTACCTCGAGGCCATCGATATCGGGAAGGCCCATGTCAAGAATGATCAGGTCGGGGTGATCGAGCGCGGCCCTTTCCAGGCCTTCCCGGCCACTGCCGGCTTCAAGCATGTGGAAACCGTGGGCGCCCAGCGCCACGCGGAGTAGCTTCCGGATCTCCGGCTCGTCATCTATTACCAGTATCCTTGCGGCGGACTCGGGGTTCGCTGCCATCACAGTGCGCCTTCGTCGAGGATGTCTTCAGGGCGAAGTCGTTCGGCTGGCAGCGTTAGCACGAAGACACTACCTCCACCGGGATTGTCTTCGACCCTGATGCCGCCCCCATGGGCTTCGACTATTCCCTTGCATATGGACAGTCCAAGGCCCGTGCCACTGACATTCATGGGGGTCTGCAGCCTGTAGAACTTTTCAAATACCTTTTCCCTGTTCTGGTTCGAGATGCCTTGACCGCGATCCGCGACGCTCAGAACTACTGAATTCTCGTCCGCTGAAGCTGCGATCCGGACTTCAGATCCTTGCGGAGAATACTTGATTGCGTTGTCTATAAGATTGGACAGCACTTGTGACAACAACTGGCAATCAACCTTTATCAGCGGCAGATCCTCTTGCGTCTGGATTTCCAGCGGGCGCATCTTCCATTCTTCCTCGTACTCGGACACCGCAACCCCGATGATGTCGGGAATGTCGCACCAACCGAGATTCAGTTTCACCGTGCCGCTTTCAATGCGAGCGATGTCCAGCAGATTGCGAACGAGCCTGTTCATCCGGGTCGCACCTTCTTCGATCGTCATGAGCAGGTCCGCTCGTTCATCTGCGGAATAGATGTCCTCGGTCATGAGGCTTGTTACCGCCCCGGTTATCGAGGCAAGGGGAGTGCGGAACTCGTGAGACATCGAGTTGAACAGCGCCGTCCTCAATCGCTCGCTCTCCTCGAGGTTCTTCACGTGCTGGGTGGTCATTGACAGCAACATCTTGTTCAAAGCGAGCGTCGCGAGCCGGGCAACAGCCACGACCAGGTCTTTCTTCTCCGGTAGGTCCTCGCTGGTTTCTTTTGACGTGTTTACGCCGATGACCCCCAGGACTGTGTCTTCGAGTTTCATCGGAACGTAGAAACCTTCTGCACCTGGAAGCGTATCGGTTTCGTAGCCAGCCTCCTGGCCGTTCTCAAAAGTCCACTCGGCGACTCCACGTTCTTTGTTGCTGGTGGCAATGCTGCTTGAAGGGTCGCTCGCCGCAAACAACTCAGGTCTGCCAGTGGGATCAGGCAGGTAGATAACCGTGTCGTCGCCAACCGTCCGCGATGTCTCGCGCACCATTATCCCGGCGAAGTCGTTTATCTCGGTCACCGCGGTCAGCTCTTTGCTCAGGTCGTAGAGCGTTCTGAGGTTCGCGATTGCAAGGTTCGTTTCGGCTGCTTGCCACCTCAGCCTGGTAGAGATGACACTCGTCGCAATCCCGACAACCAGGAATATGGCGAACGTGACGAGATAATGAAGATCGGAGACGCTGAAAACGTACAGCGGCGGTACGAACAGCAGGTCGAACAACAGCACCCCGACGACCGATGTCCCAGCCGAGATGTAGAGGTTCGTCCGGGCTCCGGCATACAAAACCGGAACCAGGTAGAGCATGGCAACGTCGGTCAGGTTAAAGAATTTGCCGGTGGTCTTGCACAGCAGGGTCACAATTATGAGCAGCCCGGCAACGATCAAGTAGTCGTATACCGGCACGCGCAGATAGAGGTTCTTTCTGAGCCTGGGCCTTGTGCTGGCCCTCATCCAGATCGGGACTGCCATGTTCAAAGCTCCCAGCGTAATGCGCTCACGAGGTCATTTCATCGAGAGCAAGGTTGAGTTCAAGAACATTCACTCGTTGTTCACCCAGCAGGCCGAGTTGCCGCTTCTGAATATGGTCCTTTACGAGTCTAAGTATAACTTTTTCAGGAAGGTTCCTTGCCGTGGCCACGCGCTTCACCTGGATGAGCGCGCTCTGGGGGCTTATGTCCGGGTCGAGCCCGCTCGCGGACGCGGTTACCAGGTCCGCAGGGACTGGCGCATCGGGCGCAAGGCCGTCTTCCTGCCGCACCGCCTGCGCTCGCTGCGCGATCAACTTGATGAGCTCCGGGTTCGTAGGGCCGAGGTTGGACGCTCCGGAAGCGGTGGCATCATAACCGTCCTTGCCGGCCGCGGACGGCCTTCCGTGGAAGTACTGCGGGCCCGCGAACGCCTGACCGATGAGATACGAACCGACAGGCTTTCCGTTTTGTTTGACGATCGAGCCGTTCGCCTTTTGCTTGTACGCGACCTGGGCAAAGCCCGTCATGACCATCGGGTACACGATTCCGGTCAGCAGCGCAAATATTGCGAGAAGCAAGATGCAGGTCACAATATATTTCCTGGTGAAAGCAAGGATTCTTCGTCGCATTACGTCAACCCCCTCATCAGGCCAGCCTTGTCAGGTGCAGGATGATGTCGATCAACTTGATACCGATAAACGGGGCGATGAGGCCGCCGACTCCGTAGATGAGCATGTTGCGCCTCAAGACCACGTTGGCGCCTTGTGGCTTGTACTTCACTCCGCGAAGCGCGAGAGGAACGAGCATGATGATTATGAGCGCGTTGAAGACCACGGCGGAGAGTATCGCACTCTGCGGTGTCGAGAGCTTCATGATATTGAGGCTCTTGAGGACGGGATAGGTGGCTATGAAAAGGGCGGGAATGATCGCGAAATACTTCGCCACGTCGTTCGCGACGCTGAAAGTCGTCAGTGCGCCGCGCGTCATCAGCAGTTGCTTGCCTATCTCGACGGTCTCGATCAGTTTGGTCGGGTTGCTGTCCAGGTCGACCATGTTGCCCGCCTCTTTGGCCGCCTGCGTGCCGCTGTTCATCGCCATGCCCACGTCGGCCTGGGCGAGCGCCGGCGCGTCGTTCGTTCCGTCGCCGGTCATCGCGACGAGGTTGCCCTTCGACTGGTACTCCCGGATGAGCTTCAACTTCTCCTCGGGCGTGGCTTCCGCAAGAAAGTCATCGACGCCGGCTTCAGCGGCGATCGCGGCCGCTGTCAGCGGGTTGTCACCTGTGATCATAACGGTCTTGATTCCCATGCGGCGAAGCTCGGCAAACCTCTCTTTGATGCCGCCTTTAACGACATCTTTGAGGTAGATGACCCCCAGGACCTGGTTGTCTTCCGCGACAACGAGAGGCGTGCCGCCTTCTTTCGCTATCCTCTCGACATCGGCCATGACTTCGGCCGGCATCGAACCGCCTTTCTCGGCAACGAACTTTGAAAGCGCATCCCCGGCACCTTTCCGGATCTGCTTGTTGTCGACATCGACGCCGCTCATCCTCGTCTGGGCGCTGAACGGAACGAACTCGCCGCCCATGCCGGCGACGTCGCGCTCGCGTATCCCGAACTCCTCCTTCGCGAGTATCACGATGCTGCGGCCTTCAGGCGTCTCGTCGGGAAGGGAGGCAAGCTGGGCGACGTCGGCAAGGTGCTCGCGCGTAACGTTCGGCGCCGGCGCGAATTCAACGGCCATCCGGTTGCCGAGGGTGATGGTCCCCGTCTTATCGAGGAGGAGGATATTCACGTCACCCGCTGCCTCGACCGCTTTGCCGGACATGGCGAGCACGTTGTAACGGAGCACGCGGTCCATGCCGGCGATGCCGATAGCGCTGAGCAGCCCACCTATCGTGGTCGGAATGAGGCACACGGCCAGAGCGATCAAGGTTGGAACGGTAACAAGAGCCTTGGCATAACGAGCAAAAGGCTCGAGGGTCGAGCAGACGAGAACAAATATCAGGGTCAGTCCGACGAGGAGTATGGTAAGTGCTATCTCGTTGGGAGTCTTCTGCCTCTTTGCGCCTTCCACCAGGCTGATCATATGGTCGAGGAAACTGTCGCCCGGGTCCACTGATATCTCGACTGTGAGCCAGTCCGAAAGGACGGTGCTCCCGCCGGTGACAGAGCTCCTGTCTCCTCCCGACTCTCGGATCACAGGCGCGGACTCGCCGGTTATCACGCTCTCGTCAACGGAGGCGATGCCCTCGATCACGTCGCCATCGCCTGGAACGAGGTCTCCCGCTTCCACGAGGACAACGTCACCCTTGCGCAGATCGGATGCGTTGGTCGGAACGGTCTCTCCATCGACGAGCTTCTGTGCGACTGTTTCCTGGCGCGCCCGGCGAAGCGACTCCGCCTGAGCTTTGCCGCGGCCCTCGGCCATTCCCTCCGCGAAGTTGGCGAAAAGGACCGTGATCCAGAGCCAGAAGGCGATCTGCACGTTGAGGCCGAGGTTGTTTGTGTGCCCGACTATGACGTCATGGATCACAAAAACCGTCGTGAGCACCGCTCCGACGCCCACACAGAACATCACGGGGTTGCGGATCTGTACGCGGGGGTCGAGCTTCTTGAACGAGTCCTTTATCGCGGCCCACGCGAGAGTTCTGTCGAACAATGAAGCCGCTTTCTTTCTTGTACCGCTGTCATCAGGCATTTTTGTCCCCAGGGTCGCAGGTCGATTCATCTCAACAACAGTGATTCAACGATCGGTCCGAGCGCGAGCGCGGCGAAGAATGTCAGGGCGCCGACGATGACGACAACCGATACGACGAGTGCGGGGAACATCGGCTTGTCCGTTCTGAAGGTGCCGGCAGTAAGAGGAACGTCCTGCTTCTTCGCGAGGCTTCCGCCGATGGCCAGCAATGGCACTATCGCGCCGAACCTGGCGAGGAGCATCACTATTCCAAGGCTGACGTTGTAGAAGCCACTATTGGCGCTCAAGCCGGCGAACGCGCTTCCGTTGTTACCCGAGCTCGAAGAATAAGCGTAGATTATTTCCGAGAAACCGTGCGGCCCGTGGTTCAGGACAGCAGTGGTTCCCGCCTTCGTCGAAACGGCGATAGCCGTGCCCAGCAGGATACAGGCAGACGGGACGAGGATGACCAGGATGGACATCTTCATGTCCCAGCTTTCGATCTTCTTTCCAAGGTATTCAGGTGTCCTGCCGACCATCAATCCGACAATAAAGACGGTCAGAATAGCGAATACGAGCATCCCGCCCAGGCCTGTGCCGGTGCCGCCGAAAATCACCTCGCCCAGCATCATGTTGACCATCGGGACCATGCCGCCGATAGGAGTCAGGCTGTCGAAAGCCGCGTTGACTGAGCCGCATCCCGAATCAGTAGTGACGTTTGTAAAGAGCATGGTGCCGGGAATCCCGATCCGGACCTCCTTCCCTTCCATCTGGTTCGGCTGACTGACCCCCACTTTTGCGATGAGCGGGTTGCCCTGGCTCTCAGCGTAGTAGGCGACGCCTACGCCGATCGAAAACAGTATCAGCATCGCCACAAGTATTACCGCGCCCTGTTTCCAGTTATGGACCATCTTGCCGAAGGTGATGCAGAGCCCCGCGCCGATCAGTAAGATACTGAGTGTTTCCACCCCGTTGGCGATAGGTGACGGGTTCTCAAATGGATGGGCTGAGTTTGCGTTGAAAAAACCTCCGCCATTTGTGCCGAGGTTCTTTATGGACTCCTGTGAGGCCGTGGGCCCCATGGGCAGGGTCTGGCTTGCCTGCTCGACGGTTGTGACTTTCTTGTACGGGCTGACGTTCTGGATCACACCCTGTGAAACGAAGAAGGCGGAAAGTATGATCGCGAGCGGTATCAGAACCCAGACCATCGCGCGTGTGAGGTCGACCCAGAAGTTGCCGACCTTATCGGTTCTCTTCCGGGAGAAACCTCTGATGACCACGATGACTACGGTCATTCCGGTTGCGCAGGAAAGGAAGTTCTGTACGGTCAACCCCAGCATCTGGCCCATGTAGGTCATCGTGCTTTCGCCGGCGTAAGCTTGCCAGTTCGTGTTGGTCACGAAACTTGCCGCGGTGTTGAAAGCAAGAGGGCGGGACATGCCTTTGAAGTTCATCGGGTTGCCCGGCAGGTGTCCCTGGAGACGCAGTATGAGGTACAAAAAAATGAGGCCCGCCAGGTTGAACAGAAGCAAGGCTACAGCATATTGCTTCCAGTTCATCTCCCGGTCCTCTTTGACCCGGGCGACTTTGTAGATGGCGCGCTCGATGGGCCTGAACAGGAAGTCCAGGCGCGTCTTCTCGCGATTGAACACTTTGGCCATGTACAAGCCAAAAGGAATTGCCAGGCCGACAAGCACGACCATATAGAGAATGATCTGCGTGATGCCGACTGATGTCATTAAAGGTCCTCGGCCTTGAAGAGCGCATATACCAGGTACAAAAGCAGCAGGCCCGAGACTATTCCGCCTATCGCCAGTTCAAACACCTTTTCCATCCCCCCTCTTGAGGCTGGGTCTCTTAATACGAACTTAGGCCCAGTGCGCATAAACCATCCATTGGCAACCGGGGCCGGATCGATAAAGAAAATATAAAGACGAGCGCCCCGGCCTTTCGACCCCAGTGGTGCCTCTTGACGGTGGCATATTATGGCTATAATATTACGGTCATAATATTCCAGCCGGCGCGAAACCTGGAGGTCGAGATGGCAGATGATATCTACGTACAACTTGCGGAGCACCTGGACAAAGCCATGGCGGGCGTCCCGATGTCCCCGACCCTCATCGAGATACTCAAGATGCTCTACCCGGGCGAGGAGGCAGAGGTCGCGCTCAAGCTGAGCATCTACGACAACAAGACGCTCGAGCAGTGGAAAGAAGCAATCCCCGAGAAGGCCGATGACCTCGCCGAGATCCTCGACCGGATGGCGCACCGGGGCACGGTGCTGACCGAGCAGAAGCCCGGGAGAGAGCGCATCTACCGGCTGCTGCCGATCGTCGTGGGATTCTCGGAGGCTCCTTACCTGTCGGGCGAGGACACGCCCTTCAAGCGCCAGCTCGCGCCCCTCTGGTACAAGTACCTGATGGAGGACTTCGGCCCCGAGATGGAGCGCGGGGTGCCCCTGATCAGGGTTGTACCCATCGGCGAGTCGCTCGAGGACGAGGCTGTTGTTCTCCCCGATGACGCGCTCGAGGAGATGCTCGACAAGGCTTCGTTCATGGCCGTCGGCCACTGCCCGTGCCGCCAGATCGGCACATACCTCGAGAAGGGCTGCGACCGGCCGACCGAGAACTGCATGCACTTCGGCAGCATGGGGCGCTACATCGTCGACGTGGGCATGGGGCGACAGATAGACAAGCAGGAAGCGCTCGCGATACTGCGCAAGGCGACCGACGACGGGCTCGTCCACGTCTGCGACAACGTCCAGGGGAGTCTGCACACGATCTGCAACTGCTGCTCGTGCTGCTGCGCGTTCTTCCGGGCGAAGCTGGTGAACCAGTACGACAGCATCTCGCGCTCGAACTTCGTGGCGCGGGTCGACTCCGACTCGTGCATCGCCTGCGGCGTGTGCGAGGAGCGGTGCCCGGTCAGCGCGATAACGATCGAAGACGACGTCGCCGTGGTGGACGCGGACGTATGCATAGGATGCGGTGTGTGCACCCCGACCTGTGGCGGCGAGGGGGCCATCCTGCTCGCGACGCGCGCGGAGACGAGGCCGCGCCCGGACGTCCAGGAGTTCCTGACCGCAAGGATGAAGAGGTGATCAAGACGGACACGAAGACTCGCAAGGACAGGAGCCGCGACAAGATCGTCGAATCGGCCGGCTGCCTCATGCGCGAGAAGGGCATCGCCGCGACCAGCGTGGCGGACGTCATGGACGGCGCGGGCATGACCGTCGGGGGCTTCTACGCGCACTTTCACTCCAAGCAGGACCTCGTCGCCGAGACGCTCGCCTCGACGATCGGGCAGTCGCGAAAGAACTTGAAGGAAGCCGCGCGCGGCAAGCATGGCGCGGCCGCCGTGAGAGAGATGGCGAGGAGCTACCTGTCGAGGTCGCACAGGGACAACCCGGAATCGGGTTGCCCCCTCCCGGCGACCGCGGGTGAGCTGGCAGGCGCTGACTCAGCGTTGCGCCAGGTGCTTGCCGATGAGCTGGACGCGAGCATCCGCGACATTACCGCTTATCTGGCCGAGGACGGGGTGGAGATCGCGCGGGGTGAGGCGATCGCTGACCTTGCTTTGATGGCCGGCGGGCTCACACTCGCGCGCGCCGTGAAAGGGACAGACCTGTCAGACGAGATATTGAAGGCCTGCCGAGAACACATCAAGCGCTCTCTGCCCGACTGAGTGCGGGTCAGAGGCCCATGCCGCGCATGGCCTTCAGCTTGTCCGCGCACTCTTCCTCGGACAGCACTGGGCATTCCTCGAGCATAGCTTTTCCCTCGGAGAGCTTGGCGGCGTATGCCATGCAGGTCGGCACGCCGCACTCCTTGCAGTTAGTGCCCGGCAGCAGTCTGAGGATGTCGAGCACTTTCGGCTTCTCCCAGCTTGCGAAGCTGGGCTCGATGTTCTCGCGGTCCTCCCAGATGCGGTTGATCTTGTCGACCATGCGCTGGGCGAGCTGGCCCGCCTCGGGCTTGTCGGTGATGTTGCTCATGAGGATCTCGTGGGGCCGCAGCGCGTACTTGCGCCCTTCATCCCTGAAGACCAAGGCGGGGACGCCTGGCAGGAACTCGCCTTTCTCGACGCTCGCGTTGACGTAAGGCAGGGCCTCGCTGATGTCCGCGGGAATCTTTACCTTGCCCATGTAGATGGGCGACTCGAGGTCGCACTCGGGGGTGGTGACTTCCACGTCGTAGTGTTCGATTAGCATGCGATCTCCTCGACTTGATTTGGGGACAGGCACCGGTTTAAGCATGATGAACCATTTCTAGCCGTCCGACCTCAATCCTACTTGTTCCACGCTTTCATGCGCCATACGCTGGCCGCGAACATCGCCGCCGTGAACGCGACGAGCATGAGCACGTCGACGAGGACGCCAAAGTAATCCTTGAAGCCGAGCCCCTTGTACAGCAGGTCCGCCGCGTACGACACCGGGCTGAACCACGCCAGCACACGCCCGTATAGAGGCAGCGTCGATATCGCGATAAAGATGCCGCTGATGAACATCAGAGGTAGTCTTACGAGGTTCAGCACCATCATGACCTTCGGAGGCGTGTCGGCCTTCACGGTCGAGATCAACATGCCCATCGTGGCCATGCAGAGGTTCCCGAGAAGCAGGCCGAGCACCAGAGCCAGCCAGTCCTTGATGGTCGAGCCGAAGAAGATCAGCCCTATCGCAAGCGGGAACAGGCAGATGACGAAGCCGAACACGAACGCGCTCATGACCTTTCCCAGCACGGCGTCGGTCATGGAGACCGGCGCGAACAGCAGGCGCTCGAACGTGCGGTTCATCTTCTCCCAGGGGACGCTGAAAGGCGCCACCGTGGTGGTCGAGAAAAAGAGCGTCAGCGCGATGAGCCCGGGGAAAAGGTTCACGGCCTTTACGTCGCGTCCGATCATGAACGCGAAGAAGATCGCGACGGGGAAGACCAGACCGAAGATGAGCACGGCGGGCTGGAAGTAGTATATCTTCATGTCTTTGCTCGAGATGGCCCAGGCTTTCCTCAGCCCGTCCCACCCGACCGTTCTCCTTGCCGCGACGGTCGCGTCATTCATGTGCCGCCACCTCCTTTGTCTTCGCGGTCAACATCACGAACACGTCCTCCAGCGAGGGACCGAACGTGTTGAGTGACACGGTCTTCAGGCCGCGCTCGCCGATGAACGGATAGATCGCCTCGAGAACGCACGGCGGGTCCGAAGTGACAAGGTGGTACTTGTCGCCCATGGGCCTCACCTCGCTCACGCACGGCAGCCGGGAAAGGCCTTTCTCGTCCTCGTCGCTCAGGTCCCGGTCGAAAGCGACCTCGATCGACTGCGATTCCGTCGCCGCCTGCTTCAGGCGCTCGGGCGTGTCGACCGCGATCAGGACCCCGTGGTCGATGACCGCGATGCGGTGGCACAGCTGGTTGGCTTCCTCCATGTTGTGCGTCGTGATGAAGACGGTGACGCCGTCGTGGTGCAGGTCCTGCACGATGTCGCGTATCAGGCGCGCGCTCTCGACATCGAGCCCGGAGGTCGGCTCGTCGAGGAACACGACCCTTGGGCCGTGCATGAGCGACATGGCGATGGTCAGCCTTCGGCGAAGGCCCATGCTCAGCTCCATCGACTTCTTGTCACGGTGCTCCTCGAGGTCGAAGAGCCGGATGAGCTCGTCAGCGCGGACAGCCACGTCCTTTTTGCGCATTCCATAGAGCGCGCCGGTGAAGGTCAGGTTGGCGCGGGTGGTGAGCTCGAAGAAGACGTTGGACGCCTCGGGCACTATGCCGACCACGCCCTTGACCGCGAGCGTGTCGCGAACAGTGTCCATCCCGAGGATCGTCGCCGAGCCCTCGGTGGGCCGGGTGAGGTTGGTGAGCATCCGCAGCGTGGTGGTCTTACCCGCCCCGTTGGGCCCCAGGAACCCGAAGATCTCCCCGGCCTCGACGTCGAACGAGACGTGGTCGACCGCGAGGAACGAGTCAAAGTACTTCGTGAGCCCGCTGACTTTAATCGATGCTTCCATCGGGCCTCCTATGCCGCGTCTAGCTTGGTGTAGCGCTTGGCGAACTTGGAGAAGAACGCCGACATCTGCGTAAGTTTCGCCGCCCACATGCTGAGCACCTCGCGGCCTTCCTCGGTCAGCTCGTAGACTTTGCGCGCGGGCCCGGAGCCCGACGGGTCGAGGCTGGAGGACAGAAGCCCCTCGCCTTCCATCACGCGAAGCACGCGGTAGAGGATTGACGGGTCAGTGCTGCTCTGGTCGATGCCGAACTCGGCCAGCCGCCCGATGAGCTCATAGCCGTGGGCGGGCTCTTCCGCGAGGAGCAGCAGGATGTAAGGCCGCAGGAAGCGGTTGGAGAGAGCCCCCATCCCGCATGACCCTGGCCCGTGTTGCATCGGATGGCCGCCCTCGCCATGGTGGCCTCCACAGCCGCATTCCGCCGACTTGTCTTCTGCGCACATATTGGTACCTCCCATAGTGTGGCAATGTTGCAATACATGTATACTCTCACTAGTGGCATTATGTCAATAGTGAGCATATGCAACCGGGGATCTTGAGCCGCGTCTCTCAGGCGCGGATCGGTGTGTCATGCGGGCTGAGAGCCCGCACTCAACAATAAATACGGAGCTAGCCGTATTTGACGACGATCCCCTTGCCGCCGCACGGGAAATCGAAAGAGATCGCGCCGCTCTCGCAGACCTGCCAGCACGCTCCGCACTCGAGGCAGCGCTCCTCGAAGCCCTCCGCGAGCTCGGCTTTCTTGTCCGAGAGCTTCCAGAGGAACATCGGGCAAACGATCACGCACTTGCCGCACGCCGTGCAGGTCTCGCGGTCGACTGAAAGGAAATCCACGTCGGGCACGTCCTTGTAGACCAGCTTGGTGAAATCTTTCGTGTTCATCTGGACTCCTTCCGTGCCTGCGCGGCCTTCTCTCTCGCGAACGGCTTGAGGAAATGTTCCATGACCAGCGGGCTGGTCACCTCGGAGTATCGGTTCTCGGTGCGCGCGGCCCGCCTCGCCAGGAACGGCAGGACCTTCGGCAGCAAAGCCTTCAAGGCCCGCGAAACAGTCTCGTTCGGCGGCCTGGACGGCGGCTCTCCCATGGCGAGAGCGAGCGGCAACAGGTCGCGCTCGACCTCGTCGATCAATGTCGGCAGGTACGGCATCAACAGGCCGGGCAGGTTCCGGGCGCTCGCCGTGTGCGACTCGGCAACGTTCAAGAGCCCGTACATCGCGTCGTTGATCATCGGCACGACCCACTTCCCGATATCGGGATTGAACCCGATGCCGCGGACGAAGCCCTCGATCGCCGCGCCGCCGATGAACTCTTCCCCGATGGGAGAATCGCGCCACGCGCGCTCGTACTCCGCGAGCGAGCGCCTGGACACGTCGCCGCGCTCCAGGGCCTTCTTCGCGACCTGCGCCGCGAGCATGCCCGAGTACATCGCGTAGTAGACGCCCTCGGCCTCGAACGGGCACGCGAACCCGGCCGCGTCCCCGATCAGCATCACCGAGTCCCCGTAAGTCGTGGTCGGGTCGGTGAGGAATGTGACCATGTGGTTCTGGAACTCGCGCGCCTCGGCTTTGCACAGCCTTATCTGCTGCTTCACGCCCTCGAGCTCGAAGAGCTTGTCCAGGTAGTAGTGCGGGTTCTTCTTCCACCAGTCCATGTAGCAACCGAGACCGATGTGGCACCCCTCGGCCGAGAAGAAGCTGTAGCCCACCGGGAAGATCGATGAGTACCAGTAGTGGAGCGCGTTGCCGCCGATCACGTCGTCGATGTCCTCGCGCTTCGCGCCGAAGTCGACGTTCAGGATCATCGCGACCTCCGACGCCAGCCACTTCTCGCGGATGCCCGCAGTGCGTGCCACGGTCGAGATGACGCCGTCCGCTCCGATGATGAGGTCGGCCTTGAACTCCTCACCGCGATCGGTCCTGACTCCGTCGATCTTTCCCGAGGAGTCGCGCGTCACCTCGGTGACCTTGGTCGAGGTCTGGAGCTCGGCGCCGGCGGCCACCGCCAGCTCCGCCAGCCAGGGGTCGAGCTCGCTGCGGTACACGTTACGGGTCAGGTACTGCCGGGCCTCCTGGTAGGGCGCGTTGCGTGACGGTGTGAACGAGAAGAAGTTCGTCTCGACGTTGTCGTCGCCGCTCAGGTGTAGCGTAGCCATGGTCGCGACCCGCTCGTGCGGCAGGTTCATCTCGCGCATGAAGTCGAAATCCCTGAAACATTTCGGGCTCAGGCCCGTGCCGGACACGTTCTTCTCGCCGGGCCTGGTCCCGCGCTCGAAGAAGATCGTCTTGAGCCCCAGCTCGCAGGCCGTCTTCGCGGCTATCGAACCGCCGGGCCCGCCCCCGACGACAATGAGGTCGTACTTCTTCATGCTTCCCCCGTTCATCGATCCTGCAATTCGAATGGGAATGATTATAACGCTGCAGAACAGTTTGTCCAGATAGTCAGAGTGTTAACCAGGTGAGCAGTGTGTGTACCAGCTGCGCAAGCAGGGCACCTCTTACGTCGTTGCTTTGGAGACCAGTCCTCTGGCGGTCGCCTCGGAGGCGGCAAGAAGAAGGTCAAACGCCCGCCGGGGCATACGTCGCACAGGTTGTTCGCCGGAAGCTTCCTGGATCGCCTCGACCAGGTGCGTGACGCGCGGCGCTACGGGATAGACGATGCGGAACATGTTACCGATCATGTAGCAGCCGTTGCACCATGCGATGGTGGTGGATGCATCTGTCCCTGCGGCTTGCCGCGCACGCCTGAAGCCGGTCGCCATCACGTCTCGAAGCTTGTACCTCGCGATGGACGCCCCGATGCCGCAGCATTCGGCCGTCACGCCGCAGTTGTCCATCTCCCGGATCGAGTATCCGCAGGCGCGCACGAGCTCCCGCACGCTTTCGGCGACACCCGCGTCGAGCATAGAGGCATGGCAGGGGTCCTGTATTGTCGCGGTGCCACGGGCTCTGCCGTCCAGCTTCAGCCGGCCGCTTTCGACGCGCTCGGCAAGCCAGTCGACGAGCGAGACGGTCTCGACGTCGAAATCCACGCCGAGGATGCCCGGGGCGAGGTGCTCCATCGTGTTCTGGCACGCAGGGCAGAAGGCGATCACTCTTTCTATCCCGAGCTCTCTAAAGCGCCGGCTCAGCGAAAGCGCGCTCTCCCGAGCCTCGTCGAGCATCCCGAGGCGAAGGTAGAACTCGCCGCAGCATTCGCCTGGAGCCGTGAATACTTCCAGGCCGTCGAAGACGCGTGAATCGGCGATGTACGGAGTGATCCTCTGGTTGCAGCCGAGGAACAGGACCTCTTTGCCGGTTGGTGGCCGGGACCATACGTTGATGTTTGCCTTCTCACGGGGCGTCAGCCACTTGTCCAGGCAGCTCCAGAGGTTCGCGCTCTCTGTTCGCGGCATCGCGCCGTCGAAGATCCAGGGGATGCCGGAGGCTTCGTACCTTTCGGCATAGCGCTCGATCAGCAGCCCGTAGGGATGAGCGCTCTTCTCGCAGAGGCTCTCGCACGACATGCAGCCGGTGCAATGCTCGAGCACACTTGTGACGAAGGCGCCTTCGCGGATGTCGGCGAAAAGACGTTGCGCGGCCGCGTCCTCGAAGCCCGGTGTGGGGCAGGCTTTCAGGCAGTCGCCGCAGTCATCACAGGAATCGGGTTCGTAGAAACGCATGGCCTGTCTCTCTGTCGTGGTTATGTGCTCATTAAAGCACAATCGAGTGAATTGTCAAGTATTGATAACTATTGTTAATTAGTGTTATTAAGAATATGGAGGGAAATGACCTGATGCGAGACGTGAGGAGCAGGGGAGCTCGATCGTCATGAACTTAATCTACGAGTCGGCGCTCGGCGGGACAGGTGAGCACGAAGGACAGCGCCAGACTCACGACATGCTCGAGCGGTGGGGGGAGTCACATGTGTTCGGGATCGACGACGCGCGGGTCGAGGAATTCATGACGACGCGCGGCTTCATTAATGTGGAGAACCCGTCCCCCGAGTCACTCGAGGAAACCTACTTCAAGCCTGCCGGCAGGGACGAGAAGATCGCGGGCAGCCTGGGGATAGTTTGCGCGACCGTCGCCCGCCAGAGTTCATAGCGGCGTTCCGCTATAATCAAGCGCACAGACATCAGGTCACCGGATGGTCAAGCGGGGAGGCGCGCGATGGGCTATGAGGCACTTATCTACGAGACCGAGGGCGAGGTCGGCATCCTCACCTACAACCGCCCGAAGACCGTCAACGCGGTCAACAAGCAGATGCTCGAGGAGCTCTACGATTTCTGGTGGGCGCGCCAGCGCGACTTCGACACGCGCGTACTTATTGTGACCGGAGCGGGGGAGAAGGGCTTCTGCAGTGGGCTTGACATGAAAGCGGTGGCGTCCGAGTTCGCCCCCGAGGGCGGTCCGACGGGGGCCAGCACCTGGGAGGGGCAGATTCATTTCTCCGTGCTGATGCGGCTGATGCGATCCTGCCCGCAGCCGGTGATCGCCGCGGTGCACGGTCCCGCCATGGGCGCGGGCCTTTCATTCGCGCTCGCATCGGACATCAGGCTCGCGAGCGAGGACGCTTTCTTCTGCGCCCAGTACATCAACATCGGCACCGGCGGCGCCGACCTGAGCTCCAGCTTCTTCCTGCCCAAGATCGTGGGCTGGGGCAAGGCCGCCGAGATGTGCATGACGGGGGAGAGGGTGCCAG
>Ga0209539_1000140_pt1 | contig 43928 bp, 44 predicted proteins | sample BarGraNGADG00312_2_FD_184499 | JGI IMG/M metagenome (GOLD analysis project Ga0209539, IMG submission 184499) | Arctic peat soil microbial communities from Barrow, Alaska - Barrow Graham LP Ref core NGADG0011-312 (SPAdes) (version 2) | ecosystem: Environmental > Terrestrial > Soil > Wetlands >...
ATTGCCCTGCAACCCCTTGACTGCAGCCACACCCATTGTTGCCGTCAGGAAGGGATCTTCTCCATAAGTCTCCATTCCTCTTCCCCAGCGTGGATCGCGGAAGATATTGATGTTGGGAGTCCAGAAAGAGAGTCCTTTGTAACGGTCGTAGATCTTGTCTTTCTGGTAGTTATGGTACTTTGCACGGGCTTCATCACTGATTACAGAGAAAGTTTCCAGCATGGCGGGTTCGTCAAAAGTGGCCGCCAGCGCGATGGCTTGAGGAAATACAGTCGCCAGGCCGGTCCTGGCAATGCCGTGCAGGGCTTCGTTCCACCAGTTGTAAGCTGGAATACCCAGGCGTTCGATGGCAGGGGTTCTGTCCATCATTTGCGCGACTTTTTCCTCCAGCGTCATCCTGGTAAGAAGGTCTGCCACTCTTTGATCGGTGGGTAAATTGGTGTTTCTAAAGGGTAATTGCAAGTTTTGCTGCTGACCGTAGAGCAGCGACAATGTCAGCACTGCGAAGGCAAGGAAGCAAAATAATTTTTTCATAATAAAGTTTTAAAATCTTATAAACAGCAGGAACAGTAGTCCGATGATGATCCGGTAGTATCCGAAATATTTGAAACCGTAGTTTTCGACCAGTTTGATGAATACTTTCACGGCGGCCCAGGCAGAGATGAAGGCGACCAGCAGCCCGATGCCTAATAAGATGTATTCGTTTGAACTAAAGTGAATTGGCGTCTTGATCAGGTCGTAGCCTGTTGCTGCGAACATGGTAGGAACTGCCAGCAGGAAGGAGAATTCCATCGCCTGTTTCTTATCCAGTCCGTTGAAGACTCCGCCGATGATCGTTGCGGCTGCCCTGGAGACACCGGGTATCATGGAGATGCATTGAATCAGTCCGATGAAGAAGGAATTTTTATAGGAGATCGATTCCAGGTCGAGGGTCTTGCTTTCTTTTGCGACGACTTTCTTGTCGATCAGAACCAAAACAATACCTCCGATCACCAGCGCGACACCCACCACATAAGGATTGAACAGGTACATTTTGATGGTTTTGTATGCCAGGAAACCGACAATCCCGGTAGGAATAAAGGCAACACCCAACTTAAGATAGATGGTAAAACTCTGTAAAAATCTTTGGGCATAGAGCAGCACGATGGCCATGATAGCTCCCAGCTGGATGGATATTTCGAAAGTCTTGACAAAGTCGCCGTCTATTTTGAGCAGGGTTTGGCCCATGATCATGTGTCCGGTTGAGGAGATCGGAAGGAATTCTGTTAGTCCTTCGATGATGGCCAGGATGATGCTGTCGAAAATACTCATTTGATTGCTGAATAAAATTATTTAGAACAAATATACAGTTCATTTTTAATCCGTGTATATCTGGCTACCTCAATTTACTTCCAACTGGTTCCTTTTCAATAAATGGCGGGTATTTCTTATCTTTGCACCCTGTTTACAGCTATGCGGTTTGTTTACAGCATACCATAAAGAATTTCAACGAATGAGCAATTTCAAAAGAACACTGATCACCTCTGCTTTGCCTTATGCTAACGGACCGGTACACATCGGTCACCTGGCCGGAGTGTATGTCCCAGCCGATATTTTTGCCCGTTACCTCCGGATGAAAGGGGAGGAGGTCCTGTTTATAGGCGGATCCGATGAACATGGTGTTCCCATTACCTTGAAAGCCAAAAAGGAAGGGACTACTCCGCAGGCCATCGTGGATAAATACCACGGAATGATCAAGGATTCGTTCGAAAAATTCGGCATCTCGTTCGATGTCTATTCCCGCACCAGCGCTAAGATTCACCATGAAACTGCATCTGAGATCTTCAGGACGCTGTATGATAAAGGCGAGTTCATTGAGCAGGTTTCCGAACAGTTTTTCGATGCGGAAGCTAACCAATTTCTGGCCGACCGGTACATTACCGGAACCTGTCCGAAGTGCGGCTTCGAAAAGGCTTACGGCGACCAGTGCGAAAGCTGCGGCACCTCTCTCAACGCTACCGATCTGATCAATCCCAAGTCGATGCTCAGCGGAAACGTACCCGTGATGAAGGAGACGAAACACTGGTATCTGCCGTTAGACAAATACGAGCCCTGGCTTCGTGAGTGGATTCTTGAAGGCCATAAAGAGTGGAAACCCAATGTTTACGGACAGTGCAAGTCGTGGATCGACGGCGGACTCCATCCACGGGCGGTCACGCGCGACCTCGATTGGGGCATTCCAGTACCCGTGGAAGGCGCCGAAGGTAAGGTGCTCTATGTCTGGTTCGATGCGCCGATCGGCTATATCTCGGCTACGAAAGAGCTGACGGCCGACTGGAAAAAATACTGGAAGGATCCGGAGACGAGGTTGCTGCATTTCATTGGAAAGGACAATATTGTCTTCCATTGCATCATTTTCCCGGTCATTCTGAAGGCCGAGGGTTCTTATATATTGCCCGACAATGTGCCTGCCAATGAGTTTCTTAACCTCGAAGGGGATAAGATCTCGACTTCGCGCAACTGGGCCGTGTGGCTGCATGAGTACCTCGAAGAGTTTCCTGGTAAGGAGGACGTGCTGAAATATACCCTCACGGCCAATGCGCCAGAGACCAAGGACAACGACTTCACCTGGAAGGATTTTCAATCCCGGAATAACAGTGAGCTGGTGGCTATTCTGGGCAATTTTGTGAACCGTGTGGTCGTGCTGACCAACAAATATTACGATGGTTTCGTCCCCGTACCCGGAAAGTTGGAACCTCAGGACGAGGAGGCACTGGCGACACTCTTGCAGCTTCGCGGGGAGGTTGAGAAGGCGCTTGACACTTTCCATTTCCGTGAGGCACTGAGGCTTGCGATGGAGATGGCACGACTGGGTAACAAGTACCTGGCCGATATGGAACCCTGGATTGTTTACAAAACCAATCCGGAGCGGGTGAAGACAATTATGAATGTCTGTCTGCAGATTACAGCCAACCTGACCATCGTTTTTGAGCCCTTCCTGCCGTTTACGATGAACAAACTTCGTAACTTTCTGAATCTGGAGAAATTACCGTGGAGTGAACTGGGTCGGACCGATCTGCTCAAAGCCGGGGCTCGGGTAAACACTCCGGAACTGCTTTTTGAGAAGATCGAAGACGACGCGATTCAGCGCCAGGTAGACAAACTAATGGCCACTAAAATTGCCAATGCTTCGGCCGAGGTGGTGATCGCCCCCGCCAAGCCTCACATCGAATACGATGATTTCGCGAAGATGGATATCCGCACCGGTACCATCGTCGCCGCTGAAAAGGTAGCCAAGACGAAGAAATTGCTGAAACTCACCATCGATACCGGCATCGACCAGCGGACGGTGGTTTCCGGTATCGCCGAGCAGTACGAACCGGATCAGATTATCGGTCAGCGAGTGACCATTCTCGCGAATCTCGCACCTAAAAACCTGAAAGGCATCGAGTCGCAAGGCATGATCCTGATGGCCGAAAATCCGGAAGGAAAGCTGGTGTTTGTCGTCCCTGCAGAGGATATCACCAATGGGGCCGAAATCAGATAAACAGAATGTCGATTGCGGTCGAATTTTCCAACGGACGCCCGCCTCGATGTTTTGCAAGGCACACCAGTCCAGTAGTTCGGGAATAGTAAAAGCTTGCTTCCCAGTTGTTGGATTTGGCAGCAGCAAGTCGTTGAAAGAAAAGGCGTTCAGCGTAATTTTTACATGTGTCTGCGGTTTTTCTTTTACCGCATTTTGCGAAAATGCACTTAGACTTACCAGGAAAGTCAGGGCGAAGATTGTGATTTTCATATTTTGTTCATCAGAAATTCCCATTGCTGACGAAAGCAATCTTCTTACTGTCAGGCGACCAGCTCGGCACATTGATGGTTCCCTGTCCACCATAGAGATATGCGATTGTCCTGATCTCCCCACCATTAACGGGCATAATCCGCAGATACACCCGTTTGTAAAATGGATGTTGGTTCGCCGGGACCTCCTTCGAAAAAGTGATGAATACCAGCCATTTATTGTCGGGCGAAACATGCGGAAACCAGTTGTTCATTCCATCGAAAGTCAGCTGCGTCTGGTTTTTTCCATCGGGATCCATCCGCCACACCTGCATGTTGCCCGTACGTGTGGAGCAGAAGTAGATGTATTTGCCATCCGGCGAAAATTCGCAACCATCATCCAACCCTTTTGCCTCCGTGAGCCGTATCTCCTTGCCGCCATCCTTTGAAATCTTGTAGATGTCGAAGTCGCCGTTGCGTTCACCGGTGAAGACGAGGAATTGGCTATCCGGCGACCAGCCATGAAAATACGAAGGACTGTTTGTGGTGATTTTTTTCGGTATTCCGCCAGTTACCGGAACAGTATAAACAACTGACTGTCCCTTATTTTCATCGGCTGAACTGCTGAGGCCCATTTGTTTGCCATCAAAAGTCAGGACATGGTCGTTGTTGTTTTTGTTGACAAAATCGGTATTCAGAACGGTAGATTCCCTGGTGTTGAGATCGAAATTATACAGTTTACCGGAGGTGTTGTAGATGAGCGTTTTCCCATCCGGGGTCCAGTTGGGTGCCTGCCACGATCCGGCCGCACTTGCCAATACCTGCCGCTGCCCAGTGGTAATATCCATCACCTCCAGCAGACTTCCCAGGTAGGATTTATACTGGACCATATCGTCGGGCACCGTATTGAAGACGCGGGAGTTCCTGAATTCGACCGCTTCAGAAAATTTATTGTTATGTGAACAGACGAATAATCCGGCGAGCAGGTCGGCACCAAGATCCAAATTCTCAATTTTCTCAGACTGGTAAACCTCCCCGAAATGCGCCACCGACATGGTGTAAGTATTGCCCTTCTTCTCCAACTGAAGCACATCGGGGCCCTTAATTGTAAATTTGATTTCCTTCATGGTATCACCCGGAGCAACCCTGTATTGCAGCGAGGTTAATCCGTCACCATGCACGGTACAAGCCACCACCGGTGAATTGGAAGCCGTTGATTTCCTGATCATCAGTCCGGATTTCCTGTGAAGTTCATGACCTTCGCCGATGAACCGTACCCGCGTCTGGAGGATAAAGTCGCCATTCATTTTCCTGGTAAGAAAGGAAAAACTATCCATGCCAAACCAGATGTTGGAACCCGAGCCGGAAAGATAATAGACCTGCGAGGGTTCGCCAAAGTTTGCCGTACCCGGAATCTCAGGGGCACCAATATCGCAGAAATTATCAAAAGAGCCGATTTTAGCGCCCGACATTTGGGCGTTTAGGTTCACAGAGATAAGGACTGTGAGAAAGAGAAGAGAAACAATTTTTTTCATGCAGCTCAGGTATTATGATCAGCAGGTAAAATAGTAAAAATTCCTGATACTTCCCAAAGAGAGGTACAGTCATCGAACTGCCAGAACTTAACCGATGGTCCGTTTTGAAATTTCCGGATCGATCTCTTTCTCCCATTTGGCGACCACTACGGTAGCTACCGAATTGCCGATCAGGTTGGTGATGGCACGGGCCTCACTCATGAATCGGTCGATGCCAAGTATCAGTGCTAGAGCTGCTACCGGGACTGTGCCGACGATGGGCAGGACAGCTGCCAGTGTGATGAAGCCGCTGCCAGTCACCCCTGCGGCTCCCTTCGAGGTGATCAGGAGAACCAGCAAGAGCGTGATCTGGTGATAGATATCGAGCGGTGTGCCTGTGGCTTGGGCAAGAAATACCGCCGCCATGGTCAGATAGATGGAGGTACCGTCCAGGTTAAAGGAGTAGCCCGTCGGGATAACCAGTCCAACTACCGAACGGGAACAACCAATCTTCTCCATTTTCTCCATCAGTCCGGGCAGGGCTGCCTCGGAGGAGGAGGTTCCCAAAACGATCAGGATCTCTTCTTTGATCACTCCCAGTAACCGCCACAAACTGAATCCTGTAAATTTCATCACTAATCCCAAGACAATAAATACAAACAAGAGACAGGTAGTGTAAAACGAAATCATCAGCTGACCCAATGAGGCCAGTGAACCCAGACCGTATTTCCCTATTGTAAAACTCATGGCGCCGAAGGCTCCCAAAGGTGCGACCCTCATGATAATTTTGATGATCCCGAAGAGACCGGCTTCCAGGGATTTAATGCCTTTCATAATCGGAGCAGCCTTTTCTCCGATTTTAGATAATGCAAATCCTAACAGCACGGAAAAGAGCAGAACCTGCAAAATATTGCCTTCCGCCAGGGCGCTGATGATGTTTTCAGGGATAATGTTCATGAAAAAATCAACCACACCGTGCCCGCCTTTGGCCGTTGTAACATATTTTGCCACAGCTGATTGGTCTAACGTCAGCGGATCCACATGCATTCCGGCCCCCGGTTGAAACAAGTTCACAATAATTAAACCAATGATTAGCGCAAAGGTGGAAATGACTTCAAAATATAATATTGCCTTAATTCCTACCCTGCCGACCTTCTTCGTATCCTGCATCCCGGCAATCCCGGTTACGATGGTGCAAAAAATAATAGGAGCGATCATCATCTTCACCAGCCTGATAAATCCGTCGCCAAGCGGTTTCATCGATTCGGCAAAGGCTGGCTGGTAAACACCCAGAATTATCCCTATAATAATGGCGACAATGACCTGAAAGTAAAGTCCTTTGTAAATTTTTTTCATAAAGTTTGATCAGTTCCCAAGCGTCGCGTACAACTCCACCATGGCCGCCTGATCCAGCAACCATCTGCGTGGTGTCGCCTTGTCTTCACCGCTCCAGTTTTTTACGAAGAGCCCTTTTTCATCTCTGACATGGTCCCAGACATAATCCAGGTTATCCCTGAAAATCTTTAAGTATTCATCGTTTTTGTCGAGTGCATTCAATTCCTTATAACCCCTTACCAGGATGGCATTGAACCAGTTACCTCTGTTCTTAAACAACCTGATCTTCTTCCCTTCAGGGGTAAAAAAATCCTCGCTAAAATATTGGATAGCCGATTTTGCGATCTTCCGGGCATCCGTGAGATAAATTTCCTTACCGGTGATCTTGTACAGCAGCGCCGCGGCCTGCAGCATCTGACCACTGTTGTATGTATACTTTGCCTTGCTGATCTTACCGCTCAGGCTGATGTTGTCGAAGTATAAATTATCAGTGGTATCCTGTAGTGTTGTCTTGGTCCACCGGTAGATTTTTTCTCCCCAGTCGAAGTAGCTCTTGTCTTTGGTCGTTTCGAAAAGCTGCAGTGCCAGCACCGCTGAAGGGGCATTGGAACAGGTGTTTTTTGAACCCTTCTTCTGTTCGCACCAGAAAATTCCGCCGCCTTGCTCTTCCGTCCATCCACTGATGATGAACTGCCAGGTCTCAATGGATTTGTCGAGATAATCCCGGTTTCCTGTCAGGTGATAAGACTCCAGAAAATCGATGCCCAGCCAGACGTTATCGTCATAATAACGGTCTGCATGACCTGTTGCGGTGATATAAGACTGGTAGCAGAACGGTGCGCGGGTGTTATCGAAATACTTACCGATACCCGGAATGATCGTGTCGTTGATGAAAATGGCGTATTTCTTATCCTTGGTGATCTTTAACAGCGCGTTTACACCCGAAAATACACCAGAGGTAGGCCAGAGATAGGCCACTTTTCTGCGCACGGAGGTATCCTGGTTTACCAGATAAGTCACTTCGGCTTTTGCATCATTCGGGTAATTTTCGTTGAACAGGCCTGCCTGTCCCGACTGGTAAAAATGCTTGATCTTGCCCAGTGTTTCCTCAGCCCTACTCAGATATCCGGAATTTTGGGTGTTGCCCGTAACCGTACAGAGGCAGAAAATTGCAATTGGGATCAGCCTTAAGGCGTTCTTCATATTAGTCAAAATTGAGACAGCAAGGCAGTCCCTGCAAAAAGGGACTGCCTTGCTGTCAATGATATTATTTTACAATAATATCCACCTGTTTGAGGTAATCATTTCCATGCCACCTGCCATCTGTAAGGAACATGAGATACCGGCCTTTCAGGGCTTCTTCGAATTGAAGAGAAGAACCCTGCGCTCCCATTCCACCTCTGCCTCCGGCGCCATAGACGCCCAAATATTTCCAGCCGCTGGCCTTTGGATCTCCTGTCGTTCCGGAAGGATTTTCAGCTACCCAGAGACTGAATATTTGTCCGCCGCGGCTCCTGTACTGATCGAAGTAGAGGTTGATTTTATCCACAGAAACAGATTTCTGCAGATCGATCACATAGCGGCCTTCTCCGTTATCGAACCAGATAGTGTCGCGCAGTTTCCCGGATTGGGAATCAAGAATATAGGAAAGATCCATTTTGACATTCTGGAATTCCTTTCCTGCAGCGGATTTGCCGGTAGCATAATAAGTGGCGGTGACTTTATTACCGGATTTCAAATCCGCAAAATCGGTTGTAGAGGGTAGGGTTTTTGTGACCACAGTGTCCATCCCGAGACTCCTCAGATACGACCGGAATCTGGGATTATTCAGGGTCCGCCGGTCAGGATCACTGGTAAAAAGTGGTTTCTGAGAGAATTTTACCGGTTTAAGATCAGGTGTGATGTACTCCTTTGTCCTCAAAACGGCGGGTTTCGCATCCTTGAAATCATCATACAACGGTTGCAGTGGCAGCACATCTTCGTTGGCATTTTTAGCTACCGTGACGGCAAAAATCCTGATCTTGCCATTGTTTGGCAGGGTGATCGTCTTTGCTCCCTTCGGCAGGTTGAACTCATATTTATACAGGTAGCTGTACTGGTAGGCATCATTGGCTTTGGGCGAGTGACGGTGCGAAGCATACCACGCGATGTTATCGCGTTTGCTGTATGGATTCGCAATCTCCGCGACCTTCAAATCATTGAAGTAGAGTTTGCGGCTGTAATGCTGTCCAATCCAGCCGGTCCACTCCTGCACATTGAAAGGCACTGTCTGGCTGCCGATTTTCAGGTTGTCTTTAGTATCCTGTGTTGCGGCCGCGAGAATATACACTTTGTTGAAATCCCCGGAAGGGAGGGTAATCTTCTGTCCCTTTGCCCCAACGACATTGTTCTGACCATCAGCGCTATTACCCATTTTGAAGGTAATATCCTCACTCACAATCATAGCCGGCACTAATTCAGCAGGAAACGTCTGTCCGTCGATCATATTTCCATCCGTCCTGTTGTTATCAGAACTGATTACGTCTTCATTATAAGGCAGTTCCACAGACTGCTGAGTGGTTTTTGTCAGTGCTGTGGTGGACTGCTCCAGCTTCACGGCGAAGCTCCTGATCAGGAATTTGGTCATGTCGAAGTTCAGCTTACCCTGACTAAAATCTGCCGTCCCGATCTTCATCTCTTGTCCGTTTACCTCATAAGCATCGACCACCTTACCAGGAAAGCTTACCGAAATTCCTTTGGCTGCTTTGCCGAAAAGTTCGTTGAAACGCACAATGAAATACCCGCTCTCTTCGGCCTTTTTGAAGGCCATCACATCGACTTTGTTCGTATTGATTTTAAGCAGTGAGAGCTCTTTACCGATGGCTCCGTCGTGTTTGGAGGTTTCGAAAGCAAGTAAAGGAGCGTTCAAAAAGCTTCCCTGCCAGGGGGTACCGGCATAGACCCAGTCGCCTGAGTGGGCATAGATTGCGTATTTCACATCGTGAATACCCCAGTCCTGTGTTCCTTGGTAAACATAAGAATTTGCCTTGGGTGTGTACATTAAAGTGAGTCTCAAAGTATTGTTATCCGGCTTGTCCGAACCATATTTACAATCCTCCAGGATGGAGACACCATAATTGTTCGGTCTGTCGGTCAGGTCGATCCACATCCTTCCGGGTACTTCAAACTTCACCTCGTTGTTGTTAGTACGCTGAATGGCGGCTGTGTTGAGGCCATAGGTGGCGTATTCGTTAGAGACAGTGGTCGGGAAGGCCGCCTTTAAGCTTACCTCCTTCGATTGCCAGTCAATTTTGTTGGTGACTTCAATCCGTTTACCACCTTCGCCGGCCGACAGGCTGATGAGCTGGGTAATCTGAGAATTCTGTCCTTTTTTGGTTACCTCCAGAGCCACGCGGACGGGTCCCTGTTCAGCAATTTTTACCGTCACCTCTTTGTTCATAAAGTCGAAAGGCGGATTCTTGCGGTCGTTCCAGTCCATGTTCCAGGATGGCCACTGAGAGGGGCGTTCCTGTTGGAATTGCAGCGAAGCCGGTTTTGCAAGGACTTCTTTCTGTGCTTTTTTGTCGAAAATGCTGGAGATATCTCCGTTGGCATCGATTTTAACGATGAAATAGCTGTTCTCCAGCGTCTGGTCTTTCACCGAAAGGGTAGACGCAAGAGGGGATTCGGTCGTTTCGCGAACATCGTAGACCGCCAATCCGACTGATGGTAACTGCGCCTGGAAGATGATCTTCAGCGTATTAGAATTCTTTGAAATGATCTGGGAAGGAGCAACATTGCCATTCCTATCGAAAACCTTCACGTTTACCGGCATTTTGGCGTAGCTGAGCTCGGCTGTTACGACATCCTCACGACTGATGGCAACAGGGTTATAGACGACAACGGCTTTCCCGGTTACCTGGGTATTCAGACCATGCGCGATGGCGCTGACCGAATTTTTAATTACTTCCGAGAAACCGTTCATGGCAATAAACTCGTCATTCCAGGCATAATTATAGGCCAAAACGGTACTCGTACCCGGAAGGATGTCGTGGAACTGACTGCCCAGCACCAGATCCCAGGAATTGTTCAGTTTTGTCATCGGATAAGTGGCGCTGCCAAGCCAGTCCGCGGCAGAAGCAAGCTGCTCGGCCGACTTAGCCAGTTGTTCATTCTTGCGATTGGCCCGTTTCATAAATGACTGGGAGGTCATCGAACCGGCGCTGTGCTCGGTAAGTAGGAGGTCGCCAGAATAGGTAGGAAGCTTCTCACGGATTTCCGGTGTCATATCTTTGAAAATCTGATCTGAAGAGGTCAGAACGACCTTGAAATTGCTGTCGCTATGCTTGAGGCTGTTGACTGCGTTAACTACATCTTTTTCTCTTGGAGAACCACCAATATCACCGGTTCCATAGTAACGGAAATCGACGTTGACGCCGAATTTACTGATATTGCCCAGCATACGGGCGGTCCAAGCTTTGTCTATATCCAGTCGCTCCTCGACACCTCCTGAATAGCTCGTGGCATTTAGCGCGGCCAGCAAACCCTTGCCGTCCGGGCCTTCCCAGATACCTACATTAAATGGGACCCCATTGGTCGAGCGCCAGGTGAGCTTTTGTGTGGAGAATCCCAGTAATCCGGCGTGACTCCAGACAGATGGCAGCGTAGAGACGAATCCGAAACAGTCGGGGAGCATATAGTCATAGCTTTCCTTGTTGAACTCTCTTTTAAAATAGAGATTTCCATAGAGCACCTGGCGCAGGACGGATTCTGAAGAGGAAATATTGACCTCTCCTTCATCGACCGAAGAGCCTGAAATATACCAGCGACCCTGATGTATATAATCCTTCACTTTTTTATAGGATTCCGGATAGTACTCCTTCATCATGTTGTACCGGCGGGAACCGGTGAAGTTGAATACATAATCAGGATATTTTTCCAGGAGTTTGAAATTATCCAGCATCGTATTCCTGATGTATTCATTGATCGTTGTCGGATATTCCCAGTTCCACTCGGTGTCGAGATGGGCATAACCAATGGTATACAACACATTGTCTTTTGAAAGGTCGTATTTTTCCCTTTTATCTATCTGCTGGGAGAAGCTGAGCCCGGGCAATAGTATGCCTCCGAGCAGGAGAAGCAAAGCAAATTTTTTCATATTATAAATTTAAAATTAGCGCTTACAATATATTAATGATTTTCGTCACCAAAAATTTTTCCGGAGATAAATCGTACCGGATACCATGCGGCCAAAAATCCGATGGCGGAAACTGAGATTATGATCAAAATAATGTCTGTGGCCACAATCTTCATCGGATAGGCGTCAATGATAAAAGAGGAACTTGCGCCGGCGAGCTTGACCAGTCCGAAACTGATTTGCGCCTGGCAGAGTGCGAGTCCTGCCACCGTACCCAGGATGGCCCCAATAAATGAGATCAGCCATCCCTCGAAAAGGAAGATATTCCGGATGGTATTCCTGTCGGCACCCATGCTTTGCAGGATAGCTATGTCTTCTTTCTTGTCGAGAATTAGCATGGTGAGTGAACCTACGATGTTAAAGGAAGCGATGACCAGTATTAGTATGAGAATCAGATAGGTGGCGTATTTTTCGCTCTTCATGGTCTTGTAAAGATAGTCGTGCTGCTGGTAGCGGTTTTTTATTTCAAATCCGTTGCCGAGAAGGGATGTTAGGGCAGTTTTGACCTCTTTTTCAGATGTGCCTTCCTTCAGCTTCAGCTCCACGGCACTTACTTTATCGGGCATCTCGAAAATCTCACGGGCAAAGCTGATCGGCACGATCACATATTTAGTGTCGAGCTCCTGCTGGATGGAGAATATCCCGGAAGGGTAGATCAGTTTCTGGTTGAAATTCCCGGTAGGTAAAAGCGCGGATTCCCTGCCTTTCCGAGGGACAAAGACGCTGATAGGTTCCGCCTGACTGACACCCACTCCCAGATCATAAGAGATGCCTTCGCCCAAAACGGCATAGTTGTTGGTCGCATCCTGTAACTTGAATCCACCTTCGACGATCATCGAATCGATGCCCGAAAACTGGAGATACTCCTTGCTGACGCCTTTGAGGGTGGCAAAAACGGATCGTTCGTTGTAGAGTAAAAGAGCGTTATCTTCAACTATTTCGGCATAATATGCGATTCCGGGCATCCGTTTTAGTGCTTCGAACGAAGCGCCGGCTGTGGAAAAGCTCTTCCCTTCCTTAACCGTGATTCTGAGCTCGGCATCGAAAGTGGAGAACAAGGATTTGATCAGTGAATCGAATCCGTTGAAACCCGACAGGCCGATGATCAGCCCCATGGTTCCGACTACCAGTCCGACGACCGAAATAGCCGATATCAGGTTGATCAGGCTGGTTTTCTTCCTGGAAAATAGATATCGTCTGGCTATGTAAAAGGAGAAGTTCAAAGGGAAAGCTAATGTTTAATGAGATTAAATATTAAATACCTGTTTATTTCTTTCCGCTTTTTCTTTGTCTTAAAATGAAAAGACCCGTTAAAAAGCCCGCAATAAGACCGGTAAATCCCGAATGCTCCGAAAATCCGGTAGGGGAAATCAGAGCCCAAAGTCCTAAAAGTAAACATCCTGCAAAGAAAATATACAATGAATATTTATGCAGAAAGAAGGAAATGTGCATTAAAATTTCAGTAAGTTTAAACATAATTAAAATTCTGTATTAGCCTGATATTAAATTGATTAACTAGTATGTCATTTCGTTTCAAACAATAAGGAGCTTCTATTTTACTGCTTTCACCAGCAATCCTGTACCGCATTTATTGGTTCGGTTCACATCAACCCAATTTAAGAGGGCACAGAACGGAAACAGCAGCAGGTAGTAAAAAGGAAGCAGGACATAAAATATCTTTGAAAAACCAAGCAGCTGGATGGGATATTTCATCGACAACTTCCAGGCTACTGATCCATATGCCCCATAGGTATAGGAGATCTCAACTTTCGAAAATCTTGCTTTTATAAGTTTGGCTGTGAGCTCCTCTTTGTTGTACCCATCCCTGACATGCTCCCCGATAAAACCGTGAATCCCTTCCTCTTCGTGGTGATCGGTATCCGATCCGCCCTGGTCGGAAGGAGTCGAGATCATCAGAACTCCACCCGGTTTCAACGAGGCGCCGAAATTTTTAAATACCTGTTCGTCCTCCAGAATGTGCTCCATGACATCCACCGAAAGGATCAGGTCGTAGGTGTTAACTGCCTTATATTGTGTGAGATCAGCTACCGCGAAGGTCACACGGTCACCTTGCCCTATCTTATGGAAGAAATCGTTGCAGTCGTCTATCTGCTCCTGTTTGACATCCACTCCAAGAATCCGGGCCTCCGGGAAGAGCCTCGAGAGCCGGTAGCAATACTGTCCAAAACCCGATCCGGCATCCAGGATGTTCAGTTTCCTTCGCGGGGAAGTTTTCTTTAGCTCCACAAGCGCCTTTTTAACATGCCACGACCTCAGCAAAAGGAGATCCAGCAAGCGGTAGAAAAATTTTCGCAGAAAAGGGGAGTGGTTAAAAAGATTTCCCAGCTGGCGTTTGATCGGATCGTAATGCATCGTCAGGAATATTGGAAGCTTACTTCAGCAGATGATCAATCTTATCGATATAGTCGAGGCTATCGTCGACAAAGAACTCCAGCTCCGGAACATGCCTCAGCTGAAAGCGCACCGCCTGTCCCAGCTCACCACGGAGGTGGCTTTTATGCAATTTGATGTCGGCCAGCACGGCTGCTGAACCTTCCGATGGGAAAATACTCAAATAGCATCTGGCCAGCGACATATCCCTGGTAACCCGGACTGCTGTAACGGAAACCATTTTACCTTTAGCCAGCGTGTGTGCCTCACGGCGGAACAACTCACTCAGTTCTTTCTGGATGAGCCTGCCGATTTTGTTTTGTCTGGTAGTATATTGTTCCATGGTGATTCACTTTATTTTAGACAAAAATAGACAAAATGCATGGGTTCAAGAATAAAATTCTAATTTTGGTAAAAACAAAATATATTAGGATGAAGGAAAATATTTTTAAACTCTCAACAGCCCAGCTGAAAGAGATTGCAATTGATCTACAGAAAAAAGTGGAAAACGGATTGAATAACCCCAACACTGAGGTTCAATGTATTCCCACTTATATTAAACCCAAAACCCTTGGCGTGGAAGGCCAGGCAACGGTCCTCGACCTGGGCGGAACGAATTACCGTGCAGCAGTTGTCAGTTTTGAGGGTGGCAAGACAGAGATCTATCCACCGGATGGCTGGAGCAAGGACCTCAACGTCATGAAAACAAAGGGTTTTACTGCAGCAAAATTATTCGCTGAGCAGGCTTCTTTCCTCAAAGACCTGAAGATGCCGGCCAAATCCCCAATAGGATATTGTTTCTCCTATCCAGCAGAATGTCTTCCGGATGGCGATGCCAAACTGCTTCGCTGGACCAAAGGCGTCGACATTCCTGAGATGATCGATCAGCCGATAGGCAAACCGCTGAAAGAGTTTCTGAACAAGAGCGGGGAACCCGAATTTACTACCGTGAAAGTTATTAATGATACGGTCGCCAGTCTCTTTGCGGGATTGTCGGACAGCTCTTTCGACGGGTACATTGGATTAATCGTCGGTACCGGTACCAACATGGCTACCTTCATCCATTCCGACCAGATCGGCAAGTTGGATAAAAAGCTGAACTGGCAGGGACTGACCCCCATCAACCTGGAGTCGGGCAACTATCGGCCCCTTCACCTGACTGCCATCGACGAGCAGGTCGACGTAGCGTCAGGAACTGCAGGTGCACAGCGATTCGAAAAAGCCGTATCCGGAATGTACCTCGGGAAAATCTTCACTACACTATTCCCCAATGACGGATTTGATGAGAAATTTGATGCCAAATCCCTGACGGATATGATCAATAAACCCGATAATCAAACGAAGAAGCACGTAAAGGCTGCCCGCAGGATTTACAAACGCTCTGCTAAGCTGGTTGCTGCTTCCCTGGCCGGACTGGTGCTGGTGATGGTTGCTCATGATCCATCGATGAAGAAGATTTGCCTTACGGCGGAAGGTAGTCTTTTCTGGAGCAAAGTAAAGAACTGCAGAGAATATAATAAGCTGGTTTCCAAATACCTGAAAGTTCTTTTGGAAGAATTAGGTCTCAAGGATGTGAAGGTAAAAGTGAAAGAGATTCACAATGCCAACCTGATAGGCTCGGCAGTTGCCGCATTATCCTAATTGAAGTGAGCTAATTGGTAGAATTTCTACAGCAATATGGCCTCTGGGGCCTCTTTTTCGCCGGTTTTCTCTCGGGGTCGATCCTGCCTTTCAATTCGGAGGCAGTGATGTCGGTGCTGCTGGTGGCCGGTGTTAACAGCCTGTCTTGCATCGTAGTGGCTACGGCCGGAAATACCCTGGGAGGTATCTCGATATTTTACCTGGGTTACCTGGGTCGGATCGAATGGATCGAGAAATACGGGAAGATAAAGATGGAGAAGATTCATGCCATACTGCCAAAATTGCAGAGATTTGGTCCGCTGACGGCTTTGCTTTCCTTCGTACCGATTATAGGCGATGTGCTGGTTCTGGGATTGGGTTTCTTCCGAATTTCGCCAAAACTTACCATGCTGTTCATGTTTATCGGCAAGCTGGCGCGTTACTGGCTGCTGGCAGAAGCCTTCCGGTTGATTATGTAGCGGTCCCTGAGCCTGTCGAAGGGGGAAGATGGGAACCCTTGCTCCGACGGATTTGCAATCCGTTGACAAAAGATTCCCAGCGGATTGCAAATCCGCTGGAGCAAGAGAATCGGTCCCTGAGCTTGCCGAAGGGTCAAATAGCAACAATTAATTCATCCAAATGAGGGTAGTCATTCAAAGGGTTTCCAGGGCGGCAGTTACCGTAAACGACGAGTTAGTCTCCTCCATCGGATTAGGTTTGCTGATATTGGCCGGTTTTGAGGGTTCAGATACTTTTGAAGATCTCGACTGGATGAGTGCCAAAATTACCAGTCTGAGGATATTTGACGACGACCAGGGTGTCATGAACCTGTCGGTGAAAGATACCGGAGGGGACATCCTGCTTATTAGCCAGTTTACCCTGCACGCGGCGACCAAAAAAGGCAACCGTCCCTCTTATATCCGTGCTGCACCGCCCGAAATCGCCATTCCGCTTTATGAAAGCTTTATCCAAAAGGTTTCTGCTCATTTGGGCAAAGAGATAGGTACCGGTATCTTTGGGGCGATGATGCAGGTAGAGCTGGTTAATGATGGACCCGTTACCATCATTATTGACTCCAAGAACAGAGAATTTTAATTTTTAATAACAATATTATGAGCGACTTAAATGCCAATCAAGACAGGACTTTCCCATCCGGTGAAGTCTCCAACGGACTCGCTGCCATCAAGGCAAGATTTGAAGGATTTCACACCAGGAAAGAGCTGAAGCTGGCCTTTTCCTGCATCGATTTGACGACCCTTGGTGCGGACGACACACAGGAAAAGGGCCGGGCAATGGCCGAAAAAGTATCTCTTTTCCCGCGTCATTTTAGTGAACTACCCAATGTGGCAGCTATTTGTGTCTACCCAACCTTGGTGAAGACTGTCAGGATCAACCTGATAGATCCCAAGGTGGCCATCGCAGCTGTTTCTGGCGGATTTCCATCCTCCATGACTTTCGTAGAGGTCAAAAAACTCGAAACCGCCATGGCTGTTGCTGCCGGAGCCAATGAGATTGATATCGTCATCTCGGTGGGAACTTTTCTTGAGGGGAATTTCGCTGTCGTATCAGATGAGATTTCCAGCATCAAAAAAAGTTGCGGAAATGCTCATTTGAAGGTGATCCTGGAAACAGGCGCACTTAAAACTCCTGAACATATCTGGAAGGCTTCGATGATTGCCATGCATGCAGGAGCAGATTTTATCAAGACATCTACTGGAAAGATTGATCCCGCTGCGACGCCCGAAGCAGCTTGGGTGATGTGCAGCGCCATCAGGGAATTCTACCAAAAAACCGGGAAAAAAGTTGGATTCAAGGCCGCCGGAGGAATCGTCGAAAGTGCAGATGCGCTCTATTACCTCGACATTATAAGGGAAATCCTGGGAGAGGAGTGGCTCAATCCCGGGCTGTTCAGAATCGGTGCCAGTCGGTTGGCCAACAATTTGTTAACCAGCATAACGGAAGAAAAAATTTCGTATTTTTAAGTCTGCAAAGCGCAGCCGGTCCCTGAGCGCAGTCGAAGGGTGTTGTAATCCCTCGTTGCAAACGAGGGATTGCAAACGAGGGATAGCAGTGAACCGGTCCCTGAGCCTGTCGAAGGGCTAAAGCGCGAAGCGCAAACATTTCAAACTTATTCTTTATGGAAACAACTGAAGATCCGATCTGTTGCCCGAAATTCGATCCCGCCCCCTGGGACGACAAGAATTTCGAGTGGAACGACAAGATATTTGTCAAGGGTTCCGTTTTTACAATTTTCTACATGCCGCTCAATTTTGGCGGAACGATGATGAAGATGGATAAAAAGATCCGGGAGGCCGGTGCCGACTGGTCCGAGAATATCTGTCTATCCGATCACACCTCTTCCTGGAATATGGACCTCTTTATCTCGGTAGACAAGCGTGTCAGTACGCTTGAGAACAAGATCATGACCGGCAAGTTCTACAGTAAGGTCTATGAGGGCCCCTTCAAAGATACCGGAAAATGGTTAAAAGAATTCAATCAGATTCTGGTTGCAAAAGGATACAAGGGTGCGAAGGTTTATGCCTGGTACACCACCTGTCCCAAATGTGCCAAAAAATACGGCAAGAATTATGTAGTTATGATCGCGAAGGTCGGGTGAAAAATAGCTCAAGTACAACGCTCTTCCTCAGTACCTACTTGATATACCGTAACAATCGAAAAATTGAACCTTGCTAGTGCAATTAATGATTTAGCAATCGCGTTGGACAAAATGCCCGCAATAAGGTGTATTATTGAGAATATTCATCCTAAACCAATCCGCCGCAGTAGTGGGGATCCTTGAATTATCGAAACTGTTGGAATACTATTTTATGGTTCCGATAATCCCTGAGGTAAGTGTATTCGGATCCGCTAGTTCATTTTCGATTTGTTCGACCTTTGAATGAATCTTTTTTACTTGTTTGCAAAACGAAATTAAATATTTATCTTGATGTTGTATAATAGAACATGTACGAAGTCAGTTTTTCAAATCAGTACCTAAAAGATTATAAACTTTGTTTAAGACGCAAGATTGACATTAATTTGCTTGACGCTGTTTTAATAAGCCTGGTTGAAAACGGAAGTGTCCCATTAAAACATAAGCCTCATATTTTATCCAGAAAACTTAATGGCCTTTGGGAATGTCAGTTAACGAATAAATATTTTCCCTTGCATCTTTTAAAAAATCAAATGCTGGATTGGTGGAAATTGTTCTCATCCATAATTCTTCTTCGTTAACGTCATCGCTATTTTCGTCAACAAGAATAATTACTCGAACATTACTATCCCGATTATTTAATGGATAGTTTATTTTTAAATGTCCATACTTATCGGTCTTTGTACTTATCTCTAGTGCCTTCATTGTTCCAAAATTTACACAAAGATAGCTAATAATCAAAAGACCTTAAATTTTGTTGGATTCTTAAATTCTTTCTTCAACAAAGCAGTAATCATCTCTGTGGATTTCATTTGTGCCCAACGATGTTGTTCATACAGAATGAACAACCCCTTATATTGTGCCCATGGTGCGAGGATCTAATTCACGCGATGTAGAATGACTCTTCTCCGTTGTCCGAAAGAATCGGACAACTACCTTCTTCGTTTTTTAATTGCCACAACCCAAGCAATACAGCATAAGGAGATTTTCTTTAGCTTTCTCTCGTGGTAATGTAACCGACAAACGCAGTTAATGCCCGTTTGTACTCTGAATCTGGGTAGTCGTTTAGGAGGACGAGGGCCTTCTGGTGATATTCCTGCATCACTTTTTCGGCATAATCAAATCCACCTTTTGAGGCAATATACTGTGACACAAATTTCAGATCGGCTGCGGATTTGGTCTTCTTTCGGACGATGTTGAGGATGGATTGCTTCTCGGAAGAACTTCCCTGGTTAAGGGCAAAAATAAGCGGCAGGGTGATCTTCTTTTCATTCAGATCATTCCCGGTAGGTTTGCCAACCAGATTCGATTTCTGAAAGTCGAAAAGGTCGTCTTTTATCTGGAAAGCGATCCCGGCGAATTCTCCAAACAACCTCATCCGCTCAATGATTTCGGCATCTTCCGTTACGGAACAGGTCCCGACGGCCGCGCTGGTGGCCATCAGGGAAGCGGTTTTTTTCCTTATAATTTCGAAATATACCTCTTCGGTGATATCCAGTTTTCTGGCTTTCTGAATCTGCAGGATCTCACCTTCGCTCATGTCCCGGACTGCGGCAGAAATATGATTCAGGATATCGTAATCCTTGTGCTCGATCGACCAGAGTAATCCTTTGGCCAGAATGAAATCTCCCACCAAAACGGCGATCTTGTTTTTCCAGATGGCGTTGATGGAGAAGAAGCCCCTTCGCTGGTAAGATTCATCCACCACGTCGTCGTGTACCAAAGTAGCTGTGTGGAGCAGTTCGACGGTGAGCGCGGCATGATAGGTCCGGTCATTGAACTGCCCGTTGAGTTTAGCAGCAAGAAACACCAGGATGGGTCTCATCTGTTTCCCCTTGCGACGGAGGATATAATGCATGATCGTATCCAGCAGCGGAATAGCAGTAGCAGTCGATTTTTTGAAATAGGGTTCAAAAATTTTCAGTTCTGCTTCAACGGGTGCAATAATTTCATTCTTTGATGACATGCTGCTTCTACTGTTTGTGCGGTTAAAAGTAATAATTTTTCGGTTTTCGTGAATTTGTTTGTACTTGTTCTAAATTAAACATTTTAACAATTTGTTCCATTGATTAATTATTTGTTATCTATATATTTGTATTCATAAATTTTTACCTAATGAACACCGAAGAACAGACTTTAGAAAAGCTTACCCTTGCAGCAGAGATGTTGAAGGCGATTGCCCATCCGATGCGAATTACCATCGTAAGTTTCCTGGAAGGCAATCAAAAACACACCGTCACAGAGATCTACGAACGGCTCGGAATTGAGCAATCTGCCACTTCGCACCACTTGGGCATCCTGAAATCCAAGGGTGTTCTGTCTTCGACCCGTGACGGGAAGAATACTTATTACTTTTTAAAGCACAAAGGACTTGGTGGTATTCTCAAATGCATCGAGAATTGCCAGGGCGATAATTAGTGTTTTATCCAACTTACCACGAGAGCCGGCAGGATGATTTGCCGGCTCTTCTCTTTTTAGTAGCTTTGGTTCAAATAAAATCTGTTCGATGAAGAAGCTGTTTTTGATTGATGCCTACGCGCTAATCTATCGTTCTTATTTCGCGTTTATCAATAATCCGAGAATTAATTCAAAAGGAATGAATACCTCGGCAGTCCTCGGTTTTGTTAATACGCTGGAGCAGATTCTAAAGCTGGAACAACCAACCCACCTTGCCGTGGCATTCGACCTTCACGGTCCGACCTTTCGTCACGAACTTTTTGAGAACTATAAAGCTACCCGCGAAGCCATGCCGGAAGCGATCAGAGAAGCCATTCCATATATCCGCAGAATGATTAACGCTTACCGGATTCCGACCCTGGAATGTATCGGTTATGAGGCGGATGATGTGATCGGAACCATGGCTAAAACTGCCGAAAAGAGTGATTTTCAGGTATTTATGGTTACGCCGGATAAGGATTATGCTCAGCTGGTTTCTTCTAATATTTTCATGTACAAACCCAAGCGGATGGGCAATGAGATGGAGATCTGGGGGGTCGAACAGGTCTGCGAGAATTTCCAGATCAGCCGGCCGGAGCAGGTAATCGACCTCCTGGGACTGATGGGAGACTCTTCAGATAATATTCCGGGTTGTCCGGGGATCGGTCCCAAGGGTGCCGCACAGCTAATTTCACAGTTTGGAGGGATCGAAGGGGTCTATGCTTCCATCGACCTGGTAAAGGGAAAACAGAAGGAAAGCCTGGTCAATTTCGAAGCGCAGGTCCGTCTTTCCAGGAAATTAGCCGAAATCGTCCTGGTTGTGCCACTGAACCACTCGCCGGAGGAGCTTGTGCGTCAGGAGCCAGATAGTCAAGAGTTAAATCAAATATTTTCTGAGCTCGAATTCAGAAACATGCTCTCAAAAATGCCTAAGCAAGAGGTGGTTGTTCCAAAACCAGTCAGCCAGCAGGGTTCCTTGTTTGACTTTGAGGAGCAAACAATCTCTGTGCCATCCACCAACTTGGAGCAGATTCATTCCTACGAACACAATTATCACCTGGTGGAAGGTGATGAGGCGAGGGCTGTCCTGGTAAGGGAATTGAATAATCAAAAGGAGTTTTGTTTTGACACCGAAACGACTGGTCTCGATCCGCTTTCGGATCAGTTGGTCGGCATTTCTATCAGTTTCAAAAAGGGAGAGGCGTATTATATTCCGGTGCCGGCCGATCAGAAACAGGCCAGGAAAATTGTGGCTGAATTGAAGCCCCTTTTCGACAGTGAGACGATCACAAAGGTTGGACAGAACATCAAATTTGACGCATTGGTGCTTTCCGGGTACGGGATCAAACTGCACGGTCCGATCTTCGATACCATGGTGGCGCACTATCTGATTCAACCTGAGCTACGACATAACCTCGATTTCCTGAGTGAAATCTATCTGGGGTACAAAAAAATAGCTACTTCCGAATTGATCGGGAAGGGGAAATTTAAGACCACGATGCGGTCGGTCGACCTGCAAACAATCAAGGAATATGCCTGCGAGGATGCCGATTTCACCCTGCAGCTGAAACCGTTGCTGGAGAAGGAGATGATCGAAGGTAATGTCACGAAGTTGTTCGAAGAGGTGGAGATGCCGCTGCTGAAAGTGCTTATCGGGATGGAATTAGCCGGCATGAAGATCGACGTGAAGGCACTGGATCAGTACGCCATCGTTCTGCGGGAACAGATTATTCAGCTCGAAATTGAGATCACCGACATGGCCGGCGAATCATTTAACATCTCATCGCCCAAACAGTTAGGACACATTCTTTTCGATAAACTGCTGCTCGACCCCAAGGCGAAAAAGACCAAAACCAAGCAATATTCCACCGGCGAGGAGGTACTCGTCACGCTCCAGGATCGCCATCCTATTATTGCGAAGATATTGGAACACAGGGGATTGAAAAAATTGCTCTCGACTTATGTGGAGGCGCTGCCAAGACTGATCAATCCCCGAACAGGCAAGATCCATACTTCTTACAACCAGACTGTTGCCGTAACCGGAAGGCTGAGTTCCAACAATCCCAACCTTCAGAACATCCCGATCCGTGATGAGAATGGCCGGGAAATCAGGAAGGCCTTCGTGCCGGGCGATGAGAACCATCTGTTCCTGTCGGCCGACTACTCACAAATTGAGCTGCGCATTATGGCTGCCCTGTCGGGCGACAAGGTAATGATCGAAGCCTTCGCTAATGGGGAGGATATTCACTCCGCGACGGCGGCTAAAATTTACAATATCCCGTTAAGTGAGGTGAATTCCGATATGCGCCGGAAAGCCAAGACGGCTAATTTTGGAATCATCTACGGCATTTCCCCCTTCGGATTGGCCCAGCGGCTCAACATTCCGCGCAACGAAGCCAAACAGCTGATCGACGACTATTTCGCCAATTTCCCGCAGGTAAAAATTTACATGGATGAACAGATTTTACTGGCGCGCAAACGGGGTTACGTCGAAACAATCATGGGCAGAAGGCGTTACCTCAAGGATATTACTTCCGAGAATGCAGCCGTCCGCGGTTTTGCCGAACGAAATGCCATCAATGCTCCCATCCAGGGCTCGGCTGCCGATATCATCAAAGTGGCGATGGTCAGGATTCAGAAGAGGTTTGATGCCGAGAATATTCAGTCAAGGATGAACCTGCAGGTGCATGACGAATTAAACTTCGACCTGCTTAAATCCGAGACCGAAAAAGTGAAGCAAATAGTTAAGGAAGAGATGGAACACGCAGTCGAGCTTACTGTTCCGCTTGAGGTGGAGATGGAAGCTGCCGAGAACTGGCTACTTGCGCACTAATTAATCTTCATCCTTCAACTGCAGGAAATTCTCCTGGATGGCGATTTCATATTTCGCCACGTTGATCGATTTTTTCACCCGTTTGAAAGCCTTATGCGGATTGGGGAAGAGGAAACAGAAGTATTCCCAGAATTTCGTCATGCGGGTGATCAGATGGCTCTGACCGCTGAGCATTGCCGCATAACTGCTGTAAATCTCCTCATGAAAACGCTCCAGCGTTGCGATTCTTTCTCCCTTACCAGGAAGTTGAACTCCCTTGATTTCCGCCGCCAGGAAAGGGTTTTTAAGCATGCCTCTGCCTATCATCCAGGTATTTATGGATTTGAACCGCTCTTGTGCCGTGTTTAAATCTTCTATGGTTAGCAGATCTCCGTTGTAAACCAATTTGTGCTTCAGCATTACCGCCACCTGAGCGAAGAGCTCCCAATCGGGCGAGCCGGAATAAAGCTGCTTGGCTATCCTCGGATGAATAATCACCTCTGACAAGGGGAAATCATTGAGGACAGGGATAACCTGCAAAATTTCCTCCCGCGAAACCAAACCTGCCCTTAACTTAACTGACAGCTTGCAACCTAACTGTGGCAGGGAACTCTCGAGTATCTCCCTGATCTTCGCGGGCTGCGGCAATAATCCTGATCCCAGGCCTTTGCCGGTGACCATCGGATAAGGACAGCCCAGGTTCCAGTTGATTTCTTCATAACCCAGATCTGTCAGATGCTTTGCCAGAAAAAGAAAGTCGGCACTGTTACCAGCCATGATCTGCGGAACCAGCACGTAACCGGTGCAATTTTCAGGTGACGTATCACGCAGGTGTGATTTCTTCAATCCACCGTCCTTCTGAATAAGCAGGTAAGGCGAAAAATACTTGTCGATGCCGCCAAAATGGTGGGCATGCGCCCTTCGGTAGACAAAATCTGTCGATTCCTGCAAGGGGGCAAAATAGATACACGATAATGCATTACTTTCCATTCCGCAAAGATATTGAATAGATGTTCAATTTAATGTTTCCATCTCTTTTTGTTATCTTCGCGCAGTCAATATCCAAACGTGCAATGCAGTTTCTTTACACCTCTTTTTTGTCTCAGCAACAGACCAAAACCGGGCAGTCTCCCCGCAAGGGAGCGAAAGTGCTTCCGAAAAAGAGTGCAAAAAAGGCACTGCAGCAGGCAAAAGAAAAACCGAAAGTCCCCAGGGAACTGACAGAGGAAGAAAAGATTATCCAGGCAGCAGAAAGGTATCACCAGCAGATTTCAGGTAAAAAATCCGGCAAAACCACCACTACGGGTTCGGCTGTTCAAACCGCTGCTCCGGCAACTTTCACCCAGAAAGCTGCAACTTCCTCTCCGGCTTCGCAAAAGGCAGCTTCTGCTAATCAAAACACCTTAGTCGTTCCATCTTCACTAAGAACAGTAAATGCTCCGGCTGCACAAAAAGTTGCAGTCCCGGCAAATCAAAAGGTTGTCCAGGTTGCGGCCTCCCCAAAAACGGCTTCCCCTGCAAAGAAAATTTCAGCAAAAGCCGGCCTCAAAGCCACTGAAGTTCAGGCCACTGCCGAAGACCGGGAGCTTACCATGAATATTTTTACCGGTAATCCCGGAATTTACCAGACAGAGGGAGATACGCTCAACTTCCGGAGCCTGACACCCGTTCCGGTGGATACCCTTGCCAACAAAATTACCATCGCGGAACAACCGGGCAAGCCCTATGGTTTTGTCGGAAAACCGATGAAGACGATGGGGCAGGACTGGACCTTCTTCCTAATCCTGATTGGCTGGACCATCTTTGCTTCCCTGCGTTTAGGATTCTCCAAATACATCGTACAAGTTTTTCAGAGCATCTTCAATTTTACCATCTCCTCCAGGCTTTACCGCGAACAGGGTTACAATAATAATTTTGGACCGTTCAGGTTAAACTTGATCTTCTATCTTTTTCTGCCGTTCCCTATCTACTTGATAGCCAAAGATAACGGCGTCTCATTGATGGGTTTCAGCGGGATAGAATTATATGTGATTGTAATGGTAGTTATCAATGCTTACTTCCTCACCAAGATATTTTTGTACAAGATTCTGGGATCGGTATTCTCCCAAAAAGAGGCTTCGGGCGAGCTGGTGTTTAACATGATGCTCTATCACAATGTGCTTGGAATGATCATGTTACCAGTAGCGACATTCCACTCATTAGTGCCTGCAATGGGCTTTGTTTCACTTTTTCTCGTCCCCGGTTTAATTCTGATTTTCTATCTCTTATCCCTTTTGAGAAGTATTTACTTCGCCATTCGAACAGGTATATCAATTTTCTATTTGATTTTGTACCTTTGTGCCCTTGAAATTCTTCCAATTTTGCTGGTAGTAAAATTAGCAACTGGACAATAGGACGAGGGAAAACAAGATATACTAATAGCGTAAAGAGTTGAAAATCAAAAAGATACTAATTACTCAGCCTGAGCCGAATTTCCAAAATTCGCCTTACAACGATCTGGCTGTAAAGAACAATCTGAAGATAGATTTTCGTCCATTTATTCACGTCGATGGAGTTTCAGCGAAAGATTTTAGAAAAGAACGGATCAATATTTTGGATTTTACAGCGGTGATCTTTAACAGTCGTACTGCCATCGATCATTTCTTTCGCTTGTCTCAGGAAATGAGAGTTGTCATCCCCGACACGATGAAATATTTCTGTATCTCTGAAGCCACCGCGCATTATCTGCAGAAATATATTGTCTACCGGAAACGCAAGATTTTCTATGCTCCAGGTAAATTTTCAGAACTCATCGAAGTGCTTCTGAAACACAAGGAAGAGACTTTCCTGATTCCACTTTCCGATATACATAAAGATGAAGTTCCGGAGAAATTGAATGCCGTCGGATTAAACTTCAAAATGGCAGTCATGTACCGTACTGTCTGTAGTGATCTTTCAGATTTAAAGGATGTTAACTATGACGTCCTCGTGTTCTTCAGCCCTTCCGATATCAAATCCTTGTTTTATAATTTTCCGGATTTTAAACAAAATGAAACCAAAATTGCCGCATTTGGTGCCGCGACAGTGAAGGCCGTCAGGGATGCAGACCTGAATGTGGACATTGAAGCGCCACTGCCCGAGACTCCTTCCATGACATCGGCCCTGGATAAATACATTACGGAGTTCAACAAAAACCACAAGTAGGAATTTGACCAACCAGGTTTCTCATTCTTTTCGAAAAGGAGAGAAGTTATGCAGTCTGAAGTTGATGGGGGATATTTTTCTCTCAGGTAATAGTTTTTTGTGTTATCCTCTCAGGGTAGTCTGGAAAAAACAGGACACCCTGCCTTCCGAATCCCCAGCCCAGGTTGCTTTCTCTGTTCCTAAGCGTCAGTTCAAACATGCCGTCGACCGCAACCGCCTAAAAAGATTGTTACGCGAGTCGTACCGTCTTCAAAAATCAGAGCTGTACGAAACTTTAATTCAAACCAATACCAGGATAGCCCTTTCAATTATTTACATTGCCAAGGAAGATCTTCCCTATGCCAAAATTTATCCGGCTATAACGAAGGTCATCAGTAAACTAAAAAGCCTGCTGATGGAGTCCCGTCATTCCGGACTTGATCCGGAATCCCCCAATTAATGATGGGATGCTGAATCAAGTTCAGCAAGACGCATGACGCAAGACGCTTAGCGTGATGCAGGATGCTTAACACAACATTAGTCGTTGTCCATAATCTCCGACTGCTGTCTGACTGAATCTTCGTGGATCAGCTGGAAAATTGCTTTCACCAAGGCGTCATCCAAACTGAGTTTCTCCGCCAGCCTCGACCGGTCTTCCATGATCTGCGCCCAACGGTTGATCTGAAGTGCAGTAACCTTGTTCTCTTTCTTATACCGACCAATCTCTTTAATGATGCTCATCCGCTGTGTCAGGGTCTCCATGATCTCGTTGTCAATGCCATCGATTCGGCCCCTGAGAAGCTCAAGCTTGTTTTCGAACTGCGGGTCGTCAGAGCTGCTGTACCTGATCACCAGTTTATCCAGAATCTTAACCAGTTCGGCCGGTGTAACCTGCTGATCCTTATCGCTCAACGCACAGGATGGGTCGATGTGCGATTCGATCATAAGACCATCCAGTCCGAGGTCAAATGCCTTCTGCGAAATCTCGAACAGGTATTCTCTTTTGCCCGAAATATGGCTCGGATCACAGATGATTGGCAGGTTCGGCAGGATGCGCTTCAGCTCGATCACCGTCTTCCAGTTGGGATAATTGCGGTATTTCGTATCGCTGAAAGGGGTGAACCCCCGGTGAATTGCCACCAGATTCTTCAACCCGGCCTGGTTCAGGCGTTCGAGTGCACCTACCCATAACTGCACATCCGGGTTAACAGGATTCTTTACCATGATGATCTGGTCGGTTCCTTTGAGCACATCGGCAATTTCCTGCACGACAAACGGTGAAGCGGTCGACCGTGCACCGATCCACATCACATCAATGCCAGCCTTCAGACACTCTTCCACATGCTGGGCATTGGCGACTTCCGTGCCGGTCATCAAACCAGTTTCCTGCTTGATGAGCTTCATCCATTCGAGTCCGATGGAACCGATTCCTTCGAACATTCCCGGTCGGGTACGTGGTTTCCAGATTCCGCCACGATAGATGAAAACGCGCTTGTCTTTAGCAAGTTCACGGGCGGTAGAGAGTGCCTGCTCTTCCGATTCCAGACTACAGGGGCCACTGATCAGCAATGGGTTATCAATCTTTGGCAACCAGTGACTGATGGGCATTATTTTTAAATTTGCTACCATGAGTGTCGTCTATTTTTTAGTGTATAATTTTATAATGGTCTCTTCATTTTTGGTCATGGAGGTGCTTTCACTGGTCAAAACCGTCCTGATTTTGTTCGCTTCCCTTATGAGATTAAGTAAGTGTATCTCATCGTCTTGCTTTAGGGCCTCTTTGAACTCTTTCAGATGGTGAATATAATTCGTCACGGCCTCCACCACGTAATCCCGGTTCTGTCGGAAAATAGGGGCCCACATCTCCGGTGAGCTCTTCGCCAGCCGAACGGTCGACTGGAATCCCCCGGAAGCGAGGTCGAAGATGATGTCGCGCTCCTCCTTTGCCAGCACCGCGTTGGCCAGTGCAAAGGCTGCCGCATGGGGCAGGTGCGATACGAACGCCGTCGTGTGATCCTGCTCGTCGCTGCTCATATAGGCCGTCGACATGCCCAGCGACTGGTACATTTTCTCGACGAGTGCCAGATGCTGCGGACGGCACTGCGCATGGTCGCAGACAATCGTCAATTTGCCGGCAAAGAGTTTCGCGATGGCGGCTGAGGGTCCGCTGTTCTCCGTTCCTGCCATCGGGTGGGTCGGGACAAAGTTACCACGAAGCGGGTGATCGGCCACCGAAGCCACGATCTGTCTCTTGGTGGAACCGACATCAACCACTGTCGAAGAGGGTGAAATCAACTCCAGGACTCTTGGCAATAGCAGGATGATCTGGTCGACCGGCAAGGCCAGAAGCACAAGATCCGCCTCCTTCACTCCGCTTTCAAAATCTGTAACCCGGTCAACAATGCCTAATTGCACAGCCTCTGCGGCATGTTCCGGCCGGTTATCGATACCAATTATCTCCGTCGCAAAACGGCTTTTCCGCAAATCGATCGCCATCGATCCGCCAATCAGACCCAATCCAATTACTGTTAATTTCATAATATTTAACGCATATAGTATAAACGAAAAAAGTCTCCTTCCGGGAGACCTTTTTGTATGTTATCGTTTCGTTTCAAACAATGCATTACTTTCCGATCTCCTGTTGAAAGACTGGATAATAAAACCAAAAATAGGATGCATTGTTAGAAATCATCGTAATCATCTTTATATCTGAGGCAAAAGTAGTAATTAAATTTGCAAACTGAAAATTTTATTTTAATTTGTAATTTTCAGGGTCTTTTTTTCGCTTTCCCCAGCTACCGGTTCCACTTGCGGTTTGGCCCGGCTCCGGGTTACCAGCAAGACCCCGCAAAAGATTAGAAACGCTGACAAAATCTTAAAAAAGGAGAAATGGTCCTGCCCTGCAGAGATCGCCACAAAGGCAGCTATCAGTGGCTGAAAGTTGTTGTATATGCTGAGTGTGGTAGGCCGCATCCGCTGCTGCGCCATAGGAATCAGCAGGTAGGCAATAAAAGTTGCCAGAATAAGCAAGTACATCATCATCAGGGTGGTTTGGGTCGTAGGTTGGATAAATACAGGCGCGATCAGCAGTTTCTGGTAATAGAAAGGCGTTACCACGATGGCGGCATACAAAAACATCCATTTCATGATGGTAACCGACGAAAGGCGCTGCGTCAGCGGCTTTGTGAATACCAGGTAGAAGGCATAAATGATGGCGCTGCCTAAAATCATCAGGTCGCCGGTCAGGGTACTCTCATTGGTGGCGGATGCATGATGGCCCGTATAAACCAGCAGGATCGCACCGGAAGCGCCAACCAATACGCCGGATGCCTTCAGCACGGAAATGGGTTCTTTCAGAATGAAGGCTGCAAAGATCATCGCGAAAAGCGGTCCGCTGGTGATGATGATCGAGGCATCGATTGGGGAAGTCATATTTAATCCGGTGATGAAGAGTCCCTGGTTTAGCGCCACCCCGCACATCGATCCCAAGAGAAAGAAGCGGTGTTCTCTCAGGGGTACCTTTTCGCGGGGCAGGAACAGTGAAACCGTCCAGAAGGCAAATGTTCCAAAGAGTATTCTCGATAAAGTCATGGCTTCAGGAGAAACCCACGTCGGTAAAAGATATTTGGAGAGCGGAATGTTGATCCCAAAAATCAAGGTAACCGCGATCATGATGAGGTGACCTGTCTTTCTATTTTCTGGCATAAAAACGCAGTGACATTTTTCTGGTTAGTGGGAACAAAGTTAAATTTAATTCAGGTATTACAACGGGGTTCAGGGTAATAATTCCGCGGCACCAGCATCGCAATACCAGAATAATTCGCCGTTTTCCGGATGAATATACGAGGCGGGCAGCGGTTTAGCCTTTTTGCCTCCGGCTGCAATTTCCGACAATCGTTCCGCCTTATTGACTCCGGTCACCAGGAAGCAGATTTCTGAGGCGTGGTTGATTTGATTTCCTGTTAAGGTGACCCTAGCCTGGCCGCTCACTGGATGGTGCGCAACCGCACAGATAAGATCGCTTTCCAGCAATTCCAGCTGATCCGGAAAGATGGAAGCCGTATGGCCATCGTCTCCCAGGCCTAAAATAATCAGGTCGAATACCGGCCGGGAGATTTGCGCAGGGACTTGTGAATTAAGCTGTTGGGCGTAAGATTCTGCCTCCAGCTGAGGTTCATTCTCGCCCTTGATGCGGTGAATATTTTTTTCAGGGATATTGATCTTTGAGAAAAGCAACCTGTTGGCCACTCCGAAGTTACTTTCGGGATGATCTGGTGGCACCATCCGCTCATCGACCCACCAGAAATGCGTTTTTTGCCAGAGCGGCGAATCAGCATATTTCGTGGCTAGCGCCGAAAACACTATCTGTGGCGTTGAACCTCCTGAGATAGCAAGATCAAATCTTGAACTGCCACTTGTGATCCCTCGTTGCAAACGAGGGATGGCAGCCTTCAAACGAGGGATAGCAGGGTTGACAACCAGATTGCCATCCCTCGTTTGCAACGAGGGATCATAAGCAATCATCTCCATCAGCAAGTCACTAAACTTCTCTGCCAACTCTCTTTGATCCTTAAATATAAATATCTTTCCCTTCATTTTTCTCTCCCCTCTTCCTTGGTCCAGCTTGCTCCAGCGGATTTGCAATCCGTTGGAGCGAGACCTGGAAGGGCAGCCACACAGGGCTGCCCCTACGTTTTCACCCTATTTTTTTCCTTACAGCTCGCAGTACTCCCCGTCGTGCGCCAGATTCTTACACGGCTTTCGCCAGGAGCTGCCATCAGTCAGATCATCAACCGTTTCCGGTCCCCAGGTACCGGCAGGATATCCGTAAATGGGAATATCCGGATTGTTTTTCCAGGCATCCAGAATGGGCTGAACAATTTCCCAGGCTTTCTCCACGGCATCACTGCGCGAATAGAGTGTGGCGTCTCCCTGCATGCAATCCAGCAGCAAACGGCTGTAGGCCGAAGGAAGATAGATATTGGAAAGTTCGTCATAATGGAAGTCCATGTTCATATTTTGTACCCTGAATCCGGCACCGGGAACTTTCATGCCTATTTTCAACAAGACACCCTCGTCGGGTTGTATGCGCAAAACAAGTTGATTATTAGTCGTTTCCGTGTCTGATTGGTATTCGAAAAGATGGTGAGGCGTCTGCTTGAAATAGATGACTACCTCCGTAACTCTTGTGGGAAGCTTCTTCCCGGTACGGATATAAAAGGGTACACCTGCCCAGCGGAAATTGTCGATGAAGAATTTCATGGCGACGAAAGTCTCGGTCCTGGATTGCGGATCTACCCCATGCTCTTCGCGGTAGCCTTTGATAAAATCCTGACCAATATGCGATTGAGTATATTGTCCGCGGAAAACATGTGTCGCGACATCCCTTTCGTTTAAGGGTCGTATGGATTGAAACACTTTCAGCATCTCATTGCGGATCGCGTTGGCTTCAATCACCACCGGCGGCTCCATGGCAACCAGTCCGACCAGCTGCATCAGGTGGTTCTGCACCATGTCGCGCAGCGCCCCCGACTGGTCGTAATACCCGCCGCGATCTTCGACACCCAGGGTCTCTGCGGAAGTAATTTCGACATGATGGATAAAATTCTGATTCCAAATGGGTTCAAAAATCCCATTCGAAAATCGGGTGACCAGCATATTCTGAACGGTCTCCTTACCCAGGTAGTGATCTATCCGATAAAGCTGATCTTCAGTATAATAAGCAAGCAAATTTTTATTGAGTTCGCGGGCAGAAGCCAGATCAGTTCCAAACGGTTTTTCAATAATCACCCTGCGAAAGCCTTGCGAAACGTCGTTGAGTCCGGTCTCGGCAAGGATTTGCGGTATTGCCTCGTACAACCGAGGTGGTGTGGAGAGATAAAAAATATAATTGGCCGGGATGGAGACCTCTATTTCGAGGGTTTCCAGTCTGTCTTTCAGCTTCGGATAATCTCCGGGAGTAGAAGTCTCAATTGCCTGATAGTATAAGGATTGCAGGAATCTTACCATGTCTTCACTTTCCTGGTAAGGCAAAAATTCACGCATCTTTTCCCTGAAAACCTGGTCGGTAAGTTCTGTCCTGGAAACCCCCAGAACGGCAAATTTTTCCGGAAGCAGCCGCTGCTGGTACAACTCAAACAATGCCGGTATCAATTTCCTTTTTGTCAGGTCTCCCGATGCCCCGAAGATGACTATTATATGGCCTTTCATAAGGAGTTATTATTTGAAATATAATCGGTTGGTGAATAATGACAGAATCCCAGTTCAGACAAGGATACAGTACATTCTTGAGCGAACTGATTTATATTTTTAACGATTCGGGATTTTTTCGATTGTCAAAGAGAGAAAGTATGACAATTTTATCCGTTTTAACTTCGAAATAAACGGTTGTTTGTTTTGATAGGACGGAACGTTTCACATTAGTTTTTAGCTCGCTATCAGGAAATGTATGTGGAGATTTTGATATTATTTCCAATCTTTTATCTAATAATTTGTAAAAATTACTAATTTCTCGATCTGTCCATCTATTTGTCAGATAACCGATTATACCTTCTAAGTTGTTTAAAGCTTCAACAGTCCAATCAATGCTATAGCCACTTTTCATATCTCTTTTTTACCTCTGAATGTGGCGTAACTCTTCCATTTTTCGAATCTTCTAATCCTCTTTCGATTGACTGACGTTCCTCAATAGAAATAGTGTCCCACCAATCTGCTTTTTTGGTTGCTTGATCTTTAATAATTTTCAATTGCTGTAGAACTGATTTGTCATCTAATCCTGCAACCCATTGAATAATATCTACTTTTTCTGCATGAGTATTCATTTTACTACATTTTTAACAAATTTACGAAAATTATAATTAATTTGGCATAAAGAAGATTTAAGTTACGCTTTGCTATTTGCGAAGGATTTATTTCTGTCAGTTCGTTTGACTGGATCTTGTTCTTAGGATAATGAGGAGATGAACATGTGTAAAATAACACATGAATTTTGGAGTATTTTCACTTAAACCGCTACTGCCTCTTTTAACGAGACAGTTGGGAAAATTCATTATTAAAATGGCCAAAATTATTACATTAAGATTAAAGATTGGATTGGCACAAGAATCCGATGTTAAACGTGGATGGGTTCGTATGAGTTCAAAAGTTAGAGGTAAAATGATAAAACGAGAGGGCATTTATAAAATTCAAAATATCAATGAGTTTGTTTACCGCATGGTGTTGGGCGGTGATGTTGAGGCCCATGATCATGTAATCCTTATTGATCATTACACAAGAGATATACTGAAAGTTGATCTTATCAATGAATATGAATTAGAATTTAAAGAAGCCAATTTTATTGAACGGATTTTCTTTTATTGGAAACATCCAGATTATACATTTAGAGCTGGTTATCGGTTAGCTTGGTACCTTGGTGGAATTAGCATAATTTTGGGCGCAATAGGAGTTTATATTAGTTGTAAAAGTTGAAAAATAATTGGGACTTTCACTCTATGCAATGGAAGGACAAGTTAATTATAGGGATCAAATTTGGACGTATGAAGTCGATGAGGCAGGCAAATTATGGATAAAACATCCAGATAAAGATCATTATATTAGTTTTGATCAATACAGACTACTGGATAGTACTGATGATGTTGCAGAAATTGTTCTCAGCTTTCTTCGAAAAAGTGGATTTTACAATTAATAAAATCAAATATGCAATGAAAAGGAATACTTTGTTTATACTTATTTTAATTCTTTTCCAAAGTTCTCTATTTGCTCAGAGTCCAAATTTGGATGGTTTCAAAAATTTGAAATGGGGAATTTCATCTGTACAAGTTTATAAGTCTATTGACCCTAAAGATAAAAGTTGGCATTATGATTTGCTCCTCGATGGTGGAAATGAAGTGAAGATAAGCGAATTTGCAGGCAGAAGGTTAGAACAAGCATTTCTCTATTTTCACGAAGATAAATTGTGTAGAGTTTCTATTTATTTTGCAGATCCAGCACTTGAATCTTACAGCGTAATGAAGAAAGGTAATCCTAAATGGAATTTTGGGGAAGAAGAACTAAATAAATTGTTTAATGAGATAATGTCAGAGATAGACGAAAAATATTTCTCTTGTGTTAAAAAAAATAATAGTGGTAAGTGGATTTTTAGTGACGGAAATTTTATTGAATTAGGTGGCAGGGGTAAAAATTCGTCACTAAAACTTAGTTATGTTAATACAAGAATGGAAGAAGAAAGAATTAAGGAAAGAGATTCTTATTTTAAGAACTATGAGCAGGAGAAAAAGAAAAAAACACAAAAGATTTTTAATTTAGGCAATGACAGTCCCAACGAATATTTAATTTCCCTTAAAACGCTGCCCGGTATTTGGCATTATCCTCGCTCATGAGGGAAAGGTAGGATTCATAGCGGGAGGTAGAAATACTGCCCCTGGCAACGGCATCCTTGACCGCGCATCCCGGCTCGTGCAGGTGCGTGCAATTGAAAAAGCGGCATTGATCCAGCATTCTGAAGATCTCGGGGAAGTAATGCGAAATCTCTGGTTTCTCCATGTCTATCACGCCAAAACCGCGTATTCCGGGCGTGTCGATCAGGTAGCTGTCGGCTGAAAGTACATGCATCTCCGCGAAGGTAGTCGTGTGTTTTCCCTGCTGGTGATGATCAGATATGTCATTGGTTTTCAACTGAAGATCGGGGTTGAGGCAGTTCAGCAGGGCCGATTTTCCTACCCCGGAGTGACCGGAAAAGAGGGTTATCTTACCATGAAGCTGCTCCAGAAGCTGATCGATGTTCAACTGTTTTTTTGCGGATACCCTGAAACATTTGTATCCGATGCCTTCATAGATATAGATCAATTCCTCAAGCCTGGCAAGGTCTGCCTCATTATAGAGATCAATCTTGTTGAAGACAATCCCGGCAGGTATCCGGTAGGCTTCGGCCGAAATAAGATACCGGTCGATAAATCCCGTCAGGGTTACCGGATAATTGACCGTCACTACCAGAAAAAGCTGATCCACATTGGCCGCGATGATCTGGCTCTCCTTCGAAAGGTTGGACGATTTGCGGATGATGTAGTTTTTTCGGGGCTCGATAGCATAAATCACACCACTCTGTCCGCTGGGCGTCGTCTCATCTTCCTGAATCTCATAGCGGATCCGGTCGCCGACCGACACCGGATTGGTCGTGCGGACACCCTTCATCCGCAACTTTCCCTTGATACGGCAGTCAATGATTTCACTGTCATCATTCCTGACCGTATACCAACTTCCCGTCGACCGTATGACCAATCCTTTTTCCAATTCGTACATATAATTTCTCAAAAGTAGCCAAAAAGCATCAATGTCTAATAATCGGATTCTCATTTACCTGGATAGCCGGATGAAAAAGATTCCCAATGCTTTTATTACATTTGCCCCATCAAATGGATTAATAAATAATAAATGAAGACGAACCGGATTTTAAAAGCAGCCCTGGCCCTGTCGATCGTTGTGATCATGGGATTGTCGTTCTGGGGTTTCAAGACGGATCAGAAGAATTTTGAGATCTCCAAGAACCTCGATATCTTCTACACGCTGTTTCGTGAGCTGAATCTTTTTTACGTGGACGAAATCAAGCCTGAAAAATTGATCACTACGGGCATTAACGATATGCTGGAATCGCTCGATCCATATACCACGTTCATCCCTGAAGAGGAAATGGATGACTTTAAATTTATGACCACCGGCGAGTATGGCGGCATCGGTGCACTGATTAGCAAAAGAGGCGATAACATTGTTGTAGCCGAGCCGTACGAAGGATTTCCTGCGCAGAAAGCTGGATTAAAAGCGGGCGATATTTTCGTGGAGATCGATGGAAAACCTGTCAATAAGTCTACTACAGAGGAAGTCTCTTCCAGGCTAAAAGGTCCGGCCAATAAAAGTCTGAAACTCAAAATACTTAGACCGGATTCCAAAAAACCGTTCGAAATAGAGCTGATCCGTCAGGAGATCAAAATCGATCCTGTTACTTATGCGGGTATGCTGGATGCAAAAACCGGATATATGAGGCTTTCCAGTTTTACGGATGGTTGTGCCGATCGGATCAAAGAATCTTTTCTGGAGCTGCGCGACAGGAAAGGCGCAACATCCATGATCATAGATCTGCGTTCCAATCCAGGAGGATTATTGGGAGAAGCGGTTAAGATGGTCAATCTTTTTGTCAGACACGGAGAAGAGGTCGTCAGTACCAAGGGCAAAGTCGCGCAGTTGGATAAGACCTACCGCGCCACCGAGCAGCCCATTGATTCCGTGATGCCCTTGATCATCCTTGTCAACCGCGGCTCGGCATCTGCTTCCGAAATTGTTTCGGGCGCCTTGCAAGACCTCGACAGGGCTGTTATCCTGGGGAAAAGGACTTTCGGCAAGGGACTGGTTCAGACCACGAGAGACCTTAGTTATAATACAAAACTGAAAGTAACGACCGCCAAATATTACATCCCCAGCGGGAGATGCATTCAGGCGCTCGATTATTCGCACCGCAACAAGGACGGCAGTGTTGGTACGATTCCCGATTCTCTGATTCATGAGTTTGCTACTAAAAAAGGACGGAAAGTTTTCGACGGTGGAGGCATCATTCCGGATGTCAAACTCGATCAGGATACCCTCTGCGATCTGGCTTACAAACTGATTCAGGAGAACATCATTTTTGATTTTGCCACAAAGTATGCTTCCACACATGCATCGATTCCTTCACCAGATAAATTTGTGATAGACGACCAGCTTTTCAACGATTTTCATCAGTTTCTGCTCTCTAAATCCTTTACTTACACCTCAAGGAGTGAGCAGGCACTGAAAAGTCTGATTGAAACTGCCAGAAAAGAGCGTGCTTACGATGAATCGAAGTCTGAGTTTGATGCACTGGCTCAGAAATTAACCAGAAATGTCGATTCCGATCTGAAGAAATTCCGATCTGAAGTCAGTAGTGTGCTGGCAGATGAGATTGTTACGCGTTATTATTATCAGAAGGGTGCCGTGATAGCCTCTTTCCATGACGATGCTGATGTTGCAAAAGCGAAATCAGTTCTCTCCAATCAGGCTGAATATTCTTCCATACTTCAGCCTCCGCCCAAGGCCTCAAAACTTGCAAAATAACAAAATGCCGTCACGATGAATGACGGCATTTTTGTATGGAGAAAAATGGATTCATATAAATGAAATTATTTGAAGAAATGAAATTTATTAGGATATATCAAAGAAAGACTTGCAAATAAAACGACCAGCAGAGCAAGGGCCAAAAAGAAGAGGACGATACCGGTCTTGTATCTCCTGTTGTTTCTGACCAATCTTTGCATCGCAATAATCTTAGTGATTTTATCCACCATCTTCTTGAGTGCCATCTGATCTTTGACGATGTAATCATAAGCCCCGAGTTTCATGGTATTGATGGCCACATCAACGCTGTCCTGTCCGGAAAGAAAGATAAATTCAGTGTGCGGGTGTTTCTTTTTCGTCGCCTTGAGTACCTCTATCCCGTCAATACCTTCGAGCAGGTAATCCTGGATAACGATGTCAGGTTTTAAGTCAATCTTTTTGAGACACTCCTCACCACTCAGGAAACTTTCGACACGATTGAACTTCTTTGAGAGCAGATAATTAACAACCAGTTTGTTATAAACCGGATTATCTTCAACAATAAAAATCAATGGGTCTGTTTGTTTTTGCATAGAAGTCTGGTATTAAAAGTATTAAATACGTAATAGTCAACTTCGAATGTAAATATATTAATTTCTAAAACAATAATTAAGGTTTATTGAGTTTTTTTGAAGTGCCGCGTTGAAGAGGATTATGAATAAAATATTGCTATTTTAGCAGCGACTATGCTAAGTCAACAATTTTAATTTACTATGATATGAAAAATCTAATACTCATGTTCCTGGTTTTGTCATTTGTCGGTTGTAAAACTCAGAAAATTGCACCAAAACCAAAGCCGGTAGCCCAGGAGACGGTTTCTCCGGCAGCAGCTACTTCATCTGCAGCGCAAAAGAACACTAAACCAGTCGCTATTTCTTCCAAAGAAGAACGTTTTACTACCGTTCAGGGAGAAAAGGCAGATTTCGGCGCGAACAAATATTTTGTCATTTTGGGTAGCTTCTCAGTTCTGGAAAACGCGAAACATTTGAAGGAAACCCTGGCAACAGAAGGTTTCCACCCTGTGATACTGATTAACGAGAATGGAATGTACCGGGTTTGTGGAGATAACTTTTCAGAGGAGATTGCTGCCCGCACACGGATTGCCGAAGTGAGGGGAAATTTGCCAAAATATAATGATATCTGGTTGCTAATCAAGAAGCAATAATCAGATCGTCAGGATCTCTTTCTCCTTGGCCAGCAGCATTAAATCAATCTTTTTGGTATAGTTATCAGTGAGATTTTGAATTTCCTCGGCAGCATTTTTCTCATCATCTTCGGAGATCTCCTTGTCCTTCAATAACTTTTTAAGGAAATCGTTTCCGTCTTTACGGGCAGAACGCATACTTACCTTGGCGATTTCAGACTCCTTGTGGGCGTCTTTCACCAGCAAGCGCCTGCGTTCTTCCGTTGGAACCGGAACATTGATACGGATGATCTCACCATTGTTCTCCGGATTGAATCCCAGATTTGAATTGATAATTGCTCGCTCAATAGTGTGAAGCATCTTCTTTTCCCAGGGCTGAATAGCAATGGTTCTGGCATCCGGAGTACTGATACTGGATACCTGGGATATGGGGGTCATTGATCCATAATAATCGACCATCACACCGTCAATCATTCTTGGAGAAGCTTTCCCTGCCCTGATATGGGCCAGTTCGTGATCGAGATGGGCCAATGCGTGGTCCATCCTTTCGGTGGTCTCATCCATTAACATTTGAATTTCCTCGTTCATAAAGCGAATATTTTAAATTAGGGTTGAAAGATTAATCATTGTAAACATAAGTGCCGACCGGTTCGCCGTGAACTACTTTCAGCAGATTGCCTTTTTTATCCATGTTGAAGACAATGACAGGAAGATTATTCTCCTTGCAAAGCGTAGTAGCAGTGAGATCCATGATTCTGAGTCCTTTGGAATAAACTTCTTCGAAGGAAATTTTATCAAATTTAGTCGCATCCGGATATTTTTCGGGATCGGCAGTGTAGACGCCATCCACCCTTGTTCCCTTCAACATGACGTCGGCGCCTACCTCGATGGCGCGCAGAGAAGCAGCGGTGTCAGTCGTAAAAAAGGGATTCCCGGTTCCGGCAGCAAAAATGGCTACTTCGCCTTTCTCCAGTGCCTTGATGGCCAGCTCCTTAGTATAAAATTCCCCGATCGGCTGCATGGCAATGGCGGTAAGCACTCTTGCCCTTATCTGGAGCGCCTCCAGTGCAGAGGCAAGGGCGAGGCTGTTGACGACGGTTGCAAGCATTCCCATCTGATCACCTTTGCATCGGTCAAATCCTTTAGCTGCACCACTCAGTCCCCTGAAGATATTGCCACCGCCGATAACGATGCCGACTTCAATGCCGATAGAAATAATCTCCTTGATTTGGAGGGCATAATCAGTAATAACATCCTGATCTATACCATGTTGCAGTTTTCCAAGAAGAGACTCCCCCGAAAGCTTAAGAACCACCCTGTTATATTTAATCATGACTGGTAAGTTTTGAGCTTGCGCTCTTGTTGGTTTTAATACAAATTTAATTTAAATAATATTGATAACAAACAAAAAAAGCCTCCCAAAAGGAGGCTTAAATATTAGGGGATTACCAAATTAAACGTTTAATGTAAAACGCTTAATTTCAGTTACTTTAAGGTCTTTGTCGATGCTGTCAAGGTATTGACGGATCGTCATCTTGTTGTCTTTGACAAAGTCCTGATTTAATAAAGTATTTTCTTTGAAGAACTTGTTCAGGGCGCCCTGAGCAATCTTGTCGAGCATGTTTTCCGGTTTGCCTTCCAATCGGAATTTTTCTTTGGCAATTTTCAGCTCCTGTTCAACAATTGAAGCAGGAACATCATTGGTGTCGACGGCTACCGGACTCATCGCTGCAATCTGCATGGCCACGTCTTTGCCAACCTGTACATCAACCTCCTTGTTGAAACCAACCAGCGTAGCCAGTTTGTTTCCCGGGTGGATATAAGGAACAACACATACAGCGGCAATGCACTCGTAGAAAGGTAATTCAATCTTTTCACCGATCACACCAGTCTGCTCAATTACTTGTTCGCCAATGCTGCGGCTATCAATAACCAGCGCTTTAACAGCATCCAGGTTACTGCATTTATTGGCAATAGCAGCCTGAATGAAGGTATTGGTAAGGGCCACGAAGTTTTCGTTTTTGGCCACGAAATCTGTTTCGCAATTCAGTGATAGGATGGCGCCGAAAGTTTTGTCGGCAGATACTTTAGCCAGAACAACACCTTCGGAGGATTCTCTGTCGGCACGTTTGCTGGCAATAAGTTTGCCCTTCTCGCGGATAATCTCTATCGCACGGTCAAAATTTCCTTCAGCGTCTGCCAAAGCATGCTTGCAATCCATCATCCCTGCACCAGTTGCTTTGCGCAATTTTACTACATCAGCAGTACTAATTTCCATCTCAGAATAAATATTTGGAATTTTTTGAAATAATTACTTTACGTCTTCGACGATACCCTCTTCTTCTTCAACGACATCGTCATCCTCAAGAATTGCCTCAAGTTCTTCTTCTGGAATTTCCTCTTTATCGTTGGCTTCAATCTCCTCATCGTCTTCAACAATGATCTTAGCAACAGCTTTGCGACCCCTTCTGAGGGTGGAGATTGGTTTCTCATCCGTTTCGTCTTTTTCGCGTTCGACTTTACGATCGGATAACCCGTCTTTAATGGCTTCGCACATGACTCCTATGATCAGATCAATGGACTGAGAGGCGTCGTCGTTGGCAGGGATTACGAAATCGATGCCATTGGGATCGGAGTTGGTATCAACCATACCGAAGATAGGAATGCTCAGGCGCTGTGCCTCGCGAACGGCAATCTTCTCCTTCATCACGTCGACGATGAAAAGAGCTGCAGGCAGACGGGTAAGGTCAACAATTGAACCAAGGATCTTCTCCAGTTTGGCTCTCTGACGGGTGATCTGAAGTTTTTCGCGCTTGGAAAGGTTATCCCAGCTCGAATCTTTGATCATCTTGTCGATGGTAGACATCTTCTTCACTGCCTTGCGGATCGTTGGGAAGTTGGTCAGCATACCCCCGGGCCAACGCTCAACAACATAAGGCATGTTGACTGCAGACACCTTCTCGGCTACGATAATTTTCGCCTGTTTCTTGGTCGCGACGAACATGACCTTACGGCCTGAACGGGCGATTGACTTGAGTGCATCGGCAGCTTCGTCAATTTTTACGATTGTTTTTTGCAGGTCGATGATGTGGATCCCGTTCTTCTCCATGAAGATGTATGGAGCCATACTCGGGTTCCATTTGCGTTTCAGGTGTCCAAAATGAACGCCTGCATCCAGCAACTGCTTAAATTCTGTTCTTGGCATAATTAATTGTTTACTTTCTGTTCAGTCAATCTCCCGGTAGCCCGAAAAAGGAGTCCGGAAAATTTAGATGCTAAACTTGTTTTTAAATATAAAATGTGAAAAAATCTCTTAACGTTTAGAGAATTGGAATCTCTTGCGTGCTTTTGGTTGTCCTGGTTTTTTACGTTCAACCTCACGTGGATCGCGGGTTAAAAATCCTGCCGCTTTCAATTTCGGACGAAATTCAGCATTGATTTTCAACAGTGCGCGTGAAATGCCAAGACGAAGCGCTTCGGCCTGACCTGTCAGACCACCACCATCAAGATTAACTTTGATGTCATACTGACCGGCGACTTCACAAAGATGCAGCGGTTGCTGAACAACATATTGCAGCGTCCCTACCGGGAAGTATTCATTTAATTCTCTCTTGTTGATGGTAATATTTCCTTTGCCGTCTGTAAGATAAACACGGGCAACAGCAGTTTTTCTTCTGCCAAGGGCGTTAATAACTTCCATGGTACTTATCGGATATTGTCAAGGTTAATAACTTTTGGCTGCTGCGCGATGTTATCGTGCTCAGCTCCAATATAAACGTGCAAATTGGTAAACAGCGTGGCGCCAAGGCTATTCTTGGGTAACATTCCTTTTACAGCTTTTTCAACCATGCGTGCCGGATGTTTGGTCAACAGCTCTTCAGCAGTTGTAAAACGCTGGCCGCCTGGATACCCCGTGTGACGGATGTAAACTTTGCCTTTCAGCTTGTTCCCGGTTAATTTAATTTTCTCAGCATTGATAACGATGACATTGTCGCCGCAATCCACGTGAGGAGTATAACCTGGTTTGTGCTTGCCTCTGAGTACCAGAGCAATCTTACTTGACAACCTACCCAGTACTTGGTCGGTGGCATCAACCACGAACCATTCTTTTTGTACCGTTGCTTTGTTAAGCGAAACGGTTTTGTAACTTAAAGTGTCCAATTTTTGTTCAATTTATAAAGTGATACAATCCAATTTTTGTCGGTTCACCTGTCGAATCTTCGCTGTATCAGTTCACCGGCTTCCAATAGCCGATAAAGTTCTGCTAAGGTTGATACCGCTTCCGATCCGTACAACGACAAATTAGGATAAAATCGGGACTGCAAAAGTAGAGTTTTTTTTGGAAACAACAACTGCTGCAAAAAAATAAGTGGTACAATATCAGCTGTTAAAGATGTTTCCCGGCAGGAAATTGTAGTTATAGGTTGCTTTTTCTGAACAATACGGAAAAATTGATCATCAGGCAAAGGGCTGCACTGTTGGAAAGTTTTTGCGTAAAGGGATCGTAATACAGGTCAAAAACAAAGCCAAACCTGCTCTGATCGAATATTTTACGGTCATATAAATAAGAGAGCGTCCATAGTCTGTTCTGGTCGATCGCATAGGGCTGATCCAGTGCGGAATTTTGAAAAAGCGGCATTCCCAGCGGGGTGAAAAAGCGACTTCCTTGCCAATATCCGCCAGATATCTGGCCGTACCCGGAAGTTATTCCTGCCAGAAAGTACACTGCTGTGCCATTTGTGCCAGGCAGCGCTGTCTCACCTTTTGGATAGGTC
>Ga0209539_1000142_pt1 | contig 43622 bp, 43 predicted proteins | sample BarGraNGADG00312_2_FD_184499 | JGI IMG/M metagenome (GOLD analysis project Ga0209539, IMG submission 184499) | Arctic peat soil microbial communities from Barrow, Alaska - Barrow Graham LP Ref core NGADG0011-312 (SPAdes) (version 2) | ecosystem: Environmental > Terrestrial > Soil > Wetlands >...
CGAGGAGCCGTCGAAGGCGGCGCCGCTCTCGATCACGTTGGGGAGCTCGCGGTCGGGGATCTCGACCATCTTGAGATTCCCCAGGATGTCGGTAAACCACAGCTGGATGTGCTTGACGTTCTCGTCTCGGAGCCGGCGATGTCGGTATTGATGAACGCCTGCGCGGCGATGTCGTTTGCGGTCAGGCCCGAGCCGGCGTTGAAGCCGAACCAGCCAAACCACAGCAGCGCGGCTCCCAGCGCCACGAAAGCGACGCTGTGCGGGAGCATACGCTCGCCGGGCTGCACGTGGCAGCCGCCGACCACGAACACCGCCGCAAGGGCGGCAAAGCCACTGCTCACGTGGACGACCAAGCCACCGGCGAAGTCGAGCACGCCGTGCGTGGCAAGGAAGCCACCGCCGCACGTCATATGGGCGAGCGGGAGGTACACGAGGACGCTCCAGAGCACGAGGAACCAGAGTTAGCTCTTGAACCTGACGCGGTCGGCGAAAGCGCCGGTGATGAGGGCCGGCGTGATGATCGCGAACATCTCCATGTACGCGAAGTGGGCGACGGCGGGGATGTGCGGCGCCCACGGCCCGGGCGCCTGGCCCACGTGGTTCAGCGCTCACCAGTCGAGGTTGCCTATGAAGCCTCCACGGCCCCCCGAGAAGACGAGCGAATACCCGATGAGCATCCAGACGATCGTCACGACGCCCATCGAGATGAACGACTGCATCATGATGGCCACGAAGTTCTTGCGACGCACCAGGCCGCCGTAGAAGAACGCGACCCCTGGCGTCATGATCGCCACCAACGCTGCGCAGATGAGGATGAAGGCGGTGTCGCCTGTGCTGATCATGCCGATCTGCGATCCCCGATTGGATGAGGTCCGCCGCGGAGCACGTGCTCCCGTCCGCGGCGGGCTTGTCGGATCTGTGTGCTACTGCTGCGTGGCGGGTCTCCTTTCGTAGGTGAGAGCGCCGAAGGGGCGCTCAGGCGACTGCTGCCGCCTCATACGTACGTGTAGAGCCCTGCGTACGGGCGGCAGCCCGCGGGGCCGATGCGCGTGAACGGCAGCGAGAGTACCTCGGCCAGGTCCAGCCCAAAGACGTCACAGTAGTCGCCGAGCACCACGCCCAGCGCCTCCGTCTCCGGCTCGGTCGCAAGCATGGGTCGGACCTCGTCGCCGCATTGCCACGCCTCGAGCTCGCCGCGCACGAAGATCTCGCCGCCGTGCATGCCGGTCCCCACGTGGCTGCCGACGACGGGGCCGTCCAACCCCGAGTTCATGCCGAGCAGCACCAGCAGCCCGCCGGCCATATACTCGCCAAAGTAGTCGCGCGCCTTTCCGCCACAGACGATCAACGGACGGCACCCGTCGTGAGCCTTCATGTGGATCCCGGCGCGGTAGCCCACGTCGCCTTCGACGAAGATCCGCCCGCGCCGCATCCCGTAGCCGAGCACGTCGCCGGCGCTCCCGCGTACGACGACCTCGCCGGCGTTCATGGTATTGCCGACTCCGTCCTGGGCGTTGCCGTGTATCTCCACGGTCGGGCCGTCCATGAACATCGCGACCGCCTGGCCGGGGGTACCGTACACCTCGAGGCGCAGGTCCCCGCCACGCAGGCCGGTGCCGATATAGCGCTGACCGTTGACGTTGAGCAGATGCACGGTCCGCGCGCCCTCTACCACAGCCGATCGGATGGCCTCGTTCAGGGCTCTGTAGTGCAGGCCGCGGCAGTCGATGGTCGTGACGTCCCCCACCTGATCCAGGAGGGCGGCCGCCCCGATGGAGCCTGTGTCGAGGCCGCCCACGAGTGCTGTCGTCATGCTCCTCACTCCCTTCAGAGACCGGCCGGCTTGACGCCGAGGATCTCGCTCGTCTGGGCGTCCAAGCCCAAGGTGCGGAGGCGCTCGCGGCTACCCCGTAGCGACTCGATGGCGTTGACGCCGAGGGCGCCGAGGATCTCCTTGAGCTCGTTGCTCCAGGCAGTGACAAGGTTGGTGAGCCGTTCGGCGCCCCACTCGGGGTCGAGGCGGCGGACGAGCTCGGGCTTGTGTGTGGCGATTCCCCAGCTGCAGCTCCCAGTGTGGCAGCCCTGGCAGAGGTGACAGCCGAGGGCGAGCAGCGCCGCCGAGCCAATTGCTGCCGCATCGGCGCCCAGCGCGATCACCTTGGCCAGGTCGGCCGACGAGCGCACCGAGCCGGCAGCGATGATCGACGCCCAGTGACGGATGCCCTCGTCGCGCAGTCGCTGGTCCACCACCGCGACGGCGACCTCGATCGGGATGCCCACGTGGTCGCGGATCACCTGCGGCGCCGCGCCGGTGCCGCCGCGGAAGCCGTCGAGGTACACGTAGTCAGCACCTGCGCGCACGATGCCCGAGGCGATCGCCGCGACATTGTGCACGGCGGCGATCTTGACGCCGACGGGCTTGTAGCCGGTCGTTTCCTTGATCGAGTAGATGAGTTGCCGCAGGTCCTCGATGGAGTAGATGTCGTGGTGCGGGGCGGGCGAGATGGCGTCGGATCCCTGCGGGATCATCCGAGTGGTCGCGATCTCACGGTCGGCCTTCTCGCCCGGCAAGTGGCCACCGATGCCGGGCTTGGCCCCCTGGCCCACCTTGATCTCCACCGCCACGCCGCGGTTGAGGTACTCCGGGTCCACCCCGAACCGGCCGGAGGCTACCTGGACGATCACGTTGTCCTGGTATGGGTAGAGGTCCGCGTGCATCCCGCCCTCGCCGGTGTTCATGAGGATCCCACAGCGGCGGGCGGCCCTGGCCAGCGAGCGGTGGACATTGAGCGAGACCGAGCCGTAGCTCATCGGGGCGAAGACGATCGGCGTGTCGAGCCGGACGTTCGTGTCGAGGCCGGCGCCGCCCTTGAGGACGAAGCCCTCGGCGCCGGTCGACACCTCGACCCGGTCGGGCCTGCCCCCGAGATACGTGCGCAGCTCCATCGGCTCCCGCAGCGGGTCGATGGAGGGATTGGTGACCTGGCACGCGTCGAGCACGAGATGATCGAAGATGTTCAGATACGGCTGGTCGTTACCCATCCCGGTGAGGAGCACACCGGCCGTTTCGGCCTGGCGCCACACGTCCTTGCGCACCGAGGTCGGCCAGTGCGGGTTCTCTCGAAACGCGAGAGGGCTCTTCTCGATCGTGATGGCCTGCGCCGGGCAGTACGTGACGCAGCGATGGCAGGCGCGGCAGGCGCCATGGTCCGGGATAGGATGCTCCGCGAACGTGTACACGCCCCAACCGCACTGCTGCACGCAGCGGCCGCACTTGTGGCAGCGGTCGGCGTCGATCTTGACGCGGAACTCCGGTTGTACGAAGCGGGTCACCACGCGGTCACCTCTGCCGTCGTCGAGCCCTCGTCGCGGTCGCCGGTGATCGGCCACGGGAGACCCGCGACACGGGCGATCAGCGGCTCCCCGGCCTTCGGCGACCAGACAAGGTCCGGCGCGTCGAGCACCTCGCGCAGCACGCTCTCCTCAGAGGCCACCATCAACAGTGAGCCCTGCCGAGCCGCCACCAGCGGGCGCAGCTTGATCCGGTCGTTGAGCGCCACCATGCCGCCGTTGAAGCCGAGCACGAGGGCGAACGGCCCGTTGAGCATGGCCGACCCGTACACCACACGCAGCGCCTGCGCCAGCTCGCGCTCGGGCTCGCTCCTCCTGTCGATATCGCTCCACAGTGGGCTGGCCAGGGCCCCGCACGCGACCTTCAACGGCAGCTCGTGGCGGCGCAGCAGCAGGTCGAAGAGGTAGGCGGCCACCTCGGTGTCGGTGCCGAGGGTGCAGCGGTAGCCGAACTGCTCGAGATATCGCCGGTTGATGCCGTAGCTGGAGAGCTCGCCGTTGTGCACCACCGACCAGTCGAGCAGGGCAAAGGGGTGGGCGCCACCCCACCAGCCCGGCGTGTTGGTCGGGAACCGGTGGTGGCCCAGCCAAGTATGGCCCTGGTACTCCTCGAGGCGGAAGAAGTCGGCGATCTCCTCTGGGTAGCCGACGCCTTTGAAGGCGCCCATGTTCTTGCCCGAGGAGGCCACAAAGGCGCCGTCGACCCCGGAGTTGATGCCCATCACGATGCGGACCACCATGTCGTCGGCCGGCACCCCGACCTCCACGAGCCGGCGCTCGTCCGGCGTGACGAAGTACCGCCACACGAGCGGCGGGTCGATGATGCCCTCTACGGGGCGCGTGGGGATCGGCTCGGCGTGCTCGACGCAGAACGCCGAGCCGATCATGCCCTCCGCCTCGGCCCGTGCCTGCTCGTCGTGGTACATCACGTGCAGGCATGTGTGGTCGGGGAGCTCAGGGTAGATGCCGTAGCCGGCAAAGCCGCCGCCCAGCCCGTTACCGCGATCGTGCTGCGCGGCCATGGCGCGGATGGCCACCTCGGCGCCCATCAGGGCGCCGGACTCGTCGCAGATGCCCATCAGCCCGCAACCGCCGTGGATCTTGTACGGCGCCTCCTCCCGGTAGGCGGGTCGCTTGCCGCGCAGAGGGTGCAGCGTCATGGTCCCGTCTCCTTTGCGGCAAGGTCGCAGGCGAGCATCTGCCGGAGGGCGTCCCCGCCACCGGGCGGCAGAGAGGGCAACCCGAGCTTGCGTCGAGCGCCGTCCCGGGGCTTGCCCAACACACCGTCCCGGTTGTACGCGTCGTAGGCCTGGTGAAGGGTCGCCGGCTGCTGGTCCCGTGCCGCGGCATGCTCCTTGAGCACACGCAGCGTCTCGGCAAGGCCGATGCGCGACGGGCACAGCTCGAGGCACGTGTAGCACTCGAGGCACTTCCACGCCTGCCCCCCGGCGAGCGCCGCATCGAGCTCGCCGTCGAGGACCTGGGCGACGAGCTCGTTGGGCTGGAACGACGGGTCCATCTTGGCGACCGGGCAATCGTCCCGGCAGGCGCGGCAGGCGTCGCAATGCTCCAGGAGCGCGAGGTCGAACGAGGCTTGAGCGCGATCCCTGCCTGCGGTGACCTTGCGCCACTTGTCGAGGAAGGGCGTGACGCTCACGCGATGGGTATCCAGGCCGATGTCCTCGGGGGTGTGGCCGTAGGTCAGGGCGAGCAGCTCGGCAAGGTACAGCACGGGGACGTTCACGTCTTCGCCGGCGCGCTGCAGGGCCGCCTGGTTGAGGTCGAACTGCTGAAAGCAGCTCGGGCAGACCACGACCAACGCATCGGCCTGTGCTACGCCGAGGTCATGCAGCTTGCGGCGCGCGAACGCCAGCGAGACGTCGCGCTCGCCGCTACGGTCGAGCGCGCCGCCGCAGCACAGCATCTTGCTGGGGTAGTCGACCACCCGCGCGCCGAGTGCCGTCACGAGCGCCTCGACCTTGGTCGGCTGCAGCGGATCGTCCCAGCTCACGGCCGGCTGCGGACGCAGCAGGTGGCAGCCGTAGTGCACGGCGATCCGCATGCCCGCAAGCTTGCGTGCCGCGCGAGCGGCGACCGCTGCTATCCCCTGCGTGTCGGCGAGCCACTCGGCGAGGTGCACGACCCGCAGCCCTTCGGGCCACCGCAGGCCCTCGGCGGCCAGCCGCGCATCGACGGCCTCGCGTTCAGCCGGGCTTCTGGCGACGTGGCTCTGCGTCTCCTTGAAGGTCGAGTAGCAGCCGTTGCACGGCGTCACCAGGTCGAGGCCGGCCCGCCCCACGATGGCCAGGTTGCGGGCCGCCGTGAGGTAGAAGGCCCGAGGGTCGTGGGCCTTCACGAGGGTCCCCTCCGGGCAGCACGTGAAGCCGGGCAGCTCGTGAGTCCGGGCCCCTGAGTCTTCGAAGACGAGGCGCGTCGCCTTCTCGATGGCCGGGAAGCGCGCCGGGATGGTGCATCCCCAGAAGACGGCGAACTCCCTCACGCCGGCGTGCTCCTCACCACAACGACCTGCGCGGCGCTACGTCGACGGTGTCGTCTCGAAGACGATGGCATCGCCGAGCAGGCACTCGCGGTAGGTGCGCTCGTACTCGGCGGCGGCCTGCGACCCGTAGTGCTGTTCCAGCAGGCGCTCCCGGCCCGCCTCGGCGTCCGGCACGACCTTGTCGAATAGGGTGACATAGGTCCACGTGCCGTCTTCGTGCGACGCCGCCGGATCGAGCCGCCGGATGAGCGTCCAGACCCCCGCCGCGCGGCCGGGGCGATGACCTCCCGCAGCAGGCGGTCGAAGTCGTCCTTCTTGTCCGGCTTCACGGTCTCGACGCACACGGTCACGCGGTCACCGCGCGCCTTTGAGATCGCGGGCTCCCGCAGCACCTCGGTCGCCTGCCCTTCGAAGGCCGCGGCCTCACGATGGCTGCGGCCGGGCTCCGGGCGCATAAACGCGCGCTGCGTCTCGCGCTGCGGCATCGACGTAGGATTCCAGCCTGTGTCCTTCATCTCGCACTTCCCGGTGTCGACTGCGTCCGAGGGAGCCGTGAGGCACCATCCCATCCGCCTGGAGAACGAAAAACGCCCCCCGGTCGGATGACCGGGGAGCGCCATTGCTCCCTCGTCTTCAAGGTGTCGGCACGCCGTTGTGCCGCCGAAAGGATACCACGATGGGGCGCGCTTGGAAAGCAACGCGCAACCCGGGCCGGCCGGCGCGCCCGGCGGCCGCAGCCCGTCAGTCCATGGCGTCGCTCGCCGTGATGATGGCCTCGGCGACCTCGCGCAGCGTCTTGCGCTTGTCCATGGCGAGCTTCTGGAGCCTTCGGAACGCCTCCTCCTCGGCAAGGCCGGCGGCCATGAGCACACCCTTGGCCTTCTCCACCGCCTTGCGGGTCTCGAGCCGCTCGTTCAGGTCGCCCACCTCGCGTGTCAGCAAGACGACCTCGGCGAAGCGGGCCACCGCCACCTGCATCGCGGGGAGGACGTCGGTGCGCGAGAACGGCTTGACCACGTATCCCATGGCGCCGGCGCGCGCCGCCTTCTCCACCTGAGTGGTCTGCGAAAAGGCGGTGACCATCACGACAGGGGCGATGGACTCCGCGCTGATGATGGAGGCCGCCTCGATGCCGTCGAGCTGCGGCATGTTGATGTCCATGAAGACCACGTCCGGTCGCAAGACCCGTGCCAGCGCCACAGCCTCCGCGCCGTCGCGCGCCTCACCTACCACCTCGTGGCCCTCTTCCTCGAGCATCTCGCGCAGGTCCATGCGGATGAGAGCTTCGTCCTCTGCGATCAGCACGCGCATCTGCCGGCCTCCGTCGTCGTCATCCTTGCGCCTGATCGGCGGCGGGCAGCGGCACCTCGATCGTGATGATGGTGCCGCCGTCGCCGGACGCCGTGAGCGAGCCGCGCAGGTCGTCTTCCACCAGCGTCCGCACGATCGAGAACCCCAGGCTCTGCGAATGGACGGGATCGAAGCCGGAGGCAAGGCCGCGGCCGTCGTCTCGCACGCCGAGCAGCAAGCGATCCGCGTCGCGCTGCAGCGTGACCTCGACGTGGCCCGCGGTCCCCGGCTCGAAGGCGTGCTCGAAGGCATTGTGCACGAGCTCGGCGAGTGCCAGCGCCAGGGACGTGGCTGTACTGGCGTCTATCTCGCCCGTGTCGCCGGCGACGGTCACTGAGATGTTCGCGTCGTCCCCCACTAGCCCACTGCGGACCGACTCCACCACCCTGCGAGCCGCCTCCGCGAAGTCCACGCGCTCATGGTCCGACCGCGCCAGCAGGTCGTGCACCGCGGCCATCGAAGCGGCGCGCTCGGTGGCCTCGGTGAGGGCCCGACGCACCTCCGCGTTGTCACTGCGCCGCGCCTGGAGGCGCAGCAGCGACGCGATCGTCTGCAGGTTGTTCTTCACTCGGTGGTGCACCTCGCGGATGGTCGCCTCTTTGATCTCGATCTCACGCTCACGGCGGCGGGCCTCGGTGAGATCCTCGACCAGCACGAGCACCGCAGCCGGCAGGGCCAGCGAACGGTAGCTCAGCACGCGTCCCGCCACCTCCATCTGCACGGCGATGGCGCCGGAGGCACCGAGCACCGGCTGGATGCCGAGACCTCCGCCCGGCAGCTCGGAGGCCCGCATGCCGGTGACACGCCCTTCCACGCCGGCCAACCGCATGATGCTCACGGCGTTGGGAGAGGCGTACGAGATGCGCCCGCGGGGGCCGACGCGCAAGATGCCGTCGCCGGCGCGACGCGTGGTCGCGAGCGGCTCACCGCTGAGGACATCCACGAGAGGACCAGTGCGCAGAGCGTCCAGCAGGTCGCGAGCGGAGTCGATGAAGGCCCTCTCCATGCGGCTCGGCGTGGCCTCGACGTGCTCGCCGTACGTGCGTACGACCGTGCCCACAGGATTGGGCGCCCCTATGGGATGCGCCTCGCTGACATACCTGATGCCACGCGCGACGCGGCGGGTGGGTCCCTCGCCGCGCAGCCCTCCCTCGTACGCTGAGTAGGCCTCAGGCTCCTCGCTGCGCGGCAGCACGCGGCCGACACGTGACGACGCGAACGGGTCCACCGCGGTGCTCGGCCGCGCGTCTGCGACGACCGTGAGATCGCCCCGCTCGTCGGCGATCGCCAGTGCGACGTCCCCATACCCGAGGTCGGCGATGAGCTGCAGGTTGGCCGCCACGTTCGCGAGGTGGACGCGAACGTGGTCTTCGAGGGCCGCTGTCAGCGCAGAAGGACTCACAGCGCCAGTATACGCGCCGCCGCTCGTGGGCCCCGCGAGGTACCTCCCGCCGTCAGCGGGTAGACTCTGTGACCGTGACCCACGCCGACCCCGCACCGCGCTCGCTCGCGCTCACCGTACTCGTGTTCTTCGCCGGCATCGGCTCGATGGCCACCGAGATCTGCGCCTCGCGCCTCCTGGCGCCTTACTACGGGTCATCGACCGCCGTCTGGGCCAACATCATCGGCCTCATCCTCGTCTCCTTGTCTGTCGGCTACTGGCTCGGCGGGCGCCTGGCCGACCGCCACCCTTCGCCGCGCTGGCTGGCGACCATCGTGCTCGTGGCAGCCGTTCTGGTCGCGGCGGTGCCGTTCGTGGCGCGACCGTTCCTCGGGCTCTCCGTCAGGGGCATCGAGACGGTCTCCGTAGGCGCTGTGATCGGCTCTTTCGCGGCGTCCCTAGCGCTCTTCGCGCCGCCGGTCGTGCTCCTCGGCATGGTGACGCCGTTCGCCGTGCGGCTCGCCGCGACCGGCGTCGCAGACGCCGGTCGCGTGGCCGGCCGCATCTTCGCACTCTCCACGTCCGGCAGCATCTTCGGCGTGTTCGTGCCGGCCCTCGTGAGCATCCCGCTCATCGGCACTCAACGCACGATGCTGTGCGCGGCGGCGATCATCGCGGTCGCTGCGCTCCCGCTCCTCGGCCGCCGACGCCTGGTGCCCGGGCTCATCGCGGCGGCCGCCATTGCGGCGCTCCTCGCCGTGCCGCCGGGGGTAGTCAAGGCCGAGACCGGCCTGATCCATGAGGAGGAGTCCCGCTACCAGTTCATCCAGGTGGTGCAGCAAGGGCCCGAGCGCCGGCTCTACCTCAACGAAGGCCTCGCCATCCACTCGCTGTGGCGCGCCGACACGGTGCTCACCGGCGGCGAGTGGGACATGTTCCTCACGGCGCCGCCGCTGCTCGGCCGGCCCGCGGCGCACGTTGCCATTCTTGGCAACGCCGGCGGCACCACGGCGCGCGCCTTCGGCATCTACTACCCGGAGGCGCGCATCGACGGCGTGGAGATCGACCCCGCCGTGAGCGCCGTCGGCCGCCGCTACTTCGGTCTCGCCGACAATCCCGGGCTGACGGTGGTGGCTGCCGACGCGCGGCCCTTCCTCCAGGCGAGCCGTGAGCGCTACGACCTCATTCTCATCGACGCCTACCGGCAGCCCTACGTGCCCTTCTACCTGGCGACGCGCGAGTTCTTCCGCCTCTGCAGAGCGCGCCTGCGCCCCGGCGGCGTGGTGGCCCTCAACGTCTCGACGGTGCCTCAGGACGACCGCCTCGCCCGCGCCGTTGCCGGCACCCTGGCCACGGAGTTCCCCCAGGTGATCACCTGGCAGGCGCTGCGCTTCAACCAGTTCGTCGTCGGGCTCACGACGCCGCAGTCGCGGGCGTCCCTGACCGCGCGCCTCCTCACAGCGCCGGCGGACCTGCTCCCGGACAGCCGGCTCTTCGCTCGCGACCTGCGTCCGGCGAGGCCGGCGGAGCGCCCATGGACCGACGACCGCGCGCCCGTGGAATGGATCACCGACCGCATGATCGCCGCCTATGCGGTGCGCGGAGCCTCCTCCTCCGAACGCCCGCTTCCCACAGCGCCGCGCTGAGGCCTTCACGGAGCCTGCTCGTCCGCGCATCTGCAGCCTCCGCCGGGTTTAGCGCCGGACCCCAGAGGAAAGTATCCGGGCACATGCATCGGGGCGCAGAGTGGTGCGCCGAAGGCCATGCCGGCGGAGGAGGCGTGTATGGAAGAGAGGCCGCAGTTCCGCGTCGGCTACGAAACGCCGAGCGATGACATCGGAGTCGTGGTCCTCGAGGGGGAGATCGACATCTACTCTGCGCCGGAGTTCAAGGAAGTTCTGGTCAACAGCATCGAAAGTGGCGCCCACAGAGTCATCGTCGACCTCACCGAGGTGACATTCATCGACTCCACCGCGCTGGGAGTCCTTGTGAGCGGCGCAAAACGCGTGCGGCCACGGAACGGCAATCTGGACATCGTCTGCAGCGACGAGAACATCATCCGGATCTTCGAGATCACCGGCCTCGACCGCATCTTCGGGATCTACGCATCTCGCGGAGAGGCCGTCAAAGCCGCCACCCCCTGATGGTGACGGCCGCGTAGCGATGGAGGCAACGACCATGGAGTCGCGCAGCACAAGGGTGCTACACGGCCGCGGACTTCACAGGGTGGCCGACAACATGTTGAAGACGAAGACATATGGGATCGGGCGGATCTGCACGGTGGATGGTTGCGGGACACGCCTTTCGGCCTACAACCCATCCCGGGTATGCGCGCTTCACGGGGGAGCTTGGCAAGACGATTTTCACCGCAGTGGACGGAAGGCGAGCCAGCGCGAGGAGATCACGTGCCGCTGTGCCTTCGAGCCCTGCGGCCGCGAGTTCGCGACCACGAACCCCGCCAAGAAATACTGCACTGACGCCTGCCGCATGAAGGCCTTCCAGGCCCGCGTCATGTCGGCGCGACGTATGGGCAGCGTCGGCGCCATCCGGCGCGCCAGCTGACGCGAGCCGAACGAGCACCACGGCGAAGGCGCCCGGTCCCTTCCCGAGCGCCTAATCACAGCCGGCGCCGCAGCCGGCGCTCTTCGTCGCCCCAGGTCCCCATCACGCTGAACGCCGGCGGGATCACGGAGAGTCTCCCGCTGGCGAGGATCCCCACGGCGTCGTCCACGGACTCGAACACCGGCACCACATTGGGCAGCCCGACCAGCCCTAGCACGCGCCGCACCTCTCCCGCGGGACGAGCCAGCATCAGTTCCTTCTGAACCGCACGCTGCTCACCGAGCACGCGCACCAGGAAGGCGATGAAGCTGGAGTCCACGAACGTCGTCGCCGCCAGGTCGATGACGAAGTGGTCCCGATGATAGAGAGGTCCGAGACTCCGGCGCAGGAAACGATCGATCTCGAGGACCGGTGGCTCCGCGGAGGGGTCTCGGGTACCCGTGAGTCGCAGGCAGGCCCTGTGCGCAACTAGTTCGTGAGCGGTTCGTGAGCGTTGCCGACCAGGCGAACCACCCCGTTACCCCTCCCGATCGTCAAGCCCGCCCGGCGCAGCCGACCCGCCGGCGAGCAAGGACAACAGACCTGCCCCGAAAGAAGCGGGACTGACCGCGACGCTAGGTAGGTACGACCGGCCTGTGAAGCCCGACTATGGCAGCTTTGGAAGGTTCTCGGCTGAGGTTGTGAGCAAGCCTGAGAGCGTGCCGAAAAGTCTCAGGTGCCCACTGAGGGAATCTGCGGCAGAGGTCGAGGGTCGTGCCCGTGGGTCATGCGAGGCCGCGATGGTGATGCATCGTCAGCGCTGATCGGAACGCGCCGCAAGCTTGAGCTTGCGGTTCTGCGGCTCGCGTTCCTTGAACACCGTGAGGATGGGGCTGGCGACGAAGATCGACGAGTAGGCCCCGGAGAGGATGCCGACGAGCAGCGCGAAGGCGAAGTCCTTGAGCGTCGCGCCGCCGAACAGATCCAGGCAGAGCACGGGAAACAGCACGATCATCGTCGTGTTGATGGAGCGCGTGAGCGTCTCCCAGATGGAGACGTTGACCATGTCGCCGTAAGGCATCCGGCTGAGTTTCGGCTGATTTTCGCGGATACGGTCGTAGACGATGACCGTGTCGTAGAGAGAGTAACCGAGGATCGTGAGGACCGCGGCGATGGTCGCCGTGGTGACCTCGCGCCCGGTCAGCGAATAGATACCGACGACGATGAGCAGGTCATGGATCTCGGCGGCGATGGCGCCGACGGCGAACTTCCACTGGAAGCGGAACGTCACGTAGATGAGGATCAGGAGCAAGGCGATGGCGACCGCCTTGATAGACGAACTCACGACCTGGCGACCGAAAGTCGCGCCCACGGTCTCGAGGCTGTAGACCTCGGTGCCACTCGGCTTCGCGATGGTGAAGGCGTCGTTGAGCGCCTGTTTGACCTTGTCCTGCTCGGTCGTCGAGAGCGTCGTGGTCTGGATCTGGAAGCCCTTGAGATCCGTGCCCGAGACGTTCGGCGTCTCCTGGATCTGGGCGTCCGCGTAGCCCGCGTCGGCCAAGATCTGTCGAACGTCGCCGAGGGTCGGCTGCTTCTCGAAGGCCACGGTGACGCGCGTGCCCTCCTTGAACTCGAGGCCGTAGTTCAGGCCCTGTACCGGGTTGCCGCCGCCCTTGACGAACATGCTGATGAGGCCCGCCCCGATGATGATCGCGGAGATGGTGAACCACCACCGCTTATGGCCCATGTAGTCGAAGCTGTAGATGCGCCGGAAGAAGTTCACGAGGTCATCTCCGCTTCTTCTTTTTCTTGCGGGAAGTGGACGTGCGGCGGCCGCCGGCCGGAGGCGCCGGAGCGGCAGCCGCGGCGGTGGAGACGGCCGCCGGCGCAGGCCCGCCGTCGACCTCGGTGCGAGTTGCGGCGCGACGGCGTCGCGCCGCTCCCGTGCGACTCTCGGCCGCCGTCGTGGCCTCGATCTGGCTGGCGCTGACGCCCATGAACACCGGTCTGCTGAAGAACGCGAAGCCGGCGAGCACGCCCAGCATGGCGCGGGTAAAGAGCACCGCTGTGAGCATGCTGACGAGAACGCCGAGGATCAGGGTGAGGGCGAAACCCTTGGGCGACGCGGTGGCGAACACGAACAGGACGGCCGCCGTGAGCATCGTCAGGATGTTGGCGTCCAGAATGGTCTTGAAGCCGCGCGCATAACCGGAGTTGACGGCGGACCGTACGGTCTTGCCGTAGCGGACCTCTTCCTTGATGCGCTCGAAGATCACCACGTTGGCGTCGGCCGCGACGCCGATCGTGAGGATCATGCCGGCGATACCCGGCAGTGTGAGTGTCACGGGGATGGCGCTGAACAGGCCCCAGAGCAGGATGCCGTAGACGATGAGCGCGAGGTCGGCGACAAGGCCCAGGAAACGGTAGTAGACCAGCATGTAGATGAGCACGAGGCCGAGGCCGATGAGGCCGGCGATGAGGCCCTGGTTCAGCGAGTCCTTGCCGAGCGTGGCGGAGACCTGCTGCTGGAAGGCGGGTATGAGCTTCACCGGCAGAGCGCCGGTCTTGAGCACGAAGGCCAGGTCCTTGGACTCCTGTAGGGTCATGTTACCGCCCGAGATCTCGGCGCCGCTACTGATCCCGTCGCGCAGCCCGGGGTCCGTGTAGTCGATCATCGGGTCCGACTCCATGACGTTGTCGAGCACGATGGCGAAGGTCTGCGGCTCGTTCTTGAGCAGACCGCTGCGGTAGAGCTCGCGAGTGATCTTCTGGAACTGCCTGCTGCCCTCGCTGGTGAAGTCGATGAGCACGTTGGGCTTGCCGCCCTGCCCGAAACCCGCGCGCGCTCCCTTGACGGCATCGCCGGTCATCGCCGGCGGACGCTTGTAGACGTACCATTGTTCGGGCTGGCCGCTGACGGGGTCGGCCGGGCTCTGGATGAGCGAGTAGTCGGCAGTCGTGCCATCCGTGGAGAGTCCCTCGATCTCGGCCTTGGAGACGCCCTGACGTTTGAGCTGCTTGAGGGCGGCATCCTTGCTCGCCACCGGGCCCACCGGGCGCGACCGCGGGTCGTCCTTGAAGAACTCGAGCTGGGCCGTCTTGCCGATGATCTGCAGCGCCTGCTGGGCATCCTTCACGCCCGGCAACGACACCGACACCTGGTCGGTGCCCTGTTTCTGGATCGCCGACTCGGTGACGCCGAGGCCGTTGACGCGACGATCGAGGATGCCGATCGTCTGGTCGAGCTCGGCGCTGGACGGTGCCTTGCCGTCGGCGGTCTTGGCGGAATACACGATCTCGAGGCCGCCCTGCAAGTCCAGGCCAAGGCGGGTCTTCTGGCTCGGCGGGATGATGAAATACAGTGAGGCCGCCACCAGGACGGCCATGACCAGCATGATGATGAGGTTTCTGTGCTTCTTCAACGGATCACGGTGCCTTGGCCCGCCAGGGGGCCGTCAGGCGGTAGAGCGTATCGGACGCCGCAAGGCGACGCAACTCGCCCGCAGCGCTCCATGTGGCGGCGCGTCTCAGCGGTCGCGCAAGAAGCTCGGGATGTCGAGGACGTCGTTGTCGACGTCGAACGACGGCTTGTGCTCCTCGGCGAACAGAGGCGTGCCCTTGGGCTCGCGCTCCGCGCTTTCGCGCGGCGCCGGCGCGTCGGCGGCGGCATCGCGGTCGAAGCCGGTCGCGACGACGGTGACTCTAACTTCGTCGCCAAGCGAAGGATCGATGACGGCGCCGAAGATGATGTTGCACTCGCTGTCGGCGGCGCTGTTGACGATCTCGGCGGCCTCGTTGATCTCGAAGAGCCCCAGGTCGTCGCCGCCGGTGATGTTGAGTAGGATGCCGCGCGCGCCCTCGACGCTCGCCTCGAGCAACGGCGAACTGATGGCCGCCCGCGCGGCCTCGACGGCCCGGTTCTCGCCACTGGCCGCGCCGATGCCCATGAGAGCGGACCCCGCGTTCTTCATGATGGTCCGCACATCGGCGAAGTCGAGATTGATGAGGCCGGGCACGGTGATGAGGTCGGTGATGCCCTGCACACCCTGACGCAGCACGTCATCGGCCACCTTGAACGCCTCGATGACCGAGGTACGGCGCTCGACCACCTGGAGAAGGCGGTCGTTGGGGATGATGATCAGCGTGTCTACCTTCTCGCTCAGTTCCTGGATGCCCTCGGACGCCTGCCGTGCACGCCGCTTGCCCTCGAAGGCGAACGGGCGGGTGACGACACCCACCGTGAGAGCGGCGAGTTCCTTGGCGAGTTCGGCGATCACGGGCGCCGCGCCGGTGCCGGTGCCGCCGCCCTTGCCCGCCGTGACGAACACCATGTCGGCGCCCTTCAGCGCGTCACGCAGTTCGTCCTTGCTCTCCACGGCGGCCTGGTAGCCGATCGTCGGGTTGGCGCCGGCGCCCAGCCCGCGCGTGATCTTGCTGCCGATGTGGATCTTCACGTCGGCGTCGCACATCTGCAGTGCCTGCGCGTCCGTATTGACGGCGATGAACTCGACGCCGCGAAGCCCTGCATCGACCATCCGATTGACGGCGTTGGTACCACCGCCGCCCACGCCGACGACCTTGATGACGGCGAGATAGTTCGCTGAAGCGTCGATCATGTCGCTGACCCTCCTGTCGCGGTCGAGACTCGCCATCGAGGTCTTCGAGAAACTCTCATGTCTTGGTCGAGGGTTATCGTGAACCCTCTGGCCTTGCCTGGCAAACCCCTTGTTTTCCAGCGCTTCTTACCAGCCGCACAAGAACCTCGCCGACTGGTCGCTCAGCCTTGGACTTACCATACTGAGGCCCTCGTGGGGTGTCAAACCAGGGCGTTGCAAAACCGCGGCCGGAGCCGGGTTCGAGCCAAGCTTGAGGACATCCTCAGGCGTCACTTGAGGACGGGGCGGGCCAGCACCCGGTCGGGTATCGAGACGTCGATGAAGGTGCAGGTCTTGCCGGCGCTGCCGTAGCGGTCCAGCACGGCGCGCAGGGCGAGGGTCTTGGCGGGCAGACGATCCCCGTCGCCCCAGACCGCGACGAGGCCGTTCACGAACCGCAGTGTGGTCTGCCCCTGGGGGCTGGTCTCGACGACCGCGAGCTCGCCGCGCAGCTCGTGCGGGAGCGCGGCTATCAGGCGCAGCGCAGCGGTCACCCCGGGATCCCCCAGCGTCGCGCCCGCTCGCACTCGGGCGGTGGTCGTGAGCCGCGGAAGACGCGGCGGGGAGCCAGGCGGACCAGCCAGGAGCGCCGCGAGTCTCCGAGTCGCCGCCGGTGTTGTAGGCAGGGAAGCCGCGGTGGCTTGAGCCGCGGCGTCGTCAGGGAGGCCGGAGGCCACGTCGGGCAGGCCGGACGCGGCGGCGGGCTGCGGCGGCGTCGAGGGGCCGAGTGCCGAGGATGCGTCTGTCGAAGGCGCCGGCGAGGTGGCCCCGGGGGCGGCAGCGCCGGCGGCCGCTTTCCCGGATTTGGCCGGCGGTTCCACCGCGCAGATCACGTGGCCGTCGTCGGCGAGCACGTACCAACTGCCGGCGGCCAGGAGGTATGCCGCGGGGTGATGCTCGGTCACGGTCACGCGCAGGGTGTCGGGGAAGTTGCGGTCGACGCTTGCCGAGGCGACGTAGCGGAGCGACGCCAGGGTCGCGCGCACGTCTCCGGTCGTCACGGTGAAGAGATTGTGCCCCAGGTAGTCGCGGCGCAGCAGACGCTCGACACGTCGCTGGGGGACCTGTCTCGCTCCCGTGACCTCGATCGAGTGGATGACGAACGACGACGAGGTGCGGCCCCACGCATAGACGGCGGTGGGCAGCCCGAGAATGGCGACGGTGAGCAACACCGTCGGCAGCAGACGGAAACGTGGGCGGTTCGCTCCGCCTTTCCTGGTCACGGCGCGGGACCCTCTCGCGTAAAGACGACCATCTTTGGTTATTCTGCCTCGGCAGGGTCTTCCCCTTGCCCGGCGAGCGTGGCGAGCAGCTGCTCGCCGGCGCGGAACACGTCTCCGGCGCCGAGCGTGAGCACCAGGTCGCCGGTGCGCACTCGCGGAGCGAGGTACCCGACGACGTCACCGAGCCGCGGCAGATAGACGACCGGCCCTCCCGGCCGTTCGGCAAGATAGGCGTCCACCACAAGCTTGCCGGTGACGCCGGGCTCGGGCTCTTCGCGCGCCGGGAAGATGTCGGTGACGATGGCTTCGTCGGCCAGCGTCAGCGCCTGACCGAACTCGCGCTGCAAGTACCGGGTGCGCGAGAACAGATGCGGCTGGAAAACAGCGATGACCCTCCCGTGGTCGCCGCTCATGGCGGCGATCAGGGTGGCCGAGATCTCGGTGGGATGATGCGCGTAGTCGTCCACCACCAGCACGCCGTCGTGGAGGCCAAGCCGCTGGAAGCGCCGGGCGGCGCCGCTGAACGTAGCCAGATGCGGGGCCGCTTCCGCCGGCTCCACGCCCGCGTTCCGCAACACGGCCAGGGCGGTCAGGGCGTTGAGGATGTTGTGCTCCCCCGGGACGCGCAGCATCACCCGGGCGAGCTCGGCCTCTCCTTCGCGCACGACGAACTCGCTGCCACTGTCGTCGACGCGCTCCACATCGGCCCGCAGGTCGCCGGCATCGATACCGACGCGCACCACGGCCGCCGGCGTATGCCCGGCAAGCTCCTCTCCCCCGCTGCCGGCGACGAGGACGAGCAGGCCTTCTGGCGGCAGCAGGGCGACGAAACGCCGGAACACCTCGCGCACGTCGTCGAGGCAGCCGTAGTTGGCGTGGTGATCGAACTCCACGTTGCTCACGATAGCGACCTCGGGGCGCAGGAACAGCAGGCTTCCGTCGCTCTCGTCGGCCTCGGCCACCAGCCATTCGCCCTGGCCCACGCCGGCGTTGGAGCCTATGTCGTTGAGCTCGCCGCCGACCAGGAACGTAGGGTCGAGCCCACACTGGAGCAGCACGTGCGAGATCATCGAGGAGGTCGTGGTCTTGCCGTGCGTGCCGGCCACGGCGATACCGCGCCGCATCGCCATGACGCGTGCAAGCATCTCCGCACGGCGAAGCACCGGCAGGCCGGCCGCCAGCGCCGCGCGCAGCTCAGGATTGCCCTCGGGAACGGCCGACGAGATCACCACGAGAGCCGCGTCACCGAGGTTGGCTGCGTCGTGGCCGATGGTCACCGCGACGCCGGCTTCCTCGAGGTGCCGCGTGTAGCGTGAGACCTTGAGATCCGAGCCGGTGACGCGCACGCCGAGATCGGCGAGCACCATGGCGATGCCGCTCATGCCGGCGCCGCCGATACCCACGAAGTGCACCGGCTGAGGGAAGTCCCGCGCGGCGTCGCTCACCGTCTGCTCACCCCTTCCTGAGGATCGTCTCGATCTGATCCACGACGCGCTGCGCGGCATCCGGGCGCCCGAGGGCGGCGCTGGCCACGGCCATGGCCGCCAGCCGCCCGGGGTCGCCGAGGAGCTCGGCGACCTGCCGTCCCAGCAGGTCGCCGCTGAGCTCGGCGTCGTCCACCAGCAGCGCCGCGCCTCCGTCGACCATCCAGCACGCGTTCTTGCGCTGATGGCCGGCCGTGGCGAACGGGTACGGGACCAGGACGGCCGGCTTGCCCAGCGCCGCCAACTCTGCGACCGAACCGCCAGAGCGGGCGATCACCAGGTCCGCAGCGGCCATCGCCGCCGCCAGTCGGTCAGTGTAGGGCACCAGACGGTAGCGCTCAAACCGCTCGCCCTTCGCGAGCAGCTCGGCGAGCACCTCGTCGTGGTTGCGCGGCCCGCACACGTGCACGAGCTGAAAACCGAGATCCTCCCCGCCGAAGGCGTCGATGCAGGCGCGGTTGATGCTTTGCGCACCCTGGCTGCCGCCGAAGGCCAGCACCACCGGCAGGTCGGCGCGCAGGTCGAACGCCGCGCGCCCCTCATCGGCGGTGGCCGCCAGTTGCGCCGGCCCCAGCGGCCGCCCGGTGACGATGTACTTGGGCGGCTCCAGGCCGGCGATCGGGAAGCTCAGGCAGATGCGCTTCACGAACGGTCTCAGCATGCGGTTGGCGACCCCCAGATGCGCGTCGGCCTCCAGCGCCAGACCCGGCACCCTGCGAACCGCTGCCAGCGCCACCACTGGTCCGCTGGCGAAGCCGCCGCCGCCGACGGCGACGTCGGGCCGCACCTCCCTGAGGATGCGCCCGACGCGCGGCGCAGCGGCCGCCAGCAGTCTGAACGTGGTGAGGTAGCTCCTGACATCGAGACGCCGCTCGAACCCCTTGAGCTCGAGCGCGTAGGTCCGGTACTCGGCGGCGACACGCTCCACCTGCGACGGCGTCGTGACGACGACGACGCGGGCGCCGCGGGCCTGCGCCTCAGCCGCGACGGCGAGCGCCGGCTGCAGGTGCCCGCCGGTCCCCCCCGCCGCGAGCAGCGCGGTCGCCCCGCTGAGCGCTGACGACAATGTGACTCCTTCGATTGGTGGCGATGTTCAGCAGGATGCCCAGGCCGGCGAGCACGACGAGCAGGCTCGTGCCGCCCAGCGATACGAGCGGCAGCGGCACGCCGGTGAGCGGCAAGAGGCCCAGAGCGGCGCCGATGTTGATGCACGCCTGGCCGATGATGATGGCCGTGATGCCCGTGGCCAGCAGCTTGCCGAACAGCTCCCGGCAGCTCAGGGCGATGCGGAAACAGGCCCAGGCGAGGGTCACGTAGAGAGCCAGGAGGAGGACCAGGCCGATCAGGCCGAGCTCCTCACCGATGATGCCGGTGATCATGTCCGTGCCCTGTTCGGGAAGGAAGCCGAACTTCTGCACCGAGTTGCCCAGCCCGACACCGAAGACGCGGCCTGAGGCGATGGAGATCAGCGACTGCGTCGCCTGGAAGCCGCTGCCCTGCGGATCCTTCCAGGGGTCGAAGAAGGTCACCAGGCGGTCCAGGCGATACGGCTCCACGAGGATGAGCCCGAGGACGCTCGCGCAGCCGGCGGCGAAGAGCAGGAACAGGTAGCGCAGCTTGGCGCCGGCGGCGATCAGCACGCCGACCACCGCGACGATCAGGACCAGTGTGGTGCCGAGGTCCGGCTCCAGCATGATCAGACTCCCGGCGGGGACGATGCCGATGGCGACGAGGCGGAGGAAGCCCTTCGGCGTATCGATCTCGCGTGGTCGCCGCGCGACGAGGGCGGCCACCACGATCACGGCGGCGAGCTTGGCGAACTCGCTGGGGGTGATGGACTGGCCGCCGATGATGATCCAGCGCCGAGCGCCGTTGATGCTCGAACCCACGCCGGGGACGAGGACCAGGGTGAGGGCGAACAGCACCACGACCGCGAGAGGCAGAGCGGCGCGTGGGTACCAGCCGTAGTCGACCCGCGACAGGAACCACATGGCGGCGACGCCCAGCAGCGCCCACATGGCTTGGCGCTGCACGAAGTAGAAACTCGACTGGTGCTGGAAGTACGCCTCCGCCGCCGAGGCGCTGTAGGCCATCACGAGACCGTACAGAAGCAGCAGGAACGTCACCAGGATGAGCGCCCGGCGCTCCGCCACGCCCGGCCCCGGCAGGGCCGCAGTGGGGCGCCGCGGGCTGGTCCCGGACACCGCGGCGCGGCGCGGCGGCCGGCCCACGGGCGGGTCGCGGCGCTCGGCGGCGGCTCGACGCTCGCCCTGGCGCCCGCGCGACGGCACGCCGACGCTCGTGCGCCGCTCGCGGCGCGCGTCGCGCTCCCGCGCAGCAGCCTCCTCGACCCAGTCGACATGGTCGAGGTTCGGCCTACTCACGCCGCGATCCTGTGAACTCACGACGCGCCAGCTCCTCGCAGCTCGCCTACCAGCCTGAGAAAGTGTTCGCCCCGCTCCTCGTAATCCCTATACTGATCCCAGCTCGCGCAGGCAGGGCTGAGGAGCACCACGTCGCCGGGCGCGGCATCTCGGGAGGCCACGGCCAGGGCGGCTTCGAGGTCGCCGCAGACCACGTAGGGCGTGGCGCGCGACCCCGCCGCAGCCCGGCGGGCGGCGAACGCCGCCTCCAGCTGCGGCGCCGTCGCGCCGATAAGCAGCACCTGCTTCACGAGGCCCTCCGTCGCCGCCGCCAGCTCGTCGTAGGCGCCGCCCTTGTCGTAGCCGCCCAGGATGAGGTGCACACCGCCGAAGTAGGCGGTGAGTGCCTTCAGGGTGGCGTCGACGTTAGTCGCCTTGGAGTCGTTCACGTACGTGACCCCAGCGATGACGCCGCCGATCTGCAGGCGATGCGGCACGCCGGCGAACGTGCGCAGTGTCTCGGCTGCCGCGCCGGCGGGGACGCCGGCGGCGCAGGCCGCCGCGGCCGCCGCCAGGGAGTTCTGCAGGTTGTGCTCCCCGCGCAGCGCCAGTTCCTCCGCCGAGCACAGCTCGACACGCTCATCGCCGAGACGCAGCCAGAGCATGCCGTCATCGCGCACGCCGGCCAGCAGCGGCTCGCCGGCCGGTCCCACGTCACGCCCGCGCCCGGCGGCGAACCAGACGCGGCGCCCGCAGCCGGCGATGGAAGCCGCTTCCAGCTCCGCCAGCGTCCCGGCATCGTCGCCGCACAGCAACGCGAGATCCCCGGGGAGCTGGTTCTGGAAGATGCGCAGCTTGGCGTCCGCGTACGCGCGGTAGCTGCCGTGCCGGTCGACATGGTCCTCGGTGAGGTTCAGCAGCACCGCCACATCCGGACGGAAGCGCTCGATGTGCTCCAGCTGGAAGCTCGAGAGCTCGGCGACGATGGTCGCCTCCGGCGGCACCTCCCCCGGCATGGCGGCCAGGGCGTAGCCGATGTTGCCGCCCACGGCGACGGAAAAGCCGGCGCTCGTGAGGATCGCGCCGGTCAGCTCCGTGGTGGTCGTCTTACCGTTCGTGCCGGTGATCCCGATCACGCGATTGGGCAGGAAGCGGCTGGCGAACTCCACTTCGCTCCACAGGGTGACGCCACGCCGCAGGGCTTCCTGCACGGCCGGACTCTCGTCGGGCACGCCGGGGCTCTTGACCAGCACGTCCACCCCGGCGGGCAGCACGGCGGCCTCGCCCAGGAGTACCTCGACGCCGGCGGCCCGCAGCTCGGCCGCCGTGTCATCCGGCGGCGCACCGCCCTCGTCGAGGGCGACGACGCGCGCCGCCGGCAGCTTTCGGCGGCCGAGGAGAGCCGCCGGCCGGCCGCTGCGGCGCAGGCCGAGCACGGCAAGACAGCCGATCGCCTCCAGTTCCACGGTCACCCCTCCCTAGAATGTCGCGTAGTACACCGCGAAACCGGCGCCGGCGAAGATGGCGGCGATGATCCAGAAGCGCACGATGATCTTGGTCTCGGACCAGGTCTTGAGCTCGAAGTGGTGGTGCAGGGGCGCCATGAGCAGGACGCGCCGGTGGAACAGTTTGAAGGCGATCACCTGTGCCATCACGGACCCCGCCTCGAGCACGAAGAGCCCGCCGATGATGAGCAGCACGAACTCCGTGCGCGTGAGCACCGCCATCCCGGCGATCGCCCCGCCCAGTCCCAGAGAACCCGTGTCGCCCATGAAGACGTCCGCAGGGAATGCGTTGTACCAGAGGAAGCCGAGACAAGCGCCGCCGATGCACCCGGAGACCACCATCAGGTCGGTGATGCCGGGATCGTTCGTGTTGCGGCCGATGATGAAGGCGATCCCCGCCATGGCGACGAGGACGATGGCCGAGGTGCCGGCCGCCAGGCCGTCGAGGCCGTCGGTGAGGTTCACCGCGTTGCTGAAACCGGCCAGGATGAGGAAGATCAGCGCATAGAACCCCACCGTGCCCAGCTCCAGCTTGTACGCCGTGAAGGGAACGTCGACGCGGGTGTCGAGACCCACGAAGTGCAGGGCGATGAAGCCGATGAACAGGGCGAGGACGAGCTGCAGGAGCAGCTTGTAGCGCGCCGACAGGCCCAGGGAGCGCTTGCGCACGATCTTCGTCCAGTCGTCGGCGAAACCGATGAGGGCATTGCCGAAGGCGGCGATGAGCACCGTGATGGACGCGACCGAGAAACGGCTGAAGACCATGTACGGGATGAGCACGGCGAACCAGATGAGCACGCCACCCATGGTCGGCGTCCCCTCCTTGGTCTTGTGGCCCTCCGGACCCTCCTCGCGGATGTTCTGACCGAACTCGTTGAGCCGCAGCCAGCGGATAAACGGCGGGCCGATGACGAGCATCAACACCATGGCCACCACACTGGCGCCCATCGCCCTAAGCATCGTCGTTCTCCTCGCTCTCGGCGCATGGGCTGCCGGCAGGCGGAGTGTGCCCGCCGGCGGCCGACAGGGCCGCAGCCACGCGCTCCAACTGCAGAAGCCGCGAAGCCTTGACCAGCACGGCGCTGCCTTGCGGCACGACCTCGGGCAGCGCCGCGATGCACTCCTCGACGGTCGCGAACCAGCGCTCCCCGCCGGCGCCGGTGAGATAGTCGCGGCCGAGCTCGCCCACCGCGACCAGGCGCACGCCAGCGGCGGCGCAGTGCTCGCCGACGGCGCGATGGAAGGCGTCGGCGCCGGCGCCGAGCTCGCACATATCGCCCAGCACTGCGACCGTCGGGCGTCCCTCCGCGAGGCTCACCAGATGGTCGACCGCGGCCGTCATGGCGAGTGGATTGGCGTTGTAGGCGTCATTGAGCAGGAGGCCGCCGCCGGGCAGGTCGGAGACGGCGCCGCGCAGGTCGCTGAAGGTGACCTGCGCGGCGCCGACCTTGGCCTCGTCCAGCCGGAAGCCGAGTTCCGTGAAGGCGGCCAGCGCCGCCAGGGCATCGTGCAGGTAGTGGCCGCCGGTGAAGCTGAAGTCGAGAGTCCCGCGGTGACCGAATGCGTCCACCAGCACGTGCGTCATCCCGCGACGCCGCTCCTGCTCGAGGATGTGGACGTCCGCGTCCGGCGTCCCGAACGTCACCACACGTCCGCGGTAACGGCGCAGATGACGATCGAGCAGCGGCTCGCCGGCGGGGACGATAGCGGTGCCGCCCTGGAGCTCCTCGACGACCTCGGCCTTTGCCGCGGCCACGTCCTCTACTGTCCCGACCAGCTCAAGGTGCACCGGAGCGATGTTGGTGATCACGGCGACGTCGGGGAGCGCGATGCGCGCCAGCTCGCGGATCTGCCCGGGCCCGCGCATGGCCATCTCGACGACGGCGACCTCGGTGCGCGGCTCGATGCCGAGCAGGGTGAGCGGCACACCGATCTGGTTGTTGAGGTTCGCGCTGGTGGCGACGGTGCGCGCCACCGGGCGCAGAAGAGCCGCCAGGATGTCCTTGGTCGACGTCTTCCCGGCGCTCCCGGTGATGGCCACCACCTTGACGCCGGACCTCCGGCGCACCTCGGCGGCCAGCCGTTGCAGCGCCGCCAGCCCATCGTCGACGATGATGCGCGCCACGCCGGCGCCGAGCTCGGCCGCGGTATCGGCGCGGACCACGACGACGGCCGCGCCGGCGGCGACGGCAACCGCGGCGAAACGGTCGCCGTCGAAGACGTCGCCCCGCAAGCCCATGAACAGGTCCCCGGGCAGCATTGCGCGCGTATCAGTACAGACCCGGGAAACGGTGGTATCCGGGTCGGCGCCCTCGAGGCGTCCTCTACAGGCGGCAGCGATCTCCGCGAGGGTCAGCGGAAGCATGCGCTCACCACTCCCCCCGCAGTTCGGCGAGCAGCTCCTCGGCGACCCTGCGGTCGTCGAACGGGATGCTCTGGTCACCGATGATCTGGCCCTGCTCGTGACCCTTGCCGGCAATCACCACGGTGTCCTCCGCTTGCGCCATGTCGAGGGCCAGGCGGATGGCAGCCCGCCGGTCAGGCTCCAGCGTGACCGCGCGGAGACGCTCGGACGGCACGCCGGCGACGATCTCGTCGATGATCGCCAGTGGCTCCTCGCTGCGCGGATTGTCCGAGGTGATGAAGGCGTGGTCGGCAAGGCGAGCCCCGATATCCCCCATCAGGGGCCGCTTGCCGCGGTCCCGGTCGCCGCCGCAGCCAAAGACGGCCAGGACGTGTCCCCGGGTGACCGCGCGTGCGGCGCACAGGGCGTTCTGCAGCGAGTCGGGCGTGTGCGAGTAGTCGATCACGACGCTGAAGGGCTGCCCGGCGCGCACCGCCTCAAAACGGCCGGGAACGCCGTCGCTGACGGCCAGGCCGCGCTCGACAGCGGCCGGCGACAACCCGAGAGCCAGGCCGGCCGTCGCCGCCGCAAGGGCGTTCTCGACATTGAAACGCGCCGCGAGCCGCAAGGTGATGCGCGCCTCGAAGCCGAGACGGGGAACCACGAGGGTGAAGACCGATGCGTCGGCCCGAAGATCGAGATCGAGCGCTCGAGCGTCGGTCGTGGCGTCGGCCCCATCGGCGACAGCGAACGTCCAGAGCACCTCCCCGTAGGCCGCCCGGCAGTCGTCGGCGAGCCGGCGGCCGTACTCGTCGCCGACGTTCACGACGGCGCAAGCGGCGCCCTTCTGGCCCTCATCCGTCAGAAAGAGACGGCGCTTAGCTGCGAAGTAGTCGTCCAGGTCGGCGTGGTAGTCGAGATGGTCGCGCGTGAGGTTGGTGAAGACCGCGGCGTCGAACTGGATGCCCGCAGCGCGATCCTGGGCGAGAGCGTGCGAACTCACTTCCAGCGCGCACGCCCGGTCGCCGGCGGCGACCATGGCGCGCAACATGCGTTGCAGGTCGAGCGATTCCGCCGTGGTGAGCTTGACCGGGCTGTCCTCGCCGCCGATGCGATTGACCACGGTGCCGAGTAACCCCGCCGGCAGGCCGGCGGCGGCGAACACGCCGGCCACGAGGTACGCCGTCGTGGTCTTGCCGTTGGTCCCGGTGATGCCGACGGTGCGCAACTCGCGCGAGGGATCGCCGTACCAGCGCGCCGCCATGAGCGCGAGCGCGCGGCGCACCGACGGTACGAGCACCTGGGTCAGGGGCTGCCCGGTGTCGCGCTCGCAGACTATCGCCGCAGCTCCTGCGGCGGCGGCGCGCGCGGCGAATGCTTGCCCGTCGAACGTGAGCCCGGGCACGCAAAAGAAAAGCGTGCCGTCGGCGACGTCACGCGTGTGATAGGCGAGGCCCCTGATCACAGTGGCCGGGTCGCCGCGCACGGTGGCGCCGGTGACCCCCTCGACCAGCTCAGCAAGCTTCATCGCCGCGGATTCTAGCAAACCGTCCTCACCGCTTCACCTTCCCGCCCCTGGCGCACAGGTCGTCTGTACCCCTGTGGCTCTCACGGCGCGATCTCAAGATGTTGGAGCGCGAAGCGCATGATCCTCTGCACCGCCGGCGCCGCGCAGTCGCCACCGTACATGGGGGTCCCATCGACCGCCACCAGGACCACGAGCCGCGGGTGGTCGGCCGGCGCCATGCCGACGAACGAGGCCACGTACGTGTTCTTCGCGTACCCGCTGCCATCGGGCAGCGGTATTTCCGCCGTGCCGGTCTTGCCGGCGACATCGTACCCGGGGATCTGCGCCTTGGTGCCCGTCCCCTCCGCCACGGCGGTCTCCAGCATGGAGCGCACCTGGCGCGCGACGCGAGCCGGGATGACGCGGTGCTTCCCGCTCATGCCGGACACCTTCGTGCCCACCTGAGCGACGATCCGCGGTGTCACCGCCGTCCCGTTGTTGGCGACCGTGGAGAAGGCCGCGGCCATCTGCATGGTCGTCACGGCGATACCCTGCCCCATGGGGATGTTGACGATGGAGGTGCCCGACCACTGGTCCGCCGGCGGCACGATGCCTTGCGCCTCGCCGGGGAACGCGATCCCGGTCGGCTTGGCGAAGCCGAAAGCATGCATCCACTTCAGTAGGCTGGCCTTGCCCATCTTCATGCCGATCTTGACGGCGCCGACGTTACTCGACCACTGCAGGATCTCGCGTACCGAGTAGTTCACGGTGCCGCGCGGATGCGACTCGTTGATGGTGCGGTCGTAGAGAGTGATCGACGGCTGCAGCGTGAACCTGGTCGTGGGTGACACGAGCCCGTCGGCAAGCGCCCCGGAGATCGTGACCAGCTTGAAGATCGACCCGGGCTCGTATACATCGGTCACCGCCCGGTTGCGGTCGTTCGCCGGCGTGCGCCCGAACACGTTCCCCTTGACCCGCGGCACGTTCGCCATGGCCAGGATCTCACCGGTGCGCGGGTCCATGACGATGGCCGTCGCCGTCTCGGCATACGACGCACGCACGGTGTGCTCGAGCACGTCCTCGGCGACATACTGGATGTCCTCGTCGAGCGTGAGGCGCACGTCCGCGCCCGGGACCGGCTGCGTCTGCCGCACGGTCTTCAGGGTACGGCCGGCGGGATCGCGCACGATGACCTCGCTGCCGGCGACGCCGCTGAGCTCCCTGTCGTAGAGCAGCTCGATCCCGGCCAGTCCGTTGTTGTCGACGCCGGCGAAGCCGAGCACCTGCGCCGCCGACCCCTTCATCGGGTAGGTGCGCTCCTCTTCGGCATAGGAGCCGACGCCCGGAAGGTCGAGAGCAAGTGCCGCCTTGGCCAGCTCCGGGTCGACCTTGCGCGCCACATAGGCGAAACCGCTCTTGCGTTGCGCGAGCACCTTGGCCACGACGCGCCGCTCGCGTTTCCTGTTGATCTGCAGCGCGGCACAGAGGTCGTGCGCGGCGGCGGCGGAATCGTCAAGAAGATCCGGCGTCGCGTAGACGGTCTGCGCCGGCTTGCCGACGGCTAGTTCCTGGCCGCTGCGATCGAGAATGGCTCCACGGTGCGCTGGGAGCCCGACGGTGGCGGTCTGCTGTTGCAGGGCGATCTTGGTGAGATTCTCGGATGACGAGGCCAGCGCGACCGCCTTGCCGCCCACCAGGACGAGGAAGACGATGAAGACGAAGCGCAGCAGGCGGATGCGGCCGTCGACACCCTCGCCACCGCTCACCCCGCCCCCGCGCTTGGCGACGCGGATGAGTGAGCCCAGGCCGCCGTCGCGCTGGCCGGCCGCGCGACGCCGTCCTGACGTGGAGGCGGCCATCAGGGCCTCTCGGCCACCTTGGCGACGTGCTCGCCAGGCACCACTTCCAGGTACTGCACGTGAGTGGCGTCGACCAGACCCAGTTGGTTCTCGCCGATATGCCGGATGCGAACAGTGGAGGACAGCTGCGCGAGCTCTTCCGCAAGCTGCGCGTTCTCCGCGCTCACGCGCCGTTCCTCGCGCGCGATGGCGTCGCTCTGCAGGCTCTTCTGCACGACGGCGAAGCTCAGCGCGACGCGGCCCACGGCGAGCACGGTGAGGCAGACGGCGAAGACGACGAAGGCGCGCGTGAAACGGGCGCGCTGCGCGGCGCGGGCCCGCGCCTGCGGCGCCCGCCGCACGGCCGGCCGCGCCGCCGTGCGTTCCGCGTCATCCCAACGCCGCGGGGCCGCTGCCCCATGCCGCGCTTGTGCTGCTGCCGCCATCCGTCTTCCTAGAGCTTGATGGCGACGCGCAACTTGGCCGACTTGCTGCGCGGGTTGGCCTCTACCTCTTGCGCACGCGGCGTGACGGGCCGGCGCGTCAGCACGCGCAACGTAGGCTCATGGCCGCACACGCACTGGGGCAGACCCGGCGGGCAAATGCAGCCCGCTGCGTGCCCCCTGAAGAACTCCTTCACCATCCGGTCCTCGAGCGAATGGAAGCTCATCCCCGCGAGGCGACCGCCGGGACGGAGCACCCGGTACGCTTCCTCGAGGCCGCGAGCCAGCGACTGCAACTCGTCGTTGACCACGATGCGGAGCGCCTGGAACACGCGCCGCGCCGGGTTGCCGGCGCCGAAGCGGGCCGGCGTCGGGATGTTGCGCTTGATGATCTCGACGAGCTCGCAGGTGGTCGTCAGCGGCTGCTTCTTGCGCGCCATGCAGATACCGCGAGCGATGCTCTTCGCGTACCGTTCCTCGCCGTAGCGGCGGAAGATGTCGGTGAGCTCGCTCTCGGGCAGGGTGTTGACGAGCTGTGCCGCCGTGACCTCGAGCTCGGGATCCATGCGCATGTCCAGCGGAGCGTCGTAGGCGTACGAGAACCCGCGCTCGCGGCGGTCGAGCTGCATGGACGAGACGCCGAGATCCATGTAGATGATGTCTGCGGAAGCGTCGTCGCGCTCGGCTAGCACCTCGGCGAAGTTGCCGTGGTACAGCTCGCACTCGCAGCGCGCCGTACGGGCGACGTCGCGGAAGTACTCGGCGACGCTCGGGTCGCGGTCGATGACGATGAGCCGGCCCTTGGCGCCCAGCGCCGCAGCGACCGCCTCCGCGTGACCGCCGGCCCCGAAGGTGCAGTCGATGGCGACCTCGCCCTTCGCCGGACGGAGCAACTCGACCAGTTCGTCGAGAAGGACCGGGGTGTGTGCTAGGGCCATCTCGTACTCACGAAGTTGCAAGCTCGTCTGCGGTAGCATCGGCCTCCTCCTCCAGGTGAGCCAGATACTCGGCCCAGGCGGCGCGGTCCCAGATCTCGATGTGGTCCTGCGCCCCGATGATGGTCACGTCGCGCTCGATGCCGGCGTACTCCAGCAGGCGCGCCGGCACGGTCATTCGCCCCTGACGGTCGAGCTCTTGATGTACGGCGTTCGAAGCGGTGAAGCGCTTGGCATCGCGACGGGCCACGCTGCCGTCGCCCGTCGCGCTCGCCTCCTCGTCGAGTCGCTCACGGAACTCCTCGGGGCCGTAGCCGCCCAGGCAGCGCTCGCGCTCCTTGGCGACGTAGATCCCTTCGCCGAACGCTGGTCGCAGGCGCGCGGGGACGGCGATGCGGTTCTTCGCATCCAACGTGAAGTCGTACTCCCCCACCAGGACCGGTCGCTGCATGGCCGCCACTCTACCCCACTCTTCCCCACAATGCAACAGTATGGGATACGAACACCCCACACGGTCGCACTACACACCACGACGCCCGCGAAGGGCGACCCGATGGCCGGGGTCAGGCGTACGAGCCGGGAACGAACAGCAGCGGGACGGGGAGCTGCGAAGCGATGCGCGGCGGGCGCGCTACTTGAGCGGGACGATGATCCTGTCGCCGATGACCACCGTGCTGGAACTCATGTCGGGATTGAGGGCCTCGATCTCACTCGCGGTGGTGTCGAACTTGCTGGCGATACCCGAGAGCGTGTCGCCGCTCTTCACGACGTACTTCCTGGTCGTAGCCGACGTCGCGCTCCCGCCGCCCTTGGTCTTCGTCACCTTTGGTGTAGGCGTCACCACGGGCTCGTCGGGGCCCCCGAGGATGCCCGATTGATAGGTGATGCTAAGCAGGGCGACCACCGCCACCAGGAAGACCACGGGAGCGGCGATGCGCGCCACGACGCGGCCCACGCCAGGGGCCGCGGCGGGGCGCCTGCGAGGCCGTGGCATACCGCGTGCCGTACTGCTGGTCCGCAGCGGCGCCGGGCGCGGCGCTTCGGACTGCGGCGCAGCGTCAGACGCTCCCGGCGTGAGAGACTGCAGGCGTTCGAGTGCGGCCAGGGAAGTGTCGTCGTCCGCCGGCGGGGTGACGGTAGGCTCCGGCGGCGGTTCGGGCGCAGCGCGACGACCGCGCGCCCCGGTGGGCTCGGCCGCCCCGTCCGGCGCACGGCGGCGGGGCTGTGGTTTGTTGTCCTGTGCGTCGTCGGTCATAGGGTGAAAGACAGTTCGCTGCGCATTGATTCGGCGGCGCCGGCCGCAGCCCTTCGGTAGTCGCCGGGGTCCTGCTGCCAAGCGTAGATGATCGAACGCGAGGCGTTGACCACGAAGCCGGCGGCGTCGCCGACGGCGATTCCCTTCAGAGCATCCGCTTCGGCGCCCTGGGCGCCGAAGCCGGGGATGAGCAGGAAGGCACGCGGAAGAACCTCGCGCACCAGGCGCAGCGACGTGGGGGCGGTCGCCCCGACGACCGCCCCCACGTCGCTGTACCCGGACTCGCCGATGTGGGCTGCGCCGAGGTCGGCCACCAGGTCGGCGACGTGCAGGTACAGCGGCCGGCCGTCGACCTCCTTCTCCTGCAGAAGGCCGGCGCCCGGGTTGCTGGTGCGCGTGAGCACGAACACGCCCTTGCCTTCCGCGCAGTGTGCGACCAGCGGCTCCAGCGAGTCGTCGCCGAGATACGGGCTGGCGGTGAGCGCGTCGGCGGCGAGGCCGACGGCCGCTGCGGCGAAACCGGGCGCCCCGCCGAAGGCGGCGCGCCCGTAGGCCGCGCCGGTGCAGGCGATGTCGCCGCGCTTGACGTCCAGGATGACGGGGAGTTCGTACTCGTGGGCACAACGGATCACGGCGCCGAGAGCCTTCCAGCCGGCGGCGCCGTACTGCTCGAAGAACGCCGCCTGCGGCTTGACGCAGGCGGCGGTGTCGGCGACGGCGTCGATGATGCCGCTGCAGAACTCCTGGAAACAGGCGGCAACGGCCTCGTCCTCGCCGAGCTCGGTGGCCAGCGGCCGATACTTCTCGACCAGTTCCCGCGGCATGCGTTCGAGCATCGGATCGAGGCCGGCGCAGACCACGCTGCGCCGGGCACGGACGGCCGCGGCCAATCTATCGGAGAAATGCTGCACGTGACCCTCCAGAAGGCGCGCCCATCCTACCGGATGAAGGAAGCGTGGGATAGAGAACGAGATTCGGCCGGCGGCCCGGTGCCCAGCCAAAGCCGGCGATCAGATGGTGCCGTGCTTCTCGCCGGCTGCGGCGCCTGCGGCAGCTTTCGGGGCGGCGTCGCCGGCCTCGCCCGCGCCGCCCTCGACTACCGACTTCTGCTGCGCCTGGAATTGGCGCACGTTGCGGCGGATGGTGGTTAACTTGGCGCGCACGTAGTCGGTGGCTTCGTCGTGCTCCGCCTGCTCGTCCTCGCTGACGCGCTCCGACTCGGCCTGCATCTCGCGGAGCACTCCCATGAGCTGGCCGTCGTCCATCCCCGACAAGGAGTTGAGATCCCATTTCATCGCTTTGCTCGAGGTCTGGTGAACAGCATCGAGCTTCGAGCGCACGACCGGGTTGAACACGGCGCCGGGGTCCACCTGGGCGGTGATCTCGTCGACGTCGCGGATCATGTCCTCGATGGTGGCGCCCTTCTTGGGGATGATCTTGATGCGTCCGTCCTCGTCCTCGACCACGCGCTCGATGGAGAGGTACGCCTTGAGGAAGCCCTCGGTGAAGGCCACCGGGACGGTGACGGCATAGGCGATGACCTGCAGCACCTCGGTGGCGAACTGGGTGAACGTGCCCGTGTGCAGGTAGCTGTCCTCGATGAGCCCGAGGAGCATGGACTTGAGGTACGGGTCGGCGCGCATGTCGCGCAGCTTCCCGCCCGAAAGCGGCCCGTTCAGCTTGTTGTCGGGATCGGCCATCTCTCTCCCCCTCCCTATCGGCAGCGCCCCGGCGAACTTGACCCCGACCAGCGGCGTCGTTGGCGCGCGCCCCCGCGGCATCGGGTACGCTGTGGCCGACGGGGCCGCAGGGAGGAGCGTGGAGCACACGGAAGCTATCGTCAAGGGCGCGCAGAGGCTGGACGGTTTCGTGTGCGCCGCCGCCGCCGCGCCGTGGTCCACAGCGTTGTTCTGCGACATCGACGGCACCATCTCGCCCATCGTCTCCCGGCCCGCCGAGGCCGCGGTGCCGGAGGCCACCCGCGAGATCCTTGCGGTCCTCGCCCGGCGCCTGGGCCTGGTCGCCTTCGTCACGGGCCGCGGCCTCGAGGACGGGCGCAGCATGATCCCGCTGGACGGCGCCACGTACGTGGGCACGCACGGCCTCGAGGTGATGCGCAGCGACGGGAGCGTGCGGACCGAGCCGCAGGCAGAGCGTTACATCGCGCAGGTGCAAGCCGTGACCGACGCAGCCAGCCGTGACCTCGACTGCGAGACGCTCGGGATCGTGCTCGAGAACAAGCGTACGGTGCTCGCCGTCCACTACCGCCTGGCACCCGACCCAGCGGTCACGCGGCACGAGATCATCGCCCGCGTCGTCGAGCCGGCGCGCGCCTGCGGCCTGGCCATCTCGACCGGCCACTACCTGTTCGAGGTGCGGCCGCCACTCCCGTTCACCAAGGGCACCGCGACGCGCAAGCTTCTGGACGGCGAGGACTACCTGGCGGCGATCTTCTGCGGCGACGACCACACCGATGTCACCGGCTTCAAGGCGGTGCACAAGTGGGGCCGGCGTGACGCCCGGCGCGATGCCTGCGCCCTCGCCGCGGTCACCGCCGAGACGCCACGGCCGGTCATCGAAGAGGCGGACGTGCTCGTGCGCGCCACTCCCGGTGTGCACGAGGCGCTGGCGCGGCTGGCCGAGGCCGTCGACGTCTGAGGAGGGGCCGGAGCCGGCGGCCGCGGGCCGCCCCCACCGGCCCCTCGCACTCAGCGCCCGTTGAACTCCGGCGTGCGCTTCTCGAGGAAGGCGTTCATCCCCTCGCTCTGATCCTCACTGGCGAACGCCAGTGCGAACAGATCGCGCTCGATCCCCTGCCCGGTCGTGATGTCGCTGTTGGAGGCCGCCTGCACGGCTGCCTTGCAGTAGCGCATCGCCAGCGAGCTCTTGCCGGCCAGCTCCTCGGCGAGCTTCATCGCCTGGGTCATGAGCTCGTCCTTGGTCACTACCGCCTGGACGAGCCCGATGCGCAAGGCCTCGTCGGCTCGTACGTGCCTGCCCGACAGAACGAGGTACTTGGCCCAACCGTCGCCGACCGCACGCGGCAGACGCTGGGTCCCGCCGAAGCCGGGAGTGATACCGAGATTGATCTCCGGCTGGCCGAACTTGGCGTTCTCACTTGCGATGCGGATGTCGCAGGCCAGGGCAAGCTCGCAGCCGCCGCCGAGGGCGAAGCCGTTGACGGCGGCGATCCACGGCTGCGGTGACGCCTCGATGCCGCTCATCACGGCTTGGCCAAGGGTGCCGAATCGGCGTCCCTGCTCGGCGGTAAAGTCCTTCATCTCGGCGACGTCGGCGCCGGCCACGAACGACTTGTCGCCGGCGCCGGTGAGCACCACGGCGCGCACCGGCTCGTCGGCGGAGAGCTCGCACACGGCGGCGAGCAGCTCCTCGTTGGTCTGGGTGTTGAGCGCGTTCAGCGCCTCGGGGCGACTGATGGTGACGACGGCGACGGCGCCTTCGCGGGTGACCTCGACGGCCATGACGGACCCTCCTTGCGGGTGGGTGGAAGCTCGCAGCGGTACTCTACCGCAGCGCGCCGTCCAGGGGGGAATCTGCCGATGGTCCCCAGGGGCTCGCCCGACCACCATACTATTGTCATCCTGTACAGACCGGGTCGCCTGTGGTGAGCTAGCGGCACGACCACGACGACCGGGACGGGGCAGCCCGTTCGGGACCAAGCCCGGGCGCTGGTATATGTTCGCGCGCGTGGTGCGGATGTCCGACGGCAGCTGGCGCCTCGTCGAGCTCGGTACCGGCCCCTAGGCCCGCCCCGCTGCGTGCGCTAGCCGCGAAGCTTCCTGAGCGGCGCCACGCTGGCCATGAGGCGGCGCTCGGAGCCGTCGGCGGCGAAGCGCACGAGCACGATGCCGCCGCCTTCAACGGCCAGCACGGTCCCCTCGCCAAGCGTCGCGTGCAGCACGTGCTCGCCGGCGGAGAAGTACTGCTCGACGATCTCTTCGTCGAGGCCGCCCCCGGACTCGACGCCGGCGAGGCGGCGACCGGAGGAAGGACCCTCATCGCCGAAGGAGCCCTGTTCGTCGCGGCGATGGCCGGACCGGCCGCCGCCCCACGTCGCCCCGCCGTCGCGCCATGAACCGCCGGTGCTCCCACCTGCGCGCCGACCACCGTCCCAGCCGCCGGCCGAGCGGCCGCCGACGGCCTGCTTCTCGGTGAGGCCGCCGGGGATCTCGTCCAGGAAGCGCGACGGCATGTTGTACTGCGAGGCGCCCCACAACGTGCGCGCTCGAGCGTGCACCAGGTACAGGCGGTCCATGGCGCGCGTGATGCCCACGTAGGCGAGGCGGCGCTCTTCCTCCACGTTCTGCTCGTCCAGCGAGCGCTGGTGCGGGAAGACGCCCTCCTCCATGCCGGCGATGAACACCACCGGGAACTCGAGGCCCTTGGCGTTGTGCAGCGTCATGAGCGTGAGCAGCGAGCTGGTGTCGACGATGGCGTCGATGTCGGCGTAGAGCGAGATCTCCTGCAGAAAGCCGTCCAGACTCGGCTCCTCGGCGCGCTTGTCGTACTCGGCGGCCACGCCGACGAACTCCTCGAGGTTCTCCAGGCGGCCCTCCGACTCCAGCGTGCGCTGGCCCTTGAGGGCGGCCTCGTACCCGGTCTCGTCGAGCACGCTGCGCACGACCTCGGCGACCGGGCGTCCGGCGAGGCCAGCCTGGAGCCCTTCGATGAGCCGGGCGAACATGATGAGACCGTTGGTGGCGCCGGCGCTGAGGCCGGGCACGTCGTCGGCCGCGCGCAGCGCGTTCCACACGCTCTCGCCCAGCCCGGCGGCGTGCGCCTGCAGGCGCTGCAGGCTCGTCGCCCCGATACCCCGTTTGGGCACGTTGACGACGCGCAGCAGCCGTTGCGCGTCGTCCGGGTTCACGAGCACGGTGAGATAGGCGATGACGTCCCGTATCTCGGCGCGCTCGTAGAACTTGGGCCCGCCGATGACCTGGTAGGCGATCGCGTACCGCCCGAACTGCTCCTCGAGCGCGCGACTCTGGGCGTTGGTGCGGTAGAGCACGGCCACCTCGTCGGGCCGGTAGGGCCTGTCGGCGCCGGCCTCCCCCGCGAGCAGCTTCTGCACCTCGCTGGCCACGAACTGGGCCTCGGCGCGCTCGTCGTTGACTTCCACGACCTGGACCGGCGCGCCTTCGCCGCGCGGCGTCCACAGGTTCTTGCCCTTGCGCTTGCGGTTGTGCGTGACCACGGCGTTGGCGGCGTCGAGGATGGGCTGCGTGGAGCGGTAGTTCCGCTCCAGGCGGATGATCCTGGCGTCCGCGTAGTCGCGCTCGAACTCGAGGATGTTGCGGATGTCGGCGCCGCGCCATGAGTAGATGCTCTGGTCGTCGTCGCCCACCACGGCCAGATTGCGGTGCTCCTCGGCAAGGACGTTGGCCAGGCGGTACTGGGCGTGATTGGTGTCCTGGTACTCGTCGATGAGCACGAAGCGGAAGGCCTGCTGATAGTGCCTGCGGCGCTCGGGGAAGCCCTCGAGCAGCTGCACCGTCTTCATGAGCAGGTCGTCGAAGTCCATGGCGTTCATCTCGGCGTGCCGCTTGTCGTACAGGTCGTACACGTCGGCCGCGGCCGGGGCGAAGCGGGCGCTGCGCTCGCGGAACTCCGCCGGCCCGATGAGCTGGTTCTTGGCGTCGCTGATCTGCCTCGCCAGCGATTCGGGAGGGAAGCGCTTAGGGTCCAGGTTCAGCTCCTCCAGGCAGCGCTTGATGAGCCGGCGGCGGTCGTCCTCGTCGTGGATCGTGAAGGTGCTCTTGTAGCCGAGATGCTGGGCCTCGCGGCGCAGCAGGCGCGCGCACATGCTGTGGAAGGTGCTGATCCACATGGTGCGCGCGATGGGCCCCACGAGGTCCTCGATGCGCTCCTTCATCTGGCCGGCGGCCTTGTTGGTGAAGGTGATGGCGACGATCTCGTCGGGGCGCACCTTGTGCACCTGGATGAGGTAGGCGACGCGATGCGTGAGCACGCGCGTCTTGCCCGAGCCGGCGCCGGCGAGGATAAGCAGCGGGCCCTCGAAGTGCGCGACCGCCGCGCGCTGCTCGTCGTTGAGGCCGGCGAGCAGCGGGCGGTCCGGCGGCGCCGGACCGCCCGCAGGCGCGCCGGCCGCCGCCTTCTTGCGCGCCGCGGCCATCAGCCGATCCCGCCGCCGAGCAGCAGGCTGATGACCAGGGCGATCACGCCGGCAAACGCGAGTCGCAGCCCGGAAAGCCAGAGCCGCTCGCGCGAGATCGCCCCGAGGAAGACGCCGAGGCAGAAGAGCTCGATCAGGCCGACCGCGACGGCGACGAAGTAGGCGGTGTGCATCGTAAGCAGTGAGGGGAACGCGAACGGGATCATCACGATCATCGCCGCCACGAACGGCGAGACGCCGTCGACGAAGGCGATGACGATCGTCGCATAGCGGGAGGCCGCGGCGATGGTCGTGTCCTCGAGGCTTGAGAGCGTCGATTCCTCGAGCTCGCGCATGGCGCGGCCGCGCTCGGCGCGCTCGACCAGGTACGAACCGTAGAAGCCCGACACGCCCATGCCGACGGCGGTCGAGAGCACGACGACGAAGATCGCCCGCGGGCTGTCGACGCCGCCGAGGTACCCGCCGACGAGCACACCGAGGGCGGTGAGCACGCCGTCGAAGGCGTTCATGGCGAAGTAGCGGCGCGCGATCTCGCCGACCTCGGCGATCTCGTGGTAGTGGCGCAAGGTCTCGGCCTGGCGGCGCAGGCGCGCGCCGATGGTGGGCTTGGCCGGGAGGCTCATGGGCCGGTCACCGCGGTGTCAGGAGCGCGGCGCTCAGCGCAGCCAGCTGGCGCCGGCGTCTTGCGGGGTCTCGACCTCGTCGATGAGACGCTTGCCGGTCGAGCACTTGTCGATGGAGTGGATGCTGCCGCCCGACTCCTGCACCACCTCAGCCACATCCTGGAAGTCGATGTCGTCGCCCTCGAGCGTGATCTTGATGTTCTCGACCTTGTTGTCGATCTCGATCAGCGTGATGTCGACCCCGTTGATGCCCTCGAGGTCGCCGAGCTTGTCGGCGAGCACGAGGATCGTGGGCTGATGTGGCTTGAGGACGTCGAGCACGAGACGCCGGACCTCGCTCATGGGCTGATCACGCTCCGTTCACAGGTCGCTGGAGAGGGCTGCAATCGTAGCATACCCACCCTTCGCCGACGGTCACCAGATGAAGTGACGATCGCCGACCACGGGCTCACGCCTCGACTACCCGGCGCGAATGAGGAGGTCTCCTCATCGTCGCCTGCCCGCCGCGCGCCCATGACCTTGTCGAGGGCAGGCAAGCGGCGGCGGCGTCCAGGCAAGGAGGCGAGCGATGAGTGCGACGGGGACGGCGACCGCGCTCACGCTGGTCGCGGCGGAGGACCCGCCCGACGGCGGATCGGCGCGCGACTTCATCGTCACCGACGACGGGTGCCCTACGGGACGAGCGACAACGGCGCTCACTGGCGCTGTCTGGGGACGGTCGACACGGCCGCCTTCCTCTTCGACATCGGCTGCCCCGAGGCGTCCGCGGAACTGCTGGAAGCGCCGCGCGCCAGGTGGACCAGCCGGCCGCCGAGACTGCCGGCTTAGCGCCGGGCGGACGCCGCCGAGGGCGGCGTCAGATGCCGGCGCCCTGGTCGAAGCGCAGCAACTCGGCCAGCATCTCCTGCGTCTGGCGCAAGGCCTCCTTCCGCTTGCCGCTGCGCTCTGGGTGGATCTCGTCGAGCTCCTTCTCCATCTCGACGATGCGCGCCACCAGGCACTTGATCGCCTCGGCCACGGGGTCGGGCAGGTGGCGGTAGTCGATGTCGGGGATGCCGACCCGCTGGCCCTGAAGCAGAACGGGGCGGCCGGGGTTGCCGACGACGGTGGAGTTCTTGGGTACGTCGGTGACGACCACGCTGCCGGCGCCGATCTTGGCGTTGTCGCCCACGGTGATGGCGCCGAGCACTTTGGCGCCGGCGCCGAAGACCACGTTGTCGCCGACGGTCGGGTGCCGCTTGCCGGTCTCCTTGCCGGTGCCGCCGAGCGTGACTCCCTGATAGATGGTGACGTTGTCGCCGATCTCGGCGGTCTCGCCGATCACGACTCCCGCGCCGTGGTCGATGAACAGGCCGTGACCGATCCGCGCCCCCGGGTGTATCTCGATGCCGGTGATGAAGCGGTTGAACTGGCTGATCCAGCGCGGCAGCAGCGGCACGCCGACCTGGCGCAGCTTGTGCGCTAGACGGTGGAGCCACAGGGCGTGCAGCCCCGCATACGAAGTGAGGATCTCGAAGCTGGACGTGGCCGCCGGGTCGCGGTCCTGGACCGCCTTGACGTCACTGCTGATCTCGCGGGCCGCGGTGTGCGCGTCCCGGCGCAGCTCGTCGACGACGCCGTTGACCGGGCGACAGCCGCGTGCCCTCTTGCCCAGGAACCAGCAGCCGGCGGCGCCGAGGCTCAGCAGGGCCAGCAGCTTGCGGATCACGGCCATCAACCTCCCGGTGAGTCTCGCGGCGGCGCGGCGCGGGCGCGGCGCGTCCCAGCGGTACGGTATCACGGCGTGCCGGCGCCGGCGGCCGTGCGGTCGCTCGCGGCCCCATCATCCGGCGCCTCGTTCATGCTCCCCGAACGGAAGCCCTCCAGGTCGAGGGCGACGTAGGCGAAGCCAAGCGCGCGCAGCCGGCGCGTGAGCTCTTCACGCGCCTCCACCGCGCGCCCCAGATCGCCGGCCTCGACCTCGATCCGGGCGATGCTGCCGTGGTGCCGCACACGGCACTGGCGGAAGCCGAGCTCGTGCAGAACGCGTTCGGCGGCGCCCACGGCGGCGACCTTCTCGACGGTGATGGGCTCGCCGTACGGGACGCGCGAGGCGAGGCAGGCCTGCTGGGGCGCGTCCCAGGTCGGCAGCGCCAGCTCACGCGCAAGACGCCGAACCTCCTCCTTGCCGATCCCCACCGCAAGCAGCGGGTGCAGCACGCCGCGCTCGGCCGAAGCCTCCATCCCCGGGCGCTGGTCGCCGAGGTCGTCGGCGTTGGCGCCGTCGACCAGCGCGGCGCAGCCGTGCCGCGCGGCGGCGGCGGCCATCTCGTCGAGCAGCCCAGCCTTGCATCGGTAGCAGCGGTCGCGCGGGTTGCTCGTGTAGCCGGGGTCGTCGAACTCGTGGGTCTCGACGACCTCGTGGGCGACGCCCAGCTCACGCGTCACGCGTCGCGCCGCCACGAGCTCCTCGGGCAGGTAGGTCGGGGAGACGGCGGTGAAGGCCACCACCCGTTCGGTGCCGAGCGCCCGCACGGCGGCGGCAAGCACGAGGCTCGAGTCGACGCCGCCCGAGAAGGCCACACAGGCGCTGCCCAGGCCGCCGAGCTCGTCCAGCAGCCGCGCCAGGGACTCGTCGGCTTCATTCATCGAGATCGACCAGCTCCGTGACCGTCGGCGCCTCGCCGCACGCGGGGCAGGTGGGGACGCGTGCAACCTGCAACTCGTTGAAGGTGAGCGCAGAGCCGTCGAACTGCAGAAGGCGATCGTAGAGCGGCTGCCCGGCGCCGGTGAGCACCTTGATCGCCTCGAGCGCCTGGATGGCGCCGATCGTGCCGGGGATGGGCCCGAGCACGCCGGCCTCGGAGCAGCTGATCACACCGGCCGTCGGCGGCGGCTCGGGGAACAGGCAGCGGTAGCAGGCGCTCTCCCCTCCCTTGATGGTCATCGCCAGCCCGGTGAGGCGCAGCACGGCGCCATCGACGAGCGTCTTGCGATGCAACACGCAGGCGTCGTTGATCAGGTACCGAGTCGGGAAGTTGTCGACCGCGGTGACGACCACGTCGTAGCGGTCGATGACGGCGAATGCGTTGGCCGCCGCGAGCCGCCGCGTCGACGGCTCCAGTGTGACCTCGGGGTTGAGCGCCGCAAGGCGTTCCGCCGCGACCTCGGCCTTGAGCCTGCCGACATCCTCGGTCTTGAACAGGATCTGCCGCTGCAGGTTGGAGAGTTCGACGACGTCGTCGTCGACGATCCCCACGCGACCCACGCCGGCGGCGACGAGGTAGAACAGGATCGGCGCCCCCAGGCCGCCGGCGCCGACCACCAGCACCGAGCCGCGGCGCAGCGCGTCCTGGCCGCGCTCGCCGACCTCCTTGAGGACCAGCTGGCAGTCGTAACGCTGCCGCTCCTCGCCGCGGATCAGCACCGGCGGGCTCCGGATGCCGCGCCGAGAAGAGCGGGATGCCGGCGGGGCCGACTCACGCCGGCTTCTCCCGCAGGTCGGCGAACACCGGCGTGGACAGGTACCGCTCGCCGGTGTCGCACAGAACCGTGACCACGACCTTGCCCTTCATCTCCGGCCGGCGCGCCACCTGGCCGGCGGCCCACACGTTGGCCCCGGCGGAGATGCCGACAAGGATGCCTTCGTGGCGCGCGAGGTCACGCACGGCCGCAAAGGCGTCCTCGGCCGACACCAGCAGGATCTCGTCGAATGCGGCCGCGTCGAGCACCTGAGGGACGAAGCCGGCGCCGATGCCCTGGATCTTGTGCGGGCCGGGCTGTCCGCCGGAGAGCACCGGCGAGTCGACCGGCTCGACGGCGACCACCAGAACGTCCGGGCGGTGCTGTTTGAGCGCCTCGCCGACGCCCGTGACGGTGCCGCCTGTGCCCACTCCGGCGACGAAGGCCGCGACCTCCCCGCCGGTGTCGTCCCAGATCTCCTCGGCTGTGGTGAGACGGTGGATCTCGGGGTTGGCGACGTTCTCGAACTGCTGCGGCACGAACGTGTTGTCACCTTCGGCGGCGAGCTCGAGCGCCCGGGCCACGGCGCCCCGCATGCCGTCGGCGCCCGGCGTGAGCACGAGGCGGGCGCCGTACGCCTTCAGGATGGCGCGGCGCTCCACGCTCATCGTGTCCGGCATGCAGAGCACCAGGTCATAGCCGCGCGCCGCCGCGACCATGGCCAGCGCGATGCCGGTGTTGCCGCTGGTGGGCTCGATGATCGTCGTGCTGCCCGGAGCGATCAGGCCGTCACGCTCGGCCGCCTCGATCATGGCCAGGCCGATGCGGTCCTTGACGCTGCCTCCCGGGTTGAACGACTCGAGCTTGCCGAGCACCTCCGCCCCGGTCTCGTCTGAGATGCGCTTGAGGCGCACCAGCGGCGTACGCCCTATCAATTCGGTGATGCTGCCTGCCCTGTTCATGCGGTCTCCTTGCGCTGCCGCCGGGGCGCCGGCCCCGGCCGTGGTCTCAGATGTGGTACATGGGGGCGTGACCTCGCAACGCCTCCTCGCGCGCCAGCAGGTCGCCGATGGTGGTGCCGCCGAGGACCCCCTCGAGGGCCTCCCGAGCCTCGATCCACACCGACGCGGCCCCGCACCCGTCGACCTTCTCGCAGAGACCCTGCGTACACTCCGCCGGCGAGAGCACCCCGTCGAGCACGGCCACGACCTCGAGGACGGTGATGTCGTCCGCCGGGCGCGCCAGCGAGTAGCCGCCGGAGGCGCCTCGCCGGCTCCGCACCACGCCGGCGCGCCGCAGGGCGGCGAACACCTGCTCGAGGAACTGCAGCGGCATGTCGCCACTGTCGGCGATGTCGCCCAGGCGCACGGGCTTGCCGGACTGCGTCTGATCGTAGCGCGCCAGCTCGATGAGGGCGCGCACCGCGTAGCGGCTCTTCATGGAGACGTTCACGCTTGCCTGCTCCCGCGTTCGGGTCATTGTGGAGAATTCCAGTCCACAATAGGGGAACTCGGTGGGATGTGTCAACGGCCCGGCGCACGCCGGCGGGCCGGGAGCGCCGCTTCGCGGCCCCGCCGGCCCTCCCGCTCACCGCCGAAAGCGCCGCACCACCATGGCGGCCACGGCGCCCAGCGCCAGCGTCACCAGCGCCGCCCAGACGATGCGATACACGACGACCCAGAAGATGCTCGCCCCGAGGGCGATGAACACCAGCGAGTCCTCGGCGATGGCGTGGACCATGCTCAGGAAGGTACTCATGATGAACACCTGGCGGCGGCCCAGGTCGTGACGCCGCACGTCGCGCACGATAATGCCGCCGCCGTAGGCGAGCCCGAAGAGGAAGCCGATGAGAGTCGGCGCCGCCGAGCGCTCGTCGAGGCCGACGTGGCGCACCACCCGCGCCCAGGCCCGCACCACGGCGCGGAACGGCCGCGTGCCCTCGAAGAGCTCGAGCACGACCATGATGGGCACGACGATAAGGAACACGCGCAGCAGCAGGTCGAACGAGCCCGTGACGAAGGTACGCAGAAGCTCCGCCATCACCGGACCAGGCCCATGAGGAGGTTGGCGACCGCCGCGGCGACCAGGCCGGCGACGATGCGCAGAGCGCCGAAGGAGAAGCCGTTCATCCCCGCCTTGTGCAGCACCGCCCCCTCGACCAGAAGGTTGTGGCCGATGAGGATGGCGATGGCCAGCACGGTGATCTGCCGCGAGCTCAGACCCAGGGCCTGCATCGACCCGACGGCGGCATAGATGTTGAGGACGTAGCCGACGATCAGCGGCACGGCAGCGTCGCCGGGCAGGCCGAGCAGTGCCATGAGCGGCCGCGCCGCGCGAGCGAGCCACTCGATCACCCCGAGGCGCTCCAGGATGAGCGTCGCGCCGTAGGCGGGGATCATCACGCGGGCGAGTACCCAGAACGTCTGCAGGCCGGACTTCAGCCCGATCCCGAGGTCGCGCTTGAAGCGTGCGCCGAGGCCCGGGGGCGCTGCGGGCGCCGGTCCGTCGACGGGACTGCCGGGCACGCCGTTGTCGGGGAAAGAGCCCATCGACCCGCGATTCTCGCACGAACGGGTGGGCGGAGTCATCGCCGGCCCGGCCAGGGCCGACGGCGTGGCCGACAAGAACGTCACCGCCCGGCGGCGGGAACGTCACCACGCCGGGCTGGTCGTCATCCTTGAGGCCGACTGCGGGCGCGGCGCACGATGGCATCATGGTCACTCGCCGCA
>Ga0209539_1000144_pt1 | contig 43511 bp, 39 predicted proteins | sample BarGraNGADG00312_2_FD_184499 | JGI IMG/M metagenome (GOLD analysis project Ga0209539, IMG submission 184499) | Arctic peat soil microbial communities from Barrow, Alaska - Barrow Graham LP Ref core NGADG0011-312 (SPAdes) (version 2) | ecosystem: Environmental > Terrestrial > Soil > Wetlands >...
AACAGCGTAAGAATTGTAGAAGAAAGGTCCGCCTGAAACAGCGCAGCCACCCATGGCGACCACATATTTCGGATCGGCCATCTGGTCGTAGAGACGCTTGAGGACCGGGGCCATTTTATAATTGATGGTTCCGGAAATAATAATCAGATCTGCCTGACGGGGCGTGGCACGGGCAACTTCCATTCCGAATCTCGACATGTCGTGTCTGGAAGCGCCGACCGCCATGAATTCGATGGCGCAGCAGCGTGTTCCAAAAGTCAGTGGCCAGAGAGAATTTGCGCGGGACCAGTTAAGCAGATCGTCTAATTTAGCAAGTACGATACTTCCTCCTTCGTATTCGGCAAGGATCGGGTAATCATTTGCCTCAAACTCTTTTTTACTTTTTACTCCCATTTCAATGCATGTTTTTTCCATCCGTAAAACAATCCCAAACCTAATATGGCGAAGAAGATTACGATCTCAACAAAGCCTGTCATGCCAACTTCTCTCATCACAGTTGCCCAGGGAAAGACAAATACCGTTTCCACGTCAAAAATGAGGAAAAGGATGGCAAAAAGATAGTAACCGACGGTATACTGATTCCAGGTTTCGCCGATGGTCTCCATACCGCACTCGTAGGGTTCAAATTTTGCCGTATTGAAAGAGGTCGGCGGAACATAACTGGAAAAGAGAATGGCCAGTCCGACGAGCGAAATGGCCGTGATGAAGAAAAGTATCAGTGCACTACTTTCCATATAGAATTGTATTAGGTATTAATAAGAATTGTTCCAAATAACAGGTTATAAGGAATTTCATAAATCAGCGACAAAAATAGAAGTTTTTCCTTAACCGAGTCGTCCATGTTAAAATTTATTTAAAAAGATATGTAAATTATTATCCGCACAGCGTGTAAAGATCACGTTGTGAATTGATACACATCACTGATAGTTCTTCAGCGTGTTCGATCACAAAAGAATCATTGATTCCGAGGAGACGGTCGATCAGAGAGGAACGATGGGTAAAGGAGATAATCAAAAGTCCATTTTGAAAACTTAAAGCATGTTCCAGGGCTTTTTTTTGGATCTTCCAGGAAGAGGTATGACATTCGATAATTTCGTACGGGAATCGAAAATTTTTAAACAGGCGTTCGATTGAAAAAAGATTACGCAAAACGCTCCTTTTATCCTCGTCAAAGGTCTCTAACGCCTGGATCAGAGATACTTTAGCGCCATTGTGCCGTGCGAAGTAACTACTCCAAAGCGCCAAATCTTTGCTCTTCTTCATGTACCCTACCGGGACTGCAATCTTTTGATAGCTTTCTTTGGGATGTTGCTTCGCTGAAACAAATAAAAATGGGAAGCCGGAATGGGAAAGCTTTGGCAGGAGCTCTTTGCTTTTTGTTTTAGGTGCCACCAGTAACAACGCGTCAAACTCTTCAGCCAGTTCAGTCAGAATCGTGTCAAGTGGGTGAATGGTCACAAAGGTGTGAATGCGCGCTGAACCGAAAGTCTGCAATAGAGGGCCTGTCAATCCAATCATGCGGGATTCAGCCTCTTCAATATTTATGCCTTCCGCGGATGCATGGTAAATCAGACAAATTTCCTTGTCAAGGATCAGCGCAACCTGCACCCCATGCAGAATGGCCACCTCCGTTTCGGGAGAAAAATCGATCCAGATGAAGACTTTTTGTTCGCCGTTTGTGAGCGTCATAAAAAGATGACTAAGGGTTATTTACCAAATCTATAAACAAATCAGTAATTTTTAATTTTAATACAAATATATTTTTCTTTTATATTTGCATATTGGTTATGAAATATTTCGCTTTCATATTATCCTTTTACATTGTGGTGCTCACCGCAATTCCATGCATCGACAAGCCGGAGGATAATACCATTCAAAAAAATGAAATTTCCCCAAAACCAACCGATAGCCAACAGCAGGATATTGATCACTGTTCTCCATTCTGTACTTGTAGCTGTTGCTCCTCCCCAAAAATTCAACAAGACACGGAGATTGTATTCAATAGTTTTCCGATATTACTGGAATGCTTTTCTGAATCAGCATCCAATAAATTTGTCTCTTCTCTTATCGCCGCCATCTGGCAACCTCCCCAATTAAATTAGTACCAGGATTATTTGTCTTATCCATCTTCCAGGTTGGAAAGGTGGTTAAACTTTGGTATTAATTTATTTGTTTACAATATGATAGAGCATATTATCCATTTTTCGATAAAGAATAAATTCATTATTGGTTTATTCGTTTTGGCCTTGACCGGTTGGGGTACCTACTCCCTGATCCGTCTTCCCATCGATGCCATTCCTGATATTACCAACAACCAGGTACAGATTATTGCGCTGGCACCTTCGTTGGCGGTGCAGGAAGTGGAGGGCTTCATCACCGCTCCAATCGAGGTTGCGGTGGCCAATATTCCCGATATCATTGAACTTCGTTCCATCTCACGTCTGGGCTTGAGTGTCATCACGGTAGTTTTTAAAGACGATGTGGATCTTTATTGGGCCCGGCAACAGCTTAGCGAGCGGCTGAAGGAGGCAGAGGATGCTATCCCGGCAGGATTGGCGAAGATTGAGCTGGCGCCTATTTCATCGGGTCTTGGCGAAATATTCCAGTACAGATTGGCGGTCGACAAGGGTCTGGAGAAAAAATACAATCCGATGGAGCTGCGCACGATCCAGGATTGGGTGGTCCGGCGTGAGATGTTAGGCACACCGGGAGTCGCCGATATCAACAGCTATGGCGGTTTCGTAAAACAATATGAAATTGCTGTGAATCCGGAGCGTCTGAGAGGAATGAACCTCTCGCTTACCAATATTTTTGATGCGCTGGAGAAGAACAACGAGAATACAGGGAGCGCCTATATCGATAAGAAACCCAATGCTTATTTTATTCGCGGCATCGGATTGGTCAAAACGTTGGCCGACATTGAAAAAATTGTTGTCAAGTCGAATAGTTCCGGTATCCCGATATTAATCAGGGATATAGCCACTGTGAAATATGGCAGTGCGACCCGGTACGGGGCCTTCGTGGTAGATACCACCGAAGCCGTTGGTGGTGTAGTCATGATGCTGAAGGGAGCCAATGCCCATGAGGTCAATGACAATGTCAGCGAACGCATTGCCACCATCCAGAAGTCGATGCCAAAGGGTGTCAGGATTGAACCTTTCCTGAACCGTTCCGATCTGGTTGGCCGGGCGATTGGCACTGTTTCCAGGAACCTGCTGGAAGGCGCCCTGATCGTTGTTTTCATTCTCGTTTTGTTGCTTGGCAACATGCGGGCCGGACTCATCGTTGCCTCGGTAATTCCGCTTTCCATGCTCTTCGCCATCTCCCTGATGAATATTTTTGGTGTATCGGGTAACCTGATGAGTCTCGGCGCTATCGATTTCGGATTGATTGTCGATGGCGCCGTGATTATCGTTGAAGGTGTGGTACACAGGATTTTCCTCAGCAAGCATCACCACCAGGGGGTTGCGCGGTTAACGCAGGACCAGATGGACGAAAATGTATTCGAATCGGCCAGACGAATGATGAGCTCCGCCACCTTCGGACAAATTATCATCCTGATTGTATATCTGCCCATCATTGCACTGGTTGGTATTGAAGGCAAGATGTTCCGTCCGATGGCCCAGGTAGTGGCTTTTGCCTTGCTGGGTGCTGCCATTCTCTCCCTGACTTATGTTCCGATGGCATCCGCCTTGTTTCTGAGCAAGAAAACCGCACATCGTCGCAATATCTCCGACAAGCTGATGGACAGGCTTCACAAGATATTTTATCCGGTGATAACTTATTCCCTGAAGCACAAGCTATTGGTGTCTATCTCTGCTGTGCTGCTGTTTATTTCAAGTTTGTTCCTGTTTAATTCACTGGGCGGTGAGTTTATTCCTCAACTGGAGGAGGGCGATCTTGCTGCCGGGGTGATTACGCTGCAAGGTGGCTCCCTTTCCAACACCATCGAAATGGTGGAAAAAGCCAACAAAATTTTGTTAGCGGAATTCCCTGAAATCATTCATACCGTCTGCAAAATTGGCTCCGGTGAGATACCTACCGACCCGACACCCATGGAAACGGGCGATTATATCATTACCCTCAAAGACAAGAGTCAGTGGACTTCCGCCTCCACGCGCGAGGAACTTGTGGCTAAAATGGAGGAGGCGCTGATTCCGCTTGCCGGGGTAAAATTTGAATTTCAGCAACCTATTCAGATGAGGTTCAATGAGTTGCTGTCTGGCTCCAAACAGGATATCGCCGTGAAGATATTTGGAGACGACCTTTCCGTTTTGGCCACAAAGGCTACGGATGTTGAAAATATCATTAAAAAAGTTGCAGGGGTCGAAGATATTAACGTCGAAAAAGTCACCGGACTGGCCCAGGTACAAGTCGATTATAACCGCGACAGACTTGCCCAGTATGGTCTCTCGGTAGGTGATGCCAACCGGATCCTTCGCGCCGCTTTTGCAGGTAGTCAGGCAGGCGTCGTGTATGATGAGGAAAAGCGCTTTGGCTTGATTGTCAGGCTGGATCAGGATTTTCGACAGAGTCTGGAGGATGTTAAGAGCCTGTCGGTCACCTTGCCTAACGGCGGACAGATCCCCTTTGAGCAGGTGGCGGATATTTCGATAAGGTCTGGTCCGGCACAGGTTTCCAGAGAAAATACCAAACGGCGCATTACCATTGGGTTCAACGTCCGCGGACGCGATATTCAAAGTGTAATAGAGGATGTAACTGCCAAAATTGACAAACAGGTTCAGCTGCCGACGGGTTATTTTGTGAATTACGGTGGTCAGTTTCGTAACCTGGAAGCCGCCAGGGCAAGGTTATCCATCGCAGTACCGATTGCCTTGCTGCTGATTTTTGTGCTGCTGTTTTTTACTTTCAATTCGGTCAAACAAACATTCCTGATTTTCACCGCAGTACCATTGTCTGCCATTGGCGGAGTCTATGCACTCTGGTTGAGGGATATGAACTTCTCGATTTCGGCAGGAGTTGGGTTCATTGCCTTATTTGGGGTGGCGGTTCTGAACGGAATCGTGCTGATTGCCGAATTCAACCGATTGGAAAAAGAGGGAATAAAGGATGTCACAGAAAGAGTCCTTCAGGGACTGCAGTCGCGGTTACGCCCGGTTATCATGACGGCCGCCGTGGCTTCATTGGGCTTTCTGCCGATGGCTTTATCCAACTCGGCAGGGGCGGAAGTTCAGAAACCCCTGGCAACAGTTGTGATTGGCGGACTCATCACCGCAACACTGCTGACGCTGATCGTGCTTCCTGTGTTTTATGTTATTTTCTCCACAAAAAGCTTACGGACCCTGGTAAAAAGAAAGACTGTCAATTTGCCGATAATGATCCTATTATTATTGAGCTTTTCGCTTCCCGTTCAGGCCCAAAAACCGCGCAAAATAAATCTGCATGAGGCCATTCAGACGGCGCTGGACAGCAATCTCGAAATTCGTGCGGCAGCTTATTCTGTTGATGTTCAGAAGGCTTTAAAAGGCTCCTCGTGGGATCTTCCGAAGACTTCTATCGACGGACAGTTCGGACAATTTAATTCGTACAGCAAAGACAACAGCTTCACGGTCTCCCAGTCATTTGCATTTCCTTCAGTTTATGTCAATCAGGGAAAGCTGGCCGGTGCCAATGTCAAAAGCAGTGAATGGCAACTTAAAACCTCTCAGATTGAAGTTGCGACACAAGTCAAACAAGTCTACAATCAATTGACCTACCTCTACTCCAAATACAAATTGTGGATGTACCAGGATAGTCTCTATTCGGGCTTCAGCAGGGCTGCAGAATTGCGCGCCAAGGCAGGAGAGACCAACCGCCTGGAGATGATCACTGCCCGGTCGCAGAGTCTGGAAGTTAAGAATCAACTCCAGCAAATAAAGGCTGATATCGGAATTCTTAACCGGCAGCTGGCTACCTTGCTGAACGTCGATACCCCGCTGAGTCCGGCAGATACGGTTCTAACCCGTGCTGATTATCTGCCTTTTGCCGATAGCACGGCGCTGCTGACTAATCCTTTGCTTGGACAAATTAATCAGCAGATTGAGATTGGCCGCATGGAGAAAAAATTGGAACAAAGCAGGGCCTTGCCCGATTTCAATGTGGGTTATTTCAGTCAAACCATGCAGGGAACCACCGAAGTGAATGGACTACCGCGGATTTTTGGTCCGGGCGACCGCTTTACCGGAATCCAGGCTGGCATTGCGATCCCGCTTTGGTTTGCCCCGTATTCCGCTAAAATAAAGGCTGCCAGGTTAAAGGAAAAGGCAGCCGAAGCCAGTGCCAGTCAATTTTCCAGATCGCTCGGAGGTAAGTATCGCTCCTTGTTGGATGAATATGAAAAATTCAGGATCAGTGTAGAATATTATGAGAAACAGGCCTTGCCGGAAGCCGGAATGATCATCGATCAGTCGATCCGCAGTTACAAGGCTGGAGCGCTCGATTATCTTGAGTATGTATTGAGCCTCAGCAGGGCATTCAATATAAGACAAAACTATCTGGAAGCACTGAATAATTACAATCAGACAGTTATCAATATCGAGTATATTACAGGTAAATTATTTTAAATCAATCAGATATGTCAAAATATAGTCTTACAATATTAGCGCTTTCTTTTCTGATATTCGGCATGGCGGGAGCCTGCAGCAGCGGTAAGAAGTCGAATGCAGAAACCAAAGCAGAGGAAGTACTTCCTGAAGATGTGGTGGAATTGCGTGCTGATCAGATTAAGTTAGCAGGTATCCAGACCGGAGTCATTGAGAAAAAATCACTCAGCGGCACATTGAAAGTCAACGGCATCGTCAGCGCGGCACCTCAGAATCTTGCCACTATCTGTGCACCGATGAGCGGATTCGTCAAGAGTACCACCCTGATGCCGGGTAATGCCGTTTCAAAGGGACAGGTTCTGGTGGTAATCGAGAACCAGGAGTTTGTGGATATCCAGCAAAACTACCTGGAGGCCAGGAACAAACTCGAATATGCCGAAGCAGAATTCAAACGGCACAGCGAGTTATTTAAGGAAGACGTCTATTCGGAGAAGAATGTTCAGCAGGTAACGACAGAATATAAGAATCTCAAGGCGCAGGTAAGTGCATTGAAACAGAAACTGGTTCTGATCAGCATCAATCCGGATAATCTGCAGGAAGACAACATTAGCCGCTCCATTTCATTGGTTTCGCCCATTACCGGCTATGTCGATGCGGTGAATGTCAACCTTGGAAAGTATGTTACACCGACGGATGTCATGTTCAGAATTGTCAATAATGACAAACTTTATCTGGAACTTACCCTTTTCGAAAAAGATGCCAATAAAGTTGCCAAAGATCAAAAGATCAGGTTCTATATCAACAATGAATCAGAACAGCATGCTGCCATCATTACCCAGACCGGGCAGTCTGTCAGTTCAGATAAGACCTATAAGGTATATGCCAGTGTAACAGGTGTTTGTAAGAGCGTCTTACCAGGAATGTACGTGAATGCCATCGTTGAAACCTCCGGAGATCTGGTGACGGCCTTACCTTCCGGAGCAGTGGTCAACTTCGACGACAAGGATTACATTTTTGTTTTCGATAAGAACAAGGAAGAGGGAGGGAAACCCTTCACGGAATATAAGATTGTTGAGGTTAAGAAGGGGGTCACCGATGGGGGATATACGGAAATAATTCTGCCGGAAGGGTTTGATTTTGTCCATGCCAAAGTTGTGGTGAAAGGCGCTTATACACTATTGTCGGCAAAGAAAAATGCCGGTGAAATGGCATGCTGATTAATCGTTGAAGCGGAATCCTATTCCACGAACCGTCTCCAGAAAATCATAGTCAAGATATTCTGACAGTTTTTTGCGGATATTTTTCACATGCACATCGATGTAGTTGGAGTTATAATTCTCCTCAAAAATATCCCCCCAAATATGCTCTGAAATCTGTAGTCGGGTGGCTACCTTGTTCTTGTTGAGGATCAGAAAACTAAAGATATCGTATTCCTTTTTAGTAAGTAAAATCTCGTGTCCATCAGAAAATACTTTCCGTTTATCCAGGTCTATTTCGAGCCCGTGCACTTGAATAATATTGCCTTTTAAACCGTGCTTTCTCCTGGTCACAGCCAAGATGCGCGATTTCAGTTCAACCAGAGAGAAGGGTTTGGGAAGATAATCATCTGCACCCAGGTCGAGTCCCTTGATGCGGTCTTCGATGGAGGTTCGTGCAGAAAGAATGATGAAGGAAGCAGAGGATTTATTTTTCATAGCCTCTTTCAAAAGGTCTATTCCTTCATAGTCGGGTAAACCAAGATCGAGCAATATCAAATCGTAATCGTTGGAAAAAATCTTGTCAGAGGCGACTCGTCCGGTGTGGGCTTCGTCGCATTTGAATCCTTCTTTTTCAAGAAACTGACGAATCTCCCTGGACAGAGGAAGCTCATCTTCAACGATTAACACATTCATATTGATGATGGTTGGATCAATAAATAAAAAAAACCGAAATTATTAATATCTTGTTCAAAACAAAAGGTGGAGTTCATTATGAGATTAGAATTAAAACTTGCATTAATTAGCGCCATATCAAAGATCGTTATTTTTTTGATCCTTTTCATGATAGTCGAACAATTGATTGACAAAATTGCCTTACAATATACAGACAGGAACCTGCTGAAGATGAAGGATAAAACATTGTCCATCGTGCGTAAGATAGGTATCAAAAACTACCTGGATGCCGAAAAGGACAGTGCCTTTGCAAGTTACAACATTCTGAAAGACGAGTATATCTCCATCTCCCTTGATCTCGAAGGAAGAGCGGAACAGCAGGCTTTTTCGCAGGAAGTGAGAGTTATCGAGGAGGAAGAATTTGATTTCAGGATCCTTAACTACACCTTTGAAATAAATCAGCAACTTTATTCCCTTGAGATTGGGAAGAATATGCAGTTGATTTATAACCTGGACCGGACACTCACAAACATCTCTTTATCAATAATATTTCTTGTATTGTTTGTGACCATTCTCTTCGATATTGGGATATTCAAGTACCTGCTTCATCCATTGAATCAGAAGATTATCCCAAAATTGAAGACTGTTGTTAATCCGGAGAGCTTTAATTATTCCGAGATAGGATCGACCACATCAGATTTTGTGCTGCTGAACACAACGATTAATGAATTGATGCACAAGGTGAATGATATCCTAAAGACGCAGAAGAAGTTCATCGGTGACGTCTCCCATGAGCTGTTTACGCCAATTTCTGTGATGCAGTCTAAACTGGACAATTTGTTGGTTTCCGGAAAATTGCCAGCAAAGACTGTCGCTTTAATTTTGGATCAGCAGAAGCAATTGTTTCGTTTACAGCATATTATCAAGGCTTTGTTGCTGATTTCAAGAATTGAAAATGATCAGTACGACAAAAATGATACATTTTCCTTGCGCGACCTGATCGATGAAATTGTTTCAAACATCGAGGAGCGCGCCTTAATCAGCAACATCACCATTAAAAACGACATTTCTTCCTCCACAACCTTGTCAGATGTCAATAGGTATCTGATATACATACTTTTATTTAATCTGGTAAGCAACGCCATCAAATATAACAAAGAGGGTGGAGAGGTCAGAATATCCTATTTTATGAAGGATAGTGTTTCTATTATTGAGGTCGAAGACAACGGGATGGGTATTTCAGCCGAAAATATACCCTTGATATTTAACCGCTTCAAACGTATTGAGGAAGGCACGGAAGAAGGGCAGGGATTAGGTTTGTCGATTGTGAGCAGCATCGCTGCTTTTCATGATGCAAAAGTTGAGGTAAAGTCCGAGCCAGGTAAAGGCTCTCAGTTCAGATTTTGTCTTCCGGTAAAAAATTTGAATTAATTTGCGTTTTCTTCAAATACTTCACGATTTCTTCATAATACTGAGCGTACGTTTGTGCAGTAAATCCACTTTAAAAAATATTTTAAGATGAAAAAATTAGTTATGTTATTGAGTTTCGCTCTTATGATGGGCGTTGTTGTTGCTAATGCACAGGACAAAAAAGCTACTGTTGCTCCTGCAAAGAAAGAAGCTGCTGCGAAAAAAGTTGCTCCTGCTTCAGCTACTGCTGCTGCTCCAACTACTACTGCAAAGAAAGCTGTGGCTGCGAAACAAGCTCCTGCAAAGAAAGCATCTGCTAAGAAAGTATCTGCTAAAGAGGCTCCTGCAGCGAAGTAATCAGTTACTTATTGACATAAAAAAACCCGGAGAATTTTCTCCGGGTTTTTTTATTGGAACGGGGTTATACTTAAAAATTGTCGGCTTTCCGGTAGGAATCGATAAGGGCCTGTTCTCCTTCTTTGCCTTTGATACTTCTGCCGTGCTCCATGCAAAGAACGTCGTCGTATCCTTTGCTAAGAATATATTTGAAGATGTTGTTGAAATTGATCTCCCCGGTCCCGGGTTCTTTCCTACCGGGATTGTCTCCCAGGTGGAAAGCGCCGATCTCACTCCAGCAAGCTTCGAGATTAGGGATCAGGTTACCCTCTGTTATCTGCTGATGATACAGGTCATCAACGATCTTGCAGGCCGGACTGTTCACCCCCCGGCAGATCGCGTAAGTTTGAGCCATGCCTGTCAGGAATAGCCCCGGATGGTTGAATTTGTTAAGCGGTTCGAGTACGATGGTCATGCTGCCTTGTAGTGCGATATCACTCAGTTCACGCATGATATCTATCACATTGGCAGTTTGGTAGCCCCAATCTATATGTTCATTGTATCGACCCGGTACCATCAACGCCCACTTCAGCCCCGTCCGCTGACACACTTCGACCCCTGCTTTTACCTTGTCTATCAGCATTTGTCTGATATCATTGTCCTTCAGTACCATCGATTCCTTGCTGAAATCGGCATACAAGACAAACGGTCCCATCTTCATGTTTAACCGGTTGATTTCGGCCATAATTTTAGCCTGTTCTTCTATTGGCCTTCCCATGAAACCATTGTCAAACATAGCCCTGAATCCCTGATCGTTGCAGAATTTTATCTGATCGATGGGATCTTTTCCGGCCAGTTCGTTGAAAGTGCCGAAACCCGGGGCATATCTCAGTTTAAAGAAGGCGCTATTGGAGGATTTTACCTCCTCAGGAGTTGTAAGACCGAATACGGACGTACCAATACCGGTAAGGGCCGCAGCCGCAGCCGATTTTTGTAAAAAATTTCTTCTATGCATAAATAATTGTTTAGTATTCTTCGTAAGGAACAATGATCCACATGACAATATAGGCCAGTATGCCAACAGAAACAAAGGCTGCGAGCACGAAAACCAACCGTACGACGGTAGGATCAACTTCAAAATATTTACCCAGACCGCCACATACGCCGGCAATCATGTTTTGGGAACGTGAACGCTTCAGTCTAACCGGACCTTCAGGATTAATTATTTCCATATCATTCAATTTATTGGTTCCCTGATCAATTAGTTTTCTGTTTCCTCGTCCAATTTATCCAACTCCTCTTCGTATTCAAGTTCGAGCTCCATAAATTCCTCAGCCTGTTCGAAGAGTTCGGCTTTTAACTCTTCACTCTCAGGCTCTTCATCGATCCAGTGAATCTCCTGATCGACATTAAATCCTTCCAGATCACAGCCAACTATAAACCTGGGCGGCTCGGTGTGAATGATGAAAATAGTGTCGGGAAGCACTTGAGAATTGTCGGCTAACAGAAATTTTGGAAGCATGTTACTAAAATTTTGAATAAGTGAAACTTGGACGGATCATACTTCAAATATAGAAAATAATTTGGAAAGTTTGAAATGTTTTGCTTTCGGCCGTTTACGCTTCTGGCGTTTGCCCTTCGGCTACGCTCAGGGACCGGGGGGTACTGGTCCCTGAGCGTAGCCGAAGGGTTTTTGAGGTCTCTGGTCCCTGAGCCTGTCGAAGGGTCAAGTCAATACTGCTCCAGCGGATTTGCAATCCGCTGTTTAATGCGTTTCGGTTGTCCCACCGGAAACTGCTATATTTGCACAAAATTGCTCCTTATGTTCACCGCCCCAACGATTTGCGCCATTTCTACACCTGCCGGTACTGGCGGCATTGCCGTCATCCGTCTTTCCGGAGATCAGGCATTGCCTGTTGCCGACAGGATTTTTTATTCTCCGGTCATTGGGAAGAAACTGGCAGATCAACAGGCCAATACCCTCCATTTTGGATCCATTATGAAGGGAAAAGAGACCCTCGATGAGGTAGTCATCGGTCTTTTTCGTGCGCCCCATTCCTATACCGGCGAAGATGTAGTGGAGATTTCCTGTCATGGTTCCCGGTTTATTCAGCAGCAGATTCTTGAATTGTTGATCCAGGAAGGAGCCGTCCTGGCACAACCCGGAGAATTTACCCAACGGGCTTTCCTGAATGGCAAGATGGATCTTTCTCAGGCTGAGGCCGTTGCGGATTTGATCTCCTCCGGGAGTGCAGCCGCACACAGGGTGGCAATCAATCAAATGAGAGGCGGCTTCGCGACTGAAATTGGTTTATTGCGGGACCAGCTTCTCCATTTTATTACCTTGATTGAGCTCGAACTGGATTTCAGCGAAGAGGATGTCGAATTTGCCGACCGCACCCAGTTGATAGAACTTTCTCAAAAAATTGAAACACTTATTGGGAAGCTAACAGATTCTTTCCGTCTGGGGAATGCCCTGAAGAACGGTATTCCGGTCGCGATAGTAGGGGAAACTAACGTCGGGAAATCGACGCTTTTGAATGCCCTCCTGAATGAAGAGAAGGCCATAGTATCTGATATTCACGGCACTACGCGCGATGTCATCGAAGATGTCGTGAACCTGAACGGGGTACTTTTCAGATTTTTCGATACGGCCGGATTGCGTCACACGACCGATACCATTGAGAGCATGGGAATCGAGCGCTCCTATCGGAAACTCGAACAGGCTTCTATCGTTTTGCTGGTGCTGGATCTCACCTCACCCCTTGAAAAAACCCTTACCAGGATCGATAAAATACGAAAGAAGATCACCGACCAGCAGTTAATTCTTGTTGCCAACAAATCGGACCTTGCGACAGAGGAAATCCGCAAAGAACTTTACGGGCTTGCCCTGAAAAGTAATGAATCGCTGGTATTTATCGCCGCAAAGTCCAAGGAAAATCTGTCGGAATTGATCGGGAAGATGCAAGCATCTCTTTCCACCGATAGGGTAAATCCGGAAGATGTGATCGTTACGAATATCCGGCATTATGAAGCGTTGACCAAGGCCCTCGAAGCCATAAAACGCACCATCGCCGGACTCCAATCCAATATTTCGGGTGAATTTCTTTCCCAGGATATCCGCGAATGCCTGCACTACCTGGGTTCCATCACCGGCCAAATCACCACCGACGAAGTCCTGGCCAACATCTTCAAAAACTTCTGCATCGGGAAATAAATGGCACTTTGAGAAAACTCTCATTTGTTTTTTAATCTCCGTCTTTGCCAATCTTTCGGATTTCTCCTATCATGAAAAACGGATAGAATATACAATGCCTCTTTTCTGTCAACAAAATAGATGCAAAATGAAAATTTTTTCATTACAAATTTTCTAATATCATATTTTGCGATGGGAAAAGCTACCGGATTGCTGAGAATCTCAAAAAAAGAAGAGTCAATTTCCCGAATAAAATCGCGATCCAGATCATCACTGACTTCTTTTAAGTAGGAGACAGTTTCTTTGATATCTGTCTCAGCAAAAGGCAAGATAATCAAGTGCTTAACCATCTTTTATTTCAACTCGGATTTTAAATCTTCCCAATCCTTGCCTTTGTTATCTTTCAGGAAGGATTTATACCTTTTTTCGAGCTCCTTATCTAAGATTATATTTGATTTGACATTATCTTTTTTTATTTCAATAAAATCATAATCCTCCGTCAAAGCTTTCAACATGTTGATAATACTTTTAGCTTTTGATGATTTATCCTGAATTTTAATAATGTAAGTCATTGTTTTGAACTTTCTACAAAGATAATAATTTGAAACGAGATAAGATAAATGAGGCAACAGTGTTGTCTCGTTGTCATTTACGCCGGATTTAAGTCAGCATATTTAATCATTGACAAGATAAAGCCGGCTGCATAAAGGGTCAATATCAATACCCCCAGCCCTTCATGATGGCAAGATCCTCTTTTACGCATTCAAGCGGAGTCTTTCCCTGGTAAGATTCCTGTTCGATAATAAACACCCTGGTACCGCCCGATTTCCGGCAGATGTCAAGTACCTCTTTTACAGGCAATATGCCTTTACCAAGGATGGTACTTTCGAACTTCTCCGGCGTATTGTTGGAGATCTCATCCTTCACATGGATCATTTCGAACTTACCAGGATACTGTCCGATCACATCAAGCGCCTTCGCTCCGGCGATGTACATATTGCCAATATCTAATTGCATGATAACCTTCTTAACATCAAGCTTTTGCATCATGATGTCGAACAGTTTCACGCCATTCAGGCTCTCGGCGAATTCGGCCCAGTGATTGTGGTAACCAAATTTCATGCCCGATTTTTGGCAAAGATCACCGCATTTGTTGAAAACATCCATGTAGAGAAGCATGTCTTCATAAGTCTGGTGCATGGCCTTGTCCATCGACGGACTAATCACATATTTTTGTCCCATGAAAGCGGCATCTTCCACCGTATATTTCCAGGCATCTGTGAAGTCTTTCTTAACAGGATCCCAGTGATTCCGGCCCATGGCAGTGTGCCCGCACGGCATTTTGAGTCCCAAGTCATCCAGGATTTTCCTGAACTCTTTGGCCGTATAACCGTAAAATTTGCGGTCGATGTAGTTGGCATGTTCGACATGCTTGTACCCGATCTTAGCCAGCTGTGTGAGCGTGCCAACCGGATCCTTTTTCATGTCATTGCGGACCGAATAAAGTTGAATTCCGACAATCTCGTTGGCTTTGGGAGCAGCCAGTCCAACCCTGGGTGCCAGTGCAACTCCTGCGAGGAGCACTGCGCTGTTCTGTAAAAATGTACGTCTTGATGTGTTCATAATTCAATACCTTGAAAGTTATAATTGCAAAAATTAATACTGGTGAAAAGCCTGAGATACGAATTCCAGCACGGTTGGCAATGCATCGCGCCAGTAGGTCCAGGTGTGACCTCCATCGCGCGTACGGAACTCATGAGGAATATTCTTCTTGCGCATCGCAATGTGAGCCAGGCAGTTGCCTTCGTAGAGGAAGTCGTCGTCACCGCAATCGATGTACCAGCGGACGGCCTTTTTCTGATCATCTGGCAGGCTGTTGATGAGTTCGATGGCATTGTGTCGTTTGAAATATTTTTCCATTTCAGTTTTCGGGATGTTGGGATATTGCTTGTCCCAGTTTTTAGAGGCTTCCTCGAGGGTTAGTGGTCCGATATAGGCACTCAGCGGACAAGCGGACGAGAAGAGTTCGGGATGGTGAAGCGCGTACATGAAACTTCCGCCACCGCCCATGGAAAGACCTGCAACGGCGCGATATCTTTTATCTGTGCGGGTTCTGTAAGTTTTCTCCACGTAAGGTATCAGCTCTTTGAAGAAAAAGTCTTCGTAATTCCAGTCCCCTGCCGGACTGTTAAAATACCCCTTCTGGCCCGTATTTCCATCGGGCATAATGATAATCATCGCGGTACATTTTCCATCCTGAATGGCTTTGTCGGTGATGTTTTTTATCTCTCCAAACTGTATCCAACCGGATTGATCGTCACCTGAACCATGTAGCAGATACATGACCGGATAACTGCGCTGGGATGTTTCGTAATCGGGTGGGAGGTAGATGGCATATTTTCGGTCCATTTTCAGAATTTTGCTGGGAAGGGACAGGTTGTCGAAGACCTTACCGCCTGACTGCGCCATCAGATGGGATGCCAGGAGCAGATTAACAATCAATAGGACAGAGATCAATTTTCTCATTGAGTATTGAATTTATTGAATGATTTAGCAGTGATAAATTTAATTGATTTTTCTGAACCGCAATCAACCTTGTCTGAGGTAATTATTCTTTTTTGCTGTTCAATACGCTTGACAGCATTTATACTCCATACTTCATAAAAACCATTGGTGAATATCTTAATCCCATTCTGTCTGAATTGGAGGTCGCAAATTGCGTCCTCCAATTTTCAAATTCTGTTTTAGTAAGTTCAAACATAAAATCTTCAGGCAACCTGAATAAATTACGTTTTACTGCCTCTTTTAATCTTTTTGTTTCAACACCATATAACATGGCTAAATACCTGTCAAGCATGACCTTTTGGCCTCTAATCAGGTAGATTTTGTCCATGATTCGTTCATTGGGTATCAAAACGGCGGAATTTTCAGCTGACATTGTATGCGTAATAATTGTATTGCTAAGTGAAGTGAGAAATCAATATAGATTAAGTTACCTTTCATACTTCTCCTTGGTGTTATAGGAAAAAAGAAACGCCGATTGAAAGCTCGCCAATTACGGCATAGGAATTTAGCAGATAGTTGGTTAAAGGTCGCAACTCATGTGGAGGGCGCAGCCAAAATGGCCGGAGCAGCCGATGGGACCATCCAGGTAAGTAAATCCGAATTTTTCGTAGGCCTTTAAAGCCAGGCTTAGTTCTGGCATGGTCTCCAGGTAGATTCTTTTAAACCCGAATTCTCGGGCAGTTTCGAGGCACTTTTCGATGATCGTGCGACCCAGTCCAATGCCTCTTACTTCGGGCAACAGGTACATTTTTACGAGTTCGCAGGTATCTGAAGGTAAGCCTTGGGTCGGAAATATTCCGCCACCACCGACGATTTTTCCATCCGACAAGGCAACAAAATAGGCTGATGAGGCTTTTCGGAACAACTCAAATAAATGATCAGTCGTCGGATCGAAGTAGACCGTACCCGGATGGTTGGCATCAAACTCGACGAGGGTATCGCGGATAATGACCGCAAGATCCTTGTTATCTTCTGCTTCGATGGGGCGAATTGTGATCATCTCTCTTGTATACTTCGTCTTTAACTTTATGATTCTGTGTCATGCGTCATTCCGGACTTGATTCAGCATCCCCTGATTAATCTGGGGATGCTGAATCAAGTCCGGAATGACGGTACTCTGCTGGAGCGAGGCAGCCCTTGTAACTCCCATTTTCTCATCTTCCTCTTCTTCCTTCCCGATAAATCTTCAGAAAAAGTCCTTCAAAATTGTGTGAAGGCGCCAGCGCAGGCGACAGAGACAGCTTCATGTCCGCAGAGATCAGGTAGAAGGCCGGAAGACTTTTTACCTCATAATCGGTGCGGGCCTTTTCTGCATCGGTTGCAGTAACCAGATCCCAGGGATATTTTTTTTCTGCCCAGAGTTTTGTTGCAAGGGAAAAATTTTGGTCCAGCGATACTGGCAAGACTGTCAGAATGGGATTGAGTTTTTTATAAATAATCACAAGGGAGTCCAGTTCTGTGCGGCAAGCCTTGCTATCACTTCGGAAGAATGCCAGATAGATATATTTCCCTTTGGCTGACAAACTGGTTTTCACGTTTTGCTGGTTGCGAAGTTGCAGCGAAGGAGTCTGACTACCCTCCTGCAGTTGCGTAATTTTCCTGATAATTCCCGGAAGGACCTCCTTTAAAGGCTGGTAGGAAGACAGTTCCATGGCTTCAGTGAGTCCATTCAACATCAGGTTTTTATCGAATTTTCCTGAATAATAGCCATCGTAGAAACATTTTACGGCAACAAGTTCTGCCACTTCCTGCTGATAACCGATTTTCGTCAGTTTATTTGTAAAACCTTTAAAATCACCCTGCATGGCCGGTACATAAATATTCTTTTGCTTAATGTCCTGTGATTTATAGAGCAGATAATCAGAAAAGAGAATGCTGAAAAGTCGCTGATAGGCAGGATGTTCAAGGGCAATCTTCCGTTTGGCGAAATACTTTTGAATTACCCGATCCCTGTCCGTCTGAGATACGGCAAATTCCAAATCAGCGTAACTGTATAGCTTTAAAATGTTTAGGTAGTTATAATTTTTGTAAGGGTAATTTTTCTCTAACCTTGCGATAATGGCCTTTGCAGTGTCTGCCGATTTTTTCTGGTAAATATCAACCGTATGAACCGATAATTCCCTGTTGTATTCCGTCAGAAAAACTCTTACCAGGAAGTTGATCTCCGTTGGTTTCGTATCCTTTAAGCCAAGCCAGTAAAGCTGCGGTTCAAAATAGGGGCTGGCGGCTTCTTGTACGGTGCGCTGTGAATAAGGAGGCAGGTCGATCTGGTAGTGAGCGCCGGGTTCGACAACCAGTGTACCCCTGAATTTTTCGAGGTCGGCATACACCTCAATGGTCTGCGCTGACGGGAATGTGAGTGTGAACAAGCCATCCTGACCAATAGTTGTTGTGGCCAGCTTGGTCTGCTGATGTGAAACGGGTTCCCGGTAGGTGTAAAATGTCAGTTCTTTTCCTGCATAATCTTTCGCCTGCCCCTGGATTACGATCATCTGTCCGAAGAGAGATCCGCAAATGAAAGTCAATAATAGAAAGAAAAGTGATCTGGGCATCATCAGAATTCTTCCGGTTCTTCGTAAAAATCTTCGATGTTGAAACAGGCGGGGAGAAATTGAGAGGCATCCCCCCTGTGGCGGAGAATATCCCTGACAATGGTGGATGAAATGGCAGTATGTTCGGGCAGTGTCAATAAAAATACAGTTTCGACATCCTCGTACATCTTCTTGTTGATCTGGCCGATGGCACGCTCGTATTCAAAGTCGGCAGCCGTACGGAGTCCCCTGAGAATATACTGTGCATGCACTTTCCGGCAATAATCCACCGTCAGCCCTTCGTATTTGCCGACCTTAATCTTCGGCTCATCCTTGAAAACCAGTTTGATCCAATCCTTGCGTTTCGACAGCGGGTAATAGGTTCTTTTGTTCGAATTGTATCCGATCATGATGATGATCTCATCAAACATGGGCAAGGCCCTGCGAATGACCGATTCGTGGCCGATCGTAAAGGGATCAAACGAACCCGGGAAAACAGCGATTCTCTTCATGGCAGCATTTTGGTATCACAAAGCTAAAAAGAAAAGTATGAAAATGTTGGTTTCGCTGAAATCATTCCTTAGATATCGTTATTTTTGAAGCATCAGGCTGGAAGGAGAACGACTATATTATCACAACCATGACAGAACGGGATATCATCGGAATATTTGGCACCATGAATGCAGGGAAAAGCTCCCTGATGAACCTCATTACCCAACAGGAGAGTTCCATTGTGGATGCCTCTCCCGGAACCACTGCCGATACCAGGGTAACCCTGATGGAGCTGCACGGCATCGGCCCCGTCAAATTGATGGACACAGCCGGATACGATGAATCCGATATTTTGGGTGAGAAAAAGCGAAAAAAAGTATCCTCAGCCCTGAAAGAGTGCGACCTGGTTTTGTTGGTGATAGATCCTTCTTCTCCCGGTTTACCTACCGGGAAAGTTCTCCTGGATGAGTCCCGTGAAGAAGGCAAACAGGTATTGGTTGTCTACAATCTGTTTAACGCTGAAGATGCTCAGAAAATTGAGAGATTAAAGACACAACTTCCTGATTTAAAGACTTTCCCAGAGATCACTCTTTCGGCGTTAGCGTCTGGTAGCCGGCCATCGCTCCTGGCATTTTTGCTTGTAAACTACATCCCTAAAAACAATCCGACCCAACTGTTGCCTTTCGTGGCTGCGGATGAATTTTATATTCTGAACATCCCGATGGACGAGGAAACCCCTCCGGGACGATACCTGCGGCCGCAGGCGATGGCAGAAGAGTATATCACCCGCCATTGGGGCTATCCGGCCTCCTACCGGATGAACCTGGTGAAGGCCAGAAATAATGATAAAAGCGAAAGAGCCCGCTGGGAAGGCTTTCTCGGTAGTTTTATCAAACGTCCGAAAGCCATCATCACCGATTCGCAGGCGATAGATATCATGAAAACCTGGACGCCTGCCGATATAGGTCTCACAACCTTTTCGATCATGATGATCAACTACATGAGCAGGGGAAAACTGACCAATTTTGCCGAAGCTGTTCGAGCCGTCGACAGCCTGGAACCGGGTGATTCGATTGTGATCGCCGAAGCCTGCAACCATTCCAGGATCAAAGAGGACATCGGTACCGTTCAGATACCCAATGTGATAGCCCAGCGCTTTCCCGGAGTGAAAGTCATTCACCTTTTTGGCAGGGAGTGGCCTGAACCGGAAGAACTTAAAACGATCAAACTGGTCATTCATTGCGGTGGTTGCATGATTACACCCCAACGAATGGCAACCCGTTTACGTGACCTCGAAAAGTTGAAAATTCCCATTACCAACTACGGAATTTTCCTGTCGTATGTTCAGGGGAAAGAAGTATTGGAAAAAGTACTGCAACCCTGGAAATAAATTTCTCCCCGGTCCCTGAGCGCAGTCGAAGGGCCCTTCGACAGTCTCAGGGACCGGAGCGCCAAGGACATGAAAAACCTCGCTCCAACGGATTTGCAATCCGTTGGTGAAAGATTGCCAGCGGATTGCAAATCCGCTGGAGCAAGTTAATATAAAGTTAATTGTCTGCAATTTTTCTTTTGCAAAAACCTTTTGTTGAAGTATCTCTAAAAAACAGAACTTCTTTATTTAGGCATTCCCAGTGGCTGTTTCAAGTCGTTTTAGAATGCTAAATATAAATGTTGCAGAAAGCAAACACATTACGACCAAAATAGTAAAGAATTGCCATAGTTCAATTTTGTCCCACAAGACTCCAATCAAACCGGCGGCCAGATTACCGAATGCGGTTGCCCCCAGCCATCCTCCCTGTGCCAGTCCTTTGTATTTTGGAGGTGCAACTTTCGAAACAAACGAAATTCCGATTGGACTCAAAAACAATTCTGCCACAGTTAATATCAAATAGGTGTTAATTAGCCAAAATGGGGAAACAAGGTTTTCAGATACTCCACCGTTCAATTTTCCGGGGGAGGTAAGTCCCATGGACGCAGCAATGAGCAGACCAAACCCTATCGCTGTAAATAGCATACCTATCCCAATTTTTTTTGGAGCTGAAGGTTCTTTCCCTTTGTCGCGTAGCCAAGTGAAAAATCCAATGATAACTGGCGTCAAAAAGACAATAAAGATGGGGTTGAATTGTTGGAACTTCTGTGGTGTTATCGTGTAATCACCATTAAAAGAATTGATCATATACCAAGCTAGAGCTATACTTGCAAAGAAAACTACTGCTCCGATTGATTTTTGTTTGATTTCTTTTCCTACGAAGAACAAGATTGAACCTATGATTGCAAAGAGAATGGGTAACAGTTGGCTAAGATCAAAAAGAACATAGGTACTTGGTTTGACATGGCCAAGCTGCGTGTAATCACGGGCAAAAATGGTCATGGTAAACCCATTTTGATGAAAAGCCATCCAGAAGAATATGACAACAAAGAATACCAAGCCAAGCGCAATTAGTCTTTCACGAGTTTGTTGAGGTGTTAATACAATCATTTTGCCTTTAAAATCTCCTGATTTTGACTTCTGTTTTTCTGTAACATCAGCTTGTTGATAATATTTTTTAAAGCCGATAAAAATTAAAAAGGATACTACCATACTAGCTGCAGCAACAGCAAAACCCGCATTATACGAACTGGAAAGCGTTTCAATATAAGTTTTGGAAAATGCTGCTAGATCCGTAAAGTTAGTTCCCATTTGTCCCTTGGCTAATTGAGTTAGTTTGGTTACGTCTTCAAGTTTGCCATTGAGAAACTGATGTGCCAGATGAGGAATTGAGGAATCGTAAGTGAGCCCTTTTGCTTTGAGAACCCAGTCTCCAATAGCACCTGCAGCAGAAGGGGCAAAGAAAGCACCGATATTAATTCCCATATAGAAAATATTGAAGGCATTATCACGATTTGCGCTATATTTTGGATCATCGTACATGTTTCCTACAAGTGCCTGTAGGTTTCCTTTAAAGAATCCGGTTCCGAGCGAAATGACTGCCAGAGAAGTATAAACAATTCCAATTCCAAATCCAGGCATAGCCAATATTGAATATCCGAGAAACATGATTACCAACCCGACAGTGATTGTTTTTCCATAGCCCAACATATTGTCAGCAACATATCCGCCTAATAATGGCAGGAAATAAATGCCAAATAAAAAACTACCATATATTCCACCAGCTTCAGCGGTCGAGAAACCAAATTTGGCCTGCAGATAAAGTACAAAAATGGCCAACATTGTATAATATCCGAAACGCTCGCCCATATTGGCAAAAAAGGCTACAATAAGCCCTTTGGGATGTCCTTTAAGCATAAGTTTTGAGTTTGAATTTGATTATTGAAGCAAATATAATAAAAAGTGCGTTAGCCACTCTCCTGTTAAGAAACCAAATAATTCACCTAACTTTGGGAAAGGTAAAACTTCGAATAATTAATTCATGAAAATCTTTTCCAGGGAGCAGATTTCGCAGATTGACAGGCAGACCAGGGTTTTGGAGCCAATTTCGGAGATCGATCTGATGGAGAGGGCTTCCATGGCATTGGCCGGTTGGATTCAGGCAAGTTACCACGTTACTACCCGGATTGCTGTCTTTGCAGGACCCGGGAACAACGGGGGAGACGCATTGGCTGTTGCACGAATTCTGGCTACCCTGCACTATTCTGTTGTGGTTTACCTTCCTGATTTGGGCCGTCAGCGGTCGGAAGCCTCGCTGATCAATCTGGAAAGACTGAAGGAGTGTTCAGGGATTGAGGTAAGAGAAATCACTGAAAATTCCGGTTTTCCTCCCTTGTTAAATTTCGATCTTCTACTGGATGGGCTCTATGGAGCAGGACTGAATCGTCCTTTGGAAGGTTTTGCCTCTCAGGTAATTGACTGGATAAATGTTTCAGGAGTGGAGGTGGTTTCCATTGATTTGCCCTCCGGATTACTCTGCGACGAAAACCAATACAATACCGGATCAATTGTCAGGGCTGACTTTACACTTACTTTGGAATTTCCAAAATTGGCTCTCTTTTTCAGTGAAAATGAGCAATACTTCGGCAAATGGGTCATCGTACCGTTTGGTCTGAATTCAAACGTGTTGGAAGAAACCAGTTCCAAACTCCATTTTCTGGACCAAAAGAGCGTTTCCATCCTCCTCAAACAAAGAAAAATGTTTTCTCACAAGGGGAGTTATGGTCATGGTTTGCTTTTATCTGGTAGCAAGGGGAAATATGGTGCTGCCCAGCTCGCAGCTAGGGGTGCCCTGCGCGCCGGATTGGGATTGCTAACAGTGCATCTGCCCGAACCAGCTGCAGGATTTTTACAGATTGCCTTGCCGGAAGCCATGACCAGTTTGGATTCAGGGAAAGAGATGATCACCGAACTTCCGGATCTTACTAAATACACAGCCATTGCCGCAGGTCCTGGTATCGGTTTGGATCCTTTGACTCAGAAGGTTGTCAAAATGCTGATTGATCAGGCGAGCGTTCCCTTGGTTCTCGATGCGGATGCATTGAACATTTTGGCTGCTAACCCTTCCTGGATCAAGCTTCTTCCGCCCAATACCATTTTGACACCCCATCCAACTGAGTTTGATCGCCTGTCGGGGATTGTCCTGAAATCAGAAGAGGAGCGACTGCAGATCGCTGAACAGTTTGCCGGCAGTTATGGTGTTGTATTGATCCTGAAGGGCGCCTATACCCGCATTATACTACCCGATGGATCTGTCTATTTTAACAGCACGGGTAATCCCGGCATGGCAACAGGGGGCAGTGGTGATGTTTTAACAGGAATAGTCCTCGGCTTACTCTGTCAGGGTTATACACCACATGAAGCGGCGCTGCTTGGCGTCTTTTTGCATGGCCGATCAGCAGATCTGAGGGTCAGCTCCTCATCTGAAGAATCCTTAATTGCCAGTGAGATAGCTGATTATTTAGGAAATGCGTTTGCCTCATTAAAATAGCTGAAGACTTTGATAAGCCAAAAAAAACAGTCAAATTTGAGGAATAATATTTATTCAAGTAATTCACAAAATCGACTATATGAGATTCCTGATAAGTTTTTTGCTCCTGGTGAGCCTTGTTGGAGCGGACCTGAAATTGTCTGCAAAGGATGAAAAAAAGAAGCCAGCCAATGAACTGGCTGCTGTCTCCGGTGGTGTGGTTTACGCGTTGCCCCGAACCGGAATACGTATCCTGGTCGAAGTAGAACAGGAGAAATTATATCACGGTCCTTATTTTGCTTATGCTCAGAAATATTTGGGTATCAATGATGTACCCAAGGCAGACGTGGAAAATTGGACCATCACGAACATCAAAATGGATACCTTTGGTGAACCTGATCCCAATGCGGTGTACAAGGCAACCGGTAATATTGCCACCCTGTTAAGTTTATCTAATGATGGGGTACTGCTGGGTATCAACAGTGCAGTTAAGGAGCCTGATAATAAATTGATTACCAGTGTCTTTCCCCAAAAACAAGTAGCCCCGGATGATATTTGGCCGGACGTTTCCATGCACTCATTTGTGAGTGGAAAGGATAGTACCAAAAGAGCAGGCACCAATTTTAAGTCATTTGAAGAGAAGGCAGCCGAAGCCGCCAGCGACATTGTGAAACTAAGAAAAAGAAAGGCTTTGACACTTGCTGCCAAATATGATAAATTGCCTCCTGACGGAGAAGCCTATAAAGTAATGACTGTCGAGTTGGATAAGATCATTGCTGATTATGTTTCCCTTTTCGCAGGCAAAAGGATTAAAAGATCCTATCAGCTGACCTTCGATGTTGTTCCAGACGGTAAGACCAACAAGGGATTGGTCGCCTTCCGGTTTTCTCCAACTGCTGGTGTTTTACCTGAGAATAACGTATCCGGAAAGCCTATTATGCTGGAAATCGAGCCCAATGCCGAAATGAAACAAAAGATTGATGCAACAGGTGCCGGTGAAGGAACAACCAAAGGGATCTACTACAGGGTACCGGTTTTGGTGCAGGCCCGTCTGCTGAACGGCAGTGATGTTTTGGCCCAGGCAAAAATAGCAGTCGCTCAGTTTGGTACCATAACTGCCTTACCCGATGGATTGCTCAACGGTGAATATTCCATTCAATTTCATCCGGCTACGGGTGCCATCCGTATGATCGGAACCAATTAAAGCCAGTCGGTCTGGTTTCAGTTTCTCTGTGAAAGATACCGCGAAAAACAAGCTAATTATGTCCATTTAAATACTCTTACCCTTTAAAAATGCAGAAAATCAAAAAATCGCTTCGAGACTCGAAATCGGCACGCTGGCTGGTACTTGCACTGGTTTCTTTTACCATGATGTGCATGTATTACCTCACGGATGCTATGGCTCCTTTACAGGAAAGGTTACAGGCAAATTTGTCCTGGACCGCTTCCGATTATGGTTTTTTTACCAGTGGTTATGGCTGGTTCAATGTCTTTCTCCTCATGCTGGTTTTCAGTGGAATGATATTGGATAAAATGGGTGTCCGTTTTACCGGGATTTTGGCGATCGGTATCATGCTGTTGGGCGGCTTTATCAAATACTGGGCTATTTCGGGGCATGTACAGGGCATGTACGAACTGACGATCTTTTCGTGGCAAGTCATTGCCCCTTCTGCTAAATCAGCGGTGGTCGCCGGATTCGGTTTTGCTGTTTTTGGGGTGGGATGTGAAATGTTCGGGATTGCAGCCAATAAAGCGGTTGTTCGCTGGTTCAGGGGAAAAGAGATGGCGCTGGCCATCGGTCTGAATACTTCAACTGGCCGTATCGGAACGGCTCTGGCGATGTTTACGCCCATTCCCCTGATTAAGTTGACCGGCGAACTTAGTGCCCCGGTCATCCTTTCACTATTCCTGCTATGTCTTGGACTGTTGGTGTTTATCCTGTTTACCTTTATAGATCGCAGGCTCGACAGGGAAGAGGCTGATGCGGGGGTGGCTGCGGAAGAAGAATTCAAATTTGCCGATGTGCTCGAAATTGGCAGAAATCGTGCCTTTTGGTATATATCCGCGCTATGTGTACTGTTTTATTCAGCCGTTTTTCCCTTTATTAAATATGCCACCAACATGATTGTACAGAAATTTGGGATTTCCGATGCATTCGCCGGCTATATTCCCGCCCTGGTGCCGTTCAGCGCTTTGTTGCTGACGCCTGTTTTTGGCAGTATGTTCGATAAAAAGGGGAAAGGGGCAACCATCATGATTGTGGGCTCAATACTTTTGGTATGCGTACATTTGCTGTTCTCCGTGCCTTCGTTAAACAGCTTTCCGGTAGCAATTGGTTTGGTAATTGTACTGGGTATCGCTTTTTCGATGGTGCCCTCTGCCATGTGGCCTTCTATTGCCAAGATTATTCCTGAAAATAAACTAGGGACAGCTTATGCCCTGACATTCTGGGTACAAAACTGGGGTTTGATGGGCGTACCGCTGTTGATTGGTGTCGTACTGGACAAATATTGTGTGACCGGAACCGTCCATAAACTGGTTGATGGGAAGGAGCAGGTTGTTACTTTGTACAATTACACCATTCCGATGCTGATATTTGCCTGTTTCGGAGCCCTTGCCATTGTGTTTTCATTTCTGTTGAAAGTTGAAGACCGTAAGAAAGGGTACGGACTGGAATTGCCCAATGTCAAAAAATAGGTATGCTCTTTTAGTAAATTATTTAAATCATAAATCGTTATGAGCAAAGAAATAATCAACCTCGAACCCAAGGCGGTTTGGGAAAATTTTTATCAGCTGACGCAAGTTCCGCGCCCTTCCAAGCATGAAGAGAAGATTCAGAAATTCATGATGCAATTCGGCAAATCCCTGGGTCTGGAGACTGAGAAGGATGAAGTGGGAAATGTGATCATTCGTAAACCGGCAACTCCCGGAATGGAGAATCGCAAGGGAATTGTGATGCAGGGTCACCTCGATATGGTTCCTCAGAAGAATAGCGATACGAAACATGATTTTGAAAATGATCCGATTGACGCCTGGATCGACGGCGAATGGGTAAAAGCAAGAGGCACAACTCTTGGAGCAGACAATGGAATGGGTGTTGCTGCCGCGATGACTGTCCTGGCTTCTAAAACACTTGTTCACGGACCCATTGAGGCTCTGTTTACCTGTGACGAGGAGACCGGAATGACGGGTGCTTTTGGCCTTCAGGCCGGATGGTTGAAAGGGGATATATTACTCAATATGGATTCTGAGGATGAAGGTGAACTCTATGTCGGCTGTGCCGGTGGAATGAATGCCAACATCGAATTTGAATATGATGAGATGATTGTTTCGAAAGGATATTCTTCCTATAAACTGATAGTTAAGGGTTTAAAAGGGGGACATTCTGGGTTGGACATCAACCTTGGCCGTGGAAATGCCAACAAACTGCTGGTTCGTTTCCTGAAACATGCCACCCGCGAAATGGATGTCAGGCTTGCTGATATCAGTGGTGGTGGCATGCGCAACGCCATTCCTCGCGAGGCTTATGCGGTGGTCGTTGTTCCGACAGAATCAGTCGCGGATTTTCTTTCTGCAGTTTCCAGGTATGAATTAGTCTTTAAGGCTGAACTCAGCGTTACCGAGACCAATCTGAGTTTCACGGCAGAAGAGACTGCTAAGCCGAAATCTTTGATCGACGAAAGGGTTCAGGATGATCTGATTGATGCCATATACGGCTGCCCGAACGGGGCTATCCGCGTGAGCGACAGTATGCCTGGACTGGTAGAAACATCAACCAATCTGGCTACCGTGAAGTCTGAAAACGGCGTTATCTCCGTGAAATGTTTGCTTCGCAGTTCTGTCGATTCTGCAAAGGATGATCTTTGTGAGATGGTCGAAAGTGTCTTTTCACTTGCCGGAGGAATGGTCAGATTTGACGGAGGCTATCCGGGTTGGAAACCCAATATGGATTCTGCGATTCTCAAACAGATGAGCGGAATTTACGAAAATATATTTGGTAAAATCCCTGAGATTAAGGCTATCCACGCAGGATTGGAATGTGGAATTCTTAGCACAAATTATCCGCATTGGGATATGATTTCCTTTGGTCCGACAATGCGTTTTCCTCATTCACCGGACGAGAAAGTTAACATTGCCACTGTTCAGAAATTTTGGGACTTTCTGGTAGAAACACTTAAAAATGCACCCGTAAAATAGTCGAGAAAAAAGCTCACCATACGGTCAGGCGAATTCTCTTACAATGACGTTCCGCCATTAGGCACTTAACACAACACTAGTATCTTTTTGCATAGCTTGCAACCAAATCATTGCGCAGATTTAGCAGTTTCTCTGAAATGCCCACCTTGAAAATATGCGGCATGATGAAACGCTTGTGTTCCTCGGGAAGTTGTTTGGCCCTCTCAGTCAGATATTTATGGCATTCGGTAGGCGAAGGCATCGGATGCAAGAGAGATCCGTTTTCATAAACAGGATTCAGTAATTGCTCCCTTCTCAACTGGCAGACCTGCGATTTCTTGTCCGGCTGACTGGGATGATAAAGCCATTCACAATCACCTGGTATTTCATCATCGAGTAAAATCCCGTCTCTGAAGATATTGCCCTCCTCATCGAAGAACCGCCAAACCATCTTCTTGCCTGGTAGGGTATTTTTCTCTATATTTTCGGAGATTTTCATGCTGGGTTTTCCGGCACTTTCACACAATTTATAAACCCCATCCAGGGAGGCATCGGGTTTCCCGGTAACCAGCTCAGTCCCGATTCCGAATCCATCTATCGGTGCAGCCTGATCTTCCAGACTATTGATTACATTTTCATTCAACTGGTTGGATACCAATATTTTTACATATTCCAATCCCTCTTTATCGAGCATCTTACGGGCTTTCTTGCTCAGATATGCAAGGTCGCCGCTGTCCAGGCGAATGCCAACCAGTCTTTCCCCGGACTGCTCCATCTCCTTCGCCACCAGAATGGCATTCGGCACGCCGCTCCGTAAAGTGTCAAATGTATCAACCAGCAGGATCGAGGTTTTTGGGTTGATCTTCGCATAGTTGCGGAAGGCAATCAGCTCATTATCAAAACTCTGCACCCAGCTGTGTGCCATCGTTCCCGAAACCGGCAGACCGTACATATACCCGGCTTGCACGTTGGAAGTGGAGGAGGCTCCGCCGATGATGGCAGCCCTGCTGGCCTGCAATCCGCCGAAACCATGGGATCTTCTCAGTCCGAAATCAGTGAATGACTTGCCGTTGGCGGCCAGTTTCACCCTGAAAGACTTAGTAGCGATGAGTGACTGAAAATTCAGAATATTTAGCAGTAAGGTTTCAATTAACTGTGCCTCAATAATATCTGCTTCAATCCTAACGATAGGTTCATTCGGAAAGACCAGCTCACCCTCTCTGACGGATAGGATTTTTCCCTTAAAACTGAAGTCACGTAAGTATTCTAGAAATTTTGGTTTTAAACCCTGTTTTCCCAGGAAAGCAAGGGCTTCGTCGTCGTATTTGAAATGCTGCAGCTGGTCGAGGAAATCGGCCAGTCCGGCGAAAACCAGGAAGCCTCCGTGAAAGGGGTTTGTCCTGAAAAAGTAATCGAAAACGGCCTTGTCATTTAGCTTACCCGTGTAGAAATATCCCTGAGCCATGGAGAGCTCGTAGAAATCTGTGTATAAGCCGTTTATATGGACGGACCGGATTGACATACTATCTTTCGATGGTTTGCGACCGATTAGGCCCAACCGATACAATTGTTATAGGAACCTCAAGATAGTCCTCAATAAATTTGATATAATCGTTGAGTGCTGCCGGAAATTTGGAAGTATGATCGACTTCTGTTAGGTCTGTCTGCCAGCCTTTCAGATTCTCATAAACCGGAATAACCTCGTCATCGATTTCGTTGGGGAAGTTTTTGGTTAAAACACCCGAGATATTGTAATAGGTACAAACTTTAATCGTCTCAAATTTGTCCATCACGTCTGCCTTCATCATAATCAGATCGGTCACCCCGTCGATCATAATGGCATAGCGCAGCGCTACCAGGTCGAGCCAGCCGCATCTGCGGGGTCTGCCGGTAGTGGAGCCGTATTCATTACCAATTTTTCGAAGGGTTTCACCTGTTTCATCCAGCAGTTCGGTAGGGAATGGGCCGCTTCCGACCCTGGTGCAGTAGGCCTTGAATATGCCGTAAACTTTGCCAATTTTGTTGGGTGCGACACCCAGACCGGTACAAGCGCCGGCAGTTATAGTAGTGGATGAGGTAACAAATGGGTAGGAACCAAAATCAATATCAAGCATGGTTCCCTGAGCGCCTTCTGCGATGACAGACTTTCCTGCTAAGAGTTGGTCGTTGATAAAGTGCTCACTGTCTATTAGTTGAAATTGTTTAATCACCTCGATTCCCTCGAACCACTCTTTTTCATAATCCTGAAGGGCCTGTTTGTAATCGAAATGGTAGAATTTTGTGAGTAGTTCGATGTGCGAATCCACCCTTTGCTGGTATTTCTCTTTGAAATTGTGCAGAATATCGCCGATACGTAAACCGTCCCTGCCGATCTTATCCCGGTAGGTGGGACCGATACCCTTGAGGGTGGAACCAATCTTTGATGCTCCCTTCGATGCCTCCGAGGCTGCATCGAGGAGTCTGTGGGTTGGCAGGATCAGATGGGCTTTCTTTGAGATATAAAGGTTTTTTGTGAGGTCGAAACCTAAATTCATCAGAGACTTGATCTCTTTCCTGAAAATTGAAGGATCGATGACGACCCCGTTTCCGATAATATTGATTTTATCGCCACGGAAAATTCCGGATGGGATGGTGTGAAGAACATGTTTGATGTTGTTAAACTCGAGTGTATGGCCGGCATTGGGCCCGCCCTGAAAACGAGTGATGACGTCATATCTTGGAGTCAGCACATCCACAACTTTCCCTTTACCTTCGTCTCCCCATTGAAGACCTAACAAAACATCAACTTGCATCTGATTTATTTTTCTGAAAATCACTTTGTATCCTCTGATTCGCCGTAGAGATAAAGTGAATGGTGTGACAACTTAAAATTGTTCAATACACAGGCATCTTCAATAATTTGCCTGATTCTATCGTCATGGAATTCTGTCACCTTTCCGGTGCGCATGTCGATGAGATGGTCGTGCTGTGTAGTGGCCAGCGTCTTTTCGAACTGGGCAATATTCTTTCCAAACTGGTGTTTGACGACGAGCTTGCAATCCAGCAGGATCTCGATGGTGTTATATAGCGTTGCCCTGCTGACCCGGTAGTTTTTATTCTTCATCGAGATGTAGAGGGTCTCGATGTCAAAATGGCCATCACGGGAATAGATTTCATCCAGAATGGCATAACGTTCTGGCGTCTTGCGATGCCCGTTCCTTTCAAGGTATTCGGTGAAAATATTCTTGACTGTCTCTTTATTTTTCTGGATACTATTCATACTTAAACTAAGTTAAAATAGACCGTAAAGATAAGTTTTTTTTAATGATACGTACAAATATTAAAAAAAGTTTAGGCTGAAATCATTTTGTTGGATAAGGAGGTATATATTTGAATGTTGATACAAAACCAATTTCATTCGAAACAAAATTATGATAAAAATTAAGCTCATTTTCCTGCTCTTATTGGCAAGCACAGTTACGATATTTGCTCAAACCAGTGGTTTCCGGGCGCCTTCTTATCCATTGGTTTCCTGTGATCCCTATTTCAGCATCTGGTCGGGCGATGAAATTCCGACCCGTTGCGAAACGACCCACTGGACAGGTAAACCCATGCCAATCCATGCCATGATAAAGATTGATGGTAAAATCTATCGACTGATGGGCAAATTGCCTGCTTATGTTTCGGCAGCCAAGTGCACCAGTTCCGAGATTACACCGACCAAAACCATCTATACCTACCAGGAAAGCGGTGTAGAAATCAAGCTCAGTTTCCTGTCGCCATTGCTGGTCGAGGACCTTGATCTGGTGACCCGTCCGCTTAGTTACGTCTCCTGGAGTTTTGCTTCCACTGATAAGAAAAGTCACGCAGCTGAGATTTATTTTGATATTTCCGGACTCGCCTCGGTTGATAACCGTTCCCAGGCAGTTACTTTCGGCAAACTCTCCGTACAGCAGCTTGAAGTGCTTAAGATTGGCAGCAAGGAACAACCTGTTCTGCAAAAGAGCGGCGACGATCTCCGGATTGACTGGGGATACCTGTATTTGGCAGCAGCTTCCGGTGAAGTAAAGTCTTCTTTCGCAGGCAGAAGGGATGATGCCATGCAGGCTTTTACTACCGGTCAGTTCTTTCCAGGTATGGTGGAAGCAGACCAGGGCAAACGGGCCGGTGAACTGAATGCTGTACTGGCAATAACTGTTCCGGTAAATATTCAGCCGGGGCGTTCGTCAGAAAAACATGTGATGCTTGCTTACGATGATATTCTTTCAGTCGAATATTTTGGCAAGAAAATGGAAGGTTATTGGCATAAAAAATTCTCCGGAATAGATGAGCTGCTTCTCACTGGAGAAAAGGAATATGAATCAATTAAAACCCGTTGTGCGCTTTATGACAAAGATTTACTGGCAAAGGCAGAAAACCTGGGTGGAAAAGAATACCGCGCCATCTGTGCATTGGCTTACCGTCAGTGCATGGCTGCACACAAAGTAGTCAAAAACGAAAATGGCGAGCCACTCTGCTTTTCAAAGGAAAATTTTAGCAATGGTTCAATGGGAACAGTTGATGTATTTTATCCGGCGGCACCCTTTTTTCTTTACTTGAATCCTGTCCTGATTAAAGCGCAGACGACCCCGATTTTTGAATATGCGGAATCCGGCCGATGGCCATGGCCTTACGCCCCGCATGATATCGGAAAATACCCACTGGGCAACGGACAGAAATATGGAGGCGGTGAAAAGAAGGAGGATGGTCAGATGCCGGTTGAAGAGTGCGGAAACATGCTCATACTGGCGGGCGCTATTGCCAAAACGGACGGTAATGCCAATTATGCTGCCAAATACTGGAAGACCATCACCAAATGGGCAGAATACCTGAAAGAAAAGGGTTTTGACCCGGAGAACCAGCTTTGTACTGACGATTTTGCAGGCCATCTGGCACACAATACTAATCTCTCAGTTAAGGCAATCATGGGACTTGCTTCTTATGCGATGCTTTGTGATATGCGCAAACTGGATACAGAAGCTACTGCCTATCACAAGATTGCAGCAGAGTTGGCCCAGAATTGGGTCACAGCCGCCGAAGATGGGGATCATTTTAGACTGGCATTCGACAAACCAGGCAGTTGGTCACAGAAATACAACATGGTATGGGATGAAATACTGGGATTTAATTTATTCCCCAAACAGGTTAAAGACAAGGAAATTGCCTACTACCTGAAAATGCAAAATCATTACGGATTGCCGTTGGATAATCGCGAAACTTACACCAAACTCGACTGGATTATCTGGACTGCAACCATGGCAGGTACCAAAGAACAATTTAGTGAATTGATAAAACCGGTATATGCTTTTTTAAACGAAACACCCGACCGTGTCCCCATGTCCGATTGGTACTGGACCAGAAGCGGCGAAATGCGTGGCTTCCAGGCCCGATCTGTCGTTGGAGGAGTCTACATCAAATTGCTGAAAGAGAAACTAAAGAAATAATTAAAGAATAGCTACTTTTAATTTCAAATCTGACACCAATTACGATGCCAGAATAAATTAGTTGGAATCGGCATTTACCTAAGTAATTTTGGATTTGCAGGTTTCAATACAGGAATTTCAAACGAGGGTTTTGTTGAGAGACCTACTTGTTCAGGAAAAGATCATCAAAAAGCAGGATCGCATTTCTGAGCTTATTCTAAAACAACAATCTCGGCTTCAGAATATGGAATTGATGTCCCAATTGAATCCAAAGGCTCCGGAGGTACTTGGTTGTGCTTATGTGCTACCTCTAACTCAGGTTGAATACCAAGGTCACTATTGCATGAGCCGGGACGATGAAGCTGAAGCAATTGCCATGGCAACTACAATGAATTACGAAAAATCAGTTGGATGGTCTCCCGTTGATGTTTCTTCTAATAACGAAGGGTACGATATCCGAAGCATTGCAGTTCGAATTGAAAACCAAAGGAATTCAGTATTTCTTCCCAATGAGTGAGTGGAGGAATAAATTACTTTTAAAATTACATCGATATACGAATATAATTGGATGAAGTGAATGATGAAATTTCGATAAATTGTTTGCAATAAACCCCGAAAAAAGGGGTATATTGCAAACAATTTATAGTGGTCAAACAATGGTCGAAAGCATTAAACATACCAGTGATTTTCTAAGGGTTCTCCGCAGCAAAGGCAGATATGCCTTTAGTACAGATGATTTGATAGAGGCTGTACCTAAATCGATAAAGAATTTAAGGAAGGATATTGATCGCCTAAGGGAGAAAGGTGAAATTTTGAATATACGAAGGGATTTTTACACAATTATACCTGACGAATACCGCAACATGGGTGCAGTGCCTGTCGAGTTCTACATCGATGAGCTCATGTTGTATCTTAACAAACAATACTATGTAGGACTGTTTAGTGCCGCAATGTTTTTTGGGGCTGCCCACCAGCAACCTCAAGAATTCTATGTGATCTCGCAGTTCCCAAAACCAAGAATGGTACAAGGCAGCAACCTACTAATTAACTTCATTACAAAAAGAAAGTTCCCCGTTTATGGAATCGAGAACCGTAAAACAGATACAGGTTATTTCATGATTTCTGGTCCGGAACTGACCTTTCTTGACCTGATCTATTTTGAACAGACAATGGGGGGCTTTAACAGGATTATTACTATACTACAGGAATTATCTGAGAATATTAGTCAAAGCCGGATGAAGGAGGTCTTACAGAATGATTTTCCATTAAGCACTATTCAACGTGCAGGTTATATTTCAGAACAAGTTCTAACTAATAATAAATTAGCAACTCTGTTTGAAAACAAATTGATAAAGAAAAATACCCAATTAATTTATCTGAAACCATCAGGCGAAAAGAATGGCTTACTGAATCAAAAATGGAAAATAATGGTGAATAACCAGATTGAAGGTGATATTTATTGCAAATGACTTGGTTGGAGCTCAACTTATATAGAGAAATAATGGTATGGCTCACCAATTTTCAAAGAAAAAGGCCGCCTTCCAGACAACCTCTTCATTTTTAATTATCCCGGATTATTATTTGGTGCATCTGACCACAGCTCTGAAATAACCGATGTCTTCGGCAATTCCCATGAACGGATCCGTCATGTTAATCTCATGTTCGAGACTGCACATTCCGCTATACCCGACCTTGCGGAGCATCTTAACAAAAGCTGGGAAATCGATGATGCCTCTTCCAATTTCAATTGAATAACCCTGTTTCGTTTTTCCGGTAACATCTTTGATGTGAATGTCGAAAACGCGTGACTGGTATTTCTTCAAATCAGCGACGGGATCCTTGCCGCTTCTGGTGTCATGCCCGATGTCCAAACACATGCCGATGCGGGGATCCAGATCTTTAACGTGATTCCATACATCTTCAGCATCCGGGTAAGTCTTGATATCCGGACCATGCAGGTGAATGGCATAATGGAAATCATACTCCTTTACTTTCTTGTCCACATAAGGCAGCAATTCATAATTGGGTACCCCGATAATCAGCTTGACACCAACCTTTTTAGCATATTCGAAGGCTTTGTCGATCTCGGCTTCCGATTTCATATAAATTGGACCAACGGCATAACCAGTCACCCCTTTTTCCTTGCATTTGGCATGGAAGGCGGCAATCTGCTCATCAGTACTATTGAGCGGAAGGTGAAAATCTTTGATGCAGAGATAATGAACATCAACCTTTTGCATCGTGGCAAGCGTCTTGTCCAGATCAAATTTGAGAAAGGTATAACCTGCCATTCCAATCCTGAATTTTTCGCCTGTTTCAGCAGCCGGCTGAGGTCCGGGACGGGTTGGCGCCTGTGAAAAAGCATCAGTAGATGTACCTGTTGCAAGGACAACCATTAAAAAAAACAATACTTTCTTCATGTGCATGTAATTAATTTTTAGTTTGAATCTCTTTCAACGAATTCGAAATCAGTGTATAAAATTTTTTTCCTGGGTTATAAAGAATCAGAGGAAACAAGAAATCATAAAATGATGAAACTTTCAATGATGAATTTGACAAATTTAGTGCAAAGAATAAATATTTTGGTGTAAAAATGAATAAAAATAAAGAAGTGGTTTCCGGGTTTTATAGTATCATTGCATTGTGGGCTTAAAGCCGCTTCAACAAAATAGGATTAATTTCTCTGAGATTTTCATGCATGGGAAGAGCTTGACAGGCTCATTGAATCGGCATAAAAGCAAAGAAAGGAGGAAGAAATGAAATCCAACATGAGAGTGAATGGGAGAGGTACGTTCATCTAGCTCAAAAAACCAGGTAATAGCGGGAAATATTTCCCCAAGTGCAAAAGAAAAAAGAAAATTTAATCATGAAAAGTAAAGTATATATACTGCACAAAAATCTTTCCATTATGATTATCGCCGCACTCGTGCTGTTCGGTTGCGTGGATTCTGTTACAGCGTCGCACCCTGGACTGCGTGTGGCTATGGTCCAGATGGATATAGTGGACGGTAATCTCGCGGAGAACATGCAGCGCGCGGAGAAGAGCATTCGGGAAGCGGCAGGGAAGAAGGTCGATATGGTCTGTCTGCCAGAGGCTGCTGATTTCGGGTGGTGCTACCAGCAGGCGCGCAGCAATGCACTCCCGATCCCTGGCAAATATACAGACTTCCTTTCCGGACTCGCGAAAGAACTCAAAGTCTGGATATCCGCCGGATGCCTCGAAAAAGACGGTGACAAAACCTACAACTCCGCCGTCATTATCGACCGTACGGGCAAGATCGTGCTCAAGCACAGGAAGATCAACACACTCCCGAATCTTACAGCGCACCTCTATGACCCTGGAAGCACTGACGATATTAAAGTGGTCGATACCGAGTTTGGCCGCATAGGGCTCACCATTTGTGCCGACAATTTTAACATTGAAAATCCCCAAAAGGTCGCGAACCTTGGTGCGTGGCTGCTGATCGCCCCACACGCTTTTGCGGCGAAAGTTAGTGACCTGGAGAACAACGCAGTCGAATATATGAACCATATTAAGGGCGTGGCGACAAAAACGAAGCTCTGGGTAATAGGCACCAACACCGGCCTTTCGTTGGTTGCAGGTGGCGAATGGAAAGGTTATCTGCACAGTGGGTGCTCGACAATCGCCGATCCAACTGGTAAAGCAGTGGCAATTGGCAAGCTCAAAGAAACTGATTTATTAATCTACGACATTCCTTCAGAAAAATAAGCAGTGAAAGCATCTTTAAATTGATTTGTTGCTTTTGTAACTTGAATCTCCTGTTTTCCTCGTTGGGACACCCAAAAGTACCTCAACTTGGCGAGAATCTCACAGATGGAATCATAATTTGATCGATTTTTCATTTATGCAATTCTCAGCGGGGTAAGTTGGCTCTGCACTGGGATTAATTTCTGAATAAGTCCAGCAGTCCTATCTGTTCATCATTTGGCAGTATAAATAGTCGGGTTTAAATATCCTGCCTGTTGACTGTGTCGATGCCTTTGATCTTCAGTAGTTTGGAAATGAGGATATTAAGGCTGTCTGTATTGTGAATGTAGACATAAAGATGACCCTCAAAGATACCGTCGTGTGCGTCCAGGTTAATGGAGCGTATGTTGATGTCGTATTCATTAGAGATGATATTGGTGATCTGGTTGGCAATGCCCTGCCGGTCGAAACCCCTGATGTACAGGTGTGTAAGGTAGGAGAGAACCTTAAATTTGTTCCAGGTTGCCTGGATGATATCTTCTCCTCTGCTAGACATTAATTTGATTGCTTCAGGACAAGTCTTGCGGTGGATAATGATTTGCTGATCTTCTTCTTCGGACACGAAACCCACTACGCTGTCGCCAGGAATCGGATTGCAGCAGGTGGCGAGCTTGTATTTGGATTGTGTGGAATCCTCGGTAAGCAGGAAGGGCTGTTTCTTATCAATTTTTGCTTCCTCTTTCTTGTCTGATGAAAAAGTTAGATTCCAAAATCTGACCAGTCTATTTTCCGATTTGATCTTCAGGACTTCATCGAGATTATCGAGTGAAACCAGTCCCATACCGATCTCGGCATAAAGCTGCTCTTTGGTATGGAAATTAAAATGGTTCAGCAGCTTCTTAAAAGTATTGGATGATGGCTTGACATTCAGCTTCACGAACTGTTCGGTGAGTTTCTTTAATCCTACCTCTATGTGCTTTTTTTGTTCCTGTTTGAACGAGTCTTTGATCTTGGTTTTAGCTCTCGCTGTGACAGCGATATTGATCCATTCCGCTTTTGGAAATTGTTTTTCTGAAGTCAGAATCTCCACTTGGTCTCCGCTTTTCAATACATAACTCATGGAAACAAGTGCGTGATTGACCTTAGCGCCGATGCAGTGATTACCCAATGCGGTATGGATGTCGTAAGCACAATCCAGCACGGTAGCGCCCTTGGGCAGCATCTTCATCTCACCTTTTGGGGTAAATACAACGATTTCCCTGCTGAAAAGGTTGAGTTTAAATTCATCCAGAAAATCGAGTGCATCCGATTCAGGATTAGCAAGCAGTTCCCTGATCTTATGAAGCCACTTATCCAACTCACTTTCAGAAGCACTGTCTCCCTTATATTTATAATGGGCTGCGAACCCGCGTTCATCAATCTCATCCATTCGCTCACTCCGAATCTGAACCTCCACCCATTGTCCTTTCGGGCCCATCACGGTTACGTGCAGCGACTCATAACCATTGGCTTTTGGAATGGTAATCCAGTCCCGGATGCGATCAGGTTTTGGAGTATAGATATCAGTTATCAGAGACAATATTTCGAAACACTGCCGTTTTTCAGATATGTTTTCCTTGGGTTTGAACACGATCCTAACGGCCATCAGATCATAGACCTCCTCAAACGAGATATTTTTGAGTTGCATCTTTTGATAGATGGAATAAATCGATTTTGTTCTTCCGCTGACGGTGAAATCGAAATGTTCATCATAAAGTTTTGCCTGAATGGGTTTCGAAAAGTCGTAAACAAGGTAATTAATCCGCTCCTCTTCGCTGTGAAGACTGAGCTCAATCTTGCGGTAAGTTTCCGGATCTTTGTATTTAAGACTCAGATCTTCCAGTTCGCATTTAATGACATAAAGTCCCAGACGGTGCGCCAACGGGGCAAAAATATAGAGCGTCTCGGACGAAATCTTCAGCTGCTTGTTGAGCGGCATGGAATCTAGCGTCCGCATATTGTGCAAACGGTCTGCAAGCTTGATCAGAATTACCCTTACGTCATCAGAAAGGGTCATCAGCATCTTCCTGAAATTAGTAGCCTGTTTGGAATCGAAACTACCGGAGAGTTTGGTGAGACCATCCACCAGCATGGAAATCTTGCTGCCGAACATCTTCTCAATGTCCTGAACCGTATATTCTGTATCCTCCACTACATCGTGTAAAATCGCAGCAACAGCTGATTTGGTACCCAGACCCATTTCGTTAACGACAATTTTTGCAACAGAAAGAGGATGAATAATATATGGTTCGCCAGACCTGCGTCTCACACCCATATGGGCGGACGAAGCGAACTGATACGCTTTTTGTATCAATTGCACATTCTCAGGAGTGAGTGGCCGGGTGAAAGATTTTAATACCTCTTCAAAAAGGTCATCGATCTCCCTTTTTTCGATTTCTGTCTGCAAAACTATTTAAGTTATTGAATGCGTAATTTAAGAAATTACACCTTCGGTTTAACAGTTCTAAATTAATTATTTATTCAAACCGAACGATTATCTTTACCAAAAATATGATCCTTTATGGAAGAACGTCCTTTGATATTGATTTCCAATGATGATGGAGTTTTCGCTAAGGGGCTGGTCGAATTGATTGAAGTGATCCGCCTATTTGGTGATATTATTGTAGTGGCTCCTGATAGTCCCCACTCCGGCATGTCGCATGCCATTACTGTCGAACGCCCATTGAGGATTTCCAAGGTCCAGGAGGAAGAAGGACTGATTGTTTATTCATGTTCAGGGACACCAGTTGACTGTGTCAAACTGGCCTGCAGTAAAATACTGGACCGGCTACCTGATTTCATAATATCAGGTATCAACCATGGTGCAAATACCTCCATCTCCATCCTCTATTCCGGAACGATGGGAGCGGCTATCGAAGGGTCGATCCATGGAATTCCTTCTATCGGATTTTCGCTCGACGACTATTCCCGCGAAGCGGATTTCACCAAAGCCAAAAAAGTGGTGGCAAGAATCTTCCAGAAGGTCGCAGAATTTGGTCTTCCGGATGGTATATGTCTGAATGTCAATATCCCGAAAGGGGAAGTGAAAGGCATCAATTTCTGCCGTCAGACCCGTGGAAAATGGATGGAAGAATTCGAAAAAAGAAATGATCCGCATGGTCGGGACTATTACTGGATGACTGGCTATTTCAATGATTCAGAAACGGAAGCTCGTGATACAGACACTTTTGCCTTAATGAACGGTTTCGTCTCGGTTGTGCCTGTCACTTCCGACCTAACTGCTTACACGTCCTTCCAGTTTATGCAAAAATGGAAATTCTGAAAAGATGAGTGCAGCATATTATGAACCGTCCGGTTTAAACCGATTTTGGCTGGGTTTCTTACTTGGGCTGGGTTTTCCGTTGATTTTCTTCCTGATCTATTTTCTGTTTAGGTTTAAGGAATTGACAATCAGTCAGTATTGGAATCTGTCGATTCATACAGGAAGAGTCGTACATGTCATCAGCCTCTCCGTTTTCCCCAATCTCATCCCGTTCATGTTTTTTGTCCGCTCTAACCGTTTCAAGTCGGGCAGGGGAGTCATGGCCATTACAATTATATATGCCCTTCTCATTTTTGCCACGAAATTCTTAACCAATCCTTCCTGAGATGAGATATTTTATCATTGCCGGAGAAGCTTCGGGCGATCTGCACGCTTCCTTCCTCATGGCCGGGATAAAAAAGAAAGATCCCGAAGCCGTTTTTAGTTTTTTTGGCGGCGAATTGATGGAGCAACAGGGTGGGACACTCTTAAAACACTACCGTGAAATGGCCTTTATGGGCTTATTAACTGTATTGATGAACCTGAGCCAGATAAAGAAAAATTTCAAAATGGCCGAAGAAAAGCTGCTGGAATTCCGACCCGACGTTTTGATACTCGTTGACTACCCTGGATTTAATTTCAGGATGGCTAAATTTGCCAAACTGCACCATATCCGGACCTTCTATTACATCTCCCCCAAAATCTGGGCCTGGCGTTCCGACCGCGTGAAACGGGTTAAAAAGTATGTGGATGAGATGTTTACTATTTTTCCTTTTGAAAAAAAGTTTTACGACAAACACAATTATAAGATCAGGTATGTCGGAAACCCAACGATCGACGAGCTGGCTCTCAGACCCAATAAGGATCAAACCTACCGGGAATTTGTCGATGAAAATGGCCTGACCGGTCAGCCGATTATTGCCTTGTTGGCCGGGAGTCGGAAACAGGAGATTCAGCTCATCCTTCCTGTACTCGTTAAGGTAGTAGCGCTATTTCCTGAATATCAGTTTGTTGTGGCCGGAGCTCCATCGATTTCGCCAGAATTGTACAGAAAATATATGCCTGCCAAAAATATTAAGGTGATTTTCGGAAAAACCTATGAATTGTTGCAGCAATCAAAAGCTGCCATGGTTGCTTCTGGTACAGCGACGCTTGAAACGGCTGTAATCCAGGTTCCTCAGGTAGTTTGTTATATCATGGAGATGGGTTGGTTGATGTCCCTTTTGAGGAAAGTGTTTTTAAAAGTTCAATGGATTTCGCTGGTCAACCTGATCATGAATAAGGAAATTGTCAAAGAATTCTTCCAGGAAAACTGTACACCTGATGCGGTTGCAGGTGAATTGAAAAGAATCCTGGATGAGCCGGATTACCGGGAAAATATGCTCCAAAATTACCGGCTCATGTTGGAAAAACTGGGACCTCCGGGATGTGCCGACCGGGCAGCAGAGGAAATGGTGGGGTTGTTGAAAAGTTGCAGTCATAAAGTGATCCCTCGTTTGAAACGAGGGATAGCAGGACTCAGGGATAGCAGGAGCGTTTGAAAAGTTTGAAAAATTTGAAATGTTTAGTTTGTTAAAAAAGGAACTGCTACAATTCTTTGGATCATTGATCGCCTATCTGATCCTGGTCGTGTTTGCGCTGATCTCCGGACTCTTCCTCTGGTTTTTCGACGGAAACATGAATATTTTATCTGGGGGTTATGCCTCAATGTCAGCTTTTTTTGACCTGGCACCTTGGCTTTACCTTTTTCTGATTCCAGCTATTACCATGCGTCTTTTTTCAGAAGAGATTCGCAGCGGAACAATGGAACTACTGTTAACCAGACCAGTATCAGTAATTCAACTAGTTGTGGCAAAGCTACTTGCCGCATTTTTTGTGGTCTTTCTAACCTTGGTTCTATCGCTGGTATACTTTTTAACGGTCTACCAGCTGGGTCATCCTATCGGGGTCATGGACGTGGCCGCGACCACAGGCAGTTACCTTGGATTGCTTTTCCTCGCACTGGTATTTCTTTCCGTCGGACTTTTTGCCTCCTCGCTATCAGAAAATCAGATCGTTGCGTTCATCATTGCCGTTCTGCTATCATTTTTTCTCTTCTCGGGTTTTGAACTGCTGTCTGATCTGACGCAAAACGTCGCCCTGTCGACTTTCCTCAGCTCACTTGGGATCTCTTCACATTATGAGTCGATCAGCAGAGGTATGCTGGATAGTCGCGACCTGTTTTACTTTCTGACTATCACGGTAGTTTTTCTTACCCTAACAGGGATGGCGCTAAAATGGAAAAGGGTAATTTTTAAGGTTCAGATTAAAAGACTTTTACCTTTTTTGGCGATATTGCTTGTTATGGTATTTCTCAATCAGTATCGCTTATTTCGCCTGGATTTTACTGCAGAAAAAAGATATACGCTCTCGTCGTCGTCCATCCGCGTACTGGAAAATTTGCAGGAAAATATGGTTGCTGAGGTTTATCTCGAGGGAGATATGCCTCCCGGATTCAGGCGTTTAAAAATTGCAATTGAGGAGAAACTTGCTGATTTACAACAATATGGCAAGCATTCGATTTATATAAGAAAGATAGATCCTTACAAAGAAGTTGCTGCTAAAGATCAAAAGGAATATTTCAACAGGTTGTTTCAGGAGGGAATCATTCCGACTGATTTAAGGATCAGAACGGAACAAGGCATTACCACAAAACTGGTTTTCCCCACAGTGGTGTTGCGTTACGGCGAGAAATCCATGGTGCTGAATGTGCTGAAAAACGATCCTTCCCAGCCTCCTGAGGAGAATCTGAACAGGTCGGTAGAGATGCTGGAGTTTGAGTTCATGAATGCTATTCGGACGCTGGTAAGGGAAAAACCCATTCAGATAGCATTTTTACAAGGACATCAGGAGGCTGACTCGCTCCATGTTGCTGATTTCTCGTCGGCCTTGTCTACCAGTTTCAAGGTCTCAAGGGTCAGTTGCGACCAGCTGTTAGTACCTTCAGAAAGCATTAAAGTCTTGGTAATTGCCAATCCGCAAAGTAAGTTTCCGGAGCGGGACA
>Ga0209539_1000145_pt1 | contig 43330 bp, 67 predicted proteins | sample BarGraNGADG00312_2_FD_184499 | JGI IMG/M metagenome (GOLD analysis project Ga0209539, IMG submission 184499) | Arctic peat soil microbial communities from Barrow, Alaska - Barrow Graham LP Ref core NGADG0011-312 (SPAdes) (version 2) | ecosystem: Environmental > Terrestrial > Soil > Wetlands >...
CGGGGAAGACGGACATTTTTGACCGAAGCGGGGTTGCCCCGCTGGAGCGCGCCCGTGGGCTGACCAATTTGGATGAGGTTGTTCCGCCGTTGGAGGGACTAATCTCTGTCTACATCGACGCCATCAGGGCACAGGGCATTAACAACGCCAAGAAAGAGGCGGTGAAGTCGAGCAAGAGTGCCGAGGTAGCAACGACCGTCCTTTCCGACAGTATCGTCCACCTGAAAGAAAATGGAGTAGACCGAGCGTATGAAGTCCATGACAAAGACGCTGGCGCTTCAATCAGAAACCTCACCCGTTCCAAGTGGGAAGTTCCGTCGTTGGTAAAAAAGATATTGACGGCCCCGACAACGCTACTTCGCGTTACTGCCACTGGAATCAACATAGCCTTTGGTGCTTTCAATCCCGTGCGAGATATTATACAGGCCGCCGGATTAGTTCCCTTCACCCCCGAGGGCTTAGTCAAGGGAACAGTGAAGGCGTTTAAGAGTCCTGGATTGTCGCAGTGGAGTAAGGATTACCGCGACCCGACAAGAGCTACGGGGACTAAGGTAACGGAGGCCGTGAAGAAAATCGTCGAGTTTGTGTCCATTCCAAGCAATGTGGGGGAAGCGCTTAGCCGCGACGTTATTGCGGAAAGTATCGGTAGTCGGGGCGGAACGTATTTAGACCAGTTCTACGGCTATCACGCCGGTACCGGCTTCTTTGCCCTGCATGGGACAATCTTCAATGACTTTATCTCTAGCCTTATCCCTTTCACGCGAGCCACGATCGCCGTTATCCGCGCCGCTTATCGCAATGCCTTCTTTGGACTCCCCATCGGGGGCAAGGGCGGAACGTTCTCGGGCAAGCAGGGGGCAGAGAAAATCTTGGGGAAAAACTTCCTCGCTACAATCATCTTTACCATTCTCTCCATCATGGGTATCAAGGCTGCGGGGAAAGAGAAAGAGTATAAGCTGTTACGCAACCGCGCCTCATTTTTCTATCTTCCTCAGCCCTCGGGTGATTGGGTAAAATTGCCCGTTCCCATTGGCTCCGCACCCATTAAGGCTATTGTGGAGTCCCTCTTCGGCTACAAGAGCGACCCCATAAGTGTGGCGGGGCAGACGCTCAATGTTATCCCTGGACTGGAGGCCTTCATGCTCCCTCCCGCCCTGACCCTCTACCTGCAATATGAGTTTAACGTTAACTTCTTCACTGGGGCGCCCATCAGCACGAGCGCCGACACACCGCCCGCAAACCCCTTAGAAGCAGCCATCATGAAATTGGGGTATACGGAGGAACAGGTTTCCATGGCGCTACGAGCCTTTTTTGCAGACATCCCCTCGCAGGTACAGTACGTCTTTGAGATGGTGACGCAGGGATCGTCTACTCAAGCCTTCCCCGCCTCCAAGCGGTTCATCGTCAAAGACCCCACGACAAGCAGTAATGCCGCCGTTGATGACTTCTATGCCCTAGTGGACGCCACTAGCCACTCGAAGAACCCCGCGCTCGAACACTACGTCAATGCGCGGGCCAGTGTCATTGGGAAGCTTCTTCATAACGCGAAAGCCTATCCCGCTGACGCAAAGATATACGTGACCACCGCGACAGACAATATCATCGCCACCTTTGCGGTCATCGCGGAGAACCCAGAAACCTACGGCATCAAGAAGTTCGGGCCTTTCAGTTGGCGGCCTTCGGGCAATTATGAGGAACTGGCCCCATGAGCCTTGTCGTCATCACGGTCGAGAAGGTGCCACGCAAGTTACTGGAAGTCTATAAAGACCTTCCGGCTTGTGAGGGAAACACGCCTCGCGGCATGACCCTCTCCCCAACTTCAACGAAGGGGTTTCGGAAGTTAGAGGTTTTGATACAAGAGAAGATGGGAAAGTACGAAACGCGCATGGTTCTGGCTCACGAGCTTTTTCATTGCCTACAACACTTGACGGGGTGCGAGCTGGACGAAAAGAACAACAATGAGATTGACGTTGTGATGGCCGCCGCCCTCAAGGAGAAGCGCAAGAAGAAAGCGGGCCAGTGTGCCCCTTACAGAAAACACTGAAACCCGTATACTAGTAGAGTAGGGTTGATGGTTCGCAGATGGCGACAGTCTGCGATTAAATGGTTACGGGCCAGCCAGTGGGCCATAGGGTCAGAATACGGTGGCCACATCACCCCGCGAGGTGACTAAGGCAACAAGGCCCGCCAGCCTTGACCTCCTACCCATATCTTCCAAAGCTAAGGATCGGGCACACCAAGCCAGGCGGGGCGAACGGCCCGAAATGCTGGGGTTCAAGTTCCCTGCTATGGGTAGTGTTTTTAGTTGTGGGCCGGATTCTTGTGCTTCAACGGCTTTCAATAGAACTGTTTCGCGAGACCAAGCCGATCCTGTCAGGGGTCGGCTTCTCGCATTATGTACCCTACCCCGCCGTCAAGTCGTTGCATCAATACTGCGCCAGGTGGTTCTGAGTGGAGTGGATACGCTCCATCTTTAGGCACAAACCCTAGTATTCATGGAGCAGAACGCAGAATTATTCTTGTGGAATTATTCTAGTAGAATAAAAACGCATTCTGCGTAACGCACTTTGTGTAACACGAAACGTGAACCCAGTTAAGGTTGCGTGTCCTTATTATCGGATAACCCCGAAAACAATAATAGCGAGTGCCGCTATTATTGTTTGGGATAGATACGCACTATGGTATAAAAGTCAGACGGCAAATGATATCTTTTGTGCGTTTAATGCACATTGCATTCAGTAAGTGCATATTTGACACCAACTTGAATGCAGATGTTACACATCAATATTGTAACTTTTCCGCGAAGGCGTAGGTATTGTTTACTTTCTTGCACTCTTTTTGCAACTATGCGTGTGTCCTTGGCAGCGATTGGGATACAACATAATATCAGATGGTTCGAACCGTTAAGGATTGCTTAACGGTTGCTCCTGAAAAGTGTGGTCAACTGTAGATTATGCACCGTTAAAGTGTGAGACGGTCATTCTGTTCCCCATTATTATGGCAAAATGGTCACTGGACACCTTCGGACAGACCGGACAAACTTCTGCATCTCCATGTCGGTAACTATACTAATCTGTATAGTTTGGAACATTGAAATGCAGAAAGGCCCTAAATGGAAAAAGCCCTCTCACGAGGGCTTTGGCGTTTCACCTATGGCATACCATGCTTCAATCCACTTCTTGTTCAGCCATCCGTACTCTTTCCCGTGGTAATTGAACACGGCCCCGATTATGTTGTTGTCCTTGTCCATGCAAAACTCCACAAACACAATGGTCGGCGGGTTGGCATGCAGTTCCCCGTGCTGGCTCGCCGTAACGGGAACGATGACGAGGGGATCGTTGACCTGCGCGGGGTGGTTCAGTCGCCGCAATAGGTGATGCCCAACTTGACACTCCCCGCCGAACGCGGACGGGACGCCGTCCTTGACCAGCCGCTTCATGTGCCGCTGGAAATCCAAAACTCCTTGACTATAGGTTCCCATCAGTCGTGGTAGTAGTGCGACGTCATGGAGAAATCGTCATCAACATAGGGGGCTTTTGCCCTTTCCTGTTCCCGCCCCTCCTCCAGCCCCAACTTGAACCCTTCCGTTCTACCCTTGAGAAAGCCGTCCTTGCGGGCGGCAATGACGAGATTGGTAAGGCCCATTGTGATGCCGATAGAAATGTGTTCATGAATCTCGTTAAGCAATGTGCCCTCCGCCGCGTCTACTTCTTTCCCATAATCCGCATCTATGTTCTTCATAGTTTCCTCCCTTCACGAAATCCTCACATAAGGTTTACAGTAAACCCGAATGGTGCTATACTTCACTTAGTTGATTGTAGGAGGCATAACCTGTAAAAAGATTAAGGAGGTACGATATGATACTAGCCGTCGCAAATCAGAAGGGCGGGGTAGGGAAGACGACGATTGCCTTCTCCCTCGCAAAGATGTCCGCTGCTGAGCGGGAAACGCTTGCCATTGACCTTGACCCGCAAGGAAACCTCACGTCCTGCTTCACGGAATCTTTACCGGATTCCGCCAACGTGAAACTCCTGTGGGATAAGGATAAGGACGGGAACCCCGTTGACGGTGAACTCACGCCCGTTCCTCTTGCTAAGAACTTTAGCCTCGTAGGGGCGGACATCTCCTTATCGTTCTGGGAGACCGGTGGAGGGGCCGCCGCGTATTTCAAGTTGAGCGGCTGGCTTAAGCGCCGGAAAGAGGAAGACTCATGGACGATTATTGACTGTCCACCCAACCTCGGTATTTTCAGCATCAACGCCTTCATCGCCGCGGACTATGTGCTGATTCCCGTGGACGCTTCCAAGTTCTGTATCCAGGGGCTTGACGCACTGTTCCGCTCCATGAAAGAGGTCAATCGGGAACTGCGTCAGGACGGTGGGCTGAAAGTGGCGGGCCTCCTGCTCTCTGCGGTCAACCCCCGAATGCTGTTCGTTCAGGAGATGCGGCGCCAGTTGCGGGGAATGTACCCCAAGCACGTCATGGAAATCAGTATTCCCGATTCCATCCGCGTCAGAGAGGCGTTAGCCGAAGGGGAGCTGGTGCCACGCGGGGCGCCGTTTGTCTCCTTTCAGGCAATGTACCACGAACTAGAAGGGAGGATATCATGATGAATCGAGAGTCGGCGCTAGACCACGCCAAGCGGCGCAAGGCGGTGTGGCGGATCGAGGCCCTTATCTTCGACGAGGACTTGGCAAAACAAATCAAGTACCGCGCCATCGAGGACGGGGTAACATATGGGGAAATGCTCCTCACGGGATTGAAGATGTATCTCATGCAAGGGCGCGAACCCATAAAGCAGGATGCTCGGTTGCCCTAATCCACAAAGCGATATTTACGGAGATTGCCTACTTATCCACAGCCCCCGAGAGGGGGCTTTTTATTTTCCACGAGTCTTATGGAACTCGGCCAGCGTATCGCTTCCCCATCCTGGTGCGCCATCTTTCGGGCTGGTATAGTTATCTACGCGACTACTCCGTTTTTTGTTCAGCATTGTGTCTTCGTCCAAGTCCGCTAGTTCGTTTCTTTCCTGTACGCGGCGGCTGTGGTTTGCGTATTTTTTCCACCACTTTGCTGAGCGATTCGTCAGCCAGACGTTTGCCTTGCACCGACTCCTTGCCATCTAGTCTCTCCCTCCACAATCTCAAATAGGGTTTATCAATCGGGGCAAACTGGTCACCCTTACTCATGGGGTTTCCTTGTGGGGAATGATGTCGTAGTCTTCCCACTTTCCACGCTTCACTTCTGCAATCCATGTCAGGCGACAGCGTTCTAGAGTGTCATGCAACGTATCGTCATGTTTGATCCTCAGTGTCCCCACGCTTGCCTCTCTGATGACGGCCTTACGAAGGGCGGCAACCTTCTCCTTATCTCTTGGGTACCCCTCAACCACATCTAAATCTATCTCATTAAGCAACTCATCAGCACTCATCTCGCCGTAGTTCATCCCGCCACCTCTAGCACGATGGCGGCAAGAGCGGCAACAAGGGTCTCAGCATGGCATGTTGACAAGTTCGGCTCTGGCTTTTTAGCCAAGTCAGACGCTACACTCCAGCGCCGCTCGATGGGTTCGTAGGGTTCATAATAGGCGGTAATGAAACGGCGTAGATTGTTCACGCTCAGCCATTCTTCTAGTTCGCCAGCCGTGGGGGCGGCACAGTGAAGCGTGCCGTGGTATTGACTGCCCGCAGAAACAACGTCCACATAAGGCGGCAACTCCTGCTCCGTATATCCATCCGCTCCGCGCTGGTATTCACCCTTCATTTCCACCCACACCATCGCCGTGTCCTGCGGGAACCCTGCGGCTTTCAACTGCTGGCAGACTTCAAGAGTTGGAACCAAGTCAGCGAGAGTCATGGCTGCGCCTCGTCAGGAGCACGTGTATTGTCTGTCGTTATCACGCGCTGATTGTTCGGTTGCAATGGCAACGGTTGAATCGTATAGACAGGCGGCGGGTTCTCGTCAAGATATGCAAGGATTGCCTCAATAAACTCCCCGTCCGTCCTTGGCTTGCTCCACTCGCCACACTGTACCAATTCTCTTATCCTATCGCTTGGCCTCATGGCTTCCCCTTTGTGGGCGCGAGGGCGGAGGCAACGGGAACCATCACATACTGCTTACCATCTACCTCAGTCTCTACTCTCAATCCCTCGCGTTCATCGTGAGGAAACGGATATAATTGCACCCGATATCCGTAAAGTTGAGCCTTCCATATATCGGCTTTTGCCCGCTCTGCCCCCTCTGCCGCCCCTTCGGCATGAGCAAGGTCAATAAGGTCAACCATACGGTTATGAAAGTAGGAACAATCCGGTGCCTTATTGCAGTCACCCAAGTCTCGGTCAATATCCTCTAATAAATCCTCTACCTTGCTAGTCATGCTCGGCCTCCTTAGAATACATTACACTAGCTCGTTTTTGAGTGCTGGCTGGCGGTCTTGCGTTCCTTAAGAGAACGTCCCGCCATTTAATCGGAAGCTGGTAAGTCAGTCCGAACCAGCCGATCTATTCACCTACGAGATGTGCATCGAAAGTCCAAATCAGAAGGGCAAGGCGGGGGTCTTCATTCCCCACGAAAAGAAGCCGCTTCCTCGAATGAAAGCTCCTCGATATACTCCCGCCCGAACTTGCTCCACACTGCCGCGCGGGCGTTTGGAATATCGTCCTTGAACATCTTGACGATGGCCGCGTGCTGCTCGGTGGTGGACATTCTAACCCTCTTCTCCGTTTTCAGGAACTCGTCCATTGCGCGGAAGGTTGCCCACATCGCCCCCTGGCAGTCCTTTCCCTTCCCTGCGAACAAGTAACTTGCCGCGTTCAGGGCGTTGCCCCGCATGATGCGGGCTTCTTTGAGGGCTTCGGCAACGGGGTCTTTCTTAAAACCACCACCACCACCAAAAGCGGGCTTGTCCTCTTTCACCATGAGGTCGGTTCCGTAGGTATTGGTGACTTCCTCAAGCGCGGCGGTGAACTTCTTGCCAACCTCCCACACCGTCTCTCCCTTATTAAACCACTTCTTGACGGTGGTAGAAATGTTACCGTCCGTTGCCTTGAAGGTCAGCTTGAACGAACCCATCTTGGACGGGCCGAAAGTGTCAATGATGTCACCCACAGTCCATTCGCGTGATGTATAATTTTCAGCCATAAGTGCCTCCTATGGGATGCCCCGCTAGGGACTTGCTCCCTCATACCCTATAACCCTATTATACGCAAAAATGTGTTTCCTGCAAGGGCTACTTTACACTAGCCCGCCCTTTCTTCACAATCATTTTGGAACGGGCAGTACACACAGAACGGGTCGCGCCCGTACCTCTTTGGGCTTGCCACAAATTCGCCTTCTTTGATGCAATCGAGTGTCGCGTCAATCAGGGCATCGGCCTTATCCATCTCCAACACACTAACCCACTGGACTTTGTACTCTTCTGGACTAATCAACTCATACGCCCACCTTGTCGTGCATGGGGCGAAGCGGCGGTAGAACGCCAGTTGCAGTGCCTCTTTCTTGCGCCCCAGTTTCCCGACAAACTTGTGGTCGATGAGCGCGGGAACCTGAACGTAGTCGAGGAAGCAGTGAACATGCCCTAGTGCGGGGTCGTCTGTCCGTATCTCAATTTCCACCCCATCGGGGCTTCGAAAGAGAGAGTTTGCTGACCAGACGCCCCATTGTTTCTCTGCCTGCTCCTTGACGGCAAAGGGGTCGGCGTCCGTTAGTGAACTCACGGAGTCCATGAGATCGCCCCATAGGGGAAACGACCCGCCCGTCAGAAAATCGGCAACGCACTCGTGGAGAAAACTCCCCGCCAGAGCAGGGGCAGCATCGGGAACTTCCCAGTGGTCGAGGTAGCGGTGTCGCCAACAAAGCGGGCAGTCAAGGAACAGGCTGATACTCGTCGGGCTTACAGTAAAGGTTCTCTCAATCTCTTTCGTATCAGCCATGTCGCCACGCCAACAAGCAGTGTATCAATTGTAAAGATAAGAATCGCCATGTTTCACCTCCGGTGAATACGGAATCTCTACCTGGACAGTGTACTTGTGGCCCCACTGACTTGCCATTGCCTCTGCTATTCCGGGGAAGGTCTTGCTCCGAACCCTTGACCTCTCTTCCGGTGACAGACTGAAGGCGTCAGCATACCACTTTGGCATTACGGCACCGCTTTTGTATGTCACCATCTCCCCTCGACCAACCCACTTCGTATGACGAAGTGGTGGCAGCCCCTTAAGCCAGAGACACGTTGTCTTGCTGAACTCGGCTCCGAACCACCACGGCTGGATAATCTGATCGGGCTTTCTCCAGAGCGTTGACATGATGCCAACGGGGTTTTCAATCGCCACCCTCTTGCATGGGAGGTTAGTAAACTGCATGAAGAATGCGATACTGCCTTGTTGCCGCCCGTCAGCTCTCTTCTTTTCAAACCATGCCGCCCCAGAGACGGCCAAGTCGGTACATGGGGGGTGTGCAACAATCTAATCCCAGTCGTTTTTCTGCAAGAGGGGTAAGACGTCCCCTTGGATATGCCATTCAGAATGTCCGCCACTACAAGGTTGAAGATCACAAGAATACGCCTCATGCCCTCGATTTCTGAAAGCCTTACAGACGGTCTGACTTTCCTCACAAGCGACAAGAACCTTCATCAGTTATCCACAACACGAAAGCCATTGCCTGTCTCCATCAGATCCCCGTGTAACGCAACGGTCGGCAGGTATGACCCCCTGTAGAGTTGATAAGTCGCGTTCATCCTATCGCTCCACCACGCGCAGTTGACGAGGAGGTCGTGAAGGCAATCCTGCGACAGGATGCGGCGGTCGGTGTGCCCCGTGTTGTTCATCCACGCCTCCACCATCCCGCCGAACTCTTCTTTGAGTTGTAAGTCCTCGTGATACACAAAGCCTAGCCGCTGCATGGAGGCTCCTTGATAGGCAGGGCGTCACCGTAGGTAATGGGCAATGCAAACAGCTTGTCTCCATCAATGGGATAACAACAGGCAGAACTCATCAACCCGAAAAGACGGTCGTGTTCCCGTTTTGTTCCTTCCACCACGCCCTCTGCGTGGGCGGCGGCCTTAAGGAGGGAAATTGCCGATTCAAGGTCATCGTATAATTGATGTTGGGCTTCACTAATGGTTATCATTGGTTCGCCTCCTCTCTCATCTTGCCATAATAAGCCGTCAGGGGAATTGGATAGTCGGCGGTCGTGCCCCAGTTTCGGTTCTTTTTCAGGCTATATGTCCACTCCCGCTTTTCCCTTTGCGTTTCGGGGTCGAGGCCCTTTGTCTCTGCTTCTACAAACACGACAACAGAGGCGGACTGCTCGACGGCGGAACTACCCTTCAACCGGCTCAAACTAGCCTTCGAATCTCCTGGCATTCCTCGTGAAAACTGGGAAAGCATAATGATGGGCTGTTGCTGCGCACGGGCGCGGAGGGTGGTCGTCACCTGATTGACCACCTTCTCTTCTCCCGAGTTTCCACCAATCTGAATCAGTTGCAGGTAGTCCACAATAACCACATCGGCCTTGACCTGACGAATGTAGCCGAGGACGGCGGAGAGTTCGTTACTGGGGCTTTCCTGAACCCACAGGTTGTTCAACCACTCGTTCTCGATGAACATCTTATAAAAGAAGGACAAGAACTGTGGGTTTCCATAGTCGCATTGATCCAGTGGAAAGTCATAGAGCATATTGACCAGACGGATAAAGATTTGATAGTAGGTCATTTCCAGAGAGACGAACAGCACCTTCGCTCCCTGGTCGCGGCAAAGGTTCACCGCCATATTGAGGGCCATCTGCGTCTTGCCGTGGGAAGTCTCCCCCGCCAGCACCCAGTATTCTCCCTTCATCAGCTTGGTGAACTTGTCGAGGGTGGTGAAGCCGGTTTTGTAGATCTTCATCTTGCTTAGCCCTTCGATCTCGTCCATGTTGAAAAGCTGGCTGATAGGTTTCGCCTGCCCGACCGTCCTCATGCTCTGAATAAAGGCTTCGATGGCGAGGGGGTCGGGGTTTTCCTGTTGGCTTTCCAGCATACGGATTAATTCGCGCCCCTGCGCCTTCTGCGCCAAGTCCTGCCACAGGGGTTCGATGTCCACCACTTCCACGCACAACTCGTCCACGAGGCGGGCCTTGTTGACCTTGGCAAGCTCAATCTCTAGCCGTACCTTGTCGTTAAACCCCGCCTTGATGAGTTTCCACATCAACTGGTGGTCGGGAAAGAAGTAGTCGGAAGGGACTAGGGGTATCTCGTCCTTGGGGTGAGTAACCGCCCAAGACAACACCGCCAATTCCTCGTTCTTACTCACGCGTTCAGTCATCTCTTGCCCTTTGTAGCAATTCCGTTTTCCAAATCAGATGTAATACAGGCAAGCCCTAGAACGATTCCCGCACCGATAGCATAGACGGCTTCTGCGGTAGTTGTCATGGCATAGCAAGACCTTATGAAAAGGTAGCGAGATACTAACCAGAGCATCATTTCTTCACCTTCTCCTGCATTTTGCATTTCATCGGCATCATAGTGATGGGCATGTTCTTTGCCGTGACGCAGCACATTGGCTGACCATTCAGGGTCAGGTAGAAGCGGCACGTCCAGCACGCGGGGTTTAGGGCTTTTCTCATCGCGCCACCTTCGGCACGTACAGCACCCGCACTTCAACGTTGTGCCGGCGCCCCCAGTGAATGGCCTCGTGCGTCGAATACATGAACACGTCCAGCTTGTTTCCCTTGATGGCAGAGCCGGTGTCGATGACGGTGCAGGGATCACCGTTATTATAATTAGGGATAATGACGATGCTGCCGAAGGGTAGAACCCGCAAGTCTGCTGCGATACCGCCCACCCTCACCCTCTGCCCTGACGCAGTAATAAGCGGAGCTGCGTCACATTCTGACACAGTGGGGGAATAGGCCGTGATCTCCATGTACAAAATCTTGACAGGCTCGGCAGCCATTCGGCGGGCAGCCCTGAAATTGGTGATGTCGCCCGCCATGGCCACCCTAGGGTTCACGATGATGAGTAGCAGAACAATCACGATTGCAATGATGAGACAAATGGCTAACGTCACGTACATGACATGCAAGATGTCAAGCCATGTGTAGTAATCGAGACAATGATTGCGAGACTTAGCCCACTTCATGCGGTCTCCATGAACTGCCCTTTCGTTGTTTCAAGGGCCTCGACCAGCGGACGCCACCTTTCAAGCAGAGCGGTCGCGGTGGCGAGTTGCTCCTTGAGTCTTGGCAGGGTGTGGCTATACCCGCCCGCGCTGTGGAACTTCCCCGCGTTGAAGCCGTCGGTGTACCCATCTTTATATTGAACGTCTGAACTACGGACGGTGGCGGCAAGTTCCGCATACTCCGCCTCACTCATAAGAACTAACCTACCCAGTTTTTTCATCGGGCCTCCATATGCGGTTGTCCATAATCTCCGCAAAATCTTTCAGTTGTAGAATGACAAGCCAGTCCTCGTTCTTCCTGCCCCCATTTCGATGTAGCCCAACGACCGGCAATCTCCCCTTGCATTCTTTGTAAGAGAGGGCCTGTGCCATGGCGTCCTGAATCAGTTTGGGGAAGCCGCTCTTGCGCGACTTGGATTCCAGCAAGAGTGGGGGGCCCTTATACTCGAACCCCCCAAGTGCGTCGGGGCACACCGCGCCCCAGTTGGTTTTCGAATGTTCAAGGCGGGTGAGGCCGAGGGCGTCGGCGAACTTGTGCTCGCTATGAACCCACGCCTTCATGGGGTTTCCTTCGGCGTAATCGTTATCGTTGCTCCGTTGGGATAAGCAGAAAGGCATTCGATACAGCGTTGAGGATACCCCTCTGCCCACACACCATCGAAGAGGGTACAAGTTCTTATATCAACGGTATCGTCGTTGTCCCAATCAAGATAGGCACAACCTTCGCAGGTCTTCCCTGCTGGTATCTCCATCAGTTTGTTGTCCTGTCGTGCTTCGGCCAGTCGGAAATGTCGGGGCGGAGGCTTATATACATGTAGCACGCCGCCGCCATCCGCTCTGCTGCGGAAGGGGCACCGCTCAGGACTTGGGAAAGGAGGAAGACCATGCCGGAGTCGGTGGTGTTGATTAAACCCTCTCCCACTTCCTGCGATAACTTGTTGCAGAAATCTTCAATGGGGTTCATGCTAGTCATCCCAAGTAAGGCGCACAACCCTGTCTCCCTTGAACGTATCCTGATAGAGCCCTGCCTTGTACCAAGCGCCATCACCCGAATAATAGATAACCAGTTTTCCGTCCTTGTTGACTATGCCCCATGTATCCTGTTTCACGGGGACGGGAACGAGGTCATCTGGATTATTGGGAGAACCCCACGGGAACACTCTGCCGTCTGCCGACCACAAACCCACAATCTCATTGTCGTCCGTCAGGGTAATCGTGCCGATTACGCATATTGCCCCCGCCTTGAAGTCAGTTGCCAGAAGCCTAACGACCCGACCATCTCTTGTCTGATACTTCCCCTCCATAGTTATCTTCATCAGTTCACCATCTGGGAGGTACCGAACGTACCGTCCAGCGGGTCAATCTTGGTCACGCTGTGCCCGTCGGGGGTGAGGACAACCCACCCAGGAACCCACTTGCAGTACGGCTTGTCCGTGAAGTAGCGGTAGGGCATCTTGCGTTCGTCTACTAGCCCGCCCACGTCAATGGCACAATACCCGCCCTTGCTGTTGCTCTCATTCGTGACGTGGCTGTGGCCACAGATGGTATTGCTGGAATATTCATCGGCAAACTCCCGCGCTACGCTTCCAGGAACGACACGGTAGCTGTCGGGATGGTGAAGCACCCACTTCTGCTTGCCGAGTGCGAGATAGGCAATAGGGAACTTGCTGAACACTACCCTGTCGCCGTATTTCGCTTTCGCCCACGTGTTGATGAGCGCCCACGGGCCGAGTGCCCCATTCGTGATGCGCGAGAGAAAGTAGTCGTGGTTGCCAGGGATCTTCACGACCCTTTCGGCCACTTGGAGTTCAAGGTCAATATCCTGCTCAATCCACTCGACCGTCTGGGCGAGGTCGTCCGAGCCGGAAGAACGGGATGCGAACTTGGAAAAGGCGTCGTACTGCCCGTCATCGCCAAGGTCGATAATTGTGTCGCACCCTTGACAGGCATCGAGAAAGTAGTAAAATAAATTACGGTTCATAAAAGGTTCATGTTTGTCCCCACTCACGCCCGCCCTCTCCGCTTCAATGTGGAGCACCTGACTTGCGAGGTCAGGAACAGGCGGGCGTTGCCATAGTGCCTCGAGCGCCTGTTTGTTCAACCTGATTGGGGGAAGGCCAAGAGAGCGGGCGTACTTCCGCACGGCGTCGGGATTGCTGACCCCGATTTCGGCGGCAATCTCTTCCCAGACCCCGCTTGTCTTGCCCGTTGCAATGGCGTCAGTAACCATCATCGCCACCAAATCCCGATCTTCCTCCGAATACACATGGTCGTTTGTATTTAGCATCAAGCCTCCTTTAGTGCTGCTACAACTTCTTGTTGAAACAAAAAGTTGTAAGCAACGGCGTTTATCTTTGCCATACCCCGACCGTCTGTTTGACGGTGGTAGATACTCCGATGTAACGTGTGTGGCATATTGATGACCTGTTCGTTGTCAACGTGATGTCCCTCGCAGCCAAGGAACCAGGGATTCAGGTATACATAGCCGAGACCGCGGCGCTTGGCTTTTTCCTTGTGAAGATATCCGCGCCTCTTTTCTGGAGTAGCTCCGCCCTGCCAGAAACGACTAAGTGGCCCCGCCTGTGCCCTTGAAATCTTTGCCCGCGTTTCGAGAGACACCACATGCCCCATCAGGGCCGCAGCCATATTGGCTCGTGCCTCAGGGGTAAAGATATGGGTGATCCCCATGTGTGATACAGACATCTTCGCTCGCGTCTCCACTGAATGAGGAACCCCAAGATGGCTTTTATTCCCCATCATCGCTATGGACATCTTTGCCTTACTTTTTTCTGAGTGACGACGCCCAAGCCATACCGTATTCCCCATATTCGCCGCAGATATTTTTGCACGAGTCTCAAAAGATTGTGGATGCCCCATTATTGCCTCTTTTGCAGTTGGGAAAGAGTTATTGAGCAATATTTAATTTGAGAATGAGCTTGTTTGCTCATACCCTCTAGAACTTCGATAAGGGCACCTAAATCGGCTCGCTTAATCTTTGCTTCCTGAAGGACCGTCTCTAAAAAATCCGTATGAGCTTGAAAAACCTCAAGTTGTTCATAACCCATGTCACTTTCTAGTACCCCCGTCTCCCGCAGTTCATTCAGGCGAAGGCGAGCAGCCTCAAAGTCGGTGAGCTGATAGGTACTAATTATGTCTGCTCTAGTCGTTAGGCACCCCCTTGCACCACGTATCCTGAAACGTGGCGTGACCAGCACCACTCCCGCGCTTTCAGCGGGTCAATGTCGTGTGGAAAAATGTACCAACCATACCCGTCTTTCGGCGTAAATGAGGTCGGCGCCCCTTTCGGCACTTCCGGCGGCCACCAGCCCAGCCAAAGACCCTCGGGTGCGGAAGCAAGGGAACCCTCAATGAACTCCAAGTCGGAGGTACGGTCGCGCTCAATGGGGTTGCTCCCCAAGCCCTCGCCAGAACAAAGCAACTCGTTCGCGTCTTTGTACTTGCCATAGAGTTGCAGACGGTGAAATTGCTGGTCGGGGAACATTGCAAGGACTTTCCTTTCGGCCTCGCGTCCAGCGGGGTCAGCGTCAAAGCAAAGAACGAACTCACATTTTGTGTGGGGGACTACCTCCTGTAACCCTGACAAGGTGGATGCCGAAAGAACGCCCACAACCGTTCCATAGGGCGCCAGCGTGTAGGAATCTGTCGCCCCTTCGCAGATAAAAAGAGGGTTTGGCATTGTCCAGCTTCGGTTCAACATGCTCACGTTCTGCTTGGGTGGATAGAACAGCCCACTTGCGTCACTCCCCGCGAAACACCTGTTCTTCGGCGTTCGCCCATCAATGAAGCGGCGCTGTATCCCCACCATCTTGTCGCCATGCCAGAGGGGAAAACACACGGCGGGGCCATCCGACTTCAACCCCTCGGTTGAAATCTTGCGGCCCTCCAGGTATTCTCTCCCTTCGGCGGTCAAGGGTTCGAGTTCGTTCCAGACCTTCTGAAACCTCCCCTCGGCGGCCTCCTCCAAGTCGAGATAGGTTCCAATGGGCTTCAGGCCAAGTTCGCTCCAGCCGCTCTTGTCCTCGGCCCAATCCCGATAACCACCATCTCTAAATACTTCAACGGAAGGAGTTCTATCGGAATGGAATGGTTTGGACAGGAGTACATAATCGCTTCCCTGCTGCGCGTGCTCAAGGGAACTACCGAGTTTCTCTAGGGCTTCCACGGCGCGGAACTGCGGGCCGCGAAGTCTCTTTTTATCTACGGCCATCAGTACTCCCAGGTGACGAGAACAACGTGTGCCTTACCGTGGGTTAGCGAGGGGCGCTCTCGGTTTTCCGCATCTGCGGCCCCTTGTGCAAATGCCTCAGTAGAAAAAAGGATTCTGTCTTTGACGGCGGTACGATAATCCCCGTCAGCACACACAACGGCCCACATTTCACGCTTCGCAGGCGCGGATACAAGGTCAAGAGGATTATCGCCCTTAGACGTAAAATACCTCTCGTCTGCATCCCACGAACAGAGCTGCTCTCCGCCGTCCATGTTCGTAACGATGCCCGCTATCGGGCGGACACTCCTTATTTCTGTTGCCAGAATCCTCACCGCCCGCCCGTCGCGGGTCTGGTACTTACCTTCCATCGTAATCACCATCAATTTTCCCCATGCAGTTCGCCGATGTTGTCTCTCATGTATTGGACACCGCTCTCGAACTGTTCGTTAAGGGCCTCATTCCACAGGGCTTCAGCCGCTTTCAAGTCGCCCATTACCATCAAGGCGTTGATCTTCAAGAACTGCGGGTCGTGTGAGTTCACTTTCGTTTCAATGACCGTCATGGTTTCGCCTCCTTGAGGATTTTGATGACTGCTTTGAGGGCTTGTGCCTCGGTACAGTCGTGCTCCATAAACCAAGTGACAATGGCCTGCGCCAAATCTTTATCACTCATTTTTTCATCGACCCCGCGGCCTGAACAGAGTTTGCCCGTTCCAATTCCCCTATATAGTCTTTGGTGTTTTCTTCCCAATCCTTAATAACCGTCCGCATTGTTCCAGCCTCAGTCTCACATGCCTGCAGTCGTTCATTGAGATTGAGTTCTCTCTTATTAAATAAATCATTTATTTCATCTAACACGTCGTCCATTGTTCCTATCATCACTTCTCCTTTGCCGCCATCGCGGCTTCTACCTCTTGCTTAAATAAGAAGTTGTAGGCGACGGCATTTATCTTTGCCATACCTTGTCCGGTGTGTTGATTGTGATAAACGCTGCGGTGTAGGGGTTTTGGCATATAGATAACCCGATCGTTATCTACGTGATGCCCCTCACAGCCCTCGAACCAAGAGTTTAGTGGGGTAAACCCTAGCAAACGACGCTTAGCACTTGCCTTGTGCGCCCATATTTGCGCCCCACCCTTCCAGTTTGGATTTAGTGAGCCAACAAATAAACCCATGCGTGCGGCGGACATATGCGCTACCGTTTCAGGAGTTCTTTTAAGACCAAGGTTTGCAGCGGACAGCCTTGCCCTCGTCTCGGGAGACTTGATGCGCCCCCTACTTGCTGCACTTATCTTTATCTTTGTTTCTTCCGATGGGTGAAAACCAAGCGAGTTAGTATTTCCCATTCTTGCAGCCGACATCTTAGCCCTAGTAGCGACAGAGGGGTAATATCCAAGTGTGTACTGGTTCCCCATTAACGCAGCGGATTTCTTCGCCCGCGTTTCTGACGAGTCCTTATGTCCCAGATGTGCGGCAGAGTCTTTTGCCCGCGCCGTAAGTGACATGGTGTGTCCCATTGTCGCCGCAGATATCCGCGCCCGTGTTACGAGAGATTTTGGTCTTCCTATCAGCGCGGCGGATATTTTCGCTTTCTGTTCATCCGTCATTTTTGATGAAAGGCCTTTATTGCCTCGTTAAACATTTCAGTGAGGCTCTTCACATCCGACGCCAGCCCCGATACAAGGTAGGTTCTTTCTCCCTCACGGCTTATCTGGCAATAGTCGGGCAGCGTGTCATCTGAAACTTTGACTGCATACTTTTGTGTGATAATCATGGATTTCCTCCTTAGGCTAATGTCCTCTATTACTATTATACGAGAATATGTGTTTCCAGCAAGCCAAAAAGTAAGGAAATTGTGAACCCTAAGTGAAGGGTCATCGGGCGCCCTGTTCTCCCTTATCCTTTCTTGACGGTGGGGGTGAACCATGCCAACGGTATGCCCGTCTGACCGTCGGGCGTGTTCATGGTGAGGCAAAACTAAGGAAGTTGGGGAAACGGAAGGCCAGCGGGCGAAATATCAATGGCGGGCTTAGAAATGACCCTACAGAGTATATCAACGGAAATTGATATGCCACAGCGACTTGTCTTTTTTCGGTGAGTAACGTGCCAGTGGAAAGGTTCGTCAGTTAATAAATAAGGGCTGTTCCGACCTGTTCCGCTCTTCCGAGCGTATTCAAGGTAAAGACTTTGACATGATTCCCTTCGAAAAATGGGGAATTAGAAGAGGAAGACAGAACAAACAAACTTTCTCTCTATACTCTCTCTTTAAGGATGGTCTTTATATATATTTATATAGGTCTTTTAAAGAAGGAGTACTTAGTACTTGTACTAATCTTAGTACTGCACAAAGTGTGCCAACTGGTTTATTTAACCCTGTGGCCCGCTAGTAGAAAGAGCTTGGAGTCTTGTATCCTCTTGCGGCGCGCCCTCCACTTCTCGGCGAGGGTACAGACGAGGATGGCCCCGTTCAGATAGGCCATGTAGAGAAGGGCGAGAACAAGGCAGAATTGAAACAGTACCGTGCCTGGATCGTACATCATCTTTGCCTCCACTCGCTACGGTTTGTAATGTACCAGTCAATCAAACAAAAAAGAACGATTACAATAAGAAAGACGGCGCCTATAATGATATTTCCGGTCAGCGATGTCCAATCCATTCTTGCCTCCCTAGTTCCAGAGTCTTGCCACTTGCGCGGGTAGTCCTGGCTGATTTACCCGTCTTGCATAGTCCGCCAGTGCGGCGGCGTTGGAATTCCATATCCCCATTGTAGTTATGTGGGGCAGCTCGTCAAAAAGGAAACGGCGTGAATGTTCAATCTCGACTGACAGCCTTTCCCATCCCACGGCCATATCAAGATCGCCTGCGCGGGTTCTTGCGCGGGAGTATAGGTCGGCTTCCTCGCTATGCAGTCCAACGTAGTCGGGTGTGCAGAGACCCGACGCCTGCACATCGCAGGCCATCTCACAAATGGAGCGATTTGTCTCCTGCATGTCAGTATGGCCTCGTCAATGACCCGTTACTGTAGAGGTATTCGTACAGGCCTTCACGAAAAGAATACGTTGCTTCGTCTTTTTCTTGCTGCATAATGTCTCTGATGCGCTTTTCAAAGTCATGGCACTTCTCCGGCGGGGCGTATTGTGAGAACTCGCCCATAATTTGTTCAAGCCGCTCCATGTTGTGCCTCCAAAGGGAAACACTTTCCGTACAGTCCGCAGTTGCGGCAGGTGTCGTACGACTGCCAAGGACATGAATCAGCGGGTTTTGCCTTGAGGAACCCTTTGACGGCTGCGTTCATCGCGTTCCGTTCCAGTTCTTCGCCATGAGAGATTCCCTTGTCTGGAATGTTCAGGCTTGCCATACGCTCACCAATGGGTTATACTCCCTGCGGTCAGCCCTGACCAGTGCCCTCCGCCTTGAACAGCGGGGGGTTCTTTCAATCTTGTCGTAGAACGTCCAGCGGTTCCGTGTCTTACTCATTGCATACCTCCTTAAGGATTTTGTTGATGATCTCCTGCCGCCTTCGGGCGGGTAGTGCGCTCCATAATCTCATGTTTTGTGCCTCCCATGCGCCTGGCCGTGCGGCCCTCTAGCGCCGTAAACCTTCAATAATTGCGCGGGCGTTGTCAATTCGTGTGACTGTGGCAAAGTCCCCGCCAAGCCATGCGCGTTCCCATTCGATCTGTAACGCTTGCAACGTTGCGCCGCTCATGGGGTCGCTTTCTTGGCTTCGGCTTCCAGCGCCTTGCTGTCTGCCCTCATTGCTGCGGCCCATGTTTGCATAGGGTCTTCTGCAAGCGCTTCACGGTGTGCGGCCTCAATCTCTGCGGCTTCGGCTGCGTCAATGGTCGCCTGTTCGGTGGCGCTGATAGTCATGGCGTCTGCGGTGTGGAACTGTTTGGCTTTGGTGTTTTGCATGGTGTTTCTCCCTTCCCCATTCGGGGCAATTCTAAGCGGTACGTTCACGGTGGCCTATTGCTTGAAGCCGCCGAGCTGAAACTCGACAATACCAAACCAGCAGCGTAAGCGCCTTGTTTCGTGCGTGTAGCGCTTAGCGTAAAGACTAAGGGCCGCATATTCGTTGCCTTGAATAGAAAACGGCAACTTAGGGAGTGGAACGGGACAGAAGGTGTGAAACTGCTCGATGTAGCCTCTTGATTCTTTGTTCAGAAACTCGGCCAGTGTATTCATGTCGTTCTCCTTGTCCGGCTCTCGGCTCCGGCTGCCGTCTGTAGGGTAGGCTGTTGGCCTGCTCGCGGGAACCTTCGCGGCTCCCGTGAATCGGTCAAGCGGCTTAGAGTTTTTTCGGTATTAGTTCATAGGCACCAGGCAGGAGGCGGTAAGTCGTTGCAAGGGTTGTGCTTTTTCCGTCTGCATCGCGTGGGTGGCTTGGCATTGCATAACACAAGCCCGCACTGGCCTCCCTAATCACTGCTTCGCAAATGGCTTTTTCAATGGTGGGCAGGTCGCTTGGAATCTTTCGGTTGAAGTGTTGCTGCATGGCTCCATCATGAGAGGCCAATAAAACAAGGTCGTGGACACTCATTTTTCCGTAGTCGCTCATGGCGTTGCCTCCTTAATCGGGCAATTTGCCATCTGCTTCTCCCAGCACTCAAACTCTATACAGGGCTCGCGTGGACTGATACATTCGCCCTTATCTTCTTCTCTTTGCAGGACGCAACCGTCGCTTTCTCTGTCCCTAAGATGGCAATACAAGCAATGGTCTGGTTTCTTGTCCAGCGTTATTTGATATGTCATGTCCCTACACCATCGAGTCGGGGGTCTGTTTGGCATATCCTGCGTTTTCAATGGAGCAACCCTCTGAAGTGACGGGCCCCTCATGATTGGAGATGGTTTTACTGGGAACAATTCCGCTGTAAGGAAATATTCCTCCGCGCTTGTTTTCTGCTCTTTGTTTGTCAAGTTTCGTGGTCAGTCTTACGCTGCGGTAGTAATCTGCGGCGGTGAAACCAGCAATTATAGAGAGTGCAATACCGGTGACTGCTTGCCAGAAGTTAAACATTTGAACCTCCCGTGTACGGTGCCCGCTATGGGGTCTTATCCGTTTACTACCGTCAATGGCTTGAACTTGCTCGGCTCGCTGCTCTTGTAGAACTTGCTCGGATCGTCGGATGGGTCATCATCCTCAAACCATGTCTGGTACGCTTTCGGGTCGCGCTTCTCTAACTCTTCGAGCAGAAAGTCCCGCACCTGCGCAACGGCTAGGAAGTCGTCATCGGTCTTCGCCTCTTCCATCTTGACGGTGGACAGGTTCCACTCAATCACAAGATCGGTGGTGTTTAAGGTGTGGATGAGCGCGCGCATTCCTGCCTTGAGTGTTGCCACGTTGTTTCTCATGATGATATCTCTTTGCCAAATGTTTCTTCAAGTTGGAGCAGGTAGGCGCCAATGGCCGTCCAGTTGCACCAGAAAAACAGGCGGGAGCTGTCGGTATGGTTTACCTTGTCGGAGACTTGTAGAACCTTGTGCGCCATTTCGCCAACGGCGGCGGGTGAGCGTTCTCCTTGGTATTGCTCCATAACGTCAAGAAAACCGTTGCTGATGCGCGAGACAAGGCCAAGAATGGTGGCCGTTGCGTTGATGTCTTCGGCGGTTTTGTTCATGTCAAACTCCTTATTCCCCTACCCTTTCGGGTTGCGGGGTTGTTAGACTGCGACACGGCGCGGTGTGTTACTGTTGGCCGTGTTTCGCCGTTTCCGGCTCGTCAGGCAGTCAGTCGTTCCAGTCAATGTGCTCGTATTTGGGGCACCAATTCCTTTTGGTCTTGCGGGGTGCTCCGTTGATTGGGTCAAGAACGCAACGCTCAGAAATGCTGCATTGCTCGCAGTTCAAGCAATTCTCGCCACGTTCGAGGGCGTCGGCCTTGCTGTCCATTCGTTGCGTTGCTTCGATGTTTGAGAGTGTGGCGGCTAGTGTATTCATTAGTTCTCCTTTGCGCTTCTGCGCTCGTTCTGTGTGATACGTTCACACAAGGCGCGGGAGTGAAAGTACCCCTGCCCTTGTGTCAGCATATCAACCCCTCAAGTCGTCAGGGTCTGGCTCCTCCCTCCATGCCCGTACTTCCTCTTCGGCATTTAGTACCCCCCGCTCTTCGTCCTCTGCGAGAGTTTCAACGTGTGCGGCGTTGTACCCTTCTTCCTTGAGTGCCAATTTTTCAGCATAAGAGAGCAGATCGTCAATGTTGATGAGCAAAAGCCCCAGCGTGTCGCTGGTCAGGTTCGCGTCGATGCGGTCGATGGCAAACAGTGCAGCCCTTAGTCCTTCCTTTGGTGTCGTCAACGGTGTTTTTGTCATGTTGTCTCTCCTTTTTCCCTCTTGGGGTTGTTCTAGGTGATAAGGTTACATCTGGTTCCAGTCGCGGCGCTGTGTATCACTGATATAAGTTCCGTACCACTCCTCAACTCCCTGCGCCATGACTCTAACGCAGTCAATGTGTGGCTTGCGTTTCTGCTTGCGTAGGAACGCTTTTGTTTCAGAAATTCCGGGAAGCTGTGCGATTGTGAGCCATTGGTCGGTCAGTTCATTGTGTAGTTGTACTCTTGTCTCCATGTCGTTTCTCCTTTCCCTTTCGGGTCCCTCTGCGATACGTTCACGGGGGCTGTGTGTACGGCTCCCGTCAGTGTATCACTTAGTGGTGTGGGGTCGGCTTAACCTCAGACCGCGATAGCGGCAGTCTGCTCGGTGGCTCTCCTGTGGTTGGTTGTCAAGGCGCTTGTTCTTCTGGTCGCGGGCTGTGTGTTCTGCTCGCCTGTCCATATCATACGGGTATCTGTGTTCCTGTCAAGTAGGGAATCCTAAGTCAAGGCTCTTCGGGTGATAGGGCAGGCAGGGTGTATAAAGATCATGCCAGGCGCGGCTAGTGTGTAGTGCGGGCATATCCAATTCCCTATCTATTCATTGCTTGCCAATACACCAATGGCTAGCCCCTCTACGCGCGCACGTGGTCTTATTCTTTACCCTGCGTGCGCGTAGGTGGGTTTGTTTGTGTTCCTTGGGTTCAAGGTTCGGGATGTGGGTGTACTACCCCTCCCTTCCCATGCGGCCCCCTACAAGGGAGAGGGTGGGGTGGGTGGGTATATATATCACTCTCCGACTGCTTCTCCAACCTTTTAGAAACCCCCTCTACTGACCCTTAAGAAAGGCGGGGATGGCCGCCTTTCTTCTGGGAAGTGTCGTTTCGGGAAAAAAGGAAGCCGCTCTGGAACAAATGAAAGGCATGTTTTAGGGGGGTCTGGAGACAACCCTTTTGAGGGCTGGCGGGGAAAAAATAAAAGTTAGGAAAGACAGCGGAGGAAGGGGAAGAATCGGCGGGGCCTGTTCCTGACTGCCCGTGGGCCACAGTGAAGAAAAGGTGAAGATAAGGGCGCCCGAACTTGCGTATATATGTATGAGAGGGCATATAAACCCCGAGGAGGAGACTATGGAAAAGAAAAGCCACCACAAGAAGCCCCAAATCTCCCCAGACGGTACCCTCGAAACCCCCGTCAAAAAGACGTTCACCCGCCAGGAGTATACCTTCGCACAGCATGAGGCTTGTCGCGAGAGCTATCTCATGCTTGGCCGTGACCGCTCCTTGCTCAAGGTAGGTTTCTACGCAGGAGTCAAACTCTCCACACTGAAGGGTTGGTCTACCTCTGAACACTGGGATGAGTGGGTCAACGTCATGGAAGGGGTCTTAAACGACCTCGCCCTCAAGGGCTTGTATGATGCTGGCGTGGCAAACAAGTGCGAAGAGGCGAAGGCCACGCTCATCCAGATTATCAGGAGAGGGTCGGAATTGTTGGAAGAGAAGAAAATTATGCTCAGGGCGGCAGACATCACAACCGCTGCGAAGCTGCTTTTAGATCTGGCGGGAGAGACGAAGCAAGACACAAAGGAACAGCTTCCTGATTGGCCCGTAGAGGTTACCGCAAAGGACTCTATTGCTGATTGACGCGAAAGGAAAGCCCGTTCTGTGGAAGGTGGATGACACCGGACACATTCTTGAAGACCCAAATGCGTTTCAGCGCGAATACCTCGACGACAGTCTTACGACCTACCTGATGTTCATCGCTGGTTCGGGCGCGGGCAAGTCTTCTTCAATCCCCATCAAGCTTCTGCGCCTGATGCGGAAAAAGCACGGGGGCAGATACCTCGTAACGGAACCTTCTTTCCAGTTTGTCGAGCAGATTGCCAAGCCGTATGTCCGAGAATACTTCGACCACACCCCGCTCAAGGGTCTCTGGTCGGAGAAGAGGCGCTGCTACGCCGGCACGAACTACGAAATCTTCTTCGGTTCTGCCGACAAGCCCGACCTTCTCGAAGGCGGCCAGTATGACGGCATTATCATCGACGAGATAGCCCAGTGCCGCAGGCAGGTGTGGATAGCCCTTCAGTCTCGCATTCTTATGAGGGATGGGCAGCTCTGCGGACTAAGCACCCCCTATCCAGGGAAGACGCAGGCTTGGTTGGCAGACGAGCCGTACGAGGAATGGAAGAGCGGCAACCCCGCCTACAAGTTTATCCAGTGTCCTTCTACTGCCAACCCCGCTTTTCCAAAGGAAGAGTTCGAGCGGCTGCGGAAGGAAATGGCGCCCGCAGAGTTTGCGATGCGGTACCTGGGAGAGTTCACGGCAGCGATAGGACTGGTCTATGACCTGAAAAAAGATGTCATCATCCCCTACCGCGAACCCCCACCCAACGCCGAAGTCTGGTGCGGGATGGACTTCGGATTCGGGCACCCTACGGCCCTCGTTTACCTGTTTGAGGAAAACGGGGTCGTGTACCAGTTCAGGGAATACGAGGCGTCCGCTATCGACTATGAGACGCACGTTGAGAACAATCTAGAAGCCCTGATGAAGTACCGAGTAAGACGGGTGTATTACGACCCCTCCAACCCACAGGGCGCGGCAGAGATGAAGAAGTGGCTGAAGAAGAACGGACTTGAGATTTCCTTCCTTGCCGCCATCAACGATGTGGACAAGGGGATCTCAGAGGTTTCCAAACTGATGAACACGGGCGGGTATTGTCTCATGGACTCCTGCCTTCAGACGAAAGATGAGGCACGGAACTATGTCTGGCGAAATGGAAAGCCCCTCAAGGAAGCGGACGACCTGATGGACGCCCTGCGTTACGGTCTCATGGGCCGGAAACAATACAAAGCACAGATGGAGCGGGCGCGAGTCAATCCAGAACCGTTGATGACAAGGGCGGCCGAAAGAATCGCTCACATTTTCGAGAGGAAAGAAGAGAGCACGTGGATGAGGAGGGTTTGATGGCATTTACCGGTCGCCCCAATGTTACTGATGCGGAACGGAAACGAATGAAAGATGCAGTCAGTCCAAAATCTATTTTGTACCAAGTGGTTAAAAATAGGTTAAAGATTATTCCTGACACGAAAATTGCCCCGACACAGCAATAACAATCGGACAAACCCCCAATAAGTGGGACTTGCTGACCATCGATGCCTCCGCTCCCCAAGGAACGTTCAAGAAGTTTTTTGTTAAACCCTTTCTTCCAAAATCAGGGAAAGCCTAATGGTTGAGCTGGAGAATGGTGACCTTGCGCTGGACGATGGCACAGTCATCCCCGCAGAGAAACGTCAGCCTTGCGAAGTCTACAGCCGCGTTGTCGGTTATCTGAGACCAGTGAGGCAGTGGAACAAAGGCAAGAAGGCGGAATGGGCGGATAGGGTTGACTTCAAGGTAACACGGGAGGGGCAGCATGGCACTACTTCATAAATATCAGGACGACTACGAAACGGCCAAGTCCTTTGCATCGGCTTATCTGGCCGATTGTCGTTCATGGAGAGATTACTACCTTGGCGATCATTGGAGCCACGTTGGTGGCGTTGATGATTCTGCATCCAAGCCCGAGATAAACTATATCAAGCCAAACGTCCTTCAACTCCTCGCCATGTTGCAGTTGAAGCACCCCTCCATCCTTGTTAACCCCGCCAAGTCTGTGAATATGCCAGCGGCGGAACTACTCTCGGTCGCTCTTAAGGCGGTTTATGAGAACAAGGACGTGGCAGAGGACGTGAAACGGGCCACGTTGGACATGCTCATCTATGAGAGAGGCTATCAGGGTATCTTCTGGGACGCACAGGACGACGGCGGGGCGGGGAATATAGGCTCTTACACCATTTCCCCTTTCAATATGTTTGTTGACCCCCTTGCCCACACCATTGATGACGCTGAATACTGCCACGTGCGCCACCTGCGCTCTCCCTTCTATGTTCTGACCAAGTATGGTGTGGAGATAGAAGCGGACGCCAAGGACGAGTTCACCAATGCCGAGGGCGTTGAGGTCATCGAGTCATGGTACAACCCCGATGCGACTCTTCCGAATGGAAGGCACGTTATCTGGGCCGCCTCTTCCCCAACAAAGCCATTTGTCGATGAAGAACTGACCTATCCCTTCCGGCGTATCCCCATTGTGGACTACGTGGTTGATGATACCTCGACGGGAGAACGTAGGTCGATGGTCGGTGATCTGTGGGGCAGCCAGAAATCATTTATGAAGACGCTGGGCTACCTCCTCGACAACCTGATGCTGACACAGAACAACCAGTACATCACCAAAGACCAGCAAATGCCCGACCATCTTTCTAATGAGCCTGGGCTTGTCCATAAGAGCGACTTCGACCTTCTTCCATTGAGGACTATTCCCCTTTCTCCCGCCTGGCAGAACACCGTTGGGATGCTTCAGGGCATCATGCCCGACATCAGCGGTGTCCGGCAGGTCAACTACGGCGCGACTTCTGGCGGCGTAACGGCGGCCAGTGCCATCGTTGCTCTGCAAGAAGCGGGCAAGACCATCAAGGAACTCAAGGCAGATGGAATACAGCGCGCCGTTGGACTATGGGGCCTCATGGCCGTTGAACTGATGCGGTGGTACACAACCGACCAGTGGGTAGCCATTGCGGGCGCACAGCCCGACCCGACACAGATGGACAGCGTGTTTGACGTGTCTATCTGCTACTCGGAAGCCCTTCCTGCGGACAAGGAAATGAGGATGAACCTTGGCAACCAGTTTGTCAATCTGAAAATCCTCGACCCCGAAGGGCTGGGCGAACTTACGGGCGACCCCGTTCTCATTGGAATCATCGGTCGCGCACAGGAGCGCATCAAGGCGGCGGCTCTTGCACAGATTCAGGCGGGAGTCCCGCAAGGAGGGGCCAGTGTACCAACCCCAGTCCAATAACGGAATAAATCCGAAGAACGTGCTCGTACAGCAAATTGCGAAACGGCGACTGGGAACCACTTCGGCTGTACCGACCGTTCCCGCGACTCCGCCCGCGATGCAGGGAATATTTCCCAACCCCGACACCACAATGCAAGAAACACTTCAGCGAATTGCGGGACTCAGGAATCAGTTAGGCATCCAATAGGAGGATACATGGCCTTTAACGCAAAAATGCTCGGAAACGCACTGGCGAACAGAAGTCGCGGACTTGAAAACGACTTAAGCAAACAGATTAACCCCGGCAATATGCCCCTCAATGCCACGCCCGACAGACAGCCCATTGAAACGGCGGGTACGTTTGATGTTCCGATAGATACCCTTCCCACCGTTATTGAGGGAGACGTTCTTACGGTGACCGCCATCGTGGGCAACACGGTGACGCTCGCAAAAGCGCCTTCTTCAACGGAACCGACAGTTACACCAGCCCTATAACAAGGAGAACCTATGCCTGACAATACTACCGGCAACGTTGTATCACCAGCATCTCCCGAGTCTTATTTTGCAGACGAACAGGTAGATACTGCACAACAGCCCGCAACTCCCGCAAACACAGATTTAGAGCAGCCGTCATCAACTGAGAACACCCCTTCGCAAGAGGCGCAGTGGGATGGCGCTCCGTGGAAGTTCAAGGCAGCGGGGAAAGACTGGACACCGAAGGACAAGGCCGAGCTTCTGAAGTGGGCCTCGTTCGGCGTCAACTACGACACCAAGGCGCAAGCCTTGAACCGCCAGAAGGCAGAACTTTACGCACTCAAGAAGCAACTGGATACACCGGCGGCTCCCGCGAAAGAGGAAGCCCAAACCTTTGACCCATTTGCTGCTCAACCCGACCCCGAAGTAACTGCGCTGAAAGCCAGACTTGCGGAGTTGGAAGAGGGCGTGAAATCTTCTCTCTCGTATGCAGAGAAGCAACAGCTCGGTGAAACGGATACCGCACTCGAAAGTGGCCTTACGGCCCTTACAAAAGAGGGTGTTGAGTTATCTGATTCAGAACGCGATGAGCTGTTCCTCGAATTACAGGAGAGAGTCGATGCACTGTCCGACAAAGCGGTGGACTCACCTGAAAAAATCATACGTCTCGTGAAGGCAACATATTACGACCTCCACCCTGAAGCACTTGATTCCATTGTGGAGAAGCGGGCCAACACCCGTCTTGACGAACTTAAAAAAGGCATCAGTGGCAAGACCGTCGTAGAGGGCGGCTCCAAGGGTGCAGCGAAAGGCACTCCGCGTCCCAGGGATTTCCGCGAGGCGGGAGACCAACTTGAGGGTGCTTGGGATAGCTTGGCATAATTTATAGGAGGACTCACAATGTCCATTATCAGTCAACTCGATGCCGCAACTACGGCATATTATCTCCCTCTCGTCAACAACATTTATCAGGATGACCCGCTCATCAAGCGGTTCATGGCAAAGTCGCGCAAGGTTGGCGGCGGCAGCGTCATCAAGGTTCCGCTCATCAACTCGCAGGCGTGTTCCGGCGGCCCGTACGTCAAGACCGATACACTGACCATTACTCAGAGCGACGTTCTGACCGAAAACCACTTCCACTGGTCGCACTACTTCAGTGGCAACGCCCTGAACAAGATTGACATTATGGAAAACTCTGACAAGGCGCAGATTGTCAATCTTCTGACCGTCACGATGCAGAGCATCAAGGAAAACCTCCAGAGCACCCTCGCAAGCGACCTTATGGTTCCTGGCGCAACGGGCGCCATCACCTCCGTCAAGGAACTCCTTGATTACACCAATTACGCCACGGTCGGTGACATCAACCGCAGTATTCCTTCTGGCTACTTCTACAAGTCCAACCTCACGGCCACAGTGGGCGCTCTCACGTATGAGATGCTCGCGACCAAGATGAACGAGTGCAAGAAGCTTGGCAAGAAGTTCCCCGATCTGATTGTCACCACGCAGGCCATCTGGGAAAAGCTTTGGAGCATGAACTTCGCCAAGGTTGGCTTTATGAACACGCAGCAAGCCGTCAGCGAATCCGGCCCCAAGTTCTGGGGTACCGACATTATGTGGTCTGACAAGGTTCCAACCGGCGAGATTTACTTCATCAACACCGACCACATGTTCCTTATCGTTCACCCGAAGGACAACCTTCAGTGGAGCGGCTGGGTAGACATGGAGCCTATCAAGCGCACGAAGGTCATCGAGGGTTCAGTTGGTATCACCCTTCAGCTCGTCTGCGACTTCCCCATGTCTTGTGGCATGTTGCAGGGTGTCACGGTTGCCTAAGTGCTAGTTAGAAACGCATCTGAACAGGACATAATCCTCTCCATCTCCGGTCGAACCGAAGACTGGAAACAGGGCGAGTCCATCGAACTCTCTGAAGGCGAGTGGAACCTGATTATGGGTTCTTCCGACGAAGAGAAGACGCAGGCAAGAACTTACTGGGAGGGGCAGTTTCCTGACTGCCTCCCCAGATTAATCCCGCAACGCGGGAGAGTATCCAAGGAGGTTCATTAACATGGCAACAGTATATGATGCAAAGACGCCCGTTCAGGGGGAACCCGTTTTTGGAAACGCGCAACTCCAGACGGTAAAGAGTAAGACATTCGTTTATGACTTCGCCAAGATGGGCGGGGCCGCTGGGGGCTATATTCTTGGTAAACTCCCCATGAACGCGGTTATTCTTGATATCTCCGCTTACTGGCCGACCGTTTCGGCTGGTGGTTCCGCTTACAAACTCGGTTCTGCCGAGGCCGGAGAACAGTTCATTACCGATATGGGCGCCGCTGCAACGGCGGACGCGCTGATTCATGGCACGGCCATCATGGACACGTCCTCAAGGCTTGCCCTTGCCGCCGATTCAGACGTTATCCTTACCATCGCGGGTACCGGAACGGCAGGGAGATTCGTCGTCACCTTTATCTATTTCGTAACCGACATCGCCTAGGGCGGTGATGTATGGCTAAGGGACATCCCTTTTTTAACGATGCGGACATTGCGGTAACAACCGCAATGATTGTTGACGCAAATGTTACCACCGCGAAGATTGCCAATGCGAACGTAACTCTCGCCAAACTGGCAGCGGGTATCGCTCCCGCGTTTATCGTGGTTGCTGCTGGAAGCGCAAGCCTTCCGAACGCTGCCGCAACCTCTGACGTTACATTGTCGGGTCTAGTCAGTACCGACATTTTTATTGTTTCGCCCTCCGTGATGGGAACCAAAACAACCACTCTACAGGCTCTTTATAAGAGTGCAACCGCGATGACCATTACCAGTTCGGCCAATACCGCGACCAATGACAAAGCCTTCTATCTCGTTTTGAGGGCGGCTGCCTAGTAATTCAAACGGGCGGGGTCGATAACCCCGCCCTACTTCTTGGAGGCACCTATGCCGTGGACGGCGCAGAGTTCTGAAAACGAGGCATACGTCAAAAACGAAAGGCTTGTTCTGGATGCTAGGATCTATTGCAATAGTGGAGAGCAGATTTTTGCCCTTGACGGTTCTCCCGTTTTGAAATGGTTCCTCTTGTGGATAAGCCAAGTAGCAGAGATTGAAAGATGGGTATAGGGGGAAAAGATGTTGCATAAAGATTTGACGGGTGCCGATTTACACGTTCCAAAAGCGCACGTCCACGTCAAGGCTGACATCACCGACTTCCCCGCCTTTGTGACGGGGCCTGCTGGCCCAACTGGGGCAACGGGTGCCGATAGTGAGGTTCCTGGCCCTACTGGCGCGGCAGGTGCTAAGGGAGACCAAGGTATTCAAGGCATTCAGGGAACTGCCGGAACTAACGGCACCAATGGTACTGACGGCACTGACGGGGTAGACGGTGATGCGTTTGTCTATGCTGACTTTACCGAAGGGCAACTTGCCGCTCTCGTGGGGGCACAAGGCGAACAGGGTATCCAGGGGATTCAGGGTACAGCGGGTTCCAATGGCGCGAAGGGAGATACTGGTACAGCGGGTGCGGCGGGTGCCAAAGGTGATACCGGAACTACCGGCGCCGCTGGTTCCAATGGAACAAATGGAACTAATGGTGCCAAGGGAGATACCGGTTCCGCTGGTGCCACGGGTGCCGCTGGAGCTAAGGGCGATACAGGCAGTGCTGGGGCGGCTGGCGCAAAAGGTGATGCGGGCGCAGGTGTTGTAGTAGGCGGAACGGCTACACAAGTTCTTGCCAAGATCGACAGCACGGACTTTAACACCCACTGGGTTGACCCTGCGACGGGCGGGGGTGATACCACCGGTTTGCAGGCTCAATTAGACGGGGTTCGTCCCTTCCCTGCCCCCGTTGTAACTGGCACTTATGCCGTACCGCTTACCATCGAGCATACGGGTGCAACGGAGGTAAGTGCGGCGCTCAATGCTTTCATTGCAAGTGTTCCCAACGGTTCAATCATCTCCTTCCCGATTGGGGCAACCTATCTGCTCCATGCGAGCATTCTCATTTCAGACCGCAACAATCTCATCTTTGAGGGGAATGGAACGACATTGCAGGTTGACACAACTGCCGCAGGGAATAGTGCGTATACTTCTCCGTTCTTTAGTGGCTATGAGCCAGGTCATCCCAATAGGGACATCGTGATTCACGACTTCATTATTATTGGGAATGACCCGACCCCGGGCGTCTTTGATGACGATTATCAATCTCAGGCCAACCTGCAAATCTACATCACCACACGAATTGAAGTCTACAACATCACGGGTTCGGCAGCGTATGGCGACTTTGCCCACCTTGAACAAGTTGGCGGGGTGTGGATTCATGACTGTCATGCGCTGACCGCAGGTCGGCAGGGCGTTTCTGTCCTCAGTGGTTCTGACATTCTCGTGGAAGACTGTGCGTTTGATGTCTCAGGGTACTGTACGTTTGATGTCGAACCAAACGACATAGGTGATGCTTGCTCAAATATAACCATCCGCAACAACACAGCGGGGACATGGGGGTGGCTCTTTCTCGGAGTCGAGGGTGCCCATACGGGTGCGCCCATCGACCAAATTACTGTAGACAACAACACCGTGACAGGTGGTTCGCTTCTGATGGGTGTTGACAATTACGGAGTTGCCGATACTCGCATGACGCGTATCGCGTTCACCAACAACAAGGGAACAGTAGCGGCTGGCCCCGTCCTCAACTTCGCTCACGTTGATGGTCTGACCGTCTTTGGGAACGACCAGCCCCTCAGTTCGGGCGTCCTTGTGAGCGCTATCGATTGTACGGGAATTGGAACGGGAGTACCGATGGCGGGGTTGCAGGTAGGCACGTTTGGTGGCGAGGGATATGCCACATATCCAGGAGAAATCTTGGTTGGAAATGGTGGGCATAATGGGCCAGACACTCCTTATGGAATAGAACTTGAAAGTTCTTTTGGGGGCACGGGAGCCGCAACAAAATTGTATACCGACAACGCCAGCGATTCTTTCGGCATTGCAACAAGGTTTTTGTCTGCGACCTGGGTGAAGCGAGTAACTGTCAAAGAAGAGACCGGCAACGTCGGAATTGGGACGGTTGCTCCGCTTAGCAAGTTGGCAATCAATGGCGGCCTCCATGTTGGTGGCGATTCAGATGCGGGAGACAACAACGCAATTATCGACGGATCACTGACAGTTGGCGCAAGCCTCGTCTCTGCCGCTGGTCTTGCCCTCATTGACGACGCCAACGCAGCGGCACAGTTAGCCACGTTGGGCGCTGCTGCTGCATCAGCCATCACGAATGTCAACAATACTTCTGACGCTACCAAGAACGCGGCAGCCGTGACGGTAACGAACCACAGGTTTACGAGACGGGTAAATACGCAGACGACGACAGATACCATCACCCCTGAGATTTCCACCTACGACATCTTTGTCAGAACAGCTCAGGCGCATGCACTCGTCATCAACAACCACTCCACGAGTACTCCTGTGGATGGGGATATGCTGTTATTCGAGATTTTGAGCGATGCTACTCCACGAGCAATCACCTATGGCAATAAGTACGTTGCCAAGGCAGGCGTAGCCCTTCCAGCGGCTACGGTAGCCAGCAAGAACTTGACCATGCTGTTCATCTGGCGTAACGATTTGACCGTATGGAATCTCTTGTCGGCAGGACAGGAAGCATAGATGGCTGCCGCACACGTTCAACTGCTTGGTTCTGTCGTTGTTGGTAGCGCGGCAGCGACAACAACGGTCATTGTTCCCTCAAGCAAGACCGTTACCGCTGGAAACACTATTGTTGTCGGTTGGGGATGTTACTACGCGGGAACTCCAACGGGAGTTGCCGACAACCTAGGGAACACCTATGTTCACATAGAGCGAACGACACGAACGGGTTCAACTGCCGATCTATGGTACGCTCCCGTTACGGTTGGTGGTTCAATCACGGCAATTACAGTTACGCATGATTCACGCGCATATCGTCTTGGCATCGCTTCCGAGTTTAGTGGGGTTGATGCTTCTTCTGCTGCGGCAGGCGCGGGAGGAACGGGAAGTGGCACAACGGGCACGTGGATGACCAACAAGACCATTCCCGCCTCTGGACTGGCGGTGGGAGTGATGAAAGTGGATGGTGCAAGCGCAAACGCTGCTGGTGCGGCCAGTGGTTCACCAAGCACCTCCATTTCAGAGTCGGGCGAACTGGATGATGCACCCAATGGAATGTCGCTATCTCTCGACTATGCACTTGCAGGGGCATCTTCCGTTACATCATTCACTGGGACGACAACATGGACGACCAGTCAGGCGTGGGCTGGCGCTGGTGGTCTGTTCAATCCTGCCGCCGCCGCCGCAGTCTCACCGAACTTCATTCCATTCTTTTGGGCGTAGGAGGGCAAGATGAGCGTGAGCGATGGGAACGAGCGCAATATATTAGATGAGTCTTTCCGTGACCGTGGTAAATCAAACGAGGAAAAGATTGCTTCTTTGGAACGAGATGTCAACGGTCGCGGAGGTATATCTGTTCGGTGCCCTCATCTATTTTGCCGCCATGACAGACCAGGTAAACTACGGAATACTTTTAACGAAAAACGAGACCGTTTATACATATATCGGCATGAATAAATCATCTGGAACTACTGGTCACGGGTGCTCTGCGTCTAGCGTCATCAGTCTGAATGGAACAACGGATTTCGTTGAATTGCTCGTGTTTCAGGAATCAACCGGCGCCCAAACACTACTTGCGGGCGGGGGAACGCTCTGCAACTGGTGGGGATGCAGAATTGGATAAGTTAGCATGGGCCGCACTGATTGCCGTAGTGCTGATGGACGTGGTGATTCTGAGCAAGTGGTGATGGTCATACGAGAACGATACGGGCATAGGAGGGCAAGATGACTGAAAAAAGCGACCCGACACCGAACACATTGCTGCTAATCAACACGACAATCAACGGTTTGACCCTCTGGTTCAAAGCGGAAATGAAACGTGTTGATGAGCGAAGCGTTGCCGAGACCAAGCGCATTGACTCCATCAGGGAAGTAGATGCGACCGCCGTTCGCGTTGCGGCAGAGCGTGCGCTAGACACGCAAGCGACCTTGGCGACGCAGGTGAGCTCCTTCAATGAAACCCAGAGAGGACTCGTAAACATGACCGCCGATGTGGTCGCAAAGAATCTACAGCAGGTGACTAAAGAAATAAACGACAAGGCACAAGAGCAGATACGACAACAGCAACTAAAAGATGATGCCTTCCTTGCGAGCATTGCGCTTCTTCAAAAGGCGCAGAACGAGAGTCAAGGAAGGTCTGGCATTTCCATTCCGCTGCTTCTGGCGCTCGTTGGTCTCGTTTTCGGCATCATTGGGTTCGTTATCAATGGGTTCCTAAAATGAAGGGTCTCGACTATTCTCACTCGCGCCCCGACCCTCGCAAGGTCAAGGCGGCAGGTTATGGGTTCGTGGCCCGCTACCTGTTTGGCTTAGCACCTGGCGGGAAGGGGATTTCAAAAGTCGAGGCCACCGCCATTCGCCAAGCGGGTTTGGGGCTCGTTGTCGTTTATGAGGAATACGCAGGAAGAGCGAGAGAGGGCTGGGGTTCGGGCGTTGCTGACGGCAGGATTGCTCTAGCGTTTGCCCGCGCTATCGGCTTTCCTGAAACCAGACCAGTCTACTTTGCCGTGGATTTTCCAGCCACAGCAGGGCAGCAGCCAGCCGTAGATGCATACCTGAAAGGCGTGGCAAGTGTCATTGGCCTCAGTCGCACCGGCGTGTACGGTTCATATTACGTGGTGGAGCGCTGCTATGCCAGCAAGACCGCTCAGTGGTTCTGGCAGACCTACGGATGGAGCGGCGGGAAGGTCTCGCCTCATACCCACTTTCTGCAATACAACAATGGACAGATCGTGGCGGGCGCAACGGTGGATCTGAATGAGTCACGGCAATTTGACTTCGGAGCTTGGGAACCGATTGTTAAACCCGCCATAATCCCGCCAAAGCCGCCAGTGGTGGTCAAACCCGCTGTAGCAAAGCCGACATTCCATTTGATGACCCCTGCGGAACTGTTGCAGATGGTCAAGAACGCACTTAAGAAATAGGAGGCATACATGATTGACTGGAATCCCATAATCTTAGCTATTGTCGCGCTTATCAGCACCGTCATTGTCACATTGGCCCCCGTGTTTGTCAAGGCCATTTTCGATGCTCAATCGGCGGCCTTACTCAAGGTGAAGATACTTGCCGACAGCAATCAGGCCATTGCCAATGGAATCGTGGGGGTCGTCCAGAATGTGTATAAGACCTACACAAACAGTGAGAAGTTCCAGGTTGCGTTCGAGAAATTGAACGAACAGCTTCATCTTCCGGCTGGTCAGTTGCAGCAGCTCATTGAGCAGGCCGTTTCGGGTCTGACGCTGGCATGGGGAGATTCTTGGACTGCGCTCGGTGAAACGACTACTGCGACAGACATTCCCGCACAGCCCGTTCCGCAGGAGACTCCCGTTGCAGATGAAACAGTAACCCCGCCCGTTGCTTGAGGGGTAAGAACTAGGGGGTAAGAATGGCAAGAACTCTATCGTCAAACACAGAGCGGCTCGCACAGACCAACGCCTACCAAGAAGACCATCTTGGCCTGAAAGGTATCTTCGCGGGGATTAACGATGAACTTATCCCCGAGGGATATGTCCCCGATATGGAGAACCTTAAGATAACGCAGGAGGGTATGGCTGCCGCCATCCCGAACCCCACCACCATTGCTCCCCCTGCGGGAGAGACGGCTCTCACCTCCATGTACGTCTGGCAGAAGGACGATGGAACGACCACCCTTCTGGCGCAGTATGGGGCGAAGTTATATAAAAGGGTTGGAAGCCCTCTTGCTTGGGTAGAGGTTCAGCGGGCGGCAGGCAATGCCTTCGCTTCCACCAAAAAGGCTAGTTATGCCGCTGGCATGAACAATCAACTCTTTATTGCACAGGAAGATACCCAGTGTATGGCCTATGACGGTACCACGCTAGCCGCGATGTGGAACGGCCCGAAAGGGAAGTACATCACCCTCTGGAAGAACCGTCTTTGGGTTGGGTGCCTCACCTCTTTTTATGGAATGTCAACGACGGCAACCTCAAACGGAACGGAGACAACTGCCGTTGCGGGCGGGGCGCTCAAGTCAGCCGTGATATGGAGCAACATCAACCTTGCCGAAGTTCTGCACGACACGGACGCCTCTCACTATGATGGCGGCTGGTCTACCCTCAGTATGATTGAACTCAAGACGCCGGAAAACTCTATCTGTACTGGCCTTCTTCCCGCACAGGAAACCCTCCTGATGTTCACGGCGAGCGCCGTCTTCAAGTTCTCTGGCTACTCGGAGACCACCTTCACCTCCTTTAACTCCTACAACGGGGCGGATACCCCTGAAGATGGGGCCGTTATCACTGCGGGGGGTGTGTTCTACATTTCAGGCGATGGGTTCTTTGTCCTGAGCGCACTTAAAACCGAATATGATACCCCCAAGAAGATTTCAGAGGCGGTCAAGCCGCTGATTAACCTGACGAGCGGGGTTGTTTCATGCGCCAATTTTGACAGCAGGGTCTGGTTCTGTACCGGTGGCACCCTCGTTGCCCTTAATTCTGGTACGGGCGCATGGGAGAAGTATAAACTCGGTGGACTCTACGGGGCGACGGACGTGGGCGTTCAGAATATCGTGTACGCCTTCGACCACCTGTATGTCGGAACCTCAACCGGTTACATTTTGGAACCAGATGTTCCCGCCGTGGGTTATCGCCCATGGTATCTCCAAACCCCGACACTCAATCAGGGAATCACAACGACACCGAAGCGATATACCTCCCTGTTTGTCTATGCCAAAAACACAAGCGACACGATGTATTCCTCTTATAGCGCTGACCGTGGAAATAACATGACCATTAACCCAGCCATTGCGGGCGTTACGCTCGGAGACTTATGGGGAGTGATGTTGTGGGGCGCAGAAGCGACAACGGGCCACGGCCACTGGTCACTCACAAACGTGGGAATGATGGTCTACAAGAGATTTATTTCCCTTCCTCTTGCGAGGACTATTAGTTTTTTGTTCACCGGAACCGGAGACGGCGCTCTGTTGGGGTACGCGGTGGTATACCGCTACAAGCGCAAGGCAGGGGTATAGGAGGATTACATGGCAAACATAGTCAAAACTTACACCTTAGTGAACGGCCAGCCTGCCGATGCAACACAGGTTAATAAAAACTTCGATGACATCATTGAGGGTGTTGGAGACCTAACTACCTTGCGCCCCACGGTGGCGACTCTCGGTCTTGACGCCGACTTAACAAGTCTTGCCCTTCCGGTAAATACAACAATCTCCGCCGCTGGAGCTGAGTTGGTGAACGATGCCGATGCAGCCGCACAGATTGCGACCCTCGGCGCCGTTGCGACGGGAGACGCAAGATTGAGCGATGCTCGCGTTGCCTCTGATGTTTCTGCGTGGGCAAAGGCGGCAAGCAAACCAGCATATACCGCCGCTGAAGTTGGGACAAGAGGAATAAGCGCGGGAAACTTTACAGCAACCGGAGCTACAGGGAATACGGAAGTTGCCCACGGATTGGGCGCCACTCCGACCACTGTTATGATTACTCTTGGTGCCCAGGTTATAAACGTTGTGGCAAAAACTTCAACCACTTTTACATATTACGCCACCACGGGTCAAACTATTTCCTGGATTGCGGTTGCCTAATATGACCCAACTAGAGGCTCTGCTTCAAGTAAGAACCGCGATCGCCGAACCCACGGCTGGCTATTGGCTAGACGCGGAACTCAACACATACATCAACGAGGGGCTTCATGCCATGTGCGAAAGCAAGGGCATTGAGGACGTACAACGGCTCGTTTTGGACGCCGACCTTCGTATCGGCCTTCCCGCCCTTTGCAAGTATGTAGAGAGTATTTACTTCTATCCGATTACGGGTGTTTTTTCGTTCGTGGGGACTGCCCCCGCCACACCGTCAGTGGGCGACAAATACATTGATTCAACGACGATGCGGTTGTATACCCGCACCTCGACTGCGTGGGTAGCGGGAGACCTTCCAGAACGGGAAATCTTGCAAGAAACTAGGCGGCTGAAAGAAGTCCGCGACGACTACATGGTGTTCACTGAAAAATTGAGCGGGCTGCTGGAAGTCCTTATGTACCGCTTTCCGACGCCACTGGCGTCACCGACTGACGCGATGGAACTCCCCGAATCCTACTGCGTGGGAGTGGCGGCCTACGCCACCGCGCAGGCCGTGTTGAAGGACGATAATTTCAACCAGTTCGACCGCAGAATGATGGAGTTTGTTCGTATACGGCTCGCTTGGGAAAAAGAGAAGTCATATAAAGTCTCAAGGTTCATTTCGTTGTGGGGGGGGAATTAAAATGGCGTACAAAATCCTGACACCTAAGGAGTTGCTTGCACAGACGCTCGCGCAGGCGAAGAAACAGACGACGACAGGGTATGTTGACCCCAACGCCTCGAAAGTGCCGACGACTACGGCGGCACTTGTAACGCCCGCGCCTACTGGTGGGTTCACGAGCTTCGATGCCCCTAAGACTAATAGTGAAAAGGCCATACTTGCCCAGTTCTATGGCGCAGACGGCGCCGCCACGACGGGGACTGCCACGACAGCAGCCATTGCTGCCAATGCCCAATATCAGCAAAGTGCGACGAACGCCGCCAACAATGCCCTTGACGCACAGGTAGCCCAGCAGGACTCCATCATCAATAGCGGTGGAATATGGGCTGCCCTGCAGCCGATAGCAGAGAAACAGATGAATGACTCCATTGCATCCCTTACGGCGATTTCAACCACCGCCAAGGCGAACGTGGAATCAAGCAGGGTTGCCTTGAACGCTCAGGACGCCGCCGATTACGCCAAAGTCATTGAAACTCTTGACCAAGCCGTCATCTCCTCTCGTCAGCAAACAACGGAACAGATGAACCAGCGTGGGATGTTCTTCTCAACCGTTCTTGATTCTGTCATGGGGCAGGTCAATGCCGCTTACACGACCCAGAAGGGTCAGGCGGCACAGCAGGACAAGGCCTCGCTTGCCAAGATTGCCTCCGACATGGCGGTGTTGTCTGGCAATATTGACATTGAAACCATCAAGGGGAACGCTTCCGCCGTAGCACAATACACGGCCTCGATGCTTTCAGTTGTTGCACAGGACGCGCAGACCAAGCAGACCGCGCAGGCCCTCCTTGCCTCGCTGAATGTTCAGAAGGCGGGAGTCGTTGATACGATTGCGGCACAGGTCTTTACAACCCAACAGCAGGTGCTGGCAACGGCGGCCACAGCAGACGCCAACACTGCGGCAACGGCCTTTAATCAACAGGAACAACTCAAGGCTGACGCGGCCAACGCTTCAAATACGGCGTTCACGCAGAATCTGCAGACCAATGCTGCCACTGCCGATGCAACAACGGCGGCCCAACAGGAGTTTGTCAACACGATGGGGCAGTATGCCAACGACTATCAGGCGGCTGCCAATGCGCTTGACCCCAACGATCCCCTGTACGCCTTCAAGGAAGGGATGCTTGAATCGGCACACAATCAGAAGGCCTCGGCTACGACTGCGGCTCAAGCAGCGGCAGTGTTACAGGCAGCCAAGGATAAGGCGGCAGCGGCACAGCAGACGTTCGACAACCTCATAGAAACCGCCAAGGTTAATATCTCGGGTGCCACGCAACAGGCCACCGCCGCATATCAATCAGGGCAACTTAACGTTGCTCAGTACAATGCGGCAACGTCAAGGATTAACTCTGGCATTAGCCAGCAGAACGCCAACACTTCCGCGTACAATGCCACCAAACCCACCGCTGGTGCGGCGGGGGGGGGCCTCACCTACACGCAGGCGATGGGGAATATTGACGACTACACGAAACTTCAGACAACGCTGGGGAATCTTACGCAGGGAGCCGATGGGAAATGGTATACTACGGCGCCCAATACGGCCATGCTTAGCAACGCACAGCTCGGCAACACCGTGAATAAAGACGCTCTGAAAATCATTCCCGCAACCATTCCCGTCGAGGTAAACGCTGCGACCCTCAAGCAGCAGATCGCGGAATTGGAACCCGCATATCGTGCCTCTATTGCAGTTCGCGACAAAACATCGGGAACAACAACCCCCCTGCCCATAGGGGCAGACGATTTGGCGGACGTGGTCGGATTTATTAAGAAAGTAGATGAGGCTTCCGGCGGACAAAATAGGGGGGCATGGGCGAACGAACTTTTGAGTAAGTTGCCAGCCGGTTCCCTTAGCCAAGCCCAACTTACGGCTCTCGATAATTATTTCAACAAGGGTGACAGAAGCGTCTATAACGGGAGTTAGTTCATGCCCATTGATTTCTCCAAAATAAACCTGTCCGTTCTTCCGAAGGGGGGTAACGTTGTGAAGGCCCCTCCCAAAAAGGGGCGTATTGACTATGGTGCCATTAAGTTGGGCAATATCTATATCACCTCCGCCGTTAAAACTACGCCAAAGCCCGTGGCGATATCGGCGCCGCCTACTTCGTTCACAGGGCGTCCCTTGGTAACACCCGTTGAACAGCGGGGGATGAAGGCGGCTATCCCCGCGATTCCAAAGAACCAGTCAAATCTATACGCCCCGAGCAATCAACCAACCCAAACGACGTTGGAGGTGATGGACTCCTTCAACGCTGCCATTCAGGGGTTGACGCCCCACGAACCAGGAAAGGTCAATCAGTATGGGCGCAATACCATCGTGGATTTTGTCGGGAGTCTCGCTACGGTTGCTTTCGGACTTTATGAAGTTAAATCGTTAGTCGGCGCGGTAAAAAACACGGCCCAGTGGAACAAGTATACTAAACTCGGCAGTGAGGTTTCTACCCGACTTGATGAATTACAAAAAACCGACCAGAACTTAACGAATGCTGGTATCGGCAAAATTGAGATAGATGGTAATCTTGTTGCTCCGCTGCAAGAGGCCGGAGCAAGAGCGGCGGCAGATTTAACAATGGTGAATGGTCGGGCCGTTATCCCTAACGCTACAGCCAAACTTGACGGGCAGATAAGGATACTTGAAGCCGCACGGGATTTACTCAACAGCGCCCACCTAGCGGAAGTCGGGACAGGAACCACAAATGCGATAGCGATTCCAGCAGGAGCCTTTACTAATCTATCGTCTCTCACTCCAGGCGTTTCCTCCAACGCCCTAGCACTTCAAGGCGTTTCACAACTGGGCGCGGCGGCACTTGGGCAGAACCCAGTTCGGGTACCCGCCATCCCCATGCCCGCCGGTCTCGTTCATTCAACCGCCCCCGCCATTCCGATGGGAGATGGAACACTACCCGTTCCAACTTCTCTTCAAACTCCCGCGCCCGTGGTGGCACCTGTGGCAAAACCAGCCCCCGCTGTCCCCAATATTATAGCAAAGAAGGGACAAGTACCCGCTTTCACAACTCCTCGCCCGATTGATAAAACTATTCCTGCCTTTGACGTCAAGAAAGCAAACCTCGTTGATGTCACGGGCAAGGTGGATCTGAAATCCATTCAAGTCAAGTACCCTAAGACCGACACGGTTGTCTTGGATACCAAGCGGCGGGTAGTGATGTTCATGCACGGCACGACCCCGCTTGAGGCGGTAGGGGTAGACAAACCCCAACTGAATGAGTGGTACGGCATCGAGGGGGCTAAGCTGCTGGGGGGGGCAACACAACCCGTCGCCCCAGTTGTTGCACAAGTTGCACCAACTCTTTCCAAAATGGAAACACCTGCCGCAGTTAAGCAACCGTGGGAGATTACAAGGGAAGAGTTTATCTCCGCCGAACCAAAGAGAGCTGGAACGAAAGGACAGGCATATCAAGCTGGAGTTCAACATTCGCTTAGCGTTAAGCAAGCGATAGCCGAAGGCAAACCCGTACCCACCGAAGTCCTCGCCGACTACCCCGATTTATCAACTACCCCTCAAAAGGGTACCGCCACGACAATCTCAAATCAAAAGACCAGTATAGATACGTCTCCCGCCGTTTCCCTTCAAGGCGAAGCCAAAACAGGGGCTAGTGCGGTCAAGTGGGGCAAGTGGATTGACGCGGTAGGTTCCCGCCGGACAAGTGGCGTGGGTACGGGGCAGGTTGACACTATCAAGACCCCCGTGACCTATCGGCTTGGGTCGGGCGAGGTATCGTTCAGAAGTTATGCCAATGGTGACGAGGGATTATGGAAAACGAACACGGGGAAGGCGCTTCAACTGAAAGGAGACCCCCACACATATTATATCCGCACAATAGAAGAAGATAACCCGAAGTATAATCAATACGTAGTTATCGAGGCCCGCTCTGGTATGGGCATGGGGAGACCCGCCGGCACCGTAAAGAACGCTATAGCCAATGCACAAGAACAAGCCCTTGCGCACAAGGCGGATTTTGATGGCATCATAGGCGAGGCGGTTACGAAGAATGGAGACGCAAACCCCGCCAGTGTTCCAACCAATCTCTTGACTTCAACCTCTGCGCCAGCGGCAGCACCGTCACTCGGAAATGCTACCCCCGCGCACGGCCTCATTGACTATTCCAAAATAGAACTGAACGGAACTACCAGCGTCACTAGTCCCGCCGTGTTAAAAAGTGTTAGCAATACGGGCAAGGGATTTGAAAACTACATTCAGAATATCCCCGGAACGACCAAGACATCCCTTTCCCTCGCCACTAAGCTCAAGGAGATAAGAGACGGCTATATCCGCTTCATCGCCAACGAGTATAATTGGTTCTTCAAATCCCCCCTCGGCGGAGAGTGGATGACTATCGCGGTAGCAGCAGACGATTTAATACTAGAGGAATATAAAAACCCCTTCTATATCGACGATGCCGGAGAGCAGGTTTTTGTCGGGGGAGAGTTTGGCCCCGCTATCTTGGCCCGTTACTTGAAACAGTACGGCCCCAACTTCGGAAAGTTTCTCCAGCACTTGCAGCGGGCGGGGATTTCCACTGAACCGACACTGGGCCTCTCGGCAGAGAAAGAGGCGCTGAAACAACTGCATATCGCGAACGCGAGAACAAGCTTGGTCAACTTCCAGAAGAACGATCCGCAGTTGTCCAAGGCGTACATGGCCGCTGCACACGAATTAGGTGAAGCCAACCGCCTGCTTCCAGAGTTCTACAAGGGGATTACCACACCAGAAACCTATGCCAGTGAAAAGGCATACCCCAACTATTATGTCTCCCTTTCAGCGGGGAAGACGGACATTTTTGACCGAAGCGGGGTTGCCCCGCTGGAGCGCGCCCGTGGGCTGACCAATTTGGATGAGGTTGTTCCGCCGTTGGAGGGACTAATCTCTGTCTACATCGACGCCATCAG
>Ga0209539_1000146_pt1 | contig 43175 bp, 41 predicted proteins | sample BarGraNGADG00312_2_FD_184499 | JGI IMG/M metagenome (GOLD analysis project Ga0209539, IMG submission 184499) | Arctic peat soil microbial communities from Barrow, Alaska - Barrow Graham LP Ref core NGADG0011-312 (SPAdes) (version 2) | ecosystem: Environmental > Terrestrial > Soil > Wetlands >...
GGCCGAGGAGAGCCGCCGGCCGGCCGCTACGGCGCAGGCCGAGCACGGCAAGACAGCCGATCGCCTCCAGCTCCACGGTCACCCCTCCCTAGAATGTCGCGTAGTACACCGCGAAACCGGCGCCGGCGAAGATCGCGGCGATGATCCAGAAGCGCACGATGATCTTGGTCTCGGACCAGGCCTTGAGCTCGAAATGGTGGTGCAGAGGCGCCATGAGCAGGACGCGCCGGTGGAACAGCTTGAAGGCGATCACCTGTGCCATCACGGACCCCGCCTCGAGCACGAAGAGCCCGCCGATGATGAGCAGCACGAACTCGGTGCGCGTGAGCACCGCCATCCCGGCGATCGCCCCGCCCAGTCCCAGAGAACCCGTGTCGCCCATGAAGACTTCCGCAGGGAACGCGTTGTACCAGAGGAAGCCGAGACAGGCTCCGCCGATGCACCCGGAGACCACCATCAGATCGGTGATGCCGGGGTCGTTGGTGTTGCGGCCGATGATGAAGGCGATCCCCGCCATGGCGACGAGGACGATGGTCGAGGCGCCGGCCGCCAGGCCGTCGAGGCCGTCGGTGAGGTTCACCGCGTTGCTGAAACCGGCCAGGATGAGGAAGATCAGCGCATAGAACCCCACCGTGCCCAGCTCCAGCTTGTACGCCGTGAAGGGAACGTCGACGCGGGTGTCGAGACCCACGAAGTGCAGGGCGATGAAGCCGATGAACAGGGCGAGGACGAGCTGCAGGAGCAGCTTGTAGCGCGCCGACAGGCCCAGGGAGCGCTTGCGCACGATCTTCGTCCAGTCGTCGGCGAAACCGATGAGGGCATTGCCGAAGGCGGCGATGAGCACCGTGATGGACGCGACCGAGAAACGGCTGAAGACCATGTACGGGATGAGCACGGCGAACCAGATGAGCACGCCACCCATGGTCGGCGTCCCCTCCTTGGTCTTGTGGCCCTCCGGACCCTCCTCGCGGATGTTCTGACCGAACTCGTTGAGCCGCAGCCAGCGGATAAACGGCGGGCCGATGACGAGCATCAACACCATGGCCACCACACTGGCGCCCATCGCCCTAAGCATCGTCGTTCTCCTCGCTCTCGGCGCATGGGCTGCCGGCAGGCGGAGTGTGCCCGCCGGCGGCCGACAGGGCCGCAGCCACGCGCTCCAACTGCAGAAGCCGCGAAGCCTTGACCAGCACGGCGCTGCCTTGCGGCACGACCTCGGGCAGCGCCGCGATGCACTCCTCGACGGTCGCGAACCAGCGCTCCCCGCCGGCGCCGGTGAGATAGTCGCGGCCGAGCTCGCCCACCGCGACCAGGCGCACGCCAGCGGCGGCGCAGTGCTCGCCGACGGCGCGATGGAAGGCGTCGGCGCCGGCGCCGAGCTCGCACATATCGCCCAGCACTGCGACCGTCGGGCGTCCCTCCGCGAGGCTCACCAGATGGTCGACCGCGGCCGTCATGGCGAGTGGATTGGCGTTGTAGGCGTCATTGAGCAGGAGGCCGCCGCCGGGCAGGTCGGAGACGGCGCCGCGCAGGTCGCTGAAGGTGACCTGCGCGGCGCCGACCTTGGCCTCGTCCAGCCGGAAGCCGAGTTCCGTGAAGGCGGCCAGCGCCGCCAGGGCATCGTGCAGGTAGTGGCCGCCGGTGAAGCTGAAGTCGAGAGTCCCGCGGTGACCGAATGCGTCCACCAGCACGTGCGTCATCCCGCGACGCCGCTCCTGCTCGAGGATGTGGACGTCCGCGTCCGGCGTCCCGAACGTCACCACACGTCCGCGGTAACGGCGCAGATGACGATCGAGCAGCGGCTCGCCGGCGGGGACGATAGCGGTGCCGCCCTGGAGCTCCTCGACGACCTCGGCCTTTGCCGCGGCCACGTCCTCTACTGTCCCGACCAGCTCAAGGTGCACCGGAGCGATGTTGGTGATCACGGCGACGTCGGGGAGCGCGATGCGCGCCAGCTCGCGGATCTGCCCGGGCCCGCGCATGGCCATCTCGACGACGGCGACCTCGGTGCGCGGCTCGATGCCGAGCAGGGTGAGCGGCACACCGATCTGGTTGTTGAGGTTCGCGCTGGTGGCGACGGTGCGCGCCACCGGGCGCAGAAGAGCCGCCAGGATGTCCTTGGTCGACGTCTTCCCGGCGCTCCCGGTGATGGCCACCACCTTGACGCCGGACCTCCGGCGCACCTCGGCGGCCAGCCGTTGCAGCGCCGCCAGCCCATCGTCGACGATGATGCGCGCCACGCCGGCGCCGAGCTCGGCCGCGGTATCGGCGCGGACCACGACGACGGCCGCGCCGGCGGCGACGGCAACCGCGGCGAAACGGTCGCCGTCGAAGACGTCGCCCCGCAAGCCCATGAACAGGTCCCCGGGCAGCATTGCGCGCGTATCAGTACAGACCCGGGAAACGGTGGTATCCGGGTCGGCGCCCTCGAGGCGTCCTCTACAGGCGGCAGCGATCTCCGCGAGGGTCAGCGGAAGCATGCGCTCACCACTCCCCCCGCAGTTCGGCGAGCAGCTCCTCGGCGACCCTGCGGTCGTCGAACGGGATGCTCTGGTCACCGATGATCTGGCCCTGCTCGTGACCCTTGCCGGCAATCACCACGGTGTCCTCCGCTTGCGCCATGTCGAGGGCCAGGCGGATGGCAGCCCGCCGGTCAGGCTCCAGCGTGACCGCGCGGAGACGCTCGGACGGCACGCCGGCGACGATCTCGTCGATGATCGCCAGTGGCTCCTCGCTGCGCGGATTGTCCGAGGTGATGAAGGCGTGGTCGGCAAGGCGAGCCCCGATATCCCCCATCAGGGGCCGCTTGCCGCGGTCCCGGTCGCCGCCGCAGCCAAAGACGGCCAGGACGTGTCCCCGGGTGACCGCGCGTGCGGCGCACAGGGCGTTCTGCAGCGAGTCGGGCGTGTGCGAGTAGTCGATCACGACGCTGAAGGGCTGCCCGGCGCGCACCGCCTCAAAACGGCCGGGAACGCCGTCGCTGACGGCCAGGCCGCGCTCGACAGCGGCCGGCGACAACCCGAGAGCCAGGCCGGCCGTCGCCGCCGCAAGGGCGTTCTCGACATTGAAACGCGCCGCGAGCCGCAAGGTGATGCGCGCCTCGAAGCCGAGACGGGGAACCACGAGGGTGAAGACCGATGCGTCGGCCCGAAGATCGAGATCGAGCGCTCGAGCGTCGGTCGTGGCGTCGGCCCCATCGGCGACAGCGAACGTCCAGAGCACCTCCCCGTAGGCCGCCCGGCAGTCGTCGGCGAGCCGGCGGCCGTACTCGTCGCCGACGTTCACGACGGCGCAAGCGGCGCCCTTCTGGCCCTCATCCGTCAGAAAGAGACGGCGCTTAGCTGCGAAGTAGTCGTCCAGGTCGGCGTGGTAGTCGAGATGGTCGCGCGTGAGGTTGGTGAAGACCGCGGCGTCGAACTGGATGCCCGCAGCGCGATCCTGGGCGAGAGCGTGCGAACTCACTTCCAGCGCGCACGCCCGGTCGCCGGCGGCGACCATGGCGCGCAACATGCGTTGCAGGTCGAGCGATTCCGCCGTGGTGAGCTTGACCGGGCTGTCCTCGCCGCCGATGCGATTGACCACGGTGCCGAGTAACCCCGCCGGCAGGCCGGCGGCGGCGAACACGCCGGCCACGAGGTACGCCGTCGTGGTCTTGCCGTTGGTCCCGGTGATGCCGACGGTGCGCAACTCGCGCGAGGGATCGCCGTACCAGCGCGCCGCCATGAGCGCGAGCGCGCGGCGCACCGACGGTACGAGCACCTGGGTCAGGGGCTGCCCGGTGTCGCGCTCGCAGACTATCGCCGCAGCTCCTGCGGCGGCGGCGCGCGCGGCGAATGCTTGCCCGTCGAACGTGAGCCCGGGCACGCAAAAGAAAAGCGTGCCGTCGGCGACGTCACGCGTGTGATAGGCGAGGCCCCTGATCACAGTGGCCGGGTCGCCGCGCACGGTGGCGCCGGTGACCCCCTCGACCAGCTCAGCAAGCTTCATCGCCGCGGATTCTAGCAAACCGTCCTCACCGCTTCACCTTCCCGCCCCTGGCGCACAGGTCGTCTGTACCCCTGTGGCTCTCACGGCGCGATCTCAAGATGTTGGAGCGCGAAGCGCATGATCCTCTGCACCGCCGGCGCCGCGCAGTCGCCACCGTACATGGGGGTCCCATCGACCGCCACCAGGACCACGAGCCGCGGGTGGTCGGCCGGCGCCATGCCGACGAACGAGGCCACGTACGTGTTCTTCGCGTACCCGCTGCCATCGGGCAGCGGTATTTCCGCCGTGCCGGTCTTGCCGGCGACATCGTACCCGGGGATCTGCGCCTTGGTGCCCGTCCCCTCCGCCACGGCGGTCTCCAGCATGGAGCGCACCTGGCGCGCGACGCGAGCCGGGATGACGCGGTGCTTCCCGCTCATGCCGGACACCTTCGTGCCCACCTGAGCGACGATCCGCGGTGTCACCGCCGTCCCGTTGTTGGCGACCGTGGAGAAGGCCGCGGCCATCTGCATGGTCGTCACGGCGATACCCTGCCCCATGGGGATGTTGACGATGGAGGTGCCCGACCACTGGTCCGCCGGCGGCACGATGCCTTGCGCCTCGCCGGGGAACGCGATCCCGGTCGGCTTGGCGAAGCCGAAAGCATGCATCCACTTCAGTAGGCTGGCCTTGCCCATCTTCATGCCGATCTTGACGGCGCCGACGTTACTCGACCACTGCAGGATCTCGCGTACCGAGTAGTTCACGGTGCCGCGCGGATGCGACTCGTTGATGGTGCGGTCGTAGAGAGTGATCGACGGCTGCAGCGTGAACCTGGTCGTGGGTGACACGAGCCCGTCGGCAAGCGCCCCGGAGATCGTGACCAGCTTGAAGATCGACCCGGGCTCGTATACATCGGTCACCGCCCGGTTGCGGTCGTTCGCCGGCGTGCGCCCGAACACGTTCCCCTTGACCCGCGGCACGTTCGCCATGGCCAGGATCTCACCGGTGCGCGGGTCCATGACGATGGCCGTCGCCGTCTCGGCATACGACGCACGCACGGTGTGCTCGAGCACGTCCTCGGCGACATACTGGATGTCCTCGTCGAGCGTGAGGCGCACGTCCGCGCCCGGGACCGGCTGCGTCTGCCGCACGGTCTTCAGGGTACGGCCGGCGGGATCGCGCACGATGACCTCGCTGCCGGCGACGCCGCTGAGCTCCCTGTCGTAGAGCAGCTCGATCCCGGCCAGTCCGTTGTTGTCGACGCCGGCGAAGCCGAGCACCTGCGCCGCCGACCCCTTCATCGGGTAGGTGCGCTCCTCTTCGGCATAGGAGCCGACGCCCGGAAGGTCGAGAGCAAGTGCCGCCTTGGCCAGCTCCGGGTCGACCTTGCGCGCCACATAGGCGAAACCGCTCTTGCGTTGCGCGAGCACCTTGGCCACGACGCGCCGCTCGCGTTTCCTGTTGATCTGCAGCGCGGCACAGAGGTCGTGCGCGGCGGCGGCGGAATCGTCAAGAAGATCCGGCGTCGCGTAGACGGTCTGCGCCGGCTTGCCGACGGCTAGTTCCTGGCCGCTGCGATCGAGAATGGCTCCACGGTGCGCTGGGAGCCCGACGGTGGCGGTCTGCTGTTGCAGGGCGATCTTGGTGAGATTCTCGGATGACGAGGCCAGCGCGACCGCCTTGCCGCCCACCAGGACGAGGAAGACGATGAAGACGAAGCGCAGCAGGCGGATGCGGCCGTCGACACCCTCGCCACCGCTCACCCCGCCCCCGCGCTTGGCGACGCGGATGAGTGAGCCCAGGCCGCCGTCGCGCTGGCCGGCCGCGCGACGCCGTCCTGACGTGGAGGCGGCCATCAGGGCCTCTCGGCCACCTTGGCGACGTGCTCGCCAGGCACCACTTCCAGGTACTGCACGTGAGTGGCGTCGACCAGACCCAGTTGGTTCTCGCCGATATGCCGGATGCGAACAGTGGAGGACAGCTGCGCGAGCTCTTCCGCAAGCTGCGCGTTCTCCGCGCTCACGCGCCGTTCCTCGCGCGCGATGGCGTCGCTCTGCAGGCTCTTCTGCACGACGGCGAAGCTCAGCGCGACGCGGCCCACGGCGAGCACGGTGAGGCAGACGGCGAAGACGACGAAGGCGCGCGTGAAACGGGCGCGCTGCGCGGCGCGGGCCCGCGCCTGCGGCGCCCGCCGCACGGCCGGCCGCGCCGCCGTGCGTTCCGCGTCATCCCAACGCCGCGGGGCCGCTGCCCCATGCCGCGCTTGTGCTGCTGCCGCCATCCGTCTTCCTAGAGCTTGATGGCGACGCGCAACTTGGCCGACTTGCTGCGCGGGTTGGCCTCTACCTCTTGCGCACGCGGCGTGACGGGCCGGCGCGTCAGCACGCGCAACGTAGGCTCATGGCCGCACACGCACTGGGGCAGACCCGGCGGGCAAATGCAGCCCGCTGCGTGCCCCCTGAAGAACTCCTTCACCATCCGGTCCTCGAGCGAATGGAAGCTCATCCCCGCGAGGCGACCGCCGGGACGGAGCACCCGGTACGCTTCCTCGAGGCCGCGAGCCAGCGACTGCAACTCGTCGTTGACCACGATGCGGAGCGCCTGGAACACGCGCCGCGCCGGGTTGCCGGCGCCGAAGCGGGCCGGCGTCGGGATGTTGCGCTTGATGATCTCGACGAGCTCGCAGGTGGTCGTCAGCGGCTGCTTCTTGCGCGCCATGCAGATACCGCGAGCGATGCTCTTCGCGTACCGTTCCTCGCCGTAGCGGCGGAAGATGTCGGTGAGCTCGCTCTCGGGCAGGGTGTTGACGAGCTGTGCCGCCGTGACCTCGAGCTCGGGATCCATGCGCATGTCCAGCGGAGCGTCGTAGGCGTACGAGAACCCGCGCTCGCGGCGGTCGAGCTGCATGGACGAGACGCCGAGATCCATGTAGATGATGTCTGCGGAAGCGTCGTCGCGCTCGGCTAGCACCTCGGCGAAGTTGCCGTGGTACAGCTCGCACTCGCAGCGCGCCGTACGGGCGACGTCGCGGAAGTACTCGGCGACGCTCGGGTCGCGGTCGATGACGATGAGCCGGCCCTTGGCGCCCAGCGCCGCAGCGACCGCCTCCGCGTGACCGCCGGCCCCGAAGGTGCAGTCGATGGCGACCTCGCCCTTCGCCGGACGGAGCAACTCGACCAGTTCGTCGAGAAGGACCGGGGTGTGTGCTAGGGCCATCTCGTACTCACGAAGTTGCAAGCTCGTCTGCGGTAGCATCGGCCTCCTCCTCCAGGTGAGCCAGATACTCGGCCCAGGCGGCGCGGTCCCAGATCTCGATGTGGTCCTGCGCCCCGATGATGGTCACGTCGCGCTCGATGCCGGCGTACTCCAGCAGGCGCGCCGGCACGGTCATTCGCCCCTGACGGTCGAGCTCTTGATGTACGGCGTTCGAAGCGGTGAAGCGCTTGGCATCGCGACGGGCCACGCTGCCGTCGCCCGTCGCGCTCGCCTCCTCGTCGAGTCGCTCACGGAACTCCTCGGGGCCGTAGCCGCCCAGGCAGCGCTCGCGCTCCTTGGCGACGTAGATCCCTTCGCCGAACGCTGGTCGCAGGCGCGCGGGGACGGCGATGCGGTTCTTCGCATCCAACGTGAAGTCGTACTCCCCCACCAGGACCGGTCGCTGCATGGCCGCCACTCTACCCCACTCTTCCCCACAATGCAACAGTATGGGATACGAACACCCCACACGGTCGCACTACACACCACGACGCCCGCGAAGGGCGACCCGATGGCCGGGGTCAGGCGTACGAGCCGGGAACGAACAGCAGCGGGACGGGGAGCTGCGAAGCGATGCGCGGCGGGCGCGCTACTTGAGCGGGACGATGATCCTGTCGCCGATGACCACCGTGCTGGAACTCATGTCGGGATTGAGGGCCTCGATCTCACTCGCGGTGGTGTCGAACTTGCTGGCGATACCCGAGAGCGTGTCGCCGCTCTTCACGACGTACTTCCTGGTCGTAGCCGACGTCGCGCTCCCGCCGCCCTTGGTCTTCGTCACCTTTGGTGTAGGCGTCACCACGGGCTCGTCGGGGCCCCCGAGGATGCCCGATTGATAGGTGATGCTAAGCAGGGCGACCACCGCCACCAGGAAGACCACGGGAGCGGCGATGCGCGCCACGACGCGGCCCACGCCAGGGGCCGCGGCGGGGCGCCTGCGAGGCCGTGGCATACCGCGTGCCGTACTGCTGGTCCGCAGCGGCGCCGGGCGCGGCGCTTCGGACTGCGGCGCAGCGTCAGACGCTCCCGGCGTGAGAGACTGCAGGCGTTCGAGTGCGGCCAGGGAAGTGTCGTCGTCCGCCGGCGGGGTGACGGTAGGCTCCGGCGGCGGTTCGGGCGCAGCGCGACGACCGCGCGCCCCGGTGGGCTCGGCCGCCCCGTCCGGCGCACGGCGGCGGGGCTGTGGTTTGTTGTCCTGTGCGTCGTCGGTCATAGGGTGAAAGACAGTTCGCTGCGCATTGATTCGGCGGCGCCGGCCGCAGCCCTTCGGTAGTCGCCGGGGTCCTGCTGCCAAGCGTAGATGATCGAACGCGAGGCGTTGACCACGAAGCCGGCGGCGTCGCCGACGGCGATTCCCTTCAGAGCATCCGCTTCGGCGCCCTGGGCGCCGAAGCCGGGGATGAGCAGGAAGGCACGCGGAAGAACCTCGCGCACCAGGCGCAGCGACGTGGGGGCGGTCGCCCCGACGACCGCCCCCACGTCGCTGTACCCGGACTCGCCGATGTGGGCTGCGCCGAGGTCGGCCACCAGGTCGGCGACGTGCAGGTACAGCGGCCGGCCGTCGACCTCCTTCTCCTGCAGAAGGCCGGCGCCCGGGTTGCTGGTGCGCGTGAGCACGAACACGCCCTTGCCTTCCGCGCAGTGTGCGACCAGCGGCTCCAGCGAGTCGTCGCCGAGATACGGGCTGGCGGTGAGCGCGTCGGCGGCGAGGCCGACGGCCGCTGCGGCGAAACCGGGCGCCCCGCCGAAGGCGGCGCGCCCGTAGGCCGCGCCGGTGCAGGCGATGTCGCCGCGCTTGACGTCCAGGATGACGGGGAGTTCGTACTCGTGGGCACAACGGATCACGGCGCCGAGAGCCTTCCAGCCGGCGGCGCCGTACTGCTCGAAGAACGCCGCCTGCGGCTTGACGCAGGCGGCGGTGTCGGCGACGGCGTCGATGATGCCGCTGCAGAACTCCTGGAAACAGGCGGCAACGGCCTCGTCCTCGCCGAGCTCGGTGGCCAGCGGCCGATACTTCTCGACCAGTTCCCGCGGCATGCGTTCGAGCATCGGATCGAGGCCGGCGCAGACCACGCTGCGCCGGGCACGGACGGCCGCGGCCAATCTATCGGAGAAATGCTGCACGTGACCCTCCAGAAGGCGCGCCCATCCTACCGGATGAAGGAAGCGTGGGATAGAGAACGAGATTCGGCCGGCGGCCCGGTGCCCAGCCAAAGCCGGCGATCAGATGGTGCCGTGCTTCTCGCCGGCTGCGGCGCCTGCGGCAGCTTTCGGGGCGGCGTCGCCGGCCTCGCCCGCGCCGCCCTCGACTACCGACTTCTGCTGCGCCTGGAATTGGCGCACGTTGCGGCGGATGGTGGTTAACTTGGCGCGCACGTAGTCGGTGGCTTCGTCGTGCTCCGCCTGCTCGTCCTCGCTGACGCGCTCCGACTCGGCCTGCATCTCGCGGAGCACTCCCATGAGCTGGCCGTCGTCCATCCCCGACAAGGAGTTGAGATCCCATTTCATCGCTTTGCTCGAGGTCTGGTGAACAGCATCGAGCTTCGAGCGCACGACCGGGTTGAACACGGCGCCGGGGTCCACCTGGGCGGTGATCTCGTCGACGTCGCGGATCATGTCCTCGATGGTGGCGCCCTTCTTGGGGATGATCTTGATGCGTCCGTCCTCGTCCTCGACCACGCGCTCGATGGAGAGGTACGCCTTGAGGAAGCCCTCGGTGAAGGCCACCGGGACGGTGACGGCATAGGCGATGACCTGCAGCACCTCGGTGGCGAACTGGGTGAACGTGCCCGTGTGCAGGTAGCTGTCCTCGATGAGCCCGAGGAGCATGGACTTGAGGTACGGGTCGGCGCGCATGTCGCGCAGCTTCCCGCCCGAAAGCGGCCCGTTCAGCTTGTTGTCGGGATCGGCCATCTCTCTCCCCCTCCCTATCGGCAGCGCCCCGGCGAACTTGACCCCGACCAGCGGCGTCGTTGGCGCGCGCCCCCGCGGCATCGGGTACGCTGTGGCCGACGGGGCCGCAGGGAGGAGCGTGGAGCACACGGAAGCTATCGTCAAGGGCGCGCAGAGGCTGGACGGTTTCGTGTGCGCCGCCGCCGCCGCGCCGTGGTCCACAGCGTTGTTCTGCGACATCGACGGCACCATCTCGCCCATCGTCTCCCGGCCCGCCGAGGCCGCGGTGCCGGAGGCCACCCGCGAGATCCTTGCGGTCCTCGCCCGGCGCCTGGGCCTGGTCGCCTTCGTCACGGGCCGCGGCCTCGAGGACGGGCGCAGCATGATCCCGCTGGACGGCGCCACGTACGTGGGCACGCACGGCCTCGAGGTGATGCGCAGCGACGGGAGCGTGCGGACCGAGCCGCAGGCAGAGCGTTACATCGCGCAGGTGCAAGCCGTGACCGACGCAGCCAGCCGTGACCTCGACTGCGAGACGCTCGGGATCGTGCTCGAGAACAAGCGTACGGTGCTCGCCGTCCACTACCGCCTGGCACCCGACCCAGCGGTCACGCGGCACGAGATCATCGCCCGCGTCGTCGAGCCGGCGCGCGCCTGCGGCCTGGCCATCTCGACCGGCCACTACCTGTTCGAGGTGCGGCCGCCACTCCCGTTCACCAAGGGCACCGCGACGCGCAAGCTTCTGGACGGCGAGGACTACCTGGCGGCGATCTTCTGCGGCGACGACCACACCGATGTCACCGGCTTCAAGGCGGTGCACAAGTGGGGCCGGCGTGACGCCCGGCGCGATGCCTGCGCCCTCGCCGCGGTCACCGCCGAGACGCCACGGCCGGTCATCGAAGAGGCGGACGTGCTCGTGCGCGCCACTCCCGGTGTGCACGAGGCGCTGGCGCGGCTGGCCGAGGCCGTCGACGTCTGAGGAGGGGCCGGAGCCGGCGGCCGCGGGCCGCCCCCACCGGCCCCTCGCACTCAGCGCCCGTTGAACTCCGGCGTGCGCTTCTCGAGGAAGGCGTTCATCCCCTCGCTCTGATCCTCACTGGCGAACGCCAGTGCGAACAGATCGCGCTCGATCCCCTGCCCGGTCGTGATGTCGCTGTTGGAGGCCGCCTGCACGGCTGCCTTGCAGTAGCGCATCGCCAGCGAGCTCTTGCCGGCCAGCTCCTCGGCGAGCTTCATCGCCTGGGTCATGAGCTCGTCCTTGGTCACTACCGCCTGGACGAGCCCGATGCGCAAGGCCTCGTCGGCTCGTACGTGCCTGCCCGACAGAACGAGGTACTTGGCCCAACCGTCGCCGACCGCACGCGGCAGACGCTGGGTCCCGCCGAAGCCGGGAGTGATACCGAGATTGATCTCCGGCTGGCCGAACTTGGCGTTCTCACTTGCGATGCGGATGTCGCAGGCCAGGGCAAGCTCGCAGCCGCCGCCGAGGGCGAAGCCGTTGACGGCGGCGATCCACGGCTGCGGTGACGCCTCGATGCCGCTCATCACGGCTTGGCCAAGGGTGCCGAATCGGCGTCCCTGCTCGGCGGTAAAGTCCTTCATCTCGGCGACGTCGGCGCCGGCCACGAACGACTTGTCGCCGGCGCCGGTGAGCACCACGGCGCGCACCGGCTCGTCGGCGGAGAGCTCGCACACGGCGGCGAGCAGCTCCTCGTTGGTCTGGGTGTTGAGCGCGTTCAGCGCCTCGGGGCGACTGATGGTGACGACGGCGACGGCGCCTTCGCGGGTGACCTCGACGGCCATGACGGACCCTCCTTGCGGGTGGGTGGAAGCTCGCAGCGGTACTCTACCGCAGCGCGCCGTCCAGGGGGGAATCTGCCGATGGTCCCCAGGGGCTCGCCCGACCACCATACTATTGTCATCCTGTACAGACCGGGTCGCCTGTGGTGAGCTAGCGGCACGACCACGACGACCGGGACGGGGCAGCCCGTTCGGGACCAAGCCCGGGCGCTGGTATATGTTCGCGCGCGTGGTGCGGATGTCCGACGGCAGCTGGCGCCTCGTCGAGCTCGGTACCGGCCCCTAGGCCCGCCCCGCTGCGTGCGCTAGCCGCGAAGCTTCCTGAGCGGCGCCACGCTGGCCATGAGGCGGCGCTCGGAGCCGTCGGCGGCGAAGCGCACGAGCACGATGCCGCCGCCTTCAACGGCCAGCACGGTCCCCTCGCCAAGCGTCGCGTGCAGCACGTGCTCGCCGGCGGAGAAGTACTGCTCGACGATCTCTTCGTCGAGGCCGCCCCCGGACTCGACGCCGGCGAGGCGGCGACCGGAGGAAGGACCCTCATCGCCGAAGGAGCCCTGTTCGTCGCGGCGATGGCCGGACCGGCCGCCGCCCCACGTCGCCCCGCCGTCGCGCCATGAACCGCCGGTGCTCCCACCTGCGCGCCGACCACCGTCCCAGCCGCCGGCCGAGCGGCCGCCGACGGCCTGCTTCTCGGTGAGGCCGCCGGGGATCTCGTCCAGGAAGCGCGACGGCATGTTGTACTGCGAGGCGCCCCACAACGTGCGCGCTCGAGCGTGCACCAGGTACAGGCGGTCCATGGCGCGCGTGATGCCCACGTAGGCGAGGCGGCGCTCTTCCTCCACGTTCTGCTCGTCCAGCGAGCGCTGGTGCGGGAAGACGCCCTCCTCCATGCCGGCGATGAACACCACCGGGAACTCGAGGCCCTTGGCGTTGTGCAGCGTCATGAGCGTGAGCAGCGAGCTGGTGTCGACGATGGCGTCGATGTCGGCGTAGAGCGAGATCTCCTGCAGAAAGCCGTCCAGACTCGGCTCCTCGGCGCGCTTGTCGTACTCGGCGGCCACGCCGACGAACTCCTCGAGGTTCTCCAGGCGGCCCTCCGACTCCAGCGTGCGCTGGCCCTTGAGGGCGGCCTCGTACCCGGTCTCGTCGAGCACGCTGCGCACGACCTCGGCGACCGGGCGTCCGGCGAGGCCAGCCTGGAGCCCTTCGATGAGCCGGGCGAACATGATGAGACCGTTGGTGGCGCCGGCGCTGAGGCCGGGCACGTCGTCGGCCGCGCGCAGCGCGTTCCACACGCTCTCGCCCAGCCCGGCGGCGTGCGCCTGCAGGCGCTGCAGGCTCGTCGCCCCGATACCCCGTTTGGGCACGTTGACGACGCGCAGCAGCCGTTGCGCGTCGTCCGGGTTCACGAGCACGGTGAGATAGGCGATGACGTCCCGTATCTCGGCGCGCTCGTAGAACTTGGGCCCGCCGATGACCTGGTAGGCGATCGCGTACCGCCCGAACTGCTCCTCGAGCGCGCGACTCTGGGCGTTGGTGCGGTAGAGCACGGCCACCTCGTCGGGCCGGTAGGGCCTGTCGGCGCCGGCCTCCCCCGCGAGCAGCTTCTGCACCTCGCTGGCCACGAACTGGGCCTCGGCGCGCTCGTCGTTGACTTCCACGACCTGGACCGGCGCGCCTTCGCCGCGCGGCGTCCACAGGTTCTTGCCCTTGCGCTTGCGGTTGTGCGTGACCACGGCGTTGGCGGCGTCGAGGATGGGCTGCGTGGAGCGGTAGTTCCGCTCCAGGCGGATGATCCTGGCGTCCGCGTAGTCGCGCTCGAACTCGAGGATGTTGCGGATGTCGGCGCCGCGCCATGAGTAGATGCTCTGGTCGTCGTCGCCCACCACGGCCAGATTGCGGTGCTCCTCGGCAAGGACGTTGGCCAGGCGGTACTGGGCGTGATTGGTGTCCTGGTACTCGTCGATGAGCACGAAGCGGAAGGCCTGCTGATAGTGCCTGCGGCGCTCGGGGAAGCCCTCGAGCAGCTGCACCGTCTTCATGAGCAGGTCGTCGAAGTCCATGGCGTTCATCTCGGCGTGCCGCTTGTCGTACAGGTCGTACACGTCGGCCGCGGCCGGGGCGAAGCGGGCGCTGCGCTCGCGGAACTCCGCCGGCCCGATGAGCTGGTTCTTGGCGTCGCTGATCTGCCTCGCCAGCGATTCGGGAGGGAAGCGCTTAGGGTCCAGGTTCAGCTCCTCCAGGCAGCGCTTGATGAGCCGGCGGCGGTCGTCCTCGTCGTGGATCGTGAAGGTGCTCTTGTAGCCGAGATGCTGGGCCTCGCGGCGCAGCAGGCGCGCGCACATGCTGTGGAAGGTGCTGATCCACATGGTGCGCGCGATGGGCCCCACGAGGTCCTCGATGCGCTCCTTCATCTGGCCGGCGGCCTTGTTGGTGAAGGTGATGGCGACGATCTCGTCGGGGCGCACCTTGTGCACCTGGATGAGGTAGGCGACGCGATGCGTGAGCACGCGCGTCTTGCCCGAGCCGGCGCCGGCGAGGATAAGCAGCGGGCCCTCGAAGTGCGCGACCGCCGCGCGCTGCTCGTCGTTGAGGCCGGCGAGCAGCGGGCGGTCCGGCGGCGCCGGACCGCCCGCAGGCGCGCCGGCCGCCGCCTTCTTGCGCGCCGCGGCCATCAGCCGATCCCGCCGCCGAGCAGCAGGCTGATGACCAGGGCGATCACGCCGGCAAACGCGAGTCGCAGCCCGGAAAGCCAGAGCCGCTCGCGCGAGATCGCCCCGAGGAAGACGCCGAGGCAGAAGAGCTCGATCAGGCCGACCGCGACGGCGACGAAGTAGGCGGTGTGCATCGTAAGCAGTGAGGGGAACGCGAACGGGATCATCACGATCATCGCCGCCACGAACGGCGAGACGCCGTCGACGAAGGCGATGACGATCGTCGCATAGCGGGAGGCCGCGGCGATGGTCGTGTCCTCGAGGCTTGAGAGCGTCGATTCCTCGAGCTCGCGCATGGCGCGGCCGCGCTCGGCGCGCTCGACCAGGTACGAACCGTAGAAGCCCGACACGCCCATGCCGACGGCGGTCGAGAGCACGACGACGAAGATCGCCCGCGGGCTGTCGACGCCGCCGAGGTACCCGCCGACGAGCACACCGAGGGCGGTGAGCACGCCGTCGAAGGCGTTCATGGCGAAGTAGCGGCGCGCGATCTCGCCGACCTCGGCGATCTCGTGGTAGTGGCGCAAGGTCTCGGCCTGGCGGCGCAGGCGCGCGCCGATGGTGGGCTTGGCCGGGAGGCTCATGGGCCGGTCACCGCGGTGTCAGGAGCGCGGCGCTCAGCGCAGCCAGCTGGCGCCGGCGTCTTGCGGGGTCTCGACCTCGTCGATGAGACGCTTGCCGGTCGAGCACTTGTCGATGGAGTGGATGCTGCCGCCCGACTCCTGCACCACCTCAGCCACATCCTGGAAGTCGATGTCGTCGCCCTCGAGCGTGATCTTGATGTTCTCGACCTTGTTGTCGATCTCGATCAGCGTGATGTCGACCCCGTTGATGCCCTCGAGGTCGCCGAGCTTGTCGGCGAGCACGAGGATCGTGGGCTGATGTGGCTTGAGGACGTCGAGCACGAGACGCCGGACCTCGCTCATGGGCTGATCACGCTCCGTTCACAGGTCGCTGGAGAGGGCTGCAATCGTAGCATACCCACCCTTCGCCGACGGTCACCAGATGAAGTGACGATCGCCGACCACGGGCTCACGCCTCGACTACCCGGCGCGAATGAGGAGGTCTCCTCATCGTCGCCTGCCCGCCGCGCGCCCATGACCTTGTCGAGGGCAGGCAAGCGGCGGCGGCGTCCAGGCAAGGAGGCGAGCGATGAGTGCGACGGGGACGGCGACCGCGCTCACGCTGGTCGCGGCGGAGGACCCGCCCGACGGCGGATCGGCGCGCGACTTCATCGTCACCGACGACGGGTGCCCTACGGGACGAGCGACAACGGCGCTCACTGGCGCTGTCTGGGGACGGTCGACACGGCCGCCTTCCTCTTCGACATCGGCTGCCCCGAGGCGTCCGCGGAACTGCTGGAAGCGCCGCGCGCCAGGTGGACCAGCCGGCCGCCGAGACTGCCGGCTTAGCGCCGGGCGGACGCCGCCGAGGGCGGCGTCAGATGCCGGCGCCCTGGTCGAAGCGCAGCAACTCGGCCAGCATCTCCTGCGTCTGGCGCAAGGCCTCCTTCCGCTTGCCGCTGCGCTCTGGGTGGATCTCGTCGAGCTCCTTCTCCATCTCGACGATGCGCGCCACCAGGCACTTGATCGCCTCGGCCACGGGGTCGGGCAGGTGGCGGTAGTCGATGTCGGGGATGCCGACCCGCTGGCCCTGAAGCAGAACGGGGCGGCCGGGGTTGCCGACGACGGTGGAGTTCTTGGGTACGTCGGTGACGACCACGCTGCCGGCGCCGATCTTGGCGTTGTCGCCCACGGTGATGGCGCCGAGCACTTTGGCGCCGGCGCCGAAGACCACGTTGTCGCCGACGGTCGGGTGCCGCTTGCCGGTCTCCTTGCCGGTGCCGCCGAGCGTGACTCCCTGATAGATGGTGACGTTGTCGCCGATCTCGGCGGTCTCGCCGATCACGACTCCCGCGCCGTGGTCGATGAACAGGCCGTGACCGATCCGCGCCCCCGGGTGTATCTCGATGCCGGTGATGAAGCGGTTGAACTGGCTGATCCAGCGCGGCAGCAGCGGCACGCCGACCTGGCGCAGCTTGTGCGCTAGACGGTGGAGCCACAGGGCGTGCAGCCCCGCATACGAAGTGAGGATCTCGAAGCTGGACGTGGCCGCCGGGTCGCGGTCCTGGACCGCCTTGACGTCACTGCTGATCTCGCGGGCCGCGGTGTGCGCGTCCCGGCGCAGCTCGTCGACGACGCCGTTGACCGGGCGACAGCCGCGTGCCCTCTTGCCCAGGAACCAGCAGCCGGCGGCGCCGAGGCTCAGCAGGGCCAGCAGCTTGCGGATCACGGCCATCAACCTCCCGGTGAGTCTCGCGGCGGCGCGGCGCGGGCGCGGCGCGTCCCAGCGGTACGGTATCACGGCGTGCCGGCGCCGGCGGCCGTGCGGTCGCTCGCGGCCCCATCATCCGGCGCCTCGTTCATGCTCCCCGAACGGAAGCCCTCCAGGTCGAGGGCGACGTAGGCGAAGCCAAGCGCGCGCAGCCGGCGCGTGAGCTCTTCACGCGCCTCCACCGCGCGCCCCAGATCGCCGGCCTCGACCTCGATCCGGGCGATGCTGCCGTGGTGCCGCACACGGCACTGGCGGAAGCCGAGCTCGTGCAGAACGCGTTCGGCGGCGCCCACGGCGGCGACCTTCTCGACGGTGATGGGCTCGCCGTACGGGACGCGCGAGGCGAGGCAGGCCTGCTGGGGCGCGTCCCAGGTCGGCAGCGCCAGCTCACGCGCAAGACGCCGAACCTCCTCCTTGCCGATCCCCACCGCAAGCAGCGGGTGCAGCACGCCGCGCTCGGCCGAAGCCTCCATCCCCGGGCGCTGGTCGCCGAGGTCGTCGGCGTTGGCGCCGTCGACCAGCGCGGCGCAGCCGTGCCGCGCGGCGGCGGCGGCCATCTCGTCGAGCAGCCCAGCCTTGCATCGGTAGCAGCGGTCGCGCGGGTTGCTCGTGTAGCCGGGGTCGTCGAACTCGTGGGTCTCGACGACCTCGTGGGCGACGCCCAGCTCACGCGTCACGCGTCGCGCCGCCACGAGCTCCTCGGGCAGGTAGGTCGGGGAGACGGCGGTGAAGGCCACCACCCGTTCGGTGCCGAGCGCCCGCACGGCGGCGGCAAGCACGAGGCTCGAGTCGACGCCGCCCGAGAAGGCCACACAGGCGCTGCCCAGGCCGCCGAGCTCGTCCAGCAGCCGCGCCAGGGACTCGTCGGCTTCATTCATCGAGATCGACCAGCTCCGTGACCGTCGGCGCCTCGCCGCACGCGGGGCAGGTGGGGACGCGTGCAACCTGCAACTCGTTGAAGGTGAGCGCAGAGCCGTCGAACTGCAGAAGGCGATCGTAGAGCGGCTGCCCGGCGCCGGTGAGCACCTTGATCGCCTCGAGCGCCTGGATGGCGCCGATCGTGCCGGGGATGGGCCCGAGCACGCCGGCCTCGGAGCAGCTGATCACACCGGCCGTCGGCGGCGGCTCGGGGAACAGGCAGCGGTAGCAGGCGCTCTCCCCTCCCTTGATGGTCATCGCCAGCCCGGTGAGGCGCAGCACGGCGCCATCGACGAGCGTCTTGCGATGCAACACGCAGGCGTCGTTGATCAGGTACCGAGTCGGGAAGTTGTCGACCGCGGTGACGACCACGTCGTAGCGGTCGATGACGGCGAATGCGTTGGCCGCCGCGAGCCGCCGCGTCGACGGCTCCAGTGTGACCTCGGGGTTGAGCGCCGCAAGGCGTTCCGCCGCGACCTCGGCCTTGAGCCTGCCGACATCCTCGGTCTTGAACAGGATCTGCCGCTGCAGGTTGGAGAGTTCGACGACGTCGTCGTCGACGATCCCCACGCGACCCACGCCGGCGGCGACGAGGTAGAACAGGATCGGCGCCCCCAGGCCGCCGGCGCCGACCACCAGCACCGAGCCGCGGCGCAGCGCGTCCTGGCCGCGCTCGCCGACCTCCTTGAGGACCAGCTGGCAGTCGTAACGCTGCCGCTCCTCGCCGCGGATCAGCACCGGCGGGCTCCGGATGCCGCGCCGAGAAGAGCGGGATGCCGGCGGGGCCGACTCACGCCGGCTTCTCCCGCAGGTCGGCGAACACCGGCGTGGACAGGTACCGCTCGCCGGTGTCGCACAGAACCGTGACCACGACCTTGCCCTTCATCTCCGGCCGGCGCGCCACCTGGCCGGCGGCCCACACGTTGGCCCCGGCGGAGATGCCGACAAGGATGCCTTCGTGGCGCGCGAGGTCACGCACGGCCGCAAAGGCGTCCTCGGCCGACACCAGCAGGATCTCGTCGAATGCGGCCGCGTCGAGCACCTGAGGGACGAAGCCGGCGCCGATGCCCTGGATCTTGTGCGGGCCGGGCTGTCCGCCGGAGAGCACCGGCGAGTCGACCGGCTCGACGGCGACCACCAGAACGTCCGGGCGGTGCTGTTTGAGCGCCTCGCCGACGCCCGTGACGGTGCCGCCTGTGCCCACTCCGGCGACGAAGGCCGCGACCTCCCCGCCGGTGTCGTCCCAGATCTCCTCGGCTGTGGTGAGACGGTGGATCTCGGGGTTGGCGACGTTCTCGAACTGCTGCGGCACGAACGTGTTGTCACCTTCGGCGGCGAGCTCGAGCGCCCGGGCCACGGCGCCCCGCATGCCGTCGGCGCCCGGCGTGAGCACGAGGCGGGCGCCGTACGCCTTCAGGATGGCGCGGCGCTCCACGCTCATCGTGTCCGGCATGCAGAGCACCAGGTCATAGCCGCGCGCCGCCGCGACCATGGCCAGCGCGATGCCGGTGTTGCCGCTGGTGGGCTCGATGATCGTCGTGCTGCCCGGAGCGATCAGGCCGTCACGCTCGGCCGCCTCGATCATGGCCAGGCCGATGCGGTCCTTGACGCTGCCTCCCGGGTTGAACGACTCGAGCTTGCCGAGCACCTCCGCCCCGGTCTCGTCTGAGATGCGCTTGAGGCGCACCAGCGGCGTACGCCCTATCAATTCGGTGATGCTGCCTGCCCTGTTCATGCGGTCTCCTTGCGCTGCCGCCGGGGCGCCGGCCCCGGCCGTGGTCTCAGATGTGGTACATGGGGGCGTGACCTCGCAACGCCTCCTCGCGCGCCAGCAGGTCGCCGATGGTGGTGCCGCCGAGGACCCCCTCGAGGGCCTCCCGAGCCTCGATCCACACCGACGCGGCCCCGCACCCGTCGACCTTCTCGCAGAGACCCTGCGTACACTCCGCCGGCGAGAGCACCCCGTCGAGCACGGCCACGACCTCGAGGACGGTGATGTCGTCCGCCGGGCGCGCCAGCGAGTAGCCGCCGGAGGCGCCTCGCCGGCTCCGCACCACGCCGGCGCGCCGCAGGGCGGCGAACACCTGCTCGAGGAACTGCAGCGGCATGTCGCCACTGTCGGCGATGTCGCCCAGGCGCACGGGCTTGCCGGACTGCGTCTGATCGTAGCGCGCCAGCTCGATGAGGGCGCGCACCGCGTAGCGGCTCTTCATGGAGACGTTCACGCTTGCCTGCTCCCGCGTTCGGGTCATTGTGGAGAATTCCAGTCCACAATAGGGGAACTCGGTGGGATGTGTCAACGGCCCGGCGCACGCCGGCGGGCCGGGAGCGCCGCTTCGCGGCCCCGCCGGCCCTCCCGCTCACCGCCGAAAGCGCCGCACCACCATGGCGGCCACGGCGCCCAGCGCCAGCGTCACCAGCGCCGCCCAGACGATGCGATACACGACGACCCAGAAGATGCTCGCCCCGAGGGCGATGAACACCAGCGAGTCCTCGGCGATGGCGTGGACCATGCTCAGGAAGGTACTCATGATGAACACCTGGCGGCGGCCCAGGTCGTGACGCCGCACGTCGCGCACGATAATGCCGCCGCCGTAGGCGAGCCCGAAGAGGAAGCCGATGAGAGTCGGCGCCGCCGAGCGCTCGTCGAGGCCGACGTGGCGCACCACCCGCGCCCAGGCCCGCACCACGGCGCGGAACGGCCGCGTGCCCTCGAAGAGCTCGAGCACGACCATGATGGGCACGACGATAAGGAACACGCGCAGCAGCAGGTCGAACGAGCCCGTGACGAAGGTACGCAGAAGCTCCGCCATCACCGGACCAGGCCCATGAGGAGGTTGGCGACCGCCGCGGCGACCAGGCCGGCGACGATGCGCAGAGCGCCGAAGGAGAAGCCGTTCATCCCCGCCTTGTGCAGCACCGCCCCCTCGACCAGAAGGTTGTGGCCGATGAGGATGGCGATGGCCAGCACGGTGATCTGCCGCGAGCTCAGACCCAGGGCCTGCATCGACCCGACGGCGGCATAGATGTTGAGGACGTAGCCGACGATCAGCGGCACGGCAGCGTCGCCGGGCAGGCCGAGCAGTGCCATGAGCGGCCGCGCCGCGCGAGCGAGCCACTCGATCACCCCGAGGCGCTCCAGGATGAGCGTCGCGCCGTAGGCGGGGATCATCACGCGGGCGAGTACCCAGAACGTCTGCAGGCCGGACTTCAGCCCGATCCCGAGGTCGCGCTTGAAGCGTGCGCCGAGGCCCGGGGGCGCTGCGGGCGCCGGTCCGTCGACGGGACTGCCGGGCACGCCGTTGTCGGGGAAAGAGCCCATCGACCCGCGATTCTCGCACGAACGGGTGGGCGGAGTCATCGCCGGCCCGGCCAGGGCCGACGGCGTGGCCGACAAGAACGTCACCGCCCGGCGGCGGGAACGTCACCACGCCGGGCTGGTCGTCATCCTTGAGGCCGACTGCGGGCGCGGCGCACGATGGCATCATGGTCACTCGCCGCACAGCTCTCGCCGTCACTTTCAGCCTCATGACGCTCGCCGCATCGGGGCTGTCGCTTCATGCCGGCTGTCGAGGCACAGCCGCGACGCCGCCTGCGATGGAGCGCAGCGGCGCCCATCTGGCGAGCGGCGCCGCGGACCCCTCCGGGGAGCAGCCGTCCCCGCCACCCACGCCGGCTACGACGCCCAGCGGGGCAGAGCGCCTCGACGCGGTGCGCACCGTCAAGCTGTTCTGTGACCTCGTGGAGCACGGCCGGCTGTGGCGCGCCGGCGGCCTGTGCTCCACGCCGACCGTGTGGCGGCGGCGCGAGCTTCGCGCCCTCAGGAGGTACACGTTCCTCTCGGCATGCATCGTCGCCGCTTCAGACCCTCGCGCGCTCACCATGCTCGTCCGCATCCACGTGCACGCGCGCCGCGCCGCGGCGCTGCACGACGGAGCGCTTCACGAAGGCGTCAACACTCTGTTCTTCACCCTGGGGAGGGTCGGGACCACTACGGGGGGCTGGCTGATCTCAGCCATCACGACCAGCCCATAAACCCAAGAAAGGGGTCCGTCATGACACACCGACACTGGTTCCACTTGATCGCCGGAGCGCTGCTCGCGGTGGCGGCGTCTGGCGTCGCCACGGCTCCCGCCGCGGCGACGCCAGACCCTGCCGCTGCCGCCACCGCCTACCTCGAGGCGCGAGCCGCCGCGGTCACTGCCGCCGACCCGGCGAGCACGCTCGCGCCGTGGGTCGGGCGCGAGGGGCCGCTGGCCGCTGCGGAGTGCGCCATCGCTCGCGGCACGGCACGGCACGCCACGCTGTCCAATCACCGCATCGATTCCGTCACCGGCACGGTCACGATAGTCGGCGCAAGCAAGGATACCGGGAGCCTCACTGCCACCGTCGACGCACACGTGGTCACCACGATCGTCTGGCACGCGGCCTCCGGAGCCCGGAGCACGGAGGCGAGCGGTATCGACCACACGCTGTCGCTGGTACGCGACGGCGATGGGTGGAGGGTCGCAGCCGACGACTACACCGACGTCATGACACCCGCCTACCTCGAAGCCGCCGGCGCCTCCAGAGCCAGGGTGCAAGGCGCCGCCGCCCGACTCGAGCGCACGACCTCGCTCCCGCAGCCCGCGCCGGATCGCGAGAGCAAGTGGGCGACCCCTTCGCGAAGCCCGCTCCGTTACATCGACAGTCTGTACTACGACCGCAAGGCCTGCCGCGCCTACGCGGACAAGTACGCCCTTTCATACAACCCCACGTATGTGCGCTTCGGTGCGGACTGCGCCGACTTCGCCTCGCAGTGCGCCCGCGCCGGCGGCATGCCGCAGGCGCACGCCGACTACGACAGCGGCTGGTGGTACGACAAGCGGGGTACGTCGTCCGCCACGGACGACCGCTACAGCCTGAGCTGGATCAATGTGACCAAGCAGATGGGATACTGGAACACGCGCCGCACCGACTGGGTCGCGTCCATCGGCAGCGTCGGCAAGGGCGACTGCATCTACTACGACTGGACCGGCAACGGCAGCTGGGACCACGTCGCCGTTCTGGCCGGCACCAACTGCGCCGGCCAGAAGGTCATCGACGCCCACACCACGGACCATCGCCGCGTGTACTGGAAGCTTGGCTCCAGCGCCACGCACTACAAGTACGCGCGCGTGCGGGCCTACTGGGTAGTGTGAGGCAAGCGCCTCCGGGGCGGGGCGGCTGCGGCCGCCCCGCCCCTCCGCGCCATAGGCTGCGGGTCGATAAGCCGCCGGCGCGCCGGCAGCGAGCATCAGGCGCCGAAGCCGGGCGTCAGGTCGAAGGCTGAAAGGTCGGCATCCGTCTCGTGGCGGCGGATGGCGACCACGTCGCCGCCGACCGTCGCGGCGTAGGCTGCCGCACGCGGCCGGGCATTGTAGTCGTTCATCATCTCGAGCGTGTAACCGCCGGCGTCCAGGAACACGACGACGTCGCCGACGCTCGTGGCAGCCGGAAAGCGCCGGTACGGGCGGTCGTCGTCGCCCGCGAACACGTCACCGCCGTCGCACAGCGGGCCGGCCAGGCGGAACTCGGCGTCGGCCGGCTCGGCCGCCCGCCCGGCCACGAGCGTGCGGAAGTACCAGTGGTAGTTCGTGTGCTCGAGCAGCGTGTTGAAGCCGGCATCCACGGTCAGCCAGTGCTCGTCTCCGAGACGCACGCCCTCGCCGTCGCGCCTGCCCTTGGTCTTCTCGTTCTCTATGCGGGTCACCAGCACGGCGGCGGACGTCGCTATGGAGCGGCCCGGCTCGAGGAAGAGCGTGAGCTCCGGGCGGCGAGCACGCAACCGACCGCAGATCGTCGCGGCGTAGTCGTCGATGGTGAGAAGGGAGCAGAAATAGTCGTCGCTCGCGCACGCGGTGCGCGCTTCACGGTAGGGCACGGCGAAGCCGCCGCCGGCGTCCAGGAACTGCAGGCGCACGCCGGCGGCGGCCTCCACCTCGGCCAGCACGTCGAGCGCCGTGTCCACGGCTTGCCGGTACGGCTCCACACTGGTGATCTGCGAGCCCACGTGCAGGTGCAGGCCGACCGGATCCAGATGCGGGTCGTCGGCGGCACGCCGGAAGGCCGCGGCAGCGTCGTCGCGGTCGATCCCCGCCTTGCCGCCGTGAGCGGTCTCCAGGCCCGGGTGCGTGAGCGTGGGCACGTGCACGTCGATGCGCGGCGCCACGGCGGCCACGCGCCCCAGGGCGGTGGCGACCTCGGAGATCCGCTCCAGCTCGTAGAGCGAGTCCACGATGAAGGCGCGCACGTCACAGGCGACTGCGCGCTCGATCTCGGCGTGCGTCTTGGCGACGCCATTGAACACGATCTGCCGCGGATCGAACCCCACACGAAGCGCCTTCTCGAGCTCGCCGCCGGCGTTCACCTCGACGTTGATGCCGGCTTTGCGGACAACGTGCAGGAACCACAGGTTGGAGCACGCCTTGCTGGCGTAGAACACCTCGGTCGCCGGATGGCGGGCGGTGAAAGCGCCGGCGAGCTCAGCGATGTTGGCGCGCAGGCGGCGCTCGCTGTAGAGGAAGAACGGCGTGGCGTGCGCGTCGGCGAGCTCCGCCAGGTCGACGCCGGCGAAGTTGAGGTGGTCGTCGCGAATGATGAGGTCTGAGGCGCTGGGCTGCACAGGCGTACCCCCCGGTTGTACCGCTGGATGCGACCCGAGTATAGTGCCGGCGCTCCGTCCCACCGGCTACGGGAGTCGCGTGAATCGAGTGGTTGACGTCAAGCCCCACGATCACCGCCGCACCGCCTACTCGGGCGGCAAGTCCCCGACTGTCAGTACCCTCCCCTCCTGAAGTACGCCGCGCTTCGCCGCTCGGCGAACGGGTAGGCTGCACGCAGCGTACGATCCCGCGCGGCGGCGCTGCCGTCCAGACGATCCGGGCGCTGGCTCTCCGGCCTCTACCGCGTCATACCGGCCGCCCCAAGGTCCGGCCCCCACGAGCCGGCCTCAGCCCAGCCGCCCCGTCACTCGACGTTGCGAGGTAGAACGCCTTGACGAGACTCACGCGCCAGAGCGCATCCGGCTCCGCCGGCAAGCCCCGGAAGAGCTGAGCCGGTGGCCGGCTGCCCCAGATTGACGATCGACCTGGATCGTGTCGCCGAGAACACGCGCCTGCTGGCCGCGCGGCTGCTCGGCGACGGGTTCACCCTGATCGGCGTCACCAAGTGCGTCGACGGCGAGCCGCGGGTAGGGCAGGCGATGCTCGAGGCCGGCTGCGCCGGCCTCGCCGACAGTCGCCTGCCCGCCCTGGTGCGGCTCGCCGCGCACGCCCTGGCGCCGCTCACCCTCATCCGCGCCCCGCAGCCCGGCGAGCTCGAGGATGTGGCCCAGGTGGTGGACCGCGTGTTCCTGTCGGACGTCGACGCCGCCCGCGAGCTGGGCCGTCACGCGCCGGGGGCGCCGATCGACCTGCTCCTCACCGTCGACCTCGGCGACCGCCGAGAAGGCGTCCTGCCGGACGCCGCCCCCGCGGTCGCCCGCCGGCTGGCCACGCTGCCGGGCACCCGGTTGGTGGGGACCAGCGTCAACTTCGCCTGCCTGTCCGGCCAGCTGCCGAGCCAGGAGCTGTTCCGGCAGGCCGAGGACGTGCTCGAGCGGGTCGCCGACGTCTGCGGCGACAAGCCGCTGCTCAGCCTCGGCGGCACGTGTGTCGTCCAGCACCTGGACGGCTACACGCCGTGCTTCGCGACCGAGATCCGCTCCGGTGGCGGCCCCGTGTACGGCTACGACTTCGTGAGCGGGGCCGGCATCGAGGGGCTGGAGCGCACCGACCCGGTGCTCACCGCTGCGGTGCTCGAGTGTTACGAGAAGCCGCCGGCGCCGGAGGGGCCCGGCGGCCTCGACGCCTTCGGCCACGTGCCCGAGGTCGACCTGCCCGACCACGACGCCTGGTACGCCCTGCTGAACCTGGGGCGGCGCGACATGGAGCCCGGCGGGCTCCGGCCGCTGCTGCCCGGCGCGTACCTCGTCGGCGCCACCAGCGACGTGAGCGTGCTGATCGCGCCCCAGCCGCTGCACCCCGGCGACGAGGTGGAGTTCGCGGTGGACTACGACGCGCTCGTGCGCGCCGCGACCTCGCCGTTCGTGACCAAGGAGTACGTGCGCCGCGAGGACTTCATGACCCGGACCGAGTCCGAGGTGTCGAAAGGAGACTCATGACCGTTCACGTCGACGGACGCTACGTCGGGCAGCGACGGCCGCTGCGCATCCTCGCGCAGGACGAGGTGGAGCGCATCCACCAGGCCTCGCTCGACGTGCTCGCCGACACCGGCGTCATGTTCCACTCGCAGCGCGCCCTCGACGTGCTCGAAGCCCACGGCGCCAGCGTGGACCGCGAGACCACGGTCGCCCGCATCCCAGCGGCGACCGTCGACGAAGCGCTCAAGACCCTGCCCGTCCACTTCACGCTGGGAGGCCGCACCTCCGAGTTCGACCTCCCCATCGACGGGGAGCACGCCTACCTCACCTCCGACGGCTGCGCCACCTTCGTGCGCGAAGCCGACGGCACCGTGCGGCCAAGCGTCAAGCAGGACGTCTACGAGGCGGCCCGCGTCGTCGACGGCCTGCCCAACCTCTCGGCCACGTCGGCGCTCGTCTCGGCCCAGGACACGCCCGAGGAGTCCCGCGTCCTGCACGAGTTCGACGCCTGCATGCGGGCCTCGCGCAAGCACAGCATCGTCGTGTCGATCAAGGATGCGACCGAGGCCAAACCGCTCGTCCGCATGGCGGAAGCGGTGGCCGGCGGCGCAGCGGAGCTCAAGGCCCGGCCGACCTTCTCGATCATCCTGTGCACCGTCTCGCCGCTCCACCAGGAACGCTTCGGCATGGAGCTGGCCTTCGAGCTCGCCGACGCCGGTATCCCGATGATGCTCTACCCGATGCCGATCCTCGGCGCCACTGCGCCGGTCACGCCGGCCGGTACGGCCGTCGTCAACAACACCGAGATCCTCGCCGCCATCACCGCCGTGCAGCTCGCCTGCCCCGGCGCCAGGATCATCCACGCCGGCGGCCCCACGGCGCTGTTCATGCGCACCGGGCCTACTTCGCCAACGTCCCCGAGGCGCTGCTCCTGCGCGCCGCGCAAGCGCAGATGGCGCAGTTCTACGGCGTGCCGGCAGGCCTCGGCTGGGGCGGCACCAAGTCCAAGCAGCCGGAGGCGCAGTCGGCCTACGAGAACACGCTCGGCATGGTGCTCGAGCTGGCCGCCGGCGCGGACTTCCTCTTCGGCGCCGGCCTCCTCGACAGCGCGCAGCAGATGTCGCTCGAGGAGCTGGTGATCGCCGACGAGGTGTTCGGCATGGTCACCCGCCTGCTGCGCGGCGTCGCCGTCGAGCGCGAGACGCTCGCCGTCGACCTCATCAAGAAGCTGAGCTTCAAGGGCGACTACCTGTTCGAGCCGCACACCCGCGCGCACGTGCGCGCGCTCTGGCAGGCGCGCCTCAGCGAGACCGGCACCTATGACGGCTGGAAGAGCGCGGGCAGCCCGCACCTCGAAGACAAGGCACGGGCCGTCGCCGACGGCATCCTGGCAAGTCCCGCGCCCGAGTTCCCCGCCGAGCTGGACCGGGAGTTCAACGACATCATCGCCGCGGCCGAATCCGGCCGCTTCTGAAAGGACCCGCCATGGCCCACGCAGACAAGTGCTACGTCGGCAAGCGCGTCAAGCTCGAGCTGCTTTCGCAGGACGACGTCAGGCAGATCCACGAGGCCACCCTGGACATCATCGAGAGCGTGGGCGTCAAGTTCTACTCGCAGAACGCCCTCGACGTCCTCGAGGCCAACGGCGCCAGCGTAGACCCTGAGACGACGGTGGCGAAGATCCCGGCCGCCGTGGTCGAGAAGGCGATGAGCACAGTGCCGCACGAGTTCACGCTCGGCGCCCGCAACCCCGAGTACGACCTGCCGCTCGACGGCGAGCACATCTACATCAGCTCGGACGGCTGCGGCGTCTTCTCTCGCGATCCCATCTCCGGCGAGGTGCGCTCGTCGCGCAAGGAAGACCTCGAGAACTGCGCCAAAGTGGTGCAGGCGCTCGACAACGTCAGCGCCACGAGCGCCGTGGTCAGCGCCCAGGATTGCCCCACCGAGACGCGCGTGCTGCACGAGTTCGACGCCTGCCTGCGCAACAGCGAGAAGCACAACATCGTCGTCAGCATCAAGGAGGACTGGGAGGCACGCAGCCTCATCAGGATGGCCGAGGCGCTGGCCGGCGGCACGGAAGAGCTCAAGCTCCGGCCCATGTTCACGGCCATCATCTGTACGGTGTCGCCGCTGCACCAGGAGCGCTTCGGCATGGATCTGGCCCTGGTGCTGGCCGAGGCCGGCATCCCGGTGAGCTTCTACCCTATGCCCATCCTCGGCGCGACCGGCCCGGTGACGATCGCCGGCTCGGCCGTCGTCAACAACGCCGAGTTCATCAGCGGCGCCACTCTCGTGCAGCTCGCCCACCCCGGCGCCAAGGTCATCCACGGCGGCGGCCCGACGGCGATGTACATGAACTCCGGCGCTTACGCGAGCAACTCGCCCGAGGCCCTGCTCCTGCGCAGCTGCCAGGGTCACATGGCCGACTTCTACGGCGTGCCGGCCTGGTACGGTGCCGGCGCCACTACCGCCAAGGAGCCGGGCATCCAGAGCGCCTACGAGAACGCCCTGGCGATGTTCATGGCCTACGCGAACGGCGCCGACGTGACCTTCGGCACCGGCCTGCTCGACGGCTCGCGCATCCTCTGTCTCGAGAACATGGTCGTCGACGACGAGATCATCGGCGTGGTCAAGCGCATCCTCACCGGCATCGAGGTGAGCGAGGAGACCCTGGCCGTCGACCTCATCAAGAAGATGGGCTTCAACGGCAACTACGACGGCTGGAAGAACGCCGGCGCCAAGACCACGACCGAGAAGGCGCAGGAGAAGGTGGCCGAGATCCTCGCCACCCCCGCCGTGCCGTTCCCGGCCGACCTCGGCGCCGAGTTCGACGCGATCATCGCCGCAGCGGCGGAGGAGGCCGCAACCGTGTAAGTCGCGAGCCGCGTGACGAGGCAGGGCGCGGCGGCGGCGCAGCCGCCCCACGCCCTGCCGGCGGCCACCCGGGGCCGGCCCTGCGCACATCCCCCACCCCCCGTGGTGCGCAGGGCCGGCCCTTGGCGCGTCCCGGCACCCCCCGCCCCGCCGCCGTCACGCGAGGCAACGCCGACCGCCAGTGGAAACGCCCTCGTGAATGCGCACCGGTAGTACACTAATGGTACGGGACCTACCAAGGGGGAGCCATGGAACGCCGTACTGCAACCCGGTCGCTCTGCCGTGCACCGGGCCTCATCCTGATCGCCGTCTGCGTGCTGCTGCTGGCGCCCGCCGCGGCGCTCGCCGTCGACGGGGTGCCGCTGTACCCGCCCGGCATCGACGCCGGCTACGCCTGGACGAGCATGGAGCACCCCGACATGAGTGGGCCCATGCTCGCGTTCGAGCTGTTCGGGCTCTCCGGGAGTCCGGTCGTCAAGAGCCAGACGGCGACGGTGTACGGCTGGAACGCCGCGACCGGGTACAACCGCCCCATCGGCCTCGACGGCTCACCGCCTGCCGGCGCCGACCAGCGGCACCCATCGGTCATCGATGTCGGCGTCGGAGGTGGAGTACGCGACGTCTACATCGTCTGGCAGCAGTGGAACGACCCCGTCACTGCGACCCGCGACATCTGGCTCTGGCGCGGCGACGAGCAGGGCAACCCCGACGCGAACTTTCCGCTGCGTCTCATCGAAGGCCCCGCGGGCTCGAACCAGTACGCGCCGGAGATCGGCGTCAGCGAGATGCCGTCCGGCGGTCACCTGATCGTGACCTGGGCGGACGACCGCGACACCGCGGGCGCCACGACCGAGATCTACATGCTCGACCTGACGGCCAACACGGACGGCGACGAGAACCCGAACTACCTGGAACCCGGCTTCGACCCCGTGTACGCAGGCGACCGCGTCGACCCGAGCGGCAATGAGCTGAAGGGCCAGCACGACCCGGTGGTCGGCGCGAAAGGTATCTTCTGGCTCGACGAGCGTGACGCCGCGGCTCCGGGGAATGCCGACGTCTACCGCGCCAACCTGGCCGGCGGCGCGCCCCTGATCAGCAGGTTCTGGACGAACCCCACCGACTACGAGGCGATCAGCCCCCGGGCCACCGGCGAGGGCGCCGCCTGGCTGGGGCCGGGCATCGCCGGCGGCCCGTACGAGCCCTGGGTCAAGAAACCGGGCGGCGGGGCCGGCATCATCACCACGCTCTCCGCCCCCTGGGCCTTCGACGTCAACGGGATGCGCTTCGCCGTCACCGGCGGCCACGGCGGCAACACGAGCGGTGACGAAGACATCTTCTTCTACGACAAGGTCACCAAGCAGAACGTGCCGGTGTGCAACGTCGGCGACCCCAACCTCGACTGGCTCAAGATCCAGACCACGCCGACGATCAGCTACGCCCCCGGCGGCAGCCGCGTGATCTGGGCCGATTCCCGGCAACGGACCAACAACGCGGGCACCGACCACGGCTCGCTCGCCTACGAGCTGTACGTGGCGCTGGTCCCGACCGTGAAAGAGACCGCGAGCAGGACTACGCTCCATCTCGGCCAGACGCTCAAGTTGGGCACCACGGTGACGCCCAACTTCAAGGGCAAGAAGGTCAAGTTCCAGAAGGGCAAGCGCCACTCGTGGACGCATCCCTGGCTGATCGGCGGCAAGCAGGTCTGGTATACGAACTGGACCACGCTGAAGACCAAGAAGCTTGCGAACGCGTCCAAAGCCTCATGGACCTGGAAGCCCACGAAGAAGGGCACCTACTGGGTCCGTGCCTGGTTCGTGGGCGGCAAGAAGTACACCGACGTCGGCAGCCGCAAGGTGCCGCACGTGCCCAACACCAGCAAGGTCATCAAGATCGTCGTGAAGTGACGCTTGCGGGCGCCCGTGCGGCCTCGGCCGCGCGGGCGCCTCAGCACTCCCCCGCGCGGGGCCCGGTGCGGTAGCATGAGGCGCGGGTGGCGCAGCCGCCGCCCGCGCCTCACCATTTCACAGCCCGGAGCGCCGCCGATGAGCAGCAAGAAGGTCCGCGAGGAAGGCTTCAGCAAGGACGCCGACAAGCTCGTGCGGCGGCTCTCGCTGGTCGCGCTGCTGCTGAGCCGACGCGGCCAGCCGGTGAGCGTCGCTCAGATCCGCCGCAGCGTCGAAGGCTATCCGACCATGACGGAGGAGGCCTTCAAGCGCCGCTTCTACGAGGACCGCGTCGAGCTGGCCGGGCTCGGCATACAGATCGCCTCCGAGGCCGACACGCAGGCCGGCGCGGGCGAGACGTACGCCCTCCCCGCCAGCGCCTACTACCTGCCGCCGGTGCAGCTGACGCCGGACGAGCTGGCGGCGCTGGCCGCTTGCCTTGCCGTGCTCGAGGACCGCTTCGCCTACTCGCAGCCCCTGCGCCTGGCGCTCCTCAGCTTGGCCCAGGGGCGCCCCGAACTGCTCGCCGACGCCGACGCCGCGCCCCTGACGGTGGTACCCGAGACGGGGCCGGGCGCGGCCGTGCTGCCCAAGCTGCAGGCGGCGATCGCCGAGCGCAAGACGGTCACCTTCGCCTACTACGCGATCAGCCGCGACGAGGAACTGGAGCGCACCGTCGACCCGTACGGCCTGCAGCTGGTCGCCGGCGAGTGGTACCTCATCGGCTGGTGCCACTTGCGCCGGGCGCGGCGGACCTTCCGCCTCTCCCGCATCCGCTCGCGCGTCACGCACGCGACCAGAGCGCCGCACGACTTCCCGGCGCCGGAGGGCTTCGACCTCGGCGCCTACCGCGACCGCCCGGCGTGGCAGCTGGCCGAGCCGCGCGGAACGGCGCGCATCCGCGTGACGCCGGGCATGGCCTGGTGGGTCGAGGCGCACTGGTCCCACTGCGGGACGGTCGTCGTGCAGGATGACGGCGGCATCGTCTACGAGACCCCCTACGCCGACGCACGTCCGCTGCTGAGCTGGCTGCTCGGCCTGGCCGACGCGGCGGAGCTGCTCTGGCCTGCCGAGCTGCGCGAGCAGCTGGCCGTGCGACTCCGCCGGCTCGACACGCTAGTTGACGAGCCGCTGCCGGCCCTGTCGGCGCTGCCGCCCGCCGGCAGCAGCGGCGCCGTCGGCGGGCGCCGCCGGCGCCGCTCGGCCGACGACTGGCGCGTGGAGGTCGACCGTTTCACGCGACTCGCGACACTTACCACCTACCTGCTGCAAAGCTGCGCCGACGACGAAGCGCTGCTCGAGGTGGCCGACATCCGTGCCGCGCTTGGCGTAACCTCCGAGGACCTCCGCGCCGACGTCCGCCTGCTCAACCTGGTCAACTTCGGTGCCGACGGCGCCCTGCTCTACGCCGAGTTCGAGGGCCGCACCAAACTACGCGTGTCCTGCGACCTCGCCGGGCCCGCCTTCGTCCGCCCGGCGCGCCTGTCTCCGCTGCAGGCCGACACGCTTCTCCTCGCCATCGAGCTTGTCGGCGGCCAGCTGCCCACGGCTTCGGGCGCCGCTCTGGCCAGCGCCGCGGTCAAGCTGCGCGGCGCGCGCGAGGGCACGACGCCGACGCTCGCAAGCGGCGATCTGCTCCTGCCGGCGGACGAAGTGCTCGATGCGGTGAACACCGCCATCGTCGAGCGGCGCCTGCTGGAGATCGAGTACTGGACCGAGGGCACGGAGCGTATGACGACGCGCACCGTCGAGCCGTACCTGCTCGTGCACAGCCGAGGCGAGTGGTACTACGTCTGCTGGTGCCGCACGGCTGGTGGCACGAGGGTCTTTCGCGTCGCGACGACCAAGCGCGCAGAGCTGCGGGGCGAGACGTTCGAGCCACGGCCCGACGTAGAGCTCGACCTGTACCGACGAGAAGGCATCCCCGCCTCGGGCAGCTACGCGCCCAAGACGGCGACCGTCTGGTATGGCCCACTCGTGCACCGCTGGATCGCCGAGCGTCAGCCCGTGCGGGCGCTGGAGGACGGGTCGTGCCTGGCGCAGCAACCGTACGTGGACGAGCACTGGCTCACCCGCTATCTGCTGCGCTTCTCCGGCCAGGCGCGCCTGCTGGCCCCGCCGGAGGCGCTCGCCGACCTGCGCGCCACCGTGCGGCGCCTGGTCACGCTGTACGAGCCATGATCGCCGCCGACCCGCTGTGGATCGTGGACAAGGCCGGGTGGTACTTCTATGCCCTCGGCCCGCAGTTCGTCGTCTGTCTGCTCCTCGGCTTCCTGGCCGCCAGGAGGTGCGCCGGCAGCCTGCTCAACTGGCTGGTCGGGGCCTTCTTCGCGGCCATGCTGCCCCTGGTCGGCGTGGCCATCATGCTGGTGTTGTGGTGGCGCGCCGGCCCTGTCGGCCGCGAGGCAGCCGGAAGGCCGGACACCGCGGCCCAGACCGTGAAGCCGCCGACGTGACGCCGGCCCCGTGGGTCTTCTGCGGCCGGGACCGCTTGCCCGTACCGCGCGCCGACGCCTTCGAGCCGCCCGCGCGCTTGGCCCGCGCCGAGGACCTCGACTGGGCCGTGGAGTGCGCGCTGGCCGACCCGGTAACGGCGCCGCGCCTGCGCGAGCTGGCGCGCGGCGCCGGTTCGGTCGTCATCACCATCCCCGATGCGTCACGGCCCTGCCCCAGCCCCGCCGTCATCGAGCAGCTGCTCGGGGAACTGAACCTCGCCGGCGTGCCCGATGCCGCTATCGGCGTGCTCATCGGCTGCGGCCTGCACGCGACCACGACCGCGATGGAGCGGGATCGGCTCGCCGGGCTCGCCGTCACCGATCGGGTGGAGGTGTGCGACGCCCAGGGCATCGAGAGCGCGACCAGCGACCTGGGAGAGACCTCGCGCGGCGCTCCGGTGCGCATCGCCGACCGCATCGCCGCGGCCGACTTGGCGATCACCGTCGGCGTAGTCGAGCCGCACCTCTACGCCGGCTTCTCGGGCGGCGTCAAAGGCGTCGCCATCGGCTGCGCCGGGCAGGAGACGATCGCCTGGACGCACCGCCCCGCGTTCGTCTCGGAGCCGGGCGTCACGCTTGGCGAGCTCGGCGGCAACCCCTTCCAGGAGACGCTGCGCGAGATCGCCGCGCACACACCCTTGGGCTGGGCGGTTAACCTGGTGATGAACGAGAGCGGCGAGGCGGCGGCCGTGGCCGCCGGCGACCCGGTAGGTGCGCAGGCCTCACTGGCGCGGGCGCACAGCCGCGCCTGGCTGCGCCCGGTGGACGGTCTGTTCGACGTGATCGTCGCCGGTGTGCACGAGCCCAAGAGCGACACCTTCTACCAGGCGAGCAGGGCGGCGACCTACATCGGCCTCGCCGCCCGCCCGGCGCTCGCCGAAGGCGGCCTCCTGGTGCTCTGCGCCGACCTGCCGAACGGCGCCGGCGAGGGGCCCGGCGAGCGGAACTTCCTCGAGGTGCTCGTCGCGGCTTCCTCGCCGGCCGAGCTGGTCGCGCGCGGGCTGCGCGAGCCGCTCGGCCCGGGCGGCCAGCGCTCCTTCGTCCTCGCCCGCATCCTCGAACGCTTCCGGCTCGGGGTCGTGGGCGCCGCCGATGCGGGTCTCCTGGCGCCGCTCGAGCACCTCGGGGTGGCCGCGTTCGACTCCGTCGACGCGGCCATCGCGGCGGCGGAGACGCGCCGCGGGCGCTCCGCGCGCGTGCTCGCCGTCGCCGACGCCATGGCGACGGTGGTGCGCGCGCGGTAGCAGCCCCGCCGCCTGGCCCCGTGACTACGGCAGCCTGATCGTCACCACCGCGCAGTCGTCGGCCAGCACGCCGGCGGCGTAGTCCTGGACCGTCTCCATGAGCGTGTCGGCGAGGTCCTGGGCGGGCAGCAGCAGGTTGGCGCGCACCGCCTCGTGCACGCGGTCCTCGCCGAACAGCACGCCGTCGCGGCGCGCGTCGGTGATGCCATCCGTGTACAGCACGACGCAGCTGTCGTCGGGCAGGATGGCCCGGTTCGTGGGATAGACGGCGCCGCGGAAGATGCCCACCGGCACGTTGCCCTCGCCGGGCACCGGGAAGGGGCCATGGCCCGCGAAAACGATCGGTCGCGGATGGCCGGCCACGGCGTACTCGAACATGTGGCGGGCGACGTCGATGTAGGCAAGCACGAGGGTGACGAACGGCTGGTCGGGGGTCTGCGCGATGACCGCCGAGTTGAGCCTGGAGAGCGCTTCTCCCGGCGACCCCTCGGCGGCGTACGCGCGCAACATGTAGCGCACCACCGCGGATTGCGCCGCCGCGTTCAGGCTCTTGCCGCAGACGTCGCCGACGATCACCATCAGGCGCCCGGGGTCGAGCGTCACCAGATCGTAGAAGTCGCCCCCCACGCGCGCCGCGTCGGTGGCCGAGCGGTAGCGCACGCCCACCTCGATACCGGGGATCGCCGGCGGCGCCATGAGCAACGCCGTCTGGAAGGTCTCGGCGATGACGTGCTCGCGCTGGTAGGCGGTGGCGTTGTGCAGGCTGGCGCCGAGCTGCGCCGCCAGGGTGCCGACCAGCAGGCGGTCTTCGTCGTCGAACGAGCCCGCCTGCTTGTCGGCCACCACCAGCGTGGTGGCCTGCTGCGGCGTCTCGCTCGCCAGTGGCGCGAACAGCAAGCCGTCGCTCTGCGCGACGTTGGCGGTCACGAGCTCGCCGCCGGCCATGGTCTCGTCGCCCGGCGCCGCGAGCGCGTCGCCGCAGCGCGCCAGCAGCTCTGCCTCGGCGGCGGCCAGATCGGCCGCCGACCCCGAGCCGGCCACGGCGAGCGCCTTCACCGCCAGATACTCGCCGCTCCCGCTCAGCACGGCCGCGGCGCGCACGTGCAGCAGATCGAGAGCGGCGTGCGTGACCTCGTCGAGCACCTCCTGCAGCTCGGCGCGGTCCAGCCGCCGGTTGAGGTCCACGGCGAACGATTGCAGGCGCTGCAGGCGGCGCGCCAGGCGATCCCGCCGTTCGGTGATCACGCGCTGCTGGTCGAACAGGCGCGCCTTGTCGATGGCGAGAGCCGCGAACCGGCAGATGGTGCTCGCCAGCTCGATCTCCTCGTCGCTCACGTTGCGTCCCTCTTGGTCGTCGAAGAGCTCGACCAGCGCGATCACCCGGTCGCGGATGCGGAGCGGGATGCTGAGCTCGGTCTTGTGACCCCAGCGCTGCATAAGCTCACGCTCGACATCGTTGAGCCGCGGATCGTCGAGGGACAGCACGAGCACCGGGCGGCGGCTGCTCACCGCCAGGCTGCTCGAGGCAAAGTGGTCGAGCGGGTATTCCTTCCCGCTCCAGTCGCTGGAGTCGAACTCCTGGTCCTCGTAGCTCACCAGGATGCGCATCGTGCCGGCGTCGAGATCCACCTCGTAGAGGTCGCAGGCCTGCATCCCCAGAGCGTCCAGCAGACGGGCGACGACCGCCTCGAGCACCTCTGAGGTGTCGAGGCTCTGAGCGAAGTCGAGGCTGGAGTCGCGGACCAACTCGAGGTCATGGCGTTTGGCGCTCAGCTCGAGCATGAGGCGCACGTTGTCGAGAGAGACGGCGAGGTAGCGGGCGACGGTCTCGGCGAGGCTCACCTGCTCGCTGTCGAAATCGCCGCTCGCCTGAGGGCGGTTGTAGATGAGCACGCCGACCTCGCGCTCGAGGGCACGCATGGGCACGAAGAGGACGCGCTCCAGATGAAGGCGAGCGGCCAGCGGGCCCGGCGCCAGATCGCTGCCGGTCAGGTCCCGCGCCAGCGTCGCTTCGCTCCGCATCGCCTCGCCCGATAGGGGCATGTCGGTGTATTCGGCGACCATCTCGCGGGCGTCGACCCCCAGCCCGAATCCGGCGCGCCCGATCCACTTGCCTTCCTCGAGCAAGAGCAGCACGCCGCCGGTAGCTTCGAGCTGCTCGCCCAGTCGCTCGAGGGCATGCTCCAGGAGCTCGTCCAGGTCGTCGCGAGTCCCGCCGCTGGTGAGGATGTCGGCGCCGGCCTCCGAGAGCTGGGCACGCAGGGTGGCGTAGTCGCTGATCATCGACAGGCGGCGGATGAGGTAGGCCAGGAAGATCAGCGCCACGCCAGCCAGAGAACCGTACAGTAGATCGAAGGACTTCTCGGCGTCCACCCCCCCCTGCCAGACCATCATCACCAGCACCGTCAGCGCGCCGCACAGAGCCGCAGCCGCAACCACCAGACGGTCGCGCGCCGAGAGCGCCAGGAGCGTCAGCGGCACGAGATAAAAGCCCGCCATGGTCACCGGGTGTACCACGGCGTCCAGGAAGAAGACGAGGGCAATGAGAGCGAGGGCGATGGCGCCGACCACGACGGGGTGCTGCCGCAGCCAGGTCGTGAGCCGCACGAGGTGCGGGTGCCGCCGCTCGGGCGGCGTGTAGGCGGCTTTGGACTTGGCCTCCGTCACATGACTCCCTACCGTAGGGCGCAGGCTCAGCCTGAAGAGGCTCCATACTACTACCGGTTTGAGAGGCTGACTACCTTCTGAGGCGACGCAGGGTCTTTTCCGAGCGCAGCTCGCGCAGCGCGTCGCGGGCCACCCAGCGGGCGCTGCGCGCGGCCGGATCCTTGCGGTCGGCGGCGGCGCGGGCCTCGGCCGAAGCCAGGATGGCCTCGGCCGTCTCCAGCGCCGCCGCATGCAGGGCCGCATTCCGCTTGCCGATGTTGCGTAGCGCCCAGTTCACGGCCTTCTTCACGTAGTTGCGGCCGTCGCCCGCCTCGCGGGCGACCAACGCGAGAATCGGCAGGAAACGCTCATCAGCGGCCACCTTGTCCTGCACCGCCAAGGCGGCCGCCGTAGCGAACGCCGCCCGCTTGACCCACTCGTCCTCGGCCGCGGACCACTCGCGGACCTTGGCGTAGGCCCAAGGCGTCTTGTCGAAGAGGTTGGAGGTCACCTGGTCGCAGACGTCCCACGAGTCGAAGGTCGCGGCCCACGCCTCCATCTGCGCCTCGGTCACGAACCCCGGGTCGTCCACCATGCTGGCCAGCAGGCGCGCCTCGTGATTGCCGGTCTGCCAGAGCGCCAGGGCAAGCTCGTGGTCGGTGCCCAAGACCCTGGCCATGCGCCGCAACTCGTACACCGACACCCCGAACGCGTTCGCGACGTTGATGCCGTAGCGCGCCATGCCGGCGCCGCTCTCATCGCTGGCCTGTGCGGCCAGCTCGTCCATGACGGCGGTGAGGCGCTCGCGAGTGCTCATCGGCCCGCATCCTACGCCGGCCGGCCGCCGGCCGCCAGCCTCAGCGCATCTCCGCGAAGTCGCGATAGCGGTCCAGATGGGCGACCACCCGGCGAGAGGTCTCTTCCACTTCCGGACCTGTGGCGGCGTCGGACGGCGACAGGTCGATCTCCACCGACAGGGTCACGCGCGTGCGTGCGGCGCTCGCCGGCTCGAAGGCCACGTCGCCGCTGCCGAACACGCCGCACGCGTTGTCTTTGACGAGCCACTCGTCCGGCACGAACTTGCGGTCGGAGAGCCGCTGACGCACGAAATCGGCCCAGTGGTGCCCGGCCTGTTCGATGGGGACGTCGACCACGGTCGACGAGCGCACGACGATCATCCTCGCTCCTTGCGGTAGGTGTGCACAGAGCATTCCACCGCCGCGCCTCGGCTACGCCCGGCGCGCCCCTCGGAGGACGCGTCCGCCATCGCTCAGGGGCGGGACCTCAGCACACGACTCAGCCGCGCAGTTCGGCGTCGGCCGCCGCGAGGATCCTCGTGAGCTCGGCCGCCTTTGCGGCATCCAGCGGTTCGGGCCTGTACTCGCGCCAGATCCACTCGGCCTTCTCGCGCGCCACCTCGATCGGGTCCCGGAACGCCCCGTCGGGACCCGGCTGGTGAGTGATCGCCGGCTTGACCGCCTCGCGCATGTGCCAGCGCGTGTGCTTGTTGCCGAGAAAGTGACCGCCGGGGCCCACCTCGGCGATGGCGTCGAGCGCCAGGGCCTCGTCGTCGAACTCGATGTCCATGATCGCGTAACGCGCGCGCTGGTAGATGTCGTCGCCCAGGATGAGGTGCTCCGGGTAGAACAGCGTGTAGACGCTCACCAGGCCGATGCTCGGCAGCAGTTCCGATCCTTCCTGCGCCGCCTGCACGAAGTCGAGCGCCTCCTCCACGCCGGCCTGCCAGGTGCCGGGCAGCGGCGAGTCGGTGCCGCAGGTGGCCGACTCGGCCGGCACGCCCCAGTGGTGCGCGAGCTCGGTACCCAAGGCGCGACAGCGGGCGTCCTGCGGGAAGCTGACGAAACTGCCGGTGCGGGGGTCGGCCCAGCTCTGCATGATGGAGTGCAGCACCGGCGCCCCAGGATAGGCGAGCTGCAGGAGCACGGTGCCGCTCACCAGCTCGGCGGCGCCGATCGCGTAGGCGCCGGCCTTGGTAGCCGGGGCCGTGGTACCCAGCGTAGGCATGGTCACGAACGTGACCGGGATGCCGGCGGCGGCGAACACGAGCGCCGCCTCGATGCCGTCCTTGTCGTGCACGAGCGGCGAGATGGTGCCGATGAGGTCGCTCATGACGGGCCGGCGGCGAAGCTCTTCCGGCCCTCCCGCGATCACGGTGGCCATCTCCACGGCGCAGCGGGCTTCGCACTCGCCGTTGACCATGCCCTGAAGGTGCTTGACGGTGTTGTTCCAGCCGGCGTCGAGCTCGTGCAGCTGCGCCGTCTCGCCGCAATCGCCGGCGCTCAGCGTGGGCCACCAGAAGGCGATACTCGACAGGTAGTCCTGCAGGCGTGTCACGTCGGCCAGGTCGGCCTTCGTCGACTGGCGCCGTTCGCGCGTGCCGAAGTCGATGATCTCCACGCCGCAGCCGTCGGTGGTGCAGTACGTCCTGCCGTCGCCGACGGCGATGTCGCACGAGGCGTCGCGGGCGCCGAGGGCGAAGCGTCGCGGCGCCTTGCCCATCGCGTCGCGCACCACCGCGGGCGGGAACTTGGCCACCTGGGTCACCCGGTCCACGTGCACGCCATGCTCGGCCAGCAGGTCAAGCGCCTTCTCGGACTGGAACTGCACGCCGACGTTCTCGAGGATGTCGAGCGTCGCCTGCTTGAGGCGGTCGAGCTGCTCGGGCGTGTGATAGGCGCCCCTGAACGCGGGCTTCAGCGGTTGAACGGGCAGACGATCGATGGATCCCACGAGGCGGCCTCCTGCTGTCCCTGACGGCGCCGCAGCGATACGGGGCCCGCCCGCCGACACGGCATACCGCGCCCGGCCAGACCCTGAGGCCTCACCGCGCACGGCCACCCCCATTCATAGCAGATAGCAGGGCCACCCCACCAGATAGGTAATCCTTGCGAGCGCTTCGGCGAATGTTGCGCGAACTTCGCGGGGCAGGACGAGGGCGGGTGCGCGTACGCTTCCATCGCCAACCTACTCTGCCCCGGGAGGGCGATTCCCTGCCACGCAAGCGGGACGCCGCCCATCGGCGCGACCGTGGCCTTCCTCACGACGCCTGTGCTGGGAGACCCAATAGGGTATCTGTGGAAGCGTCACGACGAGCCCTCACGCACACGGCGACAGCACGAAGGAACGACCGCATGATCCTCATCGATGTGGCGCTCCTTCGTCATGGTCGAGGAACGCGAGGCGGTGGCCGCCGAGGCCTGACCCCGGCTCGGCGGCCGGCCCGCGGCGGCCGCGGGGTGCCGGCATGACGGCGCCCCGCGGGTCTGCTACCTTACCTTCATGCAGACGTCCGGGCACGGCGCCGAGCGGCGCCCCATCGCGATCGCCAACCCGGTTGCAGGGCGCGGCCGCACCGGCCGCGCCCTGCCGTACATCTTCGCCGCCCTCGAGGCGGCGCTCGGCCCGCTGGACACCCATGTGACGACGTGCGCCGGCGAGGCGCGTCGGGTGGCCGCCGCGGCCGCAGGCGAGCGGCGGCCGCTGGTGATCAGCGTCGGCGGCGACGGCACCCTGAACGAGATCGTCAACGGGCTGCTCGGCGGCGCGGGTGACGGCGGCGCGGGTGACGGCGGCGCGGACGCGCCGCCGCGTGACGCCGCCGCTCCTCCGGCCGCCTCCCTCCTCCCCGCGCTCGGCATCGTCGCCACCGGCACCGGCGGCGACTACGTCCGCTCGCTCGGCCTCGGGAAGCAGCCGGCCGACTGCCTCGCGGCCATCGCCGGCGGCGCCGAACGCCTCGTCGACGTCGGCCGGGCGAGATTCATGGGGCCAGACGGCGCGCCGACTACGCGCTACTGGGCCAACATCCTCTCGGCCGGCATCGGCGGCCTCGTCGACCGCTACGCCGCGGCCGCGCCCAGGTTCTTCGGCGGCCGCGTCGCCTACGGCCAGGCCGCCCTCCGTGCCATCATCACCTGCCGCCGCACGAAGCTGCTGTGCCGCTACGAAACGCCGACCGGCAGCCACGGCGAGCGCCGGCTCGACGCCCACGCCGTGGCGATCTGCAACGGACGCACGTTCGGCGGCGGCATGAACATCGGCCCCATGGCGGCCCTCGACGACGGCCTCCTCGACGTGATCGCCCTCGAGACCAGCACGCGCTGGCGTCTGATCCGCCGCTTCCAGACCGTGTACGCCGGGACGCACGTCGACGACCCCGGCGTGAGCCACTTCATCTGCCGGGCGCTCGAGCTGACACCCGCCGCTCCGGCGGGCGGACGCCGACCGCACGCCGGGCTCTTCCCGCTGGACGTCGACGGCGACGCGCTCGGCGACGTGCCGCTGCGCGTCGAGGTGCTGCCGGCCGCGCTTCGCGTGCGCGCCCCGTCGGCCTGACGGCGCCCAGTGCCACGGGCCGAACATCCGTTGAGGAGCCGGCCATCTGCTACGCTGAGCGCGTGAGTACGGACGAGCCTCAAGTAGCCGCCGCCGCGCCCGAGAAGACGCCGGACCTCGTCGAGGCGCAGGCCGGGGCGCCGGGACGGCGCGCCGTGCTCCTGCTGCACGAGCCCAGCCGCGTCGAGGCGTTCAGCGACGGCGTCTTCTCGATCGCCGCCACGCTCCTCGTCCTGACGCTCGCCGTGCCCACATACGAGAAGGCTGGGACGAGCGCCAGCCTCATCCGCGTGCTGGTGCACCAGTGGCCGGCTTACGTCGCCTTCGTGGTCAGTTTCATCAGCATCCTGATCATGTGGGTGGGGCACCACAACGTGTTCAGCCTCATCAAGCGGGTGGACCACGTCTTCCTGTTGCTGAACGGGCTCGTGCTCCTGGGGATCACGGTGACCCCGTTCACGACGAGCCTGCTCGCCGACCACCTCGGCCACCCGGGAGCCCGGGTCGCCGCCTTCCTCTACAGCGGCGCGGCCCTCTTCGTCGCGCTCGCCTACAACGCGCTGTGGTACTGGGCGCGGCGCGGAGGTCACCTACTCGAGCCCGACATCAGCCCCGCATTGCTGCGCGCCGAGACGCGGCAGTACGCCGTCGCGCCGGCCGTCTACCTCGTCGCTCTGGGACTGTCGCTGTGGAACGCCTGGGCCAGCCTGGCGATCTTCGTCTGCGTGATCGTCTTCTTCGCCTTCCCGACGCGCGCCTCGGCCCCCCTCGGGGACGACGAGTCCGAGGCGGCCGGGCCTGCGCTGTAGCCGCCGCCCTCGGCGCTTCTCGGTCGGCGAATGCGAACCCCTCATCGCCGAAGAGCTGCAGACAGGCGTCGCAGGCCCCGGAGCCGCAGCGCTCGCCGCGGCCCTTCTGGATCTCCTCCAGAGCCGGCTCGACATCAAGCGCCGGCAAATACGGCCGGTACGAAACCATCGCCTCGACCACGTCGGCGACGGCGAGGATGCGCGCGAACGCGGAGATCTCAGCCCCTGCGGATAGCCGCTGCCGTCCAGGCGCTCGTGATGGTGGAGGACGGCGTCGGTGACCTCACGCGAGAGGCCGGCGAGCTCCAGGAGGTCGCAGCCGGCCCGGCTGTGCTGCTTGATGATGGCGAACTCCGCCGTGCGCAGGCGCGTGGGCTTGCTGAGGATCTCAGCCGGCACGGCGATCTTGCCGATGTCGTGCACGGTCGCGGCAAGGCGCAGCAGTCGGACCTCGTCATCGGCGTAGCCCAGGCGAGTCGCGATCTTCACCGCGAGCTGGGCGACGCGACGCTCGTGCCCGGCGGCATAGGGGGTCGCGTGTCCCCATGGCGCTGGAGAGCGTGGCCACCGTGCCCTCCACGGCCTGCTCCAACTGGGTGAGGCCGAGCAGGCGGTCCTCCAAAGAGAGCCGCCGCTCCTCTTCGACGGCGGCGGCCCGGCCGGGCAACGCTTCCGGCGCATCGACGGCACTGCAGGACGTCGCGCAGCGATAGGCCAACGGCATGGACGGCGCGCCGCGCGGCCCGCCGCTACCGGCGGGGG